>Ga0157370_10004947_pt1 | contig 15084 bp, 15 predicted proteins | sample C35metaG_FD_113463 | JGI IMG/M metagenome (GOLD analysis project Ga0157370, IMG submission 113463) | Corn rhizosphere microbial communities from Kellogg Biological Station, Michigan, USA - C3-5 metaG | ecosystem: Host-associated > Plants > Roots > Rhizosphere > Soil | place: USA: Michigan...
CGTTCGTGGGTGACCGGGCCGCCGATGCCGACGAGGAAACCGAGCTTCCACAGTTCGCGCGCCTGTTCGGCGCTGCCGGCAAAACTGTGCACCACACCGCGCAGCGGTTTGCCGAAGCGGCGCAGTTCCAAAATCATTTCCTCGAACGCACGGCGTGCGTGCAGCACCAGTGGCAGGTCGAAGCGGTGCGCGATTTCAAAATGGCCGCGCAGCAGGCGCAACTGGCGTTCGTGGACGATTTTGGGCTCCAGCCGATCCAATCCGCATTCGCCCACCGCAGCGGCCGGATGTCCGCGCAACCAATCTTCCAGTGCGGCGAGATCCGCATCCGAGTGCTGTTCGAGGTAGCACGGGTGCAGCCCGTACGCCGGACGCAGGCCCGCTTCGGAGTCGCAAAGCGCGTGGAGTTTCGCCCAGCCGGCTGCGGCCACCGCGGGTACCAGCATCTCCGTGACGCCGGCCGCGCGCGCGTCGCGCAACACCCGCGCACGATCGATGTCGAATTCCGGCGCGTCCAGATGCACATGGCTGTCGAACAGCCGCGTGGGTGGGCAAGATTCCGTCATTGGAGTAGGCTGAAACCGAACATGAACCGATTTGGACATGTTGATGAACGGTTCATTGTCGGGTTGTTTGAATCAACTTGTCATCACAGGGGCCGTTCGGCCGGGAGACCACGATGAAACGCAAAGCAGTGCTGGCTCGGGCAATACTTGTATCACTCGGGATCGTTGCCATCGCCGTGCTGGCGGGGTGTGGACGCGGGGGCGCCCCGCAGGCGCAGGCCACGCCCGCCAACATGACCATGGCTACCTCAGCGGCCACTGCGCAGTTGCCGCCCGGCGAAGCATCGACGGTCAATGGCGCGGTGGCCGGGGCACAGCCCCAATTTGCGCAGGTGGTGGCGGTGCAGCCGATCACCCGATCCACCACCACCAGCAATCCGCGGCAGGAATGCCGTGACGAGCAGGTCGCGGTTCCGGAAACCTACAAGGACAAGCACCAGATCGGCGGCGCCGTGGTAGGCGGCTTGGTCGGTGCCTTGGCGGGTCACCAAGTCGGTGGCGGCAAGGGCAAGACGCTCGCGACCGTGGGAGGTGCGGCGGCAGGCGCCTTTGCCGGCCACGAGATCCAGAAGAAACATCAGGAAAACAATGCCACCAAGACGGAAACCCGCAACGTCTGCCATACGGTCACCGACAAGAGCACGTCGACCAAGACCGTGGGCTACGATGTGACCTATACGTTGAACGGCCAGGCGGGCCACATCCGTATGGATCACAACCCGGGGGTTGGCACCGGCCTGCCGGTGCGCAATGGCGTGGTGGTCGCCAACGGCAAGCAGGGAGGCAGTTACTACCAGTGAGATTGAACGGCCCACGCACGGAAGAGGAGTAGAGCCATGTCAAAACGAATATTCTTGGACCCCCGAAAAGCCATGCATTCGCTGGCCCTGTTGGTCAGCATCGTCGCCGCCGCGCTGCTGCTCGCAGCCTGCGGGCCCACCTATAGCACCCGTCCGGGTTACGGAGGGCCGCCGCCAAGTGGCTACGGTTACGGCGGCGGCGGGCGGCAGTGCTACCAGGGCTGCGGTTACGTCCGCGACATCCGCGAGGTGCAACTCGGCAACCGCAATGGCGCGGCAGTCGGTACCGTGATCGGTGCCGTCGTCGGCGGCCTGATCGGGCATCATGTGGGCGGCGGCAAGGGCAAGACCGCTGCCACGGTTGCCGGGGCGGTGGGTGGCGGCTTCGCCGGCCACGCGATCGGCGAACGCAGCGGCAATGGCGACTACGGCTGGCAGGTGGTGGTGCAGTTGCAGAACGGGCAATACGCCACGGTCACCCAGCGCGACACGCCGCAGGTGCAGGTCGGCGATTACGTGATGATCAGGGACAACGCGGTCTATCGTTATTAGTGCGATCATCCCTGACCGCCGCGTCGCCAAACGGCTTGATGTGCGGATTCCTCGTGTTCGCGAGAACGGCCGTCCATGGCCTGACTTCCCCAAAAGCCGCTTCGCACAGGGCAGTTAAGGAAAAAGCCCTCTTTTCGAGGGCTTTTTCTTTCCAGGCCGGCGCAATCAATCGACGGCGTAGAACTCGTGATCGCCGATCGTCGCGATCGGGTTTTTGGCCCAGGTCGCGGTCGAACCCAGCCGGATGAAATGGTTCGCATGCGGCACCACCAGCTTGCGGTCGGCAACCGGCTGGTTCCAGATCGCGATGGCCTGTCCTGCGATCTTCCACGCCTTGTTCCAGGCGGCAGGGTTGTCGATCTTGAAGTTCCTGGATGTGGTCGTCAGTGCGAACTGGTGGGGCGCGGTGACCACATCGCAGATGGTGCTGCCGTAGCGCCCCATGTCGAGGCGATCCATTGCCACTTCGGCAACGGCCAGTTGGCCGCGGGTGGGTTGGCTGCGCGCCTCCATGTATACGGTGGCAGCCAGACAGGTTTGGTCGGCGACCGGTCGCGGAAGCAACGCGATCATGCCGAGCAACAGGCCCAAGGTCATCGGGTCGTTCTCCTATGCAAGGCACCACATGCCGGATCAGGCCGGCACCTGGCTTGGAACACGGCGGGCCAAAGGCCTTGCGCCGCAAATGGATGGATGTTGGCTCGGGAACCCGGAAGCGATCTCCGGCAAAAGGCCGGGGCTGGCAGGTTCCGCACTGCGCCAACATGTCGTGGCAATCGGCGTTCGCCGCCGTCTTTGCGCGCGGTGCGGACTTCCGGACCGTGCGCAGACCGGGCAATGCGTCACACCCGGCTTGCGAAGCTGCGCGAAAGGTAAGGGCGGTTTGTCCCTGGCGCAAGTGCCAGGGTGTTAAAAATGCGTAAGGAAAGCCCGACGTTTAGATCTGTTACGCGTAAAACTTAGATTCCACTATATAAATATCGTCCAAGATATTGATTTCATTTTGAGCATCGAGATGAACCACCGCCAATGCCTCGGTGCCACGCTCGCTGGACAGGGCATCGAGAATCCAGGCCGAAGGAGTTCCCGCGGTGTCGCGGATTTCGCCGAGGGGCAGGGGGGCCGGCCCGTGCAGCCGGCACAGGCGCCACTTGTGGGCGCCGCGGTAATGCAGGCGCGCCACGATTTCCTGCCCCGGATAGCAACCTTTGTCGAAGGCCACCGCGCGCAGACGTTCCAGTCCCAGCGCCGGCGGCAGCAATGCCGGTTCGCCGGAAGGCAGGTTGGGCCAGCCTTGCTGGATGTCGGCCAGCCTCCAACGATCCCGGGCACCGGCGTCGGGCGGAGAATCCGAAAGTGGATCCAGCCGAAGGCTGCGGCTTCCATATCCGAGCACGACGGTGCCTGTTGCCTGTTCGACCGTATCAATCGGAACCGGACCGCCGCTGCGGGCGGTGAAGTTTTCGGCGGCGAGGGTGACGCGCAACCGCAACAGATAACGCGCCAGTTCGGTGCGAAGGAGATCGGCATCTCCGCCGCGCAATACGGCCAGCAGTCGCCCGTCCGCGGTGTCGGCGAGATGCATCAATGCACGCACACGGCCTTGCGGGGTGAGCCAGGCATTCCATTGCCAGCTTCCCGGCGCCAATCCATCCACGTCACCGGAAAACTGTGCCTGCGCAAAGCGACGCGCATCCGCGCCTTGCATCGAGATGCATTGCATGGTTCCGATCGCGGGAAAGGAGGAGGTCATCTTGGAGATTTGCTGCTGCGTCGATCGTCGCTACGTTAGCAGCGGTGTGGCTGCGCACGCGATCGGTCGGTGCGACAATTCGCTTTTCGTTTTTCTCGATGACGCATCATGGCGGAAAACCACAACGACCAAAATGCGGCGCACGCACCCGCGCCGGCGAAAATTCCGGTGGTGCCACCGGCACCGCGCGAACGGCCGACGCCCGAAGGAGATGGCCTTGATCCCACGCGCTACGGCGATTGGGAGAAGAATGGGCGTTGCATAGATTTCTAGTGCAATCGTCCCGGTTGCCGCTCCCCGGGCCGTCTCGCGAGTGCAAGCTCCCCGACTTGCATGCGTCAGCATGGCCGAAAGTCGCCCTGCATGTGCGCGAGTTCCGTGGCGCACTTTTCACACGTCCAACGCGCGACAAGTCGCAAGGCGTGCGCGTTCGTGCGACAATGGAAAGGTTGATCGGCGCAGATGCCGATACGGGGCCCCAGTTGCGCGAGCAGTGATCAGGAATCCAAGAGCATGCCCAACACCCGACCGTTGTCGCCGCATCTAGGCATCTACCGCTGGCGCGTCAACATGCTGCAATCGACGCTGCACAGGTTGACCGGGTTGTTTTTGTGCCTGGGGACGCTGCTGGTGACGTGGGGGTTGATTGCCGCGGCATCCAGCGGTGCAGCTTGGCATGTTTTCGCGGCGTTCTGCGGAAGCTGGATCGGCCTGGTCCTGCTGTTCCTGTGGACATGGTCGTTGTTGTTTCATCTCTGCAACGGCCTCCAGCACCTCTTGCGCGACATGGGCGTGAACTTCGGCCCGGCGAATCGCGATCGGACGCATGATCCGGTTTACTGGTCTGCGGGCTGGGCCATCGTCGCAATAAGTATTGTGCTTACCGTGTTGGTATGGGTACTGCTGTTGCTGCAAGTGGGCGGAGGTGCCGCATGAGCGTGTACCCGGGGCAGGAAGGTTTGCGCAATCCGCTGAAGGTTGCCCGCGGATTGGGGTCGTCGAGATCGGGCGTTCGGCCCTGGTGGCTGCAACGCGTGACCGCGGTCGCGCTGGTGCCGCTGTCGATCTGGTTCCTGTTCCTGATGGGCGGCGTGTTGCACGCCGACTATCCGATGGTGCTGGCGGCGATCGCCCAGCCGGTGCACGCGATCTTCCTGATCGTGTTCGTGGTGTGCCTGTTCTGGCACGGCGCGCTCGGTTTGCAGGTGGTAATCGAAGACTACGTGCACACCCGCTGGCTGGAAACCACTTTGCAGATTGCGCTGCGGTTTGGCGCCTTGCTGGGCGCGCTGGCCGCCGTGATGGCGGTGCTCGCGGTGTGGCTGACCGGCGCGGCTTATTACTGCGCGCATTGATCATTGATCGAATCTGGAAAAGGGCCACCGATGCCTGCTGAGAGCTACAAGGTCGAAACTCACCAATACGACGTGGTGGTGGTGGGCGCGGGTGGGGCCGGTTTGCGCGCCACCATGGGACTGGCGGCGAAGGGCTTGTCCGCGGCCTGTGTCACCAAGGTATTCCCGACGCGCTCGCATACGGTTGCGGCGCAGGGCGGCGTGGCCGCGGCGCTCGGCAACATGGGCGAGGATGACTGGCGTTACCATTTCTACGACACCGTGAAGGGGGGCGACTGGCTGGGCGACCAGGATGCGGTCGAATACATGTGTCGCGAGGCGATTCCGGCTGTCATCGAGCTGGAACATTTCGGCGTGCCGTTCTCGCGCACCAAGGACGGCAAGATTTACCAGCGCCCTTTCGGCGGCATGACCACGCGCTACGGTGAAGGCGTCGCGCAGCGCACCTGCGCCGCGGCCGACCGCACTGGTCACGCGATCCTGCATACCCTCTATACGCAAGCGCTGAAACACGACGCCAGGTTTTTCGTCGAATACTTTGCGACCGATCTGGTGAAGGATCCGCGCGACGGGCGCATCACCGGCGTGCTAGCGATCGACTTGAACGAAGGCGCGCTGCACCTGTTCCAGGGGCATGCGATCGTGCTCGCCACCGGCGGTTACGGTCGCGCGTATTTCTCGTGCACCTCGGCGCACACCTGCACTGGCGATGGCGGCGGCATGGCGCTGCGCGCCGGCCTTGCGCTGCAGGACATGGAATTCGTGCAATTCCACCCCACCGGTATCTACGGTTCGGGCTGCCTGATCACCGAGGGCTCGCGCGGCGAGGGCGGTTACCTCACCAATTCCAGGGGCGAGCGTTTCATGGAACGTTACGCGCCGAACGCCAAGGACCTGGCGTCGCGCGATGTGGTCAGCCGCGCGATCACCATGGAGATCCGCGAAGGCCGTGGCGTCGGCGATCACGCCGACCATGTGCACCTCAATCTCGCGCACCTCGGCGCCGATGTACTGCACGAACGGCTGCCCGGCATTTCCGAAACCGCGCGCATCTTTGCGGGCGTGGACGTGACGAAAGAACCCATCCCGGTATTGCCGACCGTGCATTACAACATGGGCGGCATTCCGACCAACTACCACGGCGAAGTGGTGCAGAAGGTCGGCGACGATCCGGACGTGGTGGTGCCGGGCCTGTTCGCGATCGGCGAAGCCGCGTGCGTGTCGGTGCACGGCGCCAATCGCCTGGGTTCCAACTCGCTGCTGGACCTCGTGGTGTTCGGCCGCGCCGTCGCCAACCGCTGCGCGGAGATCATCAAGCCGGACACGCCACATCGCGATTTGTCATCCGACGCGCTGGAACCGGCGCTGACACGGCTCGACAAGTTGCGCCATGCCGACGGCGGCACGCCGACCGCCGAGTTGCGCCTGAAGATGCAGAAGACCATGCAGGCCGACGCGGCGGTGTTCCGAACCGCCGAAACATTGAAGCAAGGCTGCGCAAAAATCGACGAGGTGTACGCGGGTTTCGACGACATTCGCGTAACGGACCGCTCGTTGATCTGGAACTCCGACCTGGTGGAAACCTTCGAGCTGGCCAACCTGCTGGGGCAGGCGGTCGGGACCATGCATTCGGCCGAGCAGCGACCGGAAAGCCGTGGCGCGCATGCGCGCGAGGATTTCCCCGAACGCGACGACGTCCACTGGATGAAGCACACGCTGGTGACGGTCGACGACAAGGGCCGCTGCGGTTTCGATTACCGGCCGGTGCACGCCGACACCATGACCGACGAGGTCAAGAGCGTGCCGCCCAAGAAGCGGGTGTATTGATGGACGCGAAGGCGGGAACGGGGAAGGGGGAACGGGAATATGTTCCCGCGATGCCGTTCCGTTCCCTGTTCCCTGTTCCCTGTTCCCGGAATTGAGAAATGGCCGAATTCACATTGCCGCAGATGTCGAAGGTGCAGAAGGGCAAGCGCTTCGCCGCGAAGCCAGGCGCCAAGAAGGTGCGCAACTTCAAGGTGTACCGCTGGGATCCCGACGTCGGCGGCAATCCGCGCGTGGACACCTACGAAGTCGACGTCACTGGCTCGGCGATGGTTCTGGACGTCCTTCTGAAGATCAAGAACGAAATCGATCCCACGCTGACGTTGCGCCGCTCCTGCCGCGAAGGCGTGTGCGGTTCGTGTGCGATGAACATCGACGGCGAGAACACGCTCGCGTGCACCAAGGGGTTGGACGAACTGCCCGCCGGAGATGTCAGCGTTTATCCGTTGCCGCACATGCCGGTGGTGAAGGACCTGGTTCCTGACCTTACGCACTTCTACGCGCAATACGCTTCGATCAAGCCATGGCTGCAAACCCAGAGCTCGCCGGGCGCACACGAGCGCTTGCAGTCGCCGGAGGATCGCAAGCAGCTCGACGGTTTGTACGAATGCATCCTGTGTGCGTGCTGTTCCACCTCTTGTCCCAGCTACTGGTGGAATCCCGATCGCTTCCTCGGCCCGGCCGTCCTGCTGCAGGCCTACCGCTGGATCGTCGATTCGCGCGACGAGGCCACCGGCGAACGCCTGGACGATCTGGACGATCCGTTCAAGCTTTACCGCTGCCACACCATCATGAACTGCACCAACACCTGCCCGAAAGGCCTCAATCCGGCCAAGGCCATCGCGGGCATCAAGCAGTTGCTGGTCAATCGCACCGTCTGATGGCGCGTGCACGGCGCGCGGAGCATTGACTTGCCCTCGACCGAGGCGAGACTGAAGCGTGTGCAGTGGCGCTGCAGGCGCGGTACGCGCGAACTGGATGCGCTGCTCGGTGGCTGGCTGGAAGCTCACAGCACTTCGATGGACGAGGCGCAGTACGCTGCCTTCGACGCGCTGCTTGATCGGCAGGACCCGGAATTGTGGGATTGGCTGATGGGCCACGCCGAACCACCGCGCGCGGACTGGCGCGCGATCGTGGATGACATTCGCAAGCGGGCGGGACTGGCGAAATGAAATTGGCGCCGGCCGTCGGATTTCGCTATCGGACTTCACGCATGCTGATCCTGGCGACGCTCATGACTGCCGTGCTGGCGATGGCGGCCGTCTGGCTCAGCGCGTTGCCGCGTTGGACCGGCCTTGCGCTGATCCTCGTCACCATGGCTTACGCAGGCGTTGCGCTCCGAAACCTGCTGCGTCCGCGTGTGCGCTCGGTGGTGTGGCGCGCTGATGGTGGCATTGACATCGCTCTCAACGACCGCCCTGGCGATGACCGGCGCGAAGCGCATGGCGTGATCCATGCCGCGCGCGTGATGGGTCCGCTGATCGCCTTGACACTGCGCTGGCCGCCGCGCGGACGCGCGACACTGTGGCTGCTGCCCGACAGCCTCGATGCCGACACCCGCCGCCGGCTGCGCATGCGGCTTGGCGCCGACCCCGACGGAAGTTTCGCGTCAGGGAACGCCGACAGCGGTTGACGGTCTGAACCGCTTGCCCACGCACGCGGGCATCTGTCACGCTTGCGAGCGCTCCGCTGGCGGGACGGCCCGAATCCCGCTCCATCTTCGAGTCCCGCCACGCATGTTCCGTCCCCTCGAACTTTTCATCGGCATCCGCTACATCCGCGCCAAGCGGCGCAACCATTTCATTTCCTTCATCAGCGTGGTGTCGATGCTGGGGCTCGTGATCGGCATCACCGCCTTGATCACCGTGATTTCGGTGATGAACGGCTTCGCTTCGGAGCTGCAGTCTCGCATCCTCGGCACGGTATCGCAGGCCACGATCACCGGGGTTGCCGACAGCATGCCGAACTGGCAGAAGGCGCTCGCGATCGCCGAGCAGAATCCTCATGTGAAGGGCGCGGCGCCTTATGTGGAAGGTGGGGCATGGTTGGGGGGCAATGCGTCGAACCAGGGCACGCTGATTCGAGGCATCCTGCCGGAGCAGGAACCGAAGGTCGCCGACATCGGCACCAAGATGATTGCAGGCAAGCTGTCGGAGCTTACGCCGGGCTCGTGGGGAATCGTGTTGGGTCGCGATCTTGCCTTGCAACTCGGAGTGAATGTCGGCGACAAGGTCATCGTGTACGCGCCGGGGATCAGCGTGACGCCGATCGGCGCGGTGCCGCGCCTGCGCCGCTTCACCGTCGTGGGCATCTTCGAGATCGGCATGCAGGAATACGATTCCGGCCTCGCCGTCGTCAATCTGCACGACGCCGAGAAGCTGTACCAGATGAGCGGCCCCAGCGGAATACGCCTGAAACTGGACGACCTGTTCGCGGCCAACAAGGTCTCGGCGACATTGGCCAGCAAGCTCGGGGATGCGTACCTGGTGCGCGGCTGGATGCAGCAGCATGCCAACTTCTTCAAGGCCATCGCGATGGAAAGGATCGTGATGTTCATCATCCTGTCGCTGATCGTGGCGGTGGCGGCGTTCAATCTGGTCTCGTCGCTGGTGATGCTGGTTACCGACAAGCAATCCGACATCGCGATCCTGCGCACGCTGGGTGCGACGCCGCGTTCGATCATGGGCGTATTCATGATCCAGGGGGTTCTGATCGGTGTCATGGGAATCATCATCGGGGTCGTTTGCGGGGTGGCGCTGGCGATCAACGTGCCCGTGATTGTCGATTGGATACAGAACGTCACGGGTTACGTGTTCCTGCCGGAGTCGGTCTATTACATCAACAACGTACCGAGCAAGCTGGAATGGAGCAGTGTTGGCTGGATCACCGGCATGGCCTTCCTGTTCTCGCTGCTCGCGACGATCTATCCCGCGTGGCGTGCTTCGCGCACGCAGCCGGCGGAGGCGCTGCGCTATGAATGACGTCACTGCGCGAGCAAATCCGGAGCGTTGTGTGCTGCGCGCGAGCCACATCGCCAAGACCTACAAGGAAGGGAGCCTGCGCACGCCGGTGCTGCATGACGTGAGTTTCGAGGTCAAGCGCGGCGAGACGCTCGCGATCGTGGGCGCGTCGGGTTCCGGCAAGAGCACGCTGTTGCACATCGTGGGCGGACTGGACACGCCGACCAAGGGTTCGGTGGAACTGGAAGGGCGCGAGCTGTCGCAGTTGCCCGATGCCGAACGCGGGCGGGTGCGCAACCGTTCACTCGGCTTCGTATATCAGTTCCACCATCTGCTGCCCGAATTCACCGCGCTGGAGAACGTCGCGATGCCGCTGCTGATCCGCGGTACGCCCATTCCGGAGGCTCGCGAACAATCGAAGACATTGCTGGAGCGCGTCGGCCTCGGCGATCGCCTTGAACACAAACCCGGTGAGTTGTCGGGCGGCGAGCGCCAGCGTTGCGCGATGGCGCGCGCACTGGTGACGCGCCCGGCGTGCGTGCTGGCCGACGAGCCCACCGGCAATCTCGATGAGCAGAATGCCGCGTCACTGTACGAACTGATGCTGGAGCTGAACCGCGAGATCGGCACCAGCATCGTGCTGGTCACGCACGACAAGGGGCTCGCGCGCCGGCTGGATCGCGTGCTGGAATTGACCGTCGGGGCGCTGCATCCGATGCCACACGACGGCTAGAGACGCGATGGACGCGCGCAGGGGAAGCCGCGCTGTCCGAATCCGGCCGGGGATGCTGGCCGTCGCAGTGGCGACCCTTGCCGGCGCCGTGGCGGTGCAGGCGCTGTCGGTACTGCCGTCGCTCTGGTTCGATGCTTGCCTTGCGGTTATGGCGTTGGCCGAATTCGCCGCATGTCTGCGCTGGCGCGCGCCGCCATGGGTGTGGTGTTTGCCATTCGCGTTGGCGGCATTCGCGTGGACCGCGTGGCGGGCGGACTTGGCGATGGGCGCACGCCTGCCGCATGCGCTCGAAAAGCAGGACATCCTGGTCACCGGCACGGTGACCGGCCTGCCGCAAACGCAGGATGGCGCCACCCGCTTCGATTTCGTGATCGACAGCGCACGCTTCGAACAGCGCGCGTTGCCCGTGCGGGGTCATGTACGGCTGTCGTGGTACGCCTCGCGCCGACAGGCGCCGCCCGCGATTGCGCCGTGCACGACCTGGCGGCTGCGGGTGCGGATGAAGCGGCCTCACGGACTGGTCAATCCGGGCGGGATGGATTTCGAGCGCTCGGCATTGCAGAAGGGCATCATCGCGACCGGCTACGTTCGCGAAGATCCGGGCAATGCATTGGTCGCCCAAGGCGCGTGTGTCGACGGGGTTCGCGCACGCATCGCCAATGCAATCGAGGCGGCGCTGCCGAACGACGCCCATGCCGCGCGCCTGTTGCGCGCCTTGAGCGTCGGCGACGAGCGTGCGCTCAACGAACACGATTGGCAGGTGGTGCGCGCGACCGGTATCGCCCACCTGATCGCGATCTCGGGTTTCCATGTCGGCCTGGCCGCGGTATTCGGCGCGCTATTGGTGAGACTGGGGTGGTGGCTGTTTCCAGTGCTTGGCCTGCGTCTGGCCCGATCCATGGCCGAAGCCGCGGTCGCGTTTCCGGCTGCCCTTGCCTACGGCGCGCTGGCCGGTTTCGGCCTGCCGACCACACGCACCTTGCTGATGATCGCGGTGGTCGCGGGTTGGCGGCTGCTGCGGCGGGGCGGCGGTTTCGGCGAGGGTTTCGGATTGGCATTGGCGGCAATCCTGATCGTCGATCCACTGTCGGTGCTGTCGGCGGGTTTCTGGCTGTCGTTCGCGGGCGTGGCGTTGCTGGCGTGGACGCTGGCGCGCGACGCCGGATGGCGCGGGCATCTCAAGGAAATCGGGTTGGCGCCGCTTCTGATGACGCTGGCGCTGCTGCCGCTGACGATATGGTTCTTCGGGCAGGCATCGCTGATTGCGCCGCTGGCGAACCTGGTCGCAGTGCCGTTCGTCAGTTTCGTGATCGTGCCGATCGACCTCGTGTCGTGTGCGCTGCTGTTCCCGTGGCCGTGGGCCGGGCACGGGTTGTTGCACGCGTGCGCGTACCTGATCGACGCCTTGTGGTGGTTCCTGGCACACCTCGCGGCGTGGCCCGCGGCGATGCAGTATTTGCCGGAAGCGTCGCTGCCTGCCTTTGTGCTGGCGTGCATCGGATCGGTGTGGTTGCTGGCGCCTCGCGGCATTCCGTTGCGCTCGCTTGGCGCATTGTTGCTGCTGCCGCTGTGCTTGCCGCGCAGCACGTTTCCGCCGGAGGGCGCTTTTCGCGCGACGGTGATCGACGTGGGGCAGGGTCTGTCGGTGCTGGTGCGCACGCGTTCGCATGCGTTGCTGGTCGATGCGGGCGCGCGCTATCCGTCGGGCTTCGACCTCGGCGAAGCCGCCGTGGTGCCGACGCTGCATGCACTGGGCGTGACGCACCTCGATGCATTGGTCATCAGCCACGGCGACAACGACCATGCGGGCGGAGCGGTGTCGGTGCTTGCGGCTTACCCGAACACGCCGGTGTGGGGCGGCGAACCCGCGCGCGGACCGGTGCCGATGCGCCGATGCCATGTGGGCCAGCAATGGCGCTGGGACCGCGTGGATTTTCGTGTGTTGCGGCCGCCCACGCCGACGGTGACCGAAGGCAACGACGCAGGTTGCGTGTTGCTGGTCACGGGGGCGGGTGGACGACTGCTGCTGCCGGCCGATACTTCGTCAAAGGTGGAACCCGACATCGCACGCGCGGTGCCGCCCGGCCCGCCGCTGGTACTGGTCGTGCCGCACCACGGCAGCAAGACCTCGTCCAGCATCGATTACCTCAAGGCATTGCAACCGGTTTTCGCGATTGCCTCGAACGGCTATTTGAACGGTTATCACCACCCCGCGCCGGAAGTCGTGGCGCGCTACAACGCGCTCGGGATTCCGTTACTGAACACGCCCGCCACCGGCGGGGTACGTGTTGCGTTCCCGGTTTCGGCCCCGCCGCGGATCGTGTCGGAAGAACGGCGGCGCCAGGCGCATTACTGGCGTGAGCCTTGATGTCATTCCGGCGCGACACTGCACCTTCCGTTGGGCTTCTCCCGGAGCAAGTCCGGGATCAGCCCAACTACGAAACCGGTTCGAACGGGTCGACTGCGTCACGCTGACGCGCGCGGGCGCACTGGTATCATGCGGCGCAAATCCCCCTTGCGGCGGAGCTTCACGTGTTCGAAATCCTCGAGGCCGGCGGCTGGTGCATGCTGCCCATCCTGGCGTGCTCGGCGATCGGGCTCGCGATCGTGCTTGAACGCTTCTGGACCCTGCGCCGCAGTGCAGTACTGCCGCCGGGACTTGGCGAACAGGTGCGCAGTTGGGCGCATTCGCAGCAGTTGAACCCGGTACACATTCAGGCGCTGCGAGAAAATTCGCCGTTGGGCGAACTGCTGGCCGCCGCGCTGGACGTCCGCAACCGCTCGCGCGCCGAAATCAAGGAACGCATCGAGGACACCGGCCGTCACGTGGTGCACGGCTTGGAACGCTACCTCAATACATTGGGCACGATCGCGCTGATCGGACCGCTGCTGGGCCTGCTCGGCACCGTGTTCGGACTGATCCGGATGTTCCTGGCGGTGATGGTGTCGGGCGTTGGCGATCCGATGAAGATGGCCGGTGGTATTGGCGAAGCGCTGGTGTGCACGGCGTCGGGCCTGGTCGTCGCGATTCCGGCGTACGTGCTGCACCGTTATTTCCGTTCGCGCGTGCGTGGTTACGTGGTGCAGATGGAAAAACAGGCGACCGCGCTGCTGGACGAGCTGTCGGTCGCGCGGTCGGCACCCGCCGAAATGCGCGCACCCGCCGCGCCGGCTTCGGCGCCGCGACCCGCCCGATTCGCGAGCTGAGGGAACGCAGCGATGCGCATCGGCAACGACAACGCCGACGAATTCGAGATCAACGTGGTCAGCCTGATCGACGTGCTGCTGACCTTGCTGATGTTCTTCGTGCTGACCACCACCTTCGTGCAGCAGGGCCACATGAAGGTTTCGCTGCCGCAGGCGAGCGATGCGGCCAGCACGCCCGCGCGAGATACGCTGGTGGTCGTGATCGATCGCGAAGGGCATTTCTTCGTCGCCAACAACCGCGTGCTGGGCGACGACGAGTCCACGTTGAAACGTGCGATCCAGGCGGTCGCGGGCGCCGACCATGAGCGTCCCGTGCTGCTGCGCGCCGACGGCATGACGCCGCATCAGGCCGTCGTGACCGCGATGGATGCGCTGGGCCAACTCGGTTTCACCCATCTGTCGATCGCGACCGCGCCGCCGTCCGGTCCCGCCGCGTCATGACGGACGCCGCTTCCGACACGACGACGTATCGACGCTTGCTGGGGTTGTTGCATCCGTTTCGCACGGTGGTGGCGGCCACCGTCCTGGCGATGGTGGTCGATGCCGCCTGCATGACGCTGTTCGCGCGGGTCATCAAGCCATTGATCGACAAACTGTTCGTGGTGCGGGATCCGCAGGTGATCTTCTGGATGCCGCTCATCATCGTGGGCATCTTTTTCGTGCGCAGCATCGCCGTGTACGTCGAAACCTACGGTTCAGCGTACGTCGGCCGCGGCGTGGTGCAGGACATGCGCCGCCGCATTTTCGACAAGTACCTGCGCATGCCCACGGCGTTCTTCGACCATGAATCGTCCGGCCAGCAGATATCGCGCATCACCTACACCAGCGAGCAGGTTGCGCAGGCCACGACCGATTCGGCCAAGACCGCGATCGTGGACGGGCTGACGGTGGTCGGCCTGGTCGGAGTGATGCTGTGGACGAGTTGGGAGCTTTCCCTGGCGCTGCTGGTGATGGTGCCGATGATCGGCCTGCTGGTCACCTACGTCAGCCGCCGCTATCGCCGCATCAATGTGACGATCCAGGATGTGGTCGGCCGCATCACCGGCGTGGTCGAGGAAGTGGTCGGCGCGCACCGGGAGGTCAAGGTGTTCGGCGGCCAGGACTACGAATCGAAGCGATTCGACGAGGTCACCGATCGCACGCGCAAATTGAACGTCAAGGTCGCCGCCACGAATGGCCTTTCCACCGCGTTCGTGCAGCTCGCGGCTGCAATCGCGCTGGCGCTGATCGTGTTTTTCGCGACCCGTCCCTTCATGCTGGACAACCAGTTCACCGCCGGGTCGTTCGCCACATTGTTCTTGTGCATGGGCGGCATCCTGCCGTCGTTGAAACGC
>Ga0157370_10004948_pt1 | contig 15083 bp, 32 predicted proteins | sample C35metaG_FD_113463 | JGI IMG/M metagenome (GOLD analysis project Ga0157370, IMG submission 113463) | Corn rhizosphere microbial communities from Kellogg Biological Station, Michigan, USA - C3-5 metaG | ecosystem: Host-associated > Plants > Roots > Rhizosphere > Soil | place: USA: Michigan...
AGGGCCGTGGGTGGCGAGGGGAGGGGCATGTGCCCTATCCCTCACCAGATCGGGGATGCGCTGACGGGTTTCGGCTTCCGCGGAGCCTGGGAGCGTTTCGCTCTTGCCTCTGCGAGCGTCATCGCCAGCTTCCATTGGTTGCACGATCTGTGGAGAAGGTGACAGTTCTTGCGGTCGTAGGGTGATCCGCCTCGTGAGCGTGGGATGTCCTCGTCCACCTCTGCCCGCATCGGGTGTGGGATGCAGCCTTTACAGTCGGGGTTGCCGCACCGCTTCGAGTGTTTGCCCCAGTCCATCGTGAGTGTCTTGTCTACGGGCTGATCGCATAGCGCGCAGTGTGACTCTTCGGCCTTGACTCGCTTTACGAGTTCGCGCCGCCTGTGCCCGTTGGCGTTGTGCAGGGGGGTGGCCATGTTGCTCCTACCCGCTAGGCTCTATTCACTTATCCATGAGGGGGTAGTTGTGTCCGAGAAGCCGTTGTTTGAGTTCACGTCGCATGTTGATGGGAAGAATGCGAGGGTGCAGATTTGGCCTGACCGTATCGAGTGGACGCGTTCTTCTTTGTCGGCGTTGAAGGTTGCGACTGGTGTGGGGTTTCTTACGGGCTTCACGAACAAGGACACGAACATGGTGCCGATCAAGCAGGTGACTTCTGTTGCGAGCAAGAAGGGCATGGGCGTCAATACTGTTGTGACGGTGAACACGGCGGGTGGTGCGCTTGATTTCCGTGTGTCGCACAAGGAGGCAGCTCAGGCACGTGAGGTGCTAAACCGGCTTCTGCTCGGGTAGTTCCGTCGCGTCGTCTTGCCCGACGCGAAACACGTACACGGCACACCCATCAGGCACATCGACCAGCATCAGTAGGCCCGTTTCCCTGCTGCCATCACGTCGTCAACGTTGAATGCGTTGTACTCGTTGGCGAACCAGGTGGAGAGCTTGTCGTCTATTTGCCGTTGGTGTTCGGCTGACATGCGTGCGCGTAACGAGTCGGCGCTGATTGTTTCGCCGTTGTGGTCGAGGTAGTCAGGCTCCATTGCCGTTCCTTCGCTCAGGGGTTGGGTGTGAATCCGATGCGGGCGTTGATGGTTGGCGTGAACCGTTCGCCGTCGTATTCGCCGTCTGCTTGGTATGCGAGTTCGACTTGAGCGTGTGACCCTTGCTTCTCGGGCTCCATCTCGGGCCTGTCTGGGCATCGGTGGGTAGTTCGCCATTCGATGACCCGCTTGTACGGGGCGCGGATGGCTGCACTGCATGAGCACCATTCGCGCATCGTTGCCGTCCTTGCGTTGTGTGTTTTATCGCACATTGCGGGGACGTGCGCGGAAACGTACATGGGTAAGTAGCGGCACCGATATTCAGCGCGTCGGCGCGAGCGCATATTCAGTGGTTAGCTCGTTCTTCGCGCGACGGTGAGCTGCCGTTCTCTCAGGCCCCGATGCCTGTTTGCGCGTCACCCGCCGCTGACCGTAGCCGCGACGAGGGTTTAGGGTTTGGAATTAGTAGCCGAGGCCCTCGTATTTAGCGATGAACTCTCGAGCCCATGCGATCTTGTCTGCAATGCGCTGGCCTGCTGGCTGTGACGTGCTCCACAATTCGAGATTCTCGATGCGGTTATCGTCGCGCATGCCGTTCACATGATGCACGTTCTCGTCTTCAACAAGATGACGGCCAAGGTGCTGCATCATTACCGCCCGATGCTCCGAGTGGCTGCCCAAGCTGGTGTTGAGGTACACGTAGCCGGCTTCGTTCACGCGGCGTGTTTCGGGGTACAGCTCAATGTGGAACGGTGCGGCGTGTTGCTCGTAGGTTCCGGCTTGGACCAGCGCCACAACGCATGTGGAGCAAAGCCCGCGTGGCAAGCGTCCGTTCTTGGGGACGCGACCACAGTGTGTACAGGTAGGCACTTTTCGCCCCCTGTATAGATCGAGATCAGATGCTTGAGGTACGCCTCAACGACGGCTTGCGCCTTGAGGGAGCCACCTAGTGGCACCTGCACACACTGTGGAGTTGTTACAGGATCTTCAGCGAGTCCCATTCGTTGTCCCTCGTGAGGAACGACATCATGCCGGATTGGGAGGATTCGCCGCGGGAGTTGGTGAACCAGGATGAGCCGCGGTCACTTGCGGGGCCGACCATGATCCATCGTGCGTCGCCGGATTGTTGCACTCTGAGGGAGTGGAAGTGTCCGGCGATGAGGATTCGTGCGTCACCGGTTGGCATGCGACCGTGTGATTGGCCTTTCCACCATTCACCGATCTTGTCGGCTGTTCCGGCTTGGTGCCCGTGGACGACTCCGATGCGTGACCCGGACGTGTCGAATACGAGTGATTCGTGGTACGGGTCGGGTGTTTGCACGGTGACATGCCCGAACGCTGCACGGTTGAGGGTGAGCGCGCGACCGATCATTTTGGCAATGACGATGCCGTAGTCGGCGTGCACGTCTCCGGCTGGCGATTTGGGGCCGAGTCGGTGTGCGCCGTGGTTGGATGATACGGCGGCGTATCGCAGTTTGGGCGCGTGGGGTGCCAAGATTTCGATGCCAGACAGCAGAATGTGTGCTGCGACTTCCACTTGGTGCGGGAGGTCGCGGTCGTTGGTGCCGAGTTGCGAGCTGGTCGAGTAGATGTTCTCGATTGGGTCGCCGGCGTCTACCATGACGATCTCGGCGGGGCGTGTTTCCTTGGCGATCTCGGCAGCTTTGTGGAACGACGTTAGCGCCTGCTCAATGGTGTCCTCGGTGCCCCCGAACCAATCTCGTTTCCCGGTCTGAAGATCCGTTGGTACGACGATGAGTGACTGGTCGCCGGTTGCTTTCGGCTCGGGCTTGAACGTGAAGCCTTTGACGCGCTCAAGGATCGACGGCAGGTCAACGACGGCCGTCTTGCCGTCGCGCTTCTTCGGCACCGCTGACATGCGATTCGAGAACATGCCTTCGCCGTACGCGATGCTGCGGATGCTGAGCGTGTAGTCGTCGGGGTCGTCGCCGGTTGAGCGGATCCAGGCGCGCGCATCCTCGAGGGTGATGGGGCGTGTGCGGACGGCGGTTACTGCCTTGCTGCCGTCGCTTGATTCTTCGGATGAAGCGCCCGTTTCAGGGCGGTATGTCTTCCGCCAGTCGTTGACGGTCGATTTCCCGATGCCCCATCTCGCGGCGACTTTGCGACTCGGAAGGTCCGAGCGCAGGTCCGCGAGGAATGCGGGGTCATCGGTGAGCGCCACTGTTACCGCCTTCTCATTCGACCGCAACGGTGGATGCACGAGAAGCGGGGCATCATGCGGCAATGAGGGCCTTCAAATCCCGGTACCGCACATCTACCCCGCTCTCGGCGGTGCGGCAGCTTTGCTTGGGTTCACCTGGCGGGCTGCTGCTTGGAACCGCTCAGTCGGTTTACTAGTCACCGGGGCAATACCGACACATGCCATCCGGTTAGTTCGACCTTCCCACCTAGGTGCAAGCCAGACCCCAGGGGGCCTTATCGGCGGGGAGGAACTTTTCGCAATGTGCCATTTGCGACACGTCTGCCGCTTCTCTTTCGCCAATGGCTTGGCGGTCCGCATGTACCGGGGGCAGTGATGCGGGGTTAGTTCCCTACCCGTTCGCCAGCATCTGTGTAGGGCTCAGCCGGTAGCTGGCCTGATGTGTGGTGACCTGGGACGGGGTGGGAAGCTTAAACAAGAAAAGCCCCCACCGAAGTGAGGGCCTTTCTCGTGAAAAGTAGGCGTGGAAAATCGCCGCGCTTCATTATGACTCATAACACGACGGAATGCAAGCACCTAATCAGGTTTGCGGCGGGCGTGTCGTGGTCGGCAACTCGGCTAGGCGCGTCACTGCCCAGTAGAGAGTCGGCCAATTCGCGAGCAGTTCCGCCTTCTGCCGCTCATGGTATTCGGGATGGGTGCCAGCGTTGAGCCACGCCGCCCTGACCTGCTCGGCGGCTGGCCGCAGCGCATCGTCGCTTACTGTTTCAAGCCACCGGTCGAACCTCCCCCCAGCCTCCCGTCGCGCTTCCGAAGATCGCGAGAGGGCACTTCCGGGAGCGCCGGTCGTGTACCGCTTACGCACCTCTTCTGTTGTGGTCTCGCTCTTGTCGCTCATCCCGTCTCCCTCGCGTCGATGTCCCACCGTAGCTGCCGCAACTCCCGCTGCCCCGACCAAACATTCTCGCAAGCCCTGCACAGCGCCTGCTCATCCGATACCGCCGAACCCTCGCCGCGATACTCAACGAGGATCGGGAAACGGTAAGCGACCCCCTCAGTATCCACCCACTTGTCAGCGCCACACACGGGGCAGGGGCTGGTCACCTCGAGGCGCTTCTTCGGGTTCAGCTTCGCCTCGATAATCCCCGCCCACTTGGTGAGCTGGCGCACGTAGAACGCGTCCCCAGCCTCGTCATCAGGCGCCCATGCTTCGTGCCATGCGACCAGGTTGGCGAGTGGGTCACGGGTCGTCGGCACCTTCCGAATGCGGCACCAGTCCGACACCTGCGACGTGATCTTCAGGAACTCGTACAGTGCGTCCGAATCGAGCATGTTCCGCTCGCTGCCCAGTGACGGGGTGCCCGCTCCACCATCAGAGCCGAACGACCCGCGCACCGCATCCTCGAGCTGCCTCAACAAAGGCGGGTGCTCGACGGTGTGCGCCCTCAACCAGCGCCCCTCGTCATCCACCTGTGGGATGTGATCGATGATCGGTCTAGTGAGCGCATCCACCGCCTGAGCCAGTTCGTCATTCATTTCCACCACCTCGCCGGTCTTGCCCAAAGTATCGAAAGCTGCTTGTGCCGCTCGTGCCCGCCGGCAACAGGCTCGTCGGGCAACCGCAGCGCGATGCCTATCACCTGCCCCGGGTAACGGTTTAGTGACAGTAGCGGCGGCTTGTGCGACGGGGTAACCGTCACCGCCCTCCACGGCCAACGCAACGCGCCCACTGGTGACACAAAGCGCCTCGCCTCGTTTTCATTCATGCTTGCCCCCCTTGTTCAGTCGTGACGCGAAGGTGAGCGAAGTCGCTTCCTTGGCCGTCGTTCCAAAACGCCTCCCAGGCAGCGATCTCTTCGGCAGCGTCGAGTGCAGCGTTCCATGCTTGTTGCGGAGTCATCCTGCTGAGGTCTTCGGGCACTTGAGGGTTAGGACGGTCATCCATTCGCGTCGATCCTTCCCTGCACGTAGCGCTTGACCAGTTCGAGTTCGTATCCCAGCCGATACGGCTGTCGCACCCATTGAGCGAACGCCTCCCGTGCCTGATCCGGAGTTAGCCCGCACTTTGCGGCATCGAGAGCGACTTCCCGCGCGTCGCTCGCCGCCTGAGTGCTGCCGGTGATCGCCAGCAACTCCACCTCAAACTCATCGGCGGCGACAGCTTCAATGATCGTGACGCCCGTTCGCATCGTGGCCGCGCGGTGCTCTAGACCGGATGCCAGATCGTCCCAGAACGCTTTCCACGCTCGCCTCATCCGCCCACCTCCTTCACGGCCTGATTGACGGCGGTCACAACGTCCACGCCCCTCCTTGCCGCGAGTGCCTGAATGGCTGCCACCTCGGGCCCGTCGAATGGGCCGATCAGTCGCCGGTCGTCCACCTTCCGCTGCCACCAACGGCGCTTACGGTCGCTCATGCTTGCCCCCGTTCGGTTTGTGCAACACCTTGACGGCGTGTCCGTACTCGATGATGTCTTCGCTTGTCGTTCCCAGTTCCGTTCCCGCCTGTTCCCAGAATCCGCTAACTGCGTGTGGGTACTCGCTCGAACTCGGCTTCCTGGCGACACGCCAGTCCGGGCCGTCGCGCCACATGACCACGCTTTCCTCTGGCAGCGCGTCGAGTTCTGCCCTCGTCGTGACCTCATTCATGCTTGCCCCCTCAAGGTTTCGGTTTCGTCACACCGGGGCCGAAGTGGCCGCCGTGTGTCAGGTCGGGCATGGTGCAGTACGGGCAACCGCAATCGCAGCCAGGTGGCGAGTCCATCAGTTGGCCTCCGTTCGGTACGGGTTCACGGGCTTGTCTCCAAACTCGCGGCTATCCATCCATCGGTCGCGCCCCGCGTCCAGCCCCTCATCCCACGCGGCAGCTTTCACCGCGTTCAGGGCTTCGGCGGGAGAGGTGGAGAGGATGGCAAGCACATCTGACGCGAGGACGATTCGCGGGAACAGATCGCCGTTCGCCATGCGGGAAGCCAGATCGGGACTCGACGGCTCCGGCGTTGCCAGCGCCCGCACCTGTTCGATTTGCGCGAGTGCCGCGTCACGCTCGGCCTTCATCTCCGCGGACTTCAGCATCCAGTCCTTGACCTCCCGGGAGTACTCGGCGCTTGACCGCATGAAGTTCCCCAGCACCTTCGGCAGGTCGCCAACCGGGAAATATGAGCCTTCCACCAGCACCTCGGCAGGCTTCAACTCGGTCAGCGCCTCCCGCAGTTCCGCGTTCTCCCGTTCGAGCCGTTCAACGTCGGCGGCAGCGGAAGCGAGGGCGTCGGCTGCATCCGTAAGAATGGCTCGCCGCAATGGGTCGAACTCGGCCATCTTCCGAAGCTTCTCCGCGATCTTCATTCGGTGACCTCCTGCCACTCGGATACGGTGCGGCGGAACAGATGCGATCCTTCGATTGCCCACATCCGAGCGCGGTCAGCATCCCTCGTGACTTCGCCGTCCTCCCCTTGCCACTCGACCGTCCCCGTTACCGGCTGTGCAGCAAGGGTCGCCTGCGGGGTTCCGAGGGGTAACTCTTCCTCCCCCACCCAGTCGGCCCGCTTGTACGCGACCCAGCATCCCTCAACCGGGTCAAGCCAGTAGATGTGCAGGTAGTCGTCATCAATACGCATCTGGGCGTCCCGGTCGATCTGCACCGGCTCCGCTTTCGCCAGCCGTTGCCCTGCCTCGTGCGCCAGCATCAGCGCGGTCGAGTCGATGGAGCCGTGGTAATTCCGAAGCCACTCAAGGGCGGCTTCCCGCTGCTGGCTATTCATGGTTTTCCTCCTGCTCTTTCCCGGCCTCGACGTACAGGTGCGCGCTGCACTTGTCGTAAGGGGCACGATTCGGGAGGACTTCGGCGGGGGTTGGGTCCTCCCAGCCGCTTGCCTCCGCACACGTTCCCTCATGGCCCTCGGCTGCCGCACAGACTCCACGGCCACACGGCTCCCACCCTCTGCTTATCTCAGCCATTGCCTGCCTCCTTCGTCTCGTGGCATTTGCAGTTCGTTGCGGCGGGCGTGTGACCGTACGGGGTCCAGCAGCATTTCCGGCTGCACGGGCCCATGCCACCGCCACGGGATGAACCAGGGGCCGGCTGGGGGGCGTTAAAGGTTCCGTGGAGTGGCATTCGGCTCACCACGGGGTTTCGTCGCTGTTTGCACCCGACGGTGCCCAAGCGTCATTTGCGGGCGCTGACGGGGCGCTGGTGGCTTGTGAGGGGCGATTGCCGCCCTGCACGCGGGTCACGGCTGCGGTCGCGTACCGAAGATCCGGCCCAATCGCGTCCACGTCGAGCTCAATGGCCGACCGCTTCTCGCCTTCCTTGGTCTCAAAAGACCGCTGCCTGAGCTTCCCGGTGACGATCACCCGCGTGCCCTTGGTCAGCGACCCGGCGATGTTCTCCGCGAACTCACGCCACACGGACGCTCTCAGGAACAACGTGTCGCCGTCCACGTACTCGTTGCGGGTCTTGTCGAACTTGCGCTCCTGCACGGCGACCGTGAAGTTGGCGACCGCTATCCCGTTCTGCGTGTACCGCAGCTCAGGGTCGCCGGTCAGGTTGCCGACGAGGCAGGTCATGTTTTCATTTGCCATCTTGAATTCCTTTCTGCGCGGCCACTCCTCGAGCGCCGCAGATGATTGCTGATATGTAGCTCGCTGTGCATCCGCTCTCGGCCGCAATCGCCGTCTGCGTTTCACCTGTGCGATAACGCTCCCGAATCAATGCGATTTCATCAGCGGAGAACATGGTTCGGTACCGCCGCCGCTTCCTGGCATGCATGTCCGCAACATTCTCGGATTGAGTGCCGGGAACGAGGTGAGCAGGGTTGCAACAGGGCGGGTTGTCGCATCGGTGCCGGATCACCTGGCCACCCGGGATAGGGCCGTTCGCCACTTCCCACGCAAACCGATGCGCTCTGACAAGCGGAATATTCTTGCTTGGCCGGAAGATTCCATGCCCGCCCGCGCTTGCTACCGATTTAGCACGCCAGGGCCAGCATTCTCCGGGCCTCTTGACCTCCACCTTGCTCCAAAACCGAGCAACGATAAGGGGATCTTGGGTACCATTCACGGTAGCCCTCCAATCGGTTAGGTCGATTTGCGGGTCAGGCCCCGGCGAGTGTTTCCAGCACTCGGTTTGGGGCCGTCTCTATTTTACCCGAAAACGCGCGTTTACCGGGGATTTTCGCCATTAGCTGGCCTTTCTGTTGGCGTTGTTGTTGACTCGGCCCGTTTCAAGTCCGAGCTGTTGCATTCGGTAGCGGATGGCGAACGTTGACATGCCGACCCGTTTGCTGATTTCCGTGACCGAGTAGCCAAGTCCGCGGAGGATGTCGATTTGTGCGTTCACTCGTGCGTCCGCTTCGGAGCGCGGGATGGTGAGGGGCTCCGGTTTCGGTTCCGGCTGGATGATCTCTTTGATTGCCTCTTCCAGGAGCGTCGAAACGCGGGAGCCCTGGTTGTCTGCCACGGATGCCAAACGGGCCCAAAGCTTGTCCGGGATGTTCAACGTCACTTTCATTTCATGGCCTTTCCTGTTGCGAGAATCGACTTATCCACAGCCCCACTCGCACGGTTATAAACGCGAGATATTTCATGTGAGTCTTGGAAGCGTTCGTTAGTTGCGTACGTTGCGTACGTTGCGTGCATTGCTTGGAGCAACGGTTGAGCATTGCTAAACGCATTGCTCCGGGCATCACCCATTGCGTGCCCCCCAGCGTGCTTCTGCGGCTCTTCGTGCCTTCTCGGATCGGGTCTTGGTTTCCTCGTCGGAGGGCTGGTATGCCGTGTAATCATTGACATCCCAGCCCCCAGGGATCGAGTGCCACAGCCCCACATCGACCAGCTGCTGGGCCACTTTCGGTGTGCCATGGATGAGTCCAAGGGCGGCTGTTGGGATGAATCCATCCGTGCCCTGAGTTGCGCAGTGCCCGAGGCCGAAAATGTAGGTGTTGAGTGCACGATCGCCTCCTTTTTGCCCCAAAAGTGCGAGCGTTTTATGGTTCGAGGCGAGCGCGGCGTCCACGCGGACCCATGACAAAGAGGCCATGTCTCCTCCTTTCGTGTGTCATGCGGGCACCTGCTCACGTCCGAGCAGCACGGATAGCGCGAGTAACGCCTGGTGTGTGACGACCCCGTTACCGCACGCCTTTAGCTGCTCGTTGCGCGTCAGGCCAATAGCGGGGTCAGTCACCCAGCCAGCGGGCCAGCCCATGAGCCATTCGACAAACCCTGCGGAGAGTCGGCGCTGCCCGTTCTTGCCGTCCGGGTTCGTCGGTGCCGGTGCTGGTCGGCCTGTCACGGCTTCCCAGCGTTCAATCGCGGGGAGGTATGCGCCCCAATCAGTAGGACTTCGGTGTTCAGGGGCTTTGTGTTCCGCTCGAACTGCGACGGGCCCCCGGTGTTGCTCGCATCTTGAACGGTCGGCGTCGGCAGCAGTTGTACCGCTATGGCAAGGGGCGTTCCGAATCCGTTGCCGTTCTTCCCCGTTGCCTTCACCCGCTGCCTTCGGGCTTCCCAGGTCGCTACCCCCTCGCCGTCGTTCGGGTTCATAGCGGCTGGTGTCGGCAGTAGCGCCGCCACAGTCTGAAGGTTCGGCCCACCCGTCCCATGCTCGCCCGGTCCCGTACCCGATGACGTGTTCGGGGGCGGGAGTAGCAGCACCTCCTCGATCACGATGCGAAGATCCGAGACGATGGACCTTACCTGCCCATTTCCCGCTCGGCGCTCTTCTAGCCACTTCTCCGCGGTTCGTGCCGAGTATGAAGTCATCGGCGTTGGCAGGCCGAGCCACGATGAAGACCCGGAATCGACCATGTGGAGCGCCGGCGTCGGCAGCTCGTAGGCCGACCCATTCCGCGTCATACCCGAGCTCGGCCAGGTCGCCAAGTACACGTCCGAATGCGTTGAGAACAGGTCGATTTCTCCCAACGGGTTCTCCCACGCCTCCCGATCCCCATTCCAGATCGCTATCTGTTTCATCAATGTCCTCCACCGTTGACGCGGACAGCAGCCCGCGCACGTTCTCGATGACAACCAGCCGGGGTCGCAGGATGTCGATTGCTTTTGCGTACTCGGACCAGAGGCCCGAGCGTGTGCCGTCTTTGAGTCCTCGGCGTGCGCCGGCAAGTGACACGTCCTGGCAAGGTCACGGGAAGCCGCCCGTCAAAATGTCAACGGGGGCTTCCTTGGCGATCACCTCCCAATCGACGGCAGTGATGTCGCCGTGGTTGGGAATGCCGGGGTACTGGTACGCCAGAACCTTGGATGGTGCCGCCTCGAACTCGCAGAACCATGCGACGGTTGCACCGAAGAACTGTTCAACGGCCCGGTCGAGACCGGCGACACCGGAGAACAAGCTGCCTATTCTCATGCGGCCTTACTCCTTGCTTTCCACGCCGCCTGGTATTCGGCTTTCACTTCCGAGCACGACTTCTCAGCAGGGCACTCAACCCGGCAGTTGAGCGCCTTGTACCCGCTGATGGTTCCGTGCTGCGCGGGCGTCTTGACTTGCATGGGTTCGCCGCGTTTTTTGCGTGCGTGCCGGTCGCGTGCCTTCGCGTTGGCAACTTCGCGGCATGACGGCTGACTGGTGCAGTTGTCGCGGCATCCTGCTTGGTAGCCGCCGACCGTCCCGTGCGTGATGGGTTTGTATTCGCCTCGTTTGCGCGCCTCGTTGTAGTCGCGTTGGAACTTCCGTTTCGCTTCGACGCACGAGACACCACCCGCGGCAACGTTGGGGCAGTCGTCGGTTCTGCATCCACGCTGGTAGCCGGCGTTTGTCCCGTGCGATTGCATGCGGGGTTTGCGTGGCTGTTTGGGTGCGGCTTGTTTGCGTGGTTTCCGGTTGGCTTCTTTCCGCGCCAACCGTTCCGCTTCACGTTCCGCTTTGACAGCTTCGGCACGCGCAACTTTCGCCGCCCAAACCTCTGTAACCTCGGCGGCCAGAATCTCCACAGGCGTCATGCCCTGATCGAACCTGCGCCGAAACTCCCAGTCGCCCACGTAACGCCGTTTCGCGTCCCGGCAGGTGATACCCGACAGGACAACACCGGAACACGCGGCAGAACGGCAACCAGCATCGAAACCGGTGGGGGTGCCATGCGGGAAGGATGGGGAGTGGGGGTTCATGCTGTCTCCTTCCGTATCCGGTAGTCGAGGTAGTCGATCCGTTTGGTGATTGCCGTGAACCGTTCGAGGTCGGCGTCGGTCTTGCGGTCCCGTGCACTGTCAGCTCGGGCTCGTTTTCGACGGATGCCAGAGAGCGCGCCGGGGTCATCAGGTAGTCCGCCATTCCCCAGCCCGTCGCGCTTGGCTGTCAGTCGGTTGCGCTCGTCGGTCAGGTCGGCCAATGTGCGGCGCGGTCGTGGTGACCTCGCAGAGACCGGCTGAGGGGCGAACAGCGGCTCGCCGCGCTCAACCTTCGCCTTAGCTTCCGCGTAACCGGGGAGTGTTTCGGGTTTCCACTCGGGAAGCGCGATAGTCGCCCACGCTCTCGGGGTCGTCATTGTGCGCCCTCACCTTTCACCCGCTGGTATTCGGCAAGGATCGCGGCGTTGATGTCGTCGCCAGCGTGTGCGGTTTTGGCTGCTTTCCCGAGCGCGATGATCGCTGACAGGCCGCCGTTCGTGTCCGCGAGTTCTGCCAGCCAATCCCTGCCCGATGTGCCCACGGGTGCGGGTGTGTCGGGGAGCGGCTGGACGATGAATGGCTCCCTCTTGCCCCGGGAGACCGTGAGAGCAACCTTCACAGGCTTGTCGATGTGTGACAGGTGACTGATTTTCAGGCCCCCGACGACAGCGGACCCGAAGCGCACGGTGGGATCTCCATAAAGCGTGATCTTTCGTCCCGCATAGACGGAAGCCTCTGCGCCCCAAGCCATCATGAGCACTCTTCGCATCGACTTGCTCGGCTTGTAGGGCTGCCCGGGGAACTCGAAAAGATGAATCTCGATGGGCTGTTCTGCGGTTCCGGCTTTCACTTCGCTGATCGTCAGCGTCTTGGGGCCGGCGAGGTAATTGTCAAAGTTCTGCTGGTCGGTCCGTGGGGCAGTTGTACTTGAAATGTCCATCTCAAATCACCATTTCGTTGGGGACGCCTAGCAGGTCGTCCATCTGATAACTCGCGTACATGGGCAGCCCGACCAGTTCCATTGCTGGATACCCGGGCCAGACGCCGGACGCCTCGCATTCCCGGTAGATGCGTTTAGCGCGCTCGAGCATGAGCCGCCCGTATTCCAGTGACTCGTCGTCAAGTTCGACAACGCTCACCAGGTGGGGCGCGGTCTTCTCGACGTTGACGAAGACGAACTTCACGTCTTCCCCAGTGGCGGCTCTGATGCCGTCGATGTAGTGGGCGGCACTAATGAAGTAGCCGTAGTTGAATGCCGTCTTGCCGAACTCGTTTGGGTTGGCGTCGATGGTTGTTTTCAGGTCCGTGATGACACCGGGCTTCCATGCGTCCGGTCTGCACTTGAGCATCAGCCCGTCCTCTTCCCAGAACACGGACTGTTCGGCGCGGTGACCGGTGAACGCATCCCGCGCTACCGGGTGCGCCATTACGGCGTCCCGCATTGCTTCGACGGTCCGCATTTCGTGAGACAACAACGGCTGCTTGCCCGATTCAAGCGCCTCGGCCTTAGCCTCCTTGGCGGCCTTGGTCATCCAGTTCGCGGCATCCACGACGACGATGTTTGATTCGTCGCCCTCAAGGATCAGGGAGTGCGCCGCGGTGCCGAGTGTGAATGCGTCCGAGAACTTCGGGTGCGCCTTCTCGTGCTGGTAGTGCGCGGGCGTCTTGAATGCCAGCGTCTTGAGCGACGTTGACCCCAATGCGGGGTCTCGGTGATACTCGGCGTTCGGGATGCCGGGGTAGATGCCGGGCTTCATTGCTTGCAGGCTCATAGTGCCTCCGTCATCTCTTCGAGTTCGCCCAGGTAGTCGGCGGCACCCTTGTAGCCGCCGCGGTCGTGCGCTTCGTACTGGTCTTGCGTGTAGGGAAGTAGCCCGAATGAATCGCTCATCAATTTGTGGCCTCCGTTATCGGTAGCGGCTTGCCCTTTGCATTAGGGAAGGCGCACGATTGGCAGTTGGTATAGGTGCGCTTCGATGTGGGGCCTCCGCAAGTCGCACAGACGCCCCGAGCCCGGTCGCCGCGAATGGGGCGCACATGGGCCTGTTGGCAAACGCCGGAGCAGTAGTTCTTCTGGGTCACGTGACACGCTTGTTTTGTGAAATCGACTCCGCAGTGCGTGCAAGTGACGATGCGCCGGCTCGCTGCCGACCTGCACGCCACCGAGCAGAACCTCGTCTTAGCGCCCGGCCTGGGGTGGTAGGTGATGCCGCATTGCTCACACTCGCGGGCGCGCTTCTCTTTCAGCCCTTCGTGATAACAATCGATGGTGCAGTACTTCCGCTTCTCTTGGCTGGGGTACGAGGCGTACTCCTTGCCACACCGAACGCAATCAACAACCCGCCGATCAACCAGGCCCAGGCGGGTGATGGTGACCACCGTGCGGGCTTTTTCCGCCGTGGTTAGGATCTTGCGGCCAGTGACTTCTGTTACCTGGTTGTCGTCGTGCCATGCGATCCCGTTGAGCCCGTCGAGGATTAGCTTGAGCATGTTGTCAACGTCTCGTCGCTGCCTGGTGCCGTTGTAGAAAACGGCGTCCACGGCATAGGCGTTGGTGCTGTCAGCGTTGTGGTTGGGCGCTTCCTTTCGGAACGCGACGGCCACCGCCTTCTCTCCGTCGCGGGTCCGCTCTGGCGTATAGGACCGTGTCTTGCCGCCCTTGTTTGTGAACCTAGAGCGCGCCTTGGAGATCGGTTCACCGCGAACAGCGAAACGGGCGATGATGTCAGGTTCAACGGGCGCATCCGTGTACACGTTGGCAAGGATGCCGTCAGCGTTGAGGCTCATTTGTTCCTGCCTTTCAGTGCTCGGTAAATCGCGTGACAGGCCCACGCGAAGCTGTAGCCGGCGACCACTGAGAGCAGGTACAGGGCGGCATAACCGATAACCGATCCGCTCATGCTGCCTTCACCTCTTCCAGATGCGCCGCGTAGGACCGTTTGATTGCGTGCCGTGATGACTCGTCGGCCCCGATGGATTCGACGTGCCAGTGGCACCCTTTGCACTCCCCGGTCAAGTTGCCGCTGCTGCGTCGGATGATGATGTAGTGGGGTCGCATTAGATCCGCCCCGCAATCAGCATCAGTGCGTGGTAGGTGGCGATCTCGTAGTTGCCAGCCTTTGCCGCCTGTTCTGCTTCGGCGCGGTGGTCGGTCGGCTTCGGCTGCGGCTTCGGTTCCCTGTCGGCGACCCGGTAGCATCCGGCGATTTCAGCTTCGGTTGGTCTTGGTGCCGCCAACGTTTTCAGTAGCGAATCCATCACTTGATCTCGTTTCCGTCGATGTCGACTTCGGCCAGGACGCGCACGATGCGCGCCTTCAACTTCGGGGTGCTCGAGCTGTTGCCGTCGATGATCGACAGCTCCGCGAGCGGGACGGCGCAGCGGAGGAACTTCGTCGCGCCGTCGTAGTAGTACTGGGCGTGATGTGGTCGCGGTGAAAGGTGCAGGCCGTTCCCGCAGAAGTCGCCCGCACGCCAGTCGGGGCATTCCACGGTTTCGCCCACCGGGTATGCGAACCGCCGCTCCGACTCGTACTTGTCGTTGACGGCCTTGTGGACGATCACTTCGCCGTCGATGATCTCCGCGCCGTGATACGTGGCCCATTCCTCAATCTGGGTGCGGTCGATGTCGGTGATGTCGATGACCACGCCGCCGTCGGTGGTGACGCGCTTGGAGTGGAGGTGGATTGCGACGTACTTGGAGGCCGTGACCGTCGCCGAGTCGTACGCCGTGACCGTCGCCGAGTCGTACGCCGTGACCGTCGCCGAG
>Ga0157370_10004951_pt1 | contig 15078 bp, 11 predicted proteins | sample C35metaG_FD_113463 | JGI IMG/M metagenome (GOLD analysis project Ga0157370, IMG submission 113463) | Corn rhizosphere microbial communities from Kellogg Biological Station, Michigan, USA - C3-5 metaG | ecosystem: Host-associated > Plants > Roots > Rhizosphere > Soil | place: USA: Michigan...
AGACATAGAGGGCCTGCTCGAGGTGCTCGACAGCAACTATCTGGGATGGTCCGCGTCAATGGCCCCGGTGATCATGGGAAATCCGGACCGGCCCGAACTGGGTCGTGAATTGACCGAAAGCTTTTGCCGCACGGATCCCGATATCGCCCGCCGCTTCGCGAAAGTCACGTTCCTTTCCGATAATCGAAAAGACCTGGCGCGTCTTCGGGCGCCTTCGCTCATCCTGCAGTGTTCCGAAGACGCAATTGCGCCCACTCACGTTGGCGAGTATGTGCACGCGCATCTGTCCGGCAGTGAGATTGTGTACATGAAAGCGACCGGACATTGCCCCAATCTGAGCGCGCCGGATGAAACCATCGAGGCCATTCAGGCCTGGCTGGCCAGGCATTGAGTTCTGATCCCAATGCGGCGGCTGCGCTCAGCAGGAAACTGCTCGAAGAAGGCGCGGAGGAGCTGTATGATCACGCTCCGTGCGGTTATGTATCGACCGACCCCGCGGGGCTGATCGTCAGGATTAACAAGACTCTTCTTCACTGGGTCGGATACGAGCGGGAAGAGGTCGAGGGCCGGATGAAGTTCCCGGCATTGCTGACGCCCGCCGGTCGCATTTATTACGACACTCATTTCGTGCTTCTGTTGCGTATGTACGGCGCAGCAAACGAGATCGCTCTGGATCTCCGTTCAAGAGATGGGCGGAATCGTCCGGTTCTTCTGAGCGCAGTTCAAAAATCGGACGCGAATGGCTGTGCCCTGTTCAATCGCATCACCGTGTTTGATGCGAGCGAGCGGCGCCGCTATGAACAGGAACTGCTGCAGGCGCGGCGTTCCGCCGAAGAAGTTGCGGCGTCGCTCGCCAAAGCCAACGAGGAACTTGAACGCGCGAAACAAGCGGCGGAGATCGCCAATCAGGCCAAAAGCCAGTTCCTTGCCGCTATGAGTCATGAGCTTCGAACGCCCTTGAACGCAATCATCGGCTACAGCGAGATGCTCGAGGAAGAAGCTCAAGAACTCGGCTCGGAAACGCTGTCAGGCGATGTCCAGAAGATCCATACTGCCGGCAAACACCTGCTCGGCCTGATCAATGATGTGCTGGATCTTTCCAAGATCGAAGCCGGCAAAATGGACCTTCTGCTGGAAGACATGGCGGCGTCCCCGGTGCTGCAGGAAGTGTTCGACACGGCTCAGGGTCTTGCCGTGCAGAACGGAAACGATATTGTGCTTGCAGTGGAAGAGCCAGTGGGCGCAATCATCGCGGACCGCACGAAATTCCGGCAGGTCCTGCTGAACCTGGTTTCGAACGCCTGCAAGTTCACTCACAACGGCAAAGTGACCATCGCTGCACGCCGGCTGGCCCGAGGCGATGAGCACTCAGTCGAATTTCAGGTGCGCGACACAGGAATCGGCATGACCCCCGAGCAGATGGCCCGCCTGTTCGAGCCGTTCACACAGGCGGATGCGCAGACGTCGCGACGTTATGGAGGAACCGGACTCGGTCTGGCCCTGACTCGCCGCCTCTGCCGCCTCATGAAAGGGGACGTGCGGGCATCGAGCATTGCGGGCGAGGGTTCAGTATTCACGGTCGAGCTTCCGGCGCGGGGACCGAGTATCGCTGATCCGGACAGTTGAGAAGTGCAAGCGGAACGGGACAGGCGCAAGAGCCATCATTTTCCCAGCAGCGCCCTCACTGTTTCGATGGTATCGGCCTCCTCGGCCTTTTTATCGTGCCGCCATCGCGCCATCCGCGGAAAACGGACGGCGATCCCCGACCGGTGGCGCGGGCTTTCCTGAATACCTTCGAACGCGAGCTCAAATACCAGTTCCGGCTTTACGCGGCGGACCGGGCCGAAGCGCTCGACAGTGTTACGGCGAATCCAGGCATCCACCTGATTAATTTCTTCGTCCGTTAACCCTGAATAGGCTTTGGCGAAGGGCGTCAACTCGCCGGCGTCCCAGACGCCGAAGGTGTAATCCGTGAGCACGCTCGCGCGCCGGCCGTTTCCGGGCTGCGCGTACATGAGGACACAATCCACCGAATACGGGTCGATCTTCCATTTCCACCAGTCGCCCCGGCGGCGGCCGACTCGGTAGGGAGACCCATGGCGCTTGAGCATGAAGCCCTCCACGCGGCGCTCGCGCGACTGCTTGCGGATTTCGCCGAGTTGTTCCCAGGTGTGAAATTCGACCGGCTCCGAGAGGACGATGTGGCCGTTGGCTCTGAGGGATTCGACGAGCGCGGCGAGCGTTTCCCGCCGGCGCTCGAGCGGCCATGCGCGTATGTCCTCGCCACCCCATTCGAGCAGATCGTACGCGAGGACCACGACCGGCACATCCGCCAGAATCTTCGGCCCGAGGACCTTGCGCCCGATGCGCCGCTGCATCTGGGCAAAGGGCAGAGGCAAGCCGTCCTTCCACGGGAGAATTTCGCCGTCTATCACCGTTCCCTCCGGCAGAAGACCGGCCAGGGTCTCCAGCTCCGGGAAGCGCTCCGTCACCAGCTCCTCCCCGCGGGACCAGATGAAGCTTCGCCACTTTCGGCGGATCATCTGGGAGCGAATCCCGTCCCACTTCCACTCGGCGATCCATTCGGAGGGTTCGCCGAGCTGGGCCGGGCCGCCTTCGAGCGGGTAGGCGAGGAAAAACGGGTAGGGGCGGCTTACGTCCGCATCATCCGTGTCCTTTGCGATGAGCTGGCTGTAAAAAGACGGCGCCGGCTGCCAGTCGCCCATGAGGCGGTGGGCGATCACCTCGGCCGCGATGCCGGTGAACTCGCCCAGCGCACGAACAACAAGATTCTGAGAAACACCGACGCGGAATTCGCCGGTGATGATTTTGTTCCAGACAAAGCGCTGGCGCTCGTCCATTTCGAGCCATGCGTAAACCAGGGAATCGCGGCGCTGCTCGTCGCTCCATTCGCGTAGTGGGAGCAGGCGTTCCTCAACCCAGTAATGAAGTGGTTTGTCGCTCGAACTGATGGGCGCAGGGAGAAGCAGGGCGATGGTTTCGGCGAGGTCGCCGACCGCGGAGTAGCAATCGCCAAACATCCATTCGGGTATGCCTGCCTCGGAGATGGCCCAGGAGACGAGGTCGCGAGAGGGGATGAGGCGTTTGATGCGCCGGCCGATCAGGAAGTGGATGGCCCAGACGGCGTCTTCAGGCGGCGCGGCGCGGAAGTAGTCGACCAGCGCTTCAATTTTTTCGTTCGTCTTCGTGGTTTCATCGAGCGCGGAGTAGAGGCGCGCGAAGAGCTTCATCCGGTGGCTCCGGAATTCGCGCCGGGTTCAACGTCCGCGGCCAGGTCCATGTCCTCGCCGGGCGAAGTCGCGGCGCCTTCGTCGCGTTCGCCCTCGAACCGCGTTTCGAGGGCCTGGGACTGGATGCCTTTCTCCTCCTCCAGCCAGCGGACGAGCGGCGCGCGATAACCGTGCGTGACCAGCACGCATTCGGCGCCGGTGGCGGAGATCGCCTGCTGCAGACCGGGCCAATCGGCATGATCCGAAATCACGAAACCCCGATCGATGGAACGGCGGCGGCGCGTTCCCCGGATGCGCATCCAGCCCGAGACGAAGCCGGTCGAGACCGCTCCGAAGCGTTTCATCCAGGGCGAGCCGTGCGCGGAGGGCGGCGCGATGATGATGGCTTTCGACCAGTCGTAACCGCGCTCCACCGAACCCGTATAGAGGGTTTCCGGGAGCGCCACGCCACTCGCGCGGTAGATTCGGTTGATGCTTTCGACCGCGCCGTGACAGAAGATAGGGCCGGTTGCGGCGTCGAGCGCCGCGAGCACGCGCTGCGATTTGCCGAGAGGATACGAGAACAGGACGCTCGCCTTGCCATGCCGCCGATTGTTCCGCCACCACTCGTGAATGGACGCGGTGACTGACGCCTGCTCCGGCCAGCGGTAGATGGGAAGCCCGAACGTCGACTCCGTGACGAAGGTGTGGCAGCGCACGGGCTCAAATGGAAGGCAGGTGGGATCCGGCGCGAGCTTGTAATCCCCGGAAGCGACCCACACCTCGCCCCGGTGCTCGATGCGTATCTGGGCCGACCCGAGAAGGTGTCCCGCCGGATGGAACGACACCGCCACATTCCCGATGGTTCGAGTTTCGCCGTAGTTTAGAGTTTCGAGGCGAATACCAGGGCCCAATCGCGCGCGCAGTACCGATTCCGACGGGGCCGCGCAGAGGTATGCCTGCGAGCCGCGCCGGGCATGATCCGAATGACCATGGGTGATAAGCGCTTGCGACACAGGGGACCAGGGATCCACGTGGAATCCGCCCGGTTCGCACCAGAGGCCATTTAAATCGACCTGCAGCAGGGGCATTCGGTCCCCAGTATAGAAGTCGCTAAAGAGGGCTCCGGCACACAAGCCATGAGTACCGGTATGAGAGATGGATTACCAATTCCTTTCGGGAAGGAGAGAGGGTTCCGGTTCGACGTGTTCCGGTGTCCTTCCGTTTCCAAGTCGTGTTAGAGTGATGTACCGAAGCGAGGACCTCCGATGAGGGTGGGGTGTTTTGCCGTCCTTTTTGTTTGCGCCGCGGCGGTTCACGCCGATGAGGCGCTCGATCGTATCCACAAGCTGGAAGATGCGGACGATTCCGCGGGCGCGAGAGAAGCGTTCCAGAAAGCGGTTCGCTCCGCTCCGAATGACGCCGAACTCCTGAGCGGGTACGCGGAGTTTCTCGAGCGCTATAGAGACCCCGGAGCGCGCGAGGCTTACCGCCACGCCGCAGCCGCATGGCAGCAGGCCGGCAAATCGGAGCGAGCGAGCAGCGACGAGCGTCGAGCCGTTCTGCTCGATCTGATCGCCGGCGATCGTACGGCGGCCGAAAAAGATCTCACGCAGTATAAAACGTATGGCGGTACGGCGCTCGCACTGCCCGTTCCTCCCGCGAATAACGGCGAAGCGAAACAGCAGGTGATCTATATCCCGGGTCCGCTCCGGTCATTCGCGCGGATGGCGGCGATCTCACCGGATTCCCAGCCGGAAGGCATTCTGCCCGCGCTTGCCCGGAACGTGGTGACCAACGGCTTTCAGGCATCACGCAGCAACGACGAACTGGAAGAAACCGAATACCTGAAGCTGGTGCACCGATATCTGTCGCAAGCGCGTGAATTGGAGAAACTTGCCGGTGCGGAGAAAGTGATCCGGGTGCCCAACTGCGATTCGACCCAGACCAACGATCTTCTGCGCGTGCTCGGTTACAGAATGCGTGGCGGGTGCGGGAGCGAAGTGGTGCTGGAGACGGTGAACGCGTCGCGCGCATTTCTGACCACGGACTCCGGTTTTCCCCTGGCCCAACTGGAGCAGGCGCTACGGACGGACAAGCCGTTCAGCTATGACTACCACCCGACTGCGGTTCCGATTTTGTATACAGCCGATTACTGGACAAACGCCAGGGAAAAGGATCAGGGTGATTTTCTCGACGCCTTCCTTGCCGACCCGGGCCTTTGCCGGTTTTATCTGGGGATGTCGAAAATCGATCCGGCCACGGCCGCCGCATTCAAGCAGCACACGCCTGCCCTGAAGCTGCGCGCCTATGCGAGCGTACTGGATTTCTTCGGTGGCAATTTCGAGATCCGTGACGGGAAGGCCGTGATTCCAGGCGGCGCGCGATCCGCAGCCGCATGGGCGGAACTCGCGGGCGTCTCGCCGGACAAGGGCGCGGAATTCTTCGAGCGGCTGATGCTTCGGGACGATGGCTGGCTCGCGAGCCTGTACGATGCGCTTTCGCGAATTCACGGCCCGGTGCAGGAGTATCTGACCGAACCGGCCCGCATGAAGCGGTTCTACGCGGCGGTGCGAGGCAAGATCACAACTCCGGGTCCGGCAAGGCCGGTATTCCGCTCGAACGCCGACATGATGCTGTTGACGACGCGCCTGCGCATCGATCCCGATGGCAAGCCTCACATTCCGGGCGGCGTCGAGGTGTGGAAAGAGATCTTTATCCGCAATCCGCACAACCGGTTCGACCAGAAACTGAGCAAGGCGGCCGTTTCCTGGAAGGAGGGAGACGAAGTTATCGAAGCGCTTTTCGCGTTGTGCCGCAAGCCGGTGGACAACGAGCCGCTCAAGATGTTTATGGCGCTGACCGATATCGACCGCAATCGCGCTACCCCGCTGCAGCCCGCCACCGTACAGCGTCTCACATCGGGCTGGAATACGTTCAGCGCGCAGTACATGATCTTCAACGATGCGCCCAGCGTTACAGACAAGACGATACTCGCCTGGATGGACGCAGCAGCGAACCTGGATCGTATTCACGACACCCTGCTTCGGCAGGACGCAATCGGCGAGATGCAGGGGCTCACCGGTTTGTGGCAGATTTTCTGCCGGCAGGGCAGTATACCGGCGGAGAAGGCAGATTCGACGCTCGCGACTTTGATCACTCCGTTTGTGACGCTCAGGACGAACCGCGAAGTCTTTGATGCGGGCAGGAGTGGGCTGAGGCTGCTCGCGTCGTCTGCTGGTCCGACGTCAGGGCCCATGCAACAAAGGATGCTGAATCTTCTCGCAGGTGGACCGCGGCCGACTCCATCGGAAGCGCGCAGCGCCATAGTCCAGCAGGAGCAAAGGATCTTCGAAGCGCAGAAGCTGCTCTCGCCGGATCTGATTTTTGAACTCGCGGACAATCTCGAGCGCGTGGCGGGCAAGGGGGAAAAGCTGAACTCTCAACTGGCCTCGAGGATGGCGCAGCGAGTGGCAGATATCCAGTTGCCCCGCAATTCGATGTCGGGCACCGAGAAGAATTCGATGGCTTTCGGATTCTGGGTGGACAAGCACATCGATGAAGAACGGAAACTGAATTTCCGCGCGCTGATCGATAAAGGCTCGAAGGATCCCGAGAAACTGAAGGACATACGGGGCCTGCTTGCTCCCACGCTGCGGGACACCATCGTCGGCTACAACTATGTGCACTATGCGCCGCCGGGCGCTGAAATCCTGATCACCAATCCGCTCTTCGTGCGAGGCCACGACTTTATCGGGATGCCGGGCTCGAATCACAGCTGGCGAACGACGGAACTGTACGGCTCAGGCTGGCCCTCGAATGCGGGCGGACGGCTGGTGGGTTCACTCGCGGGCCTTCCCTACGCGCTGGCGGAAGCCGAGCAGAACTTCCTGGTTCCGACGCAAACCCAGGCGCTGATCTGGGGCGACCTGGTACCGCAGATGATTCTAAGCGCCACCGCGCCCCGCTTCTGGTCCGTCTCGCCCTCGCAGGTGCACTGGGTGGGGATGCATATGCGGAACGCGGAATCGCTGCTGGCGGAAGCCGCCGTCGATCAGAATTCCCGCCCCCGCATATTCGCGGCTATCAATCGCGCGGCCAATCCTTATCGGGCCGCGAAGGTCATTTCCGAAGTGAGCGCGGGAAATGTGCGAACCGCAATCGACAATCTGACGCCTTCCGAACTTTACGGAATCTCGAACAGCCTGGCCGCGAACGACGATTGCCCGATCGCCGTCGAGATCACGCATTATCGAAAGCTGGAGCCGGCGCTCGTTTCGGATGAGGCGATCTCACGCGCATGGGGCACGCCGAAACCGACGCTTGCGAATTCATACGCTCCGGAACTGCTGAATCTTCGGACCTTCCCTACCCTTATGGGCTACTCCAGCCGCATTATGGCGGAAAGCTGGGAATCGAACCAGCTTTACTGGGCGGATCTGGCGGACGAAACGGGCGTGCGGCCGGACCAACTGAATGTTCTTGTTCCGCAGTGGACAGAGAAGGTGGTCGAACGAATATTTGCGTCGCATCTGGAGGACTGGCCGGCGCTGCTGAAGAGCCTTCGGTCTGTTGGCGACGAAGTTCGAAACGCAGGCAATCAGCCGTCGAGCGTGGAGAAAGCAGGATTCGAGGAGTAAGGACAGGGATGCGAGGAATTTCACCGAAACTTTATCTTCGAGCGTCCGTAGGGGCGGCGCTCGTTTTGTGCGCGGGAGCCGGCGTCTGGCTGTATGCGCAGGAGGGCCCGACTCCGGTATTCAAATCGAAGGTGGACCTGGTAGTCCTGAGCTTCACGGTCACCGATAACAAGGGTAAGTACGTCAACGGTTTGAAGCCGGCGGATTTTAAGGTTCTCGAAGACGGCATCCAGGAGAAGCTGTCCACGTTTTCCGAGGGGGACCGGCCGGCGATGCAGATCCTCGACGACGGAAGCATGCGACCTCTCCTGCCGACCGCGCCGGAAGCGATGCGCGTAGCCGCAAAGCACGAAGCGAACGATGCTTTCGTAGGGACTAACGTATTCGTCCTGTTCGATACGAGCAATTTCATGTATCGCGGTTTTGTATATGCCGAAGATGCGATCGCCGATTTCGTTCGCGGCCTCGATAAGGCGGATTCCGTGGCGGTTTATACCTTCAGCCGGAATCTTTCGCGCGCGGCGCAACTGACCGGCGATCGGTCGGAGGCGATTGTCGGATTGCACAAGGCCGTCGCGGGCGACGATACGGCGCTCTACAATGGCCTGCTGCTTACCCTGCGGGACGCCGCAAAGGTGCCGGGGCGGAAAGTGGTGATCGTCTTCTCGAACGGGCCCGATAACGCGAGCATGGTGGCTCCGGACGATGTACGCGCCGTGGCCGAGGACGAAGGGATTCCCATCTACGTTATTTCGACCAATGACGTAAACAAGGACCCCATCTCTTCGAGCGTGTTCCGCCGCATTTCGCAGCGCACCGGCGGCAAGGCGTATTGGGCAAAGACCTGGCAGAAGCAGGTGGAGGCTTTCGAATCCATTCGCGAGGATCTGGGGAACTCTTATACGGTGACCTATTATCCGGCGCCGAACCCGAATGAGGGTTTCCGCAAGATCGATATTCAGATCGTAAGCGACAGCGGCAAGCATTACCGTGTGCGGTCACGGCCGGGATACCGGCCGCGAGCGTATTGACCGCAAGCCGACTGATTCGGCCGGCTCGCCTCTGGAGCAAATGCGCCTGAAATAATCGGAACAGGCGTGCCTGTGGGAATTGTCATCTTCGGCCACGGATCTTCCGTGGACTCCGCGAATGAAGCGGTGCGGAACGTGGCCCGTGATGCAGCGGCCGCGGGTGGCTGGAGCCTCTACGAAACAGCGTTTCTGGAGGCGACTCCAACGCTTGGCGACGCCGTCGCCAGTCTCGCAGCGGCCGGAGCTTCAGAGATTGTGGTGATTCCTTATTTCCTGACCCTCGGGGTTCATCTTCGCCGCGATCTCCCGAAGCTGGTGGAAGATCTCTCGCAGGAGCATGGGCTGAGCATTCGGGTGGCCCCGCCGCTCGACGGTCATCCGCACCTGAGCCGGATGCTGGTGGATCGCGCCCGGGAATTCACGCGGTGAAAGCCCGGCTTGTGCAGTGGCGGGAGATTGCGCCCCAGACCCGCCACTTCGAGTTCGAGAGCGAGGAATGGGAGGCCGCCTTTGTGCCAGGACAGTTCCTTTCGCTTACGGCCGAAATCGCGGGCGATCCGATTACTCGCGCTTACTCGATCGTCTCGCCGCCCGGCGGACATACTTTTGCGCTCTGCGCGAATCTGGTTTCGGAAGGCCGCTTCTCACCCCTGCTGTTCTCCCTGAAGGAAGGCGATGAGATAGATTTCAGGGGACCTTATGGGGCTTTCATTCTGCGGAGGCCGCTATCGGATTCGATTTTCGTCGCCACCGGCACCGGAATCGCCCCGTTCCGCTCCATTATTCATTCGAAGCTGCGCGAAAATCCCGAGACCCATTTCACGCTGATCTTCGGGGTGCGCCACGAACACGGGCTTCTGTACCACGAAGAATGGGATGCTTTTGCGCGCGAGCTTCCGAATTTCGACTATCGCCCGACGCTGACCCGCCCGCCCGAAACATGGCACGGGCGCACCGGCCGCGTTCAACAGTACATTTTCGAATGCCTGGACGATCGCCGTGACATGGACGTATATATCTGCGGTCTGCGCGAAATGGTGGATGACGTTCGGGCAAAGCTGAAAGAGAGCGGGCTCGACCGCAAACGCATCGTCTACGAAAAATACGATTGAGAAGGCGCGCGTTACGGAATCTATGCGGTGGCTTCGGCGGTCTTGCGCCGTTCGACGACGCGCCAGCCCGCGGCGGCGATGCAAATAAGAATCGCCGAAGTCGCGTAGTAGGAGTTTCGTATGCCAATCGCCTGCGCGATACCTCCCGACAAGACAAGACCGGCGATCTGAGCCAGCGACAGCACAGACATAAGACTGCTGGTGACGCGGCCCAGCATTTCCACGGGCGTCTGGCCCTGCATGAGTGTTTGCGCCGCGATGACGATCAACGCCACGCATGCGCCAATGCCAATTGTGGCCAGCGCCGTAACGACCGTGCTGCCGAAAACCGCAAGCACCAGGGTTCCTGCCGCGACGCCGAATAATCCCGACATCATCATGTGTTCCTTCGATCGCGTTTTCGCAAGCCTGTGTACCACTACGGTTCCGGCCATCATACCGACGCCAATCAGCGAACCCAGCGAGCCGAAGAGAACGGTGGAAGCGTGAAGCACATCGCGCACATAGACCGCGATCAGCGCGCCGTAACAACGGACGGCGAACAACCCCGCGCCCATCGCGCCGATGGTGAAGGCGAGAGTCCCGTGCGTGAAAATGAACCGCACGCCTTCCATAAGATCTCCAAAAACGGTGGATAGCGGCTTCGAGACCTGCTGGCCCGGCCGCCGGATCGCGAGCATGCTTACCGTCGCGGCGGAGAAAAGGAAGCTGACGCCATCGATCCAGAAGCAGGATTCTTCACTCAACCAGCCGATGAGAAGACCGGCGATCCCGGGACTCACAATCTGCGTAATTTGAAACACCTGCATCATCAACGCGTTCGCCGACATCAGGCCTTCCAGCGGAACTATCGAACGAAGCGCGATGGTTTGGGCGGGCGTGAAAAAGCTGGAGACAGCGCTCAGCGCAATCATCACTGCATAGATTTGCCACACGCTGCCGCAGAACACCAACAGGATCGCGAGTACGGCGCGCGCGAGATCGCTCGCAACCATGGTGGCCTTCGGCGACCAGCGATCGGCAAATACGCCTGCCGCAGGACCGACGAACGCCATCGGCAGCATATAGGCCACCGAGACTCCGGCGACTGCCGCCGGTGATCCGTGCAGGCGGAACGACACGATGCTGAACACCGCGAACAAGGCGAGGAAGTCGCCAAAAACACTGACAAGTTGCGCCCACGTTAGCCAACGCAGTTCCCGAATCGCGAAGACCTCGCGAATCGACATTTCCGGCTGCCCGGCCATCCGAAACAGGGTAGCATTCAACCGGCAGTGAACTATTGGGCGCGTAAGCGCCTGTCAATAAATATGCCGCGCGTAAACGCGCATCGGGCACTTACGATGAAATCTGATGAACACGAAAGGTCTGATGAAGGCGCTGGTCAAGAGCCGGCCGGAGCCGGGGCTTTGGCTCGAGGAAGTCCCTATTCCCGAAATCGGCATCAATGACGTCCTGGTTCGCGTCCGAAAAGCCTCGATTTGCGGTACGGATGTCCACATCCTGAACTGGGATGCATGGGCAGCCCGGACCATCCCTGTCCCCATGGTGATCGGCCACGAATTCGTCGGCGAAATCGTGGAGGTCGGCTCGAACGTGGTGGATTTCTTTCCGGGACAACTGGTGAGCGGCGAAGGACACGTGGTTTGCGGCCGCTGCAGGAACTGCCTCGCAGGCCGGCGGCATCTGTGCGCGCACACGAGCGGCGTGGGAGTGAACCGGCCCGGCGCATTCGCCGAATACATCGCGCTGCCGATGACCAATATCTGGGTGCACAAGCACGCCATCGATACCGATGTGGCATGCATCTTCGATCCATTCGGCAACGCCGTTCACACCGCGCTCGATTTCCCTGTGCTGGGCGAGGATGTGCTGATTACCGGCGCGGGACCGATCGGCATCATGGCCGCCGCGGTCGCGCAGCACGCGGGCGCGCGGCACGTCGTAATTACGGATTTGAATCCGTACCGGCTCGAGCTTGCGCGCAAAATCGGGGTGACGCTCGCCATCGATCCGCGCGAGAAGAGCTTGAGCGAGGTACAGAACGAACTGGAAATGACCGAAGGCTTCGATGTGGGCCTCGAAATGTCGGGCAACGGCTCGGCGTTTCGCGAGATGATCGCAAATATGTCGCACGGCGGCAGAATCGCCATGCTCGGGATTCCGCCGAATGAGATTGCGATCGACTGGAACACCGTCATATTCAACATGCTCACGATCCACGGCATCTACGGCCGCGAGATGTATGAGACCTGGTACAAGATGACTGTGATGCTCGAATCCGGGCTCGACATCAGTCCCGTGATCACACACCGCTTCCCGTGCAAAGACTACGAAACGGCGTTCGAACTGATGAAATCAGGCAATTCGGGAAAGATTATTCTCGACTGGCAAATGGCGTAACCAGAACATGTTGAGGCAGACTGTCATCATCCTGTCGCTTTCCTGCCTGACGCAGGCAGCGACAATCTTCGATCCGGGCGCTGAGTTTTCTCTGAAGGCCAATCCGAATCACGTGTGGCAGTACGGATATTCGGAGACACGTTCGCTCGATCCCGGCCAGTTTCGCCTGGACAAGTATGGAACCACGGCAGGTCTCATCGGATTCTGGCATCCGGAGACGACCGACAAGCCGGGCCCCGGATACTATCCGTACATCGCATTCAACACGACAAACCAATCGCAGTACGGCTCAAGCAACGGCTGGTCGCTTCGCCCCGGCGAAGTCGCCATGGAAGCGAGCAACACCGGGCAGTACAGCCTGCTTCGCTTTGTTGCGCCGGAATCGGGAATTTACGAGATCTCGGCACGTTTCGCAGGAGTCCATTTCGGCCTGTCTTCAACCGATGTGCACGTGCTGCACAATGCCGTGTCTCTCTTCGACGCCGAGATCCAGGGTTATGGCGGCGATGCGGCCTTCCACAAAACGGAAGGAACAAGCCCGACCGCAAACTATTCAGGACGCCTCGAGATGAAAGCGAACGACACAATTACCTTCGCGTGCGGGTACGGCAAAAACCAAACCCACTTCAGCGACACCACAGGGCTGATTGCCCGGATCGTTTTTATCAGGAAAACACGCGTTCCAAAGCATTAAGCGGCAGGCGCGGGGAACAGTGTGCCGCGGCCCAGCAGCCAGTGAGGATCAAGCCGCCGCTTCACTTCCATCATGGCTTCGATATGCTCCGGCGCGTATTGCAAAGACAGCAGCCCTGCCTTCCTTTTGCCCAGACCATGCTCGGCCGATACGGTTCCACCCAGCCGAACCGCTTCCATGGCGAACTCTTTCAGGAGTTCGTTGGCGCGCGACGCCTGCTCAGGCGTGGCCGGAAGCATATTGACGTGAACATGGGCATCGCCGATATGACCGTAAATCACATACTGGCCCGGAAACTCCGCCTCCAGCCGCCGCCGGTAGTAAGCCAGCATGTCGCGATTGCGGTCGATCGGCACTGCGAAATCGGTGCCCATTTTCAGACCGCCATGTTTCTGGATGAACTCGATGACGAGTTCGGGAAGCGAATGGCGAAACTTGCGAAAACGCTCGCGGTCGGCCGCCGTGGTGGCAAACCACGAGGCCTCGATCAGCGCGCCCGCTTCCGTCAGCCGTTCCTCCCAGGCCTCGATTTCATCGCCTTCCGATTCGATCAGCAGCGCGGCCGCGGCCTTGCGTGGAATTTCCGGATAGCGCCCCAGCAGCAGGTCAAGCGAGTTCCGATCCACATATTCGATCATCCGCAGATCGGGAACGGCCCGCCAGTTATCCACTGCCCGCAGCGCGTCTTCATCGGACGAAAAGAAGATGACCCCCGTAAACAACTCCTGCGGAATGGAAAGTAACTTCAGTTCCGCCCCGGTCACTACCGCGAGCGTGCCCTCCGAGCCGCAAAGTAAGTCGATCCAGTCCATGCCGGGCTCGAGCTTGTAACCGGCGGTATATTTCGTGGTATTCGGTACGGGAATCGCGGGAACGGAAAACTCAACCTTGTCTCCACGGCGGAATTCGGCGATCCGGCCGTCCATAAACACGGCCCGCAGCGCCAGCACGTGCCGCCGTGTACTGCCGTATCGAAAGCTGCGTGAGCCGCTGGCATTGGTGGCGATGGTTCCACCCACGGAAGCAGTGATCTCCGTCGGATCCGGCGCATAAAACTGCCGCGTTCTCGCCGCGGCGTCCCGCAGTTCGATCAGACTCACCGCTGCTCCGGCCTGCGCGCGTCCTTCGAAAATTTCGAGATGCCGAAACTTCTCGAGTGAAACCACCCACCCGCCCTGCGCAACCCGTCCGCCCGTAAGCCCCGAACCTGCGCCGGTCACCGTAACCGGGATCAGGCGTTCGCCAGCTTCGCGGAGAATGGCGCTGATTTCATCCTCCGTGGCCGGAATCAGCAGCCGGTCCGCCGTTCCCTTGTACCCGGACGCGTCGGTGAGGTACGCCGGCGCGATCAACTTCGCATCTCCTGAAAAGGCTCGAGCACGCTGGTGATTTCCTCGAAGATATAGACCGGCGAACGGTCGCCCGCAATCTGGAAGTAATTGCCGTTGTAATAGTAACTAAGCACGGGCGTGGTTAGATCATGGTACGCCTGCAGTCTCTCACGGATGACGTCTTCACGATCGTCTTTGCGAACCATAAGTTCCGCGTTGCATTCGTCGCAGCGGCCCGGCGTCTTCGGACGTTTCGAAAGCACGTTATACTGCGCGCCGCATTTCGAACATTGCCGGCGGCAGATCATGCGGCCCACAAGGACATCGGCAGGCACATCCAGATGGATCACCACCGGCTCAGGCAGACCTTTTGTCTTCAGCAGGCGTTCGAGAAACGCGGCCTGCTCGGCCGTACGCGGATAGCCATCCAGCATGAATCCGCTGGCGCAATCGGGCTGCGAAATTCGGGCTTCAAGAATCTGGTTCACCAGATCGTCGCTCACAAGACCGCCGCCGGCCACGATCGATTTCACCTGAGTGCCGAGCATCGTGCCCGCAGCGATCTCCGCCCGAAGCATATCACCGGTCGAAATCACAGGTATCTTCGTTTTGAGCCAGTCGGCGATCATCCGTCCCT
>Ga0157370_10004953_pt1 | contig 15074 bp, 10 predicted proteins | sample C35metaG_FD_113463 | JGI IMG/M metagenome (GOLD analysis project Ga0157370, IMG submission 113463) | Corn rhizosphere microbial communities from Kellogg Biological Station, Michigan, USA - C3-5 metaG | ecosystem: Host-associated > Plants > Roots > Rhizosphere > Soil | place: USA: Michigan...
AGCTCGCCTAACGGTGGCGATCCTTGCCCAACCGATGGGACGTGCGATGGCCGTATCGCGTCGCCTCGCGCCAGGCGCTCCAGGACCTCGGCCACGCGCGGCGCAGCCGGCCCGTCACACTCGAGGCAGTCGTGCAGGACGTCGTTCTGGTAGGCCAGCTTTCGCGCAGGCGGGGTAAGCACGTCAGCAAGTACGGGACCGATCTGGTCGCGCGCCGAAATAGTCCACGCCGTAGCGACGAAGCGCGGGACGTTGTGATAGTCGAGCGCCGCAACTGGCCGGCCCAACAGCATCGCTTCGAGCATCGCCGTACTCGGCGTCGTCACCACCGCATCGGCTCGCTCGACGATGGCGGCGAGCTCGGTGCTCTCCATCTCTCGCACCAGATTCTCGATCGCCAGCGGACGCGCGATGTCGCGCCCGACGCGCCACAGCACCGCGAGATCCGGTCGCGTCTCGAGATAGGCTTTCACATCGAGTAGCGACTGGAGTGTCGTCGCGCGCTGGCGCTCCGTGAATCCGGGATTCTTCGCCGTCATCACGAGGATCGTGCGCCCGGGTGTGCGGCGCGGCACAGCGGTCCGCGAGAGCAGGTGGTCCAGGCGCGGCATTCCCGTGGCGAGCGTTTTCCCAGCGTTGCCCCACCCCGCGATTTGGCGCGCGCTCTGGTTGCCGAGACACGCAATGTAGTCTGCCAGCACGGGCTGGTGCTGTGGAGCTCCGCCGCCTTCACCGAAGAGCGGATTCTCGTATTGGCAGCGCCACTCGAGGATCCCGTCCTGGAGAACGAGCGATGGAATGTGCTCCGCGCGTGCAGCATCGAGACACTGCGCGATCTCGTACGGCCAATCGTTCACGCATACGACGACGTCGGGACGCGCACGGACCAGGGCCTCGGGATCCCACGTCTCATCGTACGTGAACTCGGCGCGTGCGCCTAACGCAGCCTCCACGGGTCGGACGTGCGCAAACTGGTCGCGCAACAGACACCAGACGCGAATCGGCTTCACGGGCGCAGTCCCATTGGAAGGCGCGGCGTTCACTCGAGCCACACCGGCGGCAACTTGCGCATGATCTCGATGTTCTCGAAGCGCTTGGCGCGCCGCGCACCGACCACGCGGGCCCATGTGGCCATGCGCTCGACTCCATCCTCGAGCGATACGGGCTGCGCGGCGCCGAGAAAGCGGCGCGCCTTTTCGTGCGTCGCGTATGCGTGCAGCACCTCGTTGCGCGGCGGTAGATATCGAATCGTCGGCTCGACACCGAGCGCCGACCCCACGACGCGCGCCAGCTCGTTGACCGAATAGGGCGTATCGGCGCCGACGTTGAACGTCTCGTTGTATGCGGAGGAGGCGCAGACGCTGCGTGCGATGAGCGGCGCGACGTCGCCGATGTAGCTGAAGGCGCGCGTCTGCGTGCCGTCGCCGAAGACCGTCAGAGGTTCACCGCGCATCAGCTGATTCATGAAGATGCCGATCACGTTCCGGTAGCGATCTCCAATGTTCTGGTTCTCCCCGTAAACGTTGTGCGGCCGAAAAATGATCGAATTGAGACCAAACATCTCGTGCGCCGCGCGGAGATCCAGCTCCACGGCGTACTTGCTGACGCCGTACGGATCTTCGGGTTGCGGGACCATTGCTTCATCCATTGGCAACTGCCCTGCGCCGTAGACGGCAATGGACGAGGTGAACACGAAGCACTTCACGTCGTGCTTGACCGACTCGTTGATCAGATTCGCGCTGCCGATCAGGTTGTTCGTGTAGTTGAACCGGCGGATGAAGTGGGACAATCCCTCGGCGGCATAGGCCGCTAAGTGATAGACGAATTCGAATTTTCGCTCGGTAAAGAGGCGCGCGACGAGGACGTCGTCGGTTACGGATCCTTCGACGAAATCGGCGGCGGCGGGCACCTGGTCTTTGAACCCGCCGCTGAGGTCGTCGAGAACAGTCACCTCGTGCCCGAGCTCCAGGCAGTAACGTGCCACGTGCGACCCAATGAAGCCGGCGCCGCCTGTTACGAGTGAACGCATCTGCAATCTCCAAGTTGTGCGGAAGCGACCGCTGGCAACGTGATTTCATCTACCAACGCCGCGTATCGCTGGATGGGCTTCTCGCGCGAGAACAACCGGCGATATCGATCGCCGCCGCCGGATGCGAGTTCGGCCGCAAGTCCGGGCACCCGATGGAGCTTGGCAAGCGCTTCGGCGAACCCGTCGGGCGCGCTCGGGTTCACGAGCAGGCCCGTGTGCCCGTCTGCAATCATTTCGGGAACTCCGTCTACGGCAGCGGCAACGACCGGCGTGCCGAGCGCCATCGCTTCGAGTACGACCAGCGGCATGGCTTCGGCGCGCGATGGCAGAAGCAGCACGTCCGACGCGTAGATGAAATCCAACGCGTCATCGCGGCCGCCCATGAAGTGCACGCGTGCGCGCACCGGATGCTGCGCCGTGCGGCGTCTCAATTCGTCAGCCCACGCGCGGTCGTGCACCGGTGCGCCGACAAGGTAGAGTTCGAGGTTGGGCGCCGCCGCGATGAGCGCGTCCAACTGATCGAGGAGCGTGTCCTGGCCCTTGCGATGCTGCAACGTCGCGACGCACGTCGCCGCATAGCCGTCGCGCGGTATGCCTAACCGTGCTCGCACGGCTTCGCGCGCCTCCAGTTGGACACGGGCGACGTCAGCCTCCCTACAGCAGTTGGGCACATGGTACGCCGGCTTCGCCGCGAGCTCCGGGAACGCGAGCCATTCGTCCCGGCAGCGCGATGACACGAAGATGAGATGGGTGTAGGACGCCAGGATCCGGAGCGCCGACTGCAGCGCGACGGGCTGATGAGGTCCGCCGAAATGCCGCGGTGATTCGTGTACGATGAGCGCGGCAGGGCCGTTGCCCCGCACAGTGCGCACGATGGTCTCTCGGTGGCTGCCGAAGGCATTAACCAACGTGAGGGTAGGACTCAGATGGCGCAGCGCCCGCCGATGACGCATATCGAGCACGCCCCATTTCGCCCAGCGTGCCAACGCCCGCGTAGTTTTGCGATGACGCATGCTGGCGGGGAACGGAACGAGCTTCGGCGCTTCGAGCCAGCGCGTCGTGGACACGCCGGCGGAGCGCGCTGCGGCGAGACGCGCGTCGTCGGTTACGACGGATACCACCTGCCCCGACGCGGCGAGGCCGTCGAGGATGTCACCCGCGAGGAGATCGGCGCCGTTGTGACCCGTGAGCGAACGCGCGATGAACGCTAACATGCTTCCTCGCTGCGCTCTTCCGCATCGGCACACAACACGGCGTCGAAACTGCGGTACAACTCGTCGACCGCTTCTCGCGTTGGGCGCGTCACGGGGGCGCGCTGTCGCGCCCACCGCCACGGACGCAGCGAGGTATTGCGCGACATGCCGATGGCATCCTTCAATCGGCTGGTCAGCGTCGCGCTCTCGGAGCGGACACCGTGCTGCGCAGTCTGGTGTGCGAGGGCCGCGCTCTCACCGCTTTCGGCATCAGTGCGCATCGGCGGCAGTATCAACGCGGCGATTTCGTCGGCGCACCGTACCGCCGCCATGCCATCGCTGGCGAAAAAATTGTTCCGCACGAACGTCTCACGCGCGTCCCGTCGTTCTCCTGTCTGAGACGCACCGCCAACGATGTCGCATAAAACGCGTTCGCACTCTTCCAGATCGGCGACGTCCTGGTTCGCGCGGTGATAGAGCGGTGGCAGCTCGTCGTTCCACGATGCAGTCGACGGCAACTGGATGACCGGCTTGTCCAAGAGCCACGCTTCGGTGGACGTCGTGGAGCCGCATTGCAACAACGCCTCGCAATGATAGAGAAACATGCGCGCGGGCTCGTTGGTCGCCAGCCGGACATTCGGCTGACCGCGGACAAGCGACTCGTACTTGAGCGGCGACTCCCTGGGATGGACCTTGATGATCACGACCCAATCGCGGTGACGGCGCGCGAGCTCCATGACCAGGGCGGAGTGTTCTCGAAAGACCGTGCGCTGGTCGCCGATCTCGCGTCTGATCTGCTCTTCCGTTAGGCTTCCGAGCTCGGCGCGCTCGGCGATCTGGTGGTCCGTGAGGCCGTCGGCCTCGGGCGTTCCGGTCGCCCACACCAGTATCGGCGCACCTGCGCCATCGAATCCCTGACGTCGCAGGAACTCCGCGCGCGTTCCCATCAGCCGGTGGTAGCGCGCGTGATAGAAGTCGAATCGAGGAACGCCCACGGTCCGGATCCGCGACGCCGAGATGCCGTGCGAAGTGAGGTGCTCCGCGCTTCGCGATCCCCACACAAGGAAGCGATCGACTTGCTCTCGCGCTTGGGTGTCGTTGCCTGCGATGTGGTCGGCATCGGACGGATACAGTCCGGCCACCGGTACGATCACGACGCGCATGCCGAGGGTCTTTGCGCGCGCCACCTGGCGCACGCGAGAATCCCAGCCGAGTATGTCGAGGACGATTGCGTCCGGCGCCTGCCTTACGCAGGCGTCATCGACATCGTCGGGCAGGCAGAAGCTTGCGGACACGCCGTGGCGGCGCGAGAGGTGGTACGCGACGAGTGCCAGCCCATCGAGGTCGCGGCTCGGTCGTGGCACCGAGATGAGCACGCGGCGCTCGACACGCGTACGGGGACGCGGCTCGATCATGAGCGGCCCACCAATGCGGCAGTGGAGGGCGCGGGACGACGCCGCGCCGCGCCGCGAGCAGCCACTCGTGACGCGACCAACTGAGCGAGGTCGAGATACGCCCGGCGCCCGGCGGCAATTTGGCGCGTCGCCGCGTCGAGCAGCGACGGACGCGTCGCGGTCGCGCAGTCCCACGCGCGGGCGATCTCGCGACGGAGGCTCGCGTCCGCACCATCTTCCTCCAAGGCAACGACGCTGCATCCGTCACCGAATTGGTCGGCGAGACCGCGAAACTTGCCGAGGAAGTACGATGACTTGGCGAGACACACAACTGGAATGCCCTGGGACGCTGCGAACACCGCGGCGTGATAGGCGCACGTGACAACGATGCGGCAACGCGACACGCGTTCGATCATCGCCGCCGGTGTGTCGATGGCGCCGCCGTCGTTTACGTCTCCCGTATAGCCCGCAAGCAGAGCGCGGATGGAGTCGACATCACTGCCGTCGATAGGGAGCGGCACCATGGCCGCGCGTTTCTCATGCGCGAACCCGTGGAGCGCCGGTCGCAGCAGGTCGCAGATCGAGGCGTCGAGTGCCGACGAAGACGACAGCCGCACGTTGACGCCGATGGCTTCGCCTAACACCGGATGTCTTGCGCGGTACGCCGGCTCGATCGCGTCGTCTCCGGTGATGCGCACGCGGCGAGCATCTACACCGGCGTCTGCCAGCAACCGCTTCCCCAGCCGCTGTTCTCGAAGGGCGATCAGATCGAGGTGCGGCAAGACCTCTCGGGCGCGCCGACGCAGCTCGTCGTCCGTGTCGAGGGGGCCCAGTCCGTGGCTCATCATCGCCGCCGGGGTTCCCCGTCTGACGGCCATGTCGAGCAGCTCGAGCACGGGCATCGCCCATCGATGTGCGTGATCGGTGATGCCGCCAGCACCAGCGACGATCACCAGATCCGCCCTGTCGACGGCCGAACGGAACGCGTCCATATCCTCGGCGACGTCCGCCGGGACCGCACCGCGAACGCGCAGCGCGAGATCGATGGCCGCCGGCCACCTTCTCCTCACCGCATGCCGTGAGCGCACCAGTGCCCGGGACGCGGCCTTGGGCAAAAGACCGTGTAACCGGCCAAGCAACGTGCGATCTGCAAGCCACGCATCGCGCCCACGCCCGGCGACCGGTTGCACGCGGGGGCAGTAGCGTGCGAGGCGCGCGGGATCCCACGTCATGACGCGGATTTCTCCGTCGGGCCAGATCTCGCCTAACCGCTCGGTCGCGACCTGCAGCATCGCGACGTCGCCCATGTTGCCGCAACGATAGTCGCCGCAGTCGACCAGGACCCGCACACCCGGCACGGACGCGGCCGGTTCAGGATGCTCCATGGCCCGCACAGCGTTAGACCGTTGGGACGTACGCGTTGTCGAGCTCCTGCGCCTCGCCGGTCTGGAACTGCCAGAGACGCCGGTAGGTGTCGCACGTGCTGAGCAGCATCTCGTGCGAATCGAGCCCCATCAGGCGGCCGCGATCGAGCACCATGATGCGATCCGCCGCGCGCAGCGTGGAGAGGCGGTGTGCCACGACGAACGTCGTGCGCCCTTCCATCAAGCGCTCGAGCGCCTCCTGCACGCGTCGCTCGGATACGGAGTCGAGGCTGCTCGTTGCTTCATCCAGGAAGAGCAACGGCGCGTTCTTGAGCAACGCGGCAGCAATGCAGATGCGTTGCTTTTGTCCCGTCGAAACGCCTCGGGCGTCGCGCCTCCGACCAACGATGGTGTCATAGCCGCGCTCCATCCGCATGATCTCGTCATGCACGTTGGCAGCGCGTGCCGCAGCCTCGACCTCTTCCATCGTGGCTGTGGGCCGTCCAATGCGAATGTTGTTCGCGACCGTGTCGAGAAACAGAAACGGCTCCTGCATTACGATGGCGCAGCGATCCATCAAGTCCTTGTAGCGAATCTGCCGGAGATCGACGCCATCCACGAGAATGCGTCCCGATGCCGGATCGTAGAAGCGCAAGAGCAAGGACACCAACGTCGACTTGCCCGATCCGGAAGCGCCCACGATTCCGATCGTCTCACCACGCTTGAACGTCGCCGACACCCCCTGCAGCACGAGCGCCTCACCGTACGCAAAAGAGACGTCCTGTAGCTCGATCTCTGCCGGCGCATCGAGCAGGGGCTGCGCCTCGCGCGCATCGCGCACGTCCGATTCCGTGGCGAGAATCGCAGCGACGCGGCCGAGGTGCGGGAGGTACTGGCGAACGGTGTTGTAGACGCCAAGCAAGTCGACGATCGGCGAGTACACCGCCATGATCGCGATGAGAAGGCTGAGCAGCGATTGCCACGACAGATGATTGAGCGCGACGTCACGGCCGCCGATGATGAGCACCGCGACCAGTCCCAAACCGGACACCGCTTCGACCAACAAACGCGCAAGGTTCTTCGCGCCGTTCTGTCGCACGACGAACCGGTAGAGATCGTGTCCAATAATGCGCGCGCGCTCGAGCACCCGCGGTTCAGCGCGGTTCACCTTGATGACGCGGAACCCGGAAGCAACCTGGAAGAAGCTGTCGAACAGCGTGCTCACCGTGAGCCGCTCACTTTCGGATGCGCGGGTGATGTGCTGTCCGAAGTAGTACGCCGGGACGAGGCCTGCCGGCAGCGTGATCAGTCCAACGATCGCCAACTTAGGACTGATCACCCAGCAAACGACCGCCAGGCCCGCGAGCCGCGACAGCGAGAGCACGATCGTTCCGAGCGCCAACGTCACCTGCCTGATGCCCTTCACGTCTTCGTACGTCGACAACACCATCTCGCCCTGGCTGTTGCGTTCGATGCTCCGAACGGAGAGCGTCATGAACTTGGCGAGCACACTCTGCATCTCACCGATCTCGACGTGGTGTGCGAGCCGAACCGACGCTTGCTGGCCGAGATACGTCGTGAACACGCGAAGCAGCCAGATGCCGAAGATTGCGATCGCACCCCACACGAGCGTGCCGGCATCCCGGTGCATCTCGTTGCTGAACAGCAACAGCACCTTCCGCAGTGCCCACACGAGCATTCCCTGAAGGAACCCCTGCGACAGGGTCGCGATGAGCAGCATGATGCTGAGCAGCGGATGCCGCCGCATGGCGCGGACGCCTAACATTAGCGCCCGGCGCACGGTGTACTCGCGGGCGTGCTGCAGAAGCTCCGTCATCGGTTGGCGGGGCGATGGGAGGCCGTCGGGCTCGCCGTGCTCGCGGCCGGCACGGGGCCCAACCGCAGAATCCCGCGGCGCTCGAGCTCGGCGATCGTACCGCGTGCGGCTTCGAGAGAAATGCCGCACTCCTTCGCGATCTGCCTCACAGTTCTGGTGCCATCGACAAGAAAAAGAATGTCGAACAACGCCTTGTTGCCTTCCGGATTCGTGTAGAAATCGATGTGCGCGCCGAATCGCGAGCAGAACACTTCGCCCTTGTACAGGTTCACGGGGACGCACTCCGCTTCGAGCGCATCGATCATGCGCAGCACCAGATCTCGGGAAGCTTCCAGGCTCTCGCGCCGGGCGAGCGCGGGCGTGTCGTTGCTCGAGTGATAGCCGCGATACGGCCACTCCGGTGACTCGGGGCGCACCACACGAGAGAGCGACAACATCGGGGCGCGTACACCGGGCGCGTTGTACTGGCGCTCGTCGTTTCCGATGACGGTACGGAACGCACCCGTCCATCCCTGCGGGTCGGCTGCACGCAGCGCCTCACCGAACACCTCATCGAGCGGCGTATTGCCGGCAAACGATAGCTGCAGTGCGTGCGGATGCTCGAGCCCGAGCATCTCGAGAAAGAGGCCGCCGGTTAGGCGCGGAATGAGATGTTCGTTCCGACTCAGGTACGCGACGGATCCGATGGTCTCGGGGACGATCGTGAAGCGGTAGGTATAATGAAGGTCCCGCCGCGCGAGCAGCGCGCGCATGACATCAATCCCGACCACGACGCCGCTGAGATCGTCGTTCACCATGTGCGGATGACACAAGTGCGCGCACAGCATGACGGTTTCGTCGCTCGAGCCGCGCGCGACCACTTCGCCGACCTTCAACGTGTCGAACGCGAAGGTGGTGCGAATAACAACCCGATACTCGTCGTCGTGCAGCGAGTCGCGAAGGGTCTTGCTGCAGCACAGTCCCCAATCGCGCTCGTAGTACTTGAAGATGAACGGAATCGCATCCGGCTGCTTCTCATCGACGTGCAAGTGGGCGAGCAGCGTCTCTCGCGAGACGACTCCATCGAACGGCAGCGAGTACGACACCACGTGCAACGGATGATCGGCGTACGAAAACAGCCGCTGGCCATCGACGGTTTCGAGATACGCCTCGTGGCAGGTCCACCTCTCGGGCACGATCCAGCTCCAGCATTCGCTGCCTGCCGGATATTCGTGCACCGCCATCGGCACTTGCCGGGCGAGCGCGGCCAGCGCGGCGTCGTAGCCGTCGGAGACGATGTCGCGCGGCAAACGCCAGAGGCCATCGATCATCTCGGTCATGGACGCGTTGGCGCCTAACGAAACCGGGAAGTGCCTCGGCGGCACGCGCCGGCGTTCCATCTCGATCGGATCCGCCGCCGGTCCGCGCGCGGTGAACCAGGGATCACGCCGCAACTCGCGCGCGATCAAATCGTACAGCGGCGCGCAGGCGGCCGTGCGCACCGCGTCACGCCCAACTGGCGCGAGCGTGCAGATGCCTGCCGCGCGAGCCGCGGCTTCGAGGCGAGTGAGGTGCGGTTCGCTCTCGTCCCCGAGGATACGAACGTTGAACACCCATCCCGTTTTCCGCTCCCGTCCCTGCTCGCGGACGACGCCGGTGAAGAGTTTCCGGAAGCGGAATGGCACGCCTACCGACTCCTCGACGAAGTGCTGAAAGCTGGCTTCGCTCAACCCGACGCCGATCGTGCACACCTTGCCGTTCGCGGCACGCAGGCGATCGAAGACGCTGCCCGGACCGAAGCACGTCGGCGGCACGTCGCCCAGGATGGCGGCGGCGAGCGGACCACACCCAGCCACCGAATGAATGGGGTCGCCCGACCGGACGGTCCCGGCGCGCCGACGAAAATACTCGAGAAACGGACCGAACGTGCTCCAGGGTCCGCCTTCCGTCGCCGTGTGTTCGATGTCGAACGGCTGCTGGCGGCAGAACGAGAACGTATAGGTTGGAACGAGCAGCGTGCCCGTCGGACCAAGCACGTCGTCGAACGCGCGCATGAGCATCGCGCTCGTCTCGTCATCGGTCGCGCAGCCGTACGGGCTGCCTAACGCATCGAGACCGATGTGGGCAAAGATGAGGTCGCCCGATTCGATTCCAGATGCGCGCAGCGCGTGGACCAGATCGGCCTGCGTGTAGTCGCTCGCGCCGGTCAACGGGGGGCGAATCGGAGCGGACAATGTGGTTTCCGTCATGCGTCGACAGGGGTCGGCGTTGCAGCAAGGGCGAGCAGCCGGCCCGACTGCGCGACCGTCTGCGGAACAATGTACTGCGCATTCGACCGCGAGAGCTCGGCGTCCTGTTCGGCCTGTCGAACGAGGTCTTCCATCGTGAACGAAGCGCCGTGCGATGGATACAGGGTCTCGATGAGGTGCCGGATGAGTGCGTAGTCCTCGGCGTAATCGAGCGTCCAGCGATGATGCAGATAGAGATTTGCCGGGTGCTCGAGGTTGTGGACGCGAAGTCCGGCGTCCCAGAAGTACGGAATCACGTGCTCGCGCTGCTGCTGCGTCGTCGCCTCGCGCCACGCGCGCGCGAGAGCGTGGGACGGGATGACGTCCAGGTCGAGTCCGTCCGGGAACGTGAGGGGGTGCCGATTGGTCACGAGATCGGCCTCGCCATCGTGGTCGAGCGCATAGCGGACCATTGCATCCACGATCATCGGATCCACGAGCGGACAGTCGGCGGTGACGCGCACGACCAGGTCGGCGCCTGCGAGAACGGACGCGCGATAGTACCGATCGAGGACATCGCTCTCGCTCCCACGAAACGTGTCGACGCCTAACGATTCGCAGCAGGCCACGATCGGATCGTCGCGGCGGTCGCCCGATGTCGCGACCACGATGCGATCGACGGTTCGAGACCTGCCCAGACGCTCGAGGAGGTGCGCAAGCAGTGGACGGCCGGCCGCCGGCATGAGGACCTTGCCGGGCAAACGCGTCGACCCCATCCGCGCCTGTACGATCGCCGCGATCATACCGCGCCTTCGGGACCGGTGCAGCACGCGAGCTGCGGCGCATCCGGATGCAAGCGGCCGCAACGAGTTTGACAGCATCGATTGAACGTCCGGAACACCGGCTTCACGGCGTCGCCGAGGAACGACGTTTCGACGTTGTCCTCGTCGATGGCGCAGCGCACCTTGCGCATGCCGTGTTGCAGCGCTTCGAGCGTGCGTGCGATTTCCTCATCGCCGTGCGAGTACGTGATCGTGATCCATGGAATGAGCACGCCCCACGAGATCACTTCCTCATGGAATGACGTGTGCAGCGCAGGCCACGGCGAGCCATCGGCGCGGGTACAAATGATCTGCGGATTGCAGTCGAAGCCGATCACGCGCACGTGATCGGACACGCCTTCTGCCGCGGCGAGGTCGCGAACGCCCTTGACGAGCTTTGCGCCGAGCGACCAGATGTGATCGCCGACGTTCTCACGCTGATACTCCTCGAGCGTTGCGCGACACGCCGCGAGACCGACGGTTTCCGAGGTGTGTGTCTGCGAGAGGAGGAACACGCGGCGGCTGTCGTGGCGCAGACCGCCTAACTCCATGATGTCCCGGCGGCCGGCCAGACACGAAAACGAGTATCCGTTGCTCATTGCCTTACCGTAGCAAGCCAGATCCGGATACACCTTCCATCGATGGTGCGCGCCGCGCAGGTCGAACTTGAGTCCGCTGATCATCTCGTCGAAGATCAGCACCGTGCCTTCCCGGCGCGTCAGGTCGCGCAGCGCCTGCAGAAAGTTGTCGCGCGGCTCGTCGTTCTTCACCGGTTCCAGGATCACGGCAGCGATCTGCCCGGGATACTGTGCGTACAGCGTCTCGAGGCTCGCGATGTCGTTGTATCGGAAGCTCACGGTGAGCGCCGACACTTCGTCGGGCACACCGGCATTCGTCGGCGTCGTGCCGATGAACCAGTCGTGAATGCTGAAGAATGGATGCTCGCGGCACACGGCCACGATTTTTCGGTTGGTGTACGCACGTGCGAGCTTGATGGCCGCCGTCGTGACGTCGGAACCGTTCTTCCCGAACTTTACCATCTCGGCAACCGGCAGTAGATCGACGAGATATTCGGCCAGCTCGTACTCCAGCAGGCCGGGGCGCGTGAAGTTCACGCCTAACTCGATCTGGCGGCGTACCGCCTCGTTCACCGCCGGATAGGCATGGCCGAGGACCATGACGCGATTGCCCATGGCCCAGTCGACGAATCGATTGCCGTCGACGTCCCAGCAGTACGCACCTTGGGCGCGCGCAATCAGCTTGGGCGACCGCGCGGGAAACTGATCGTCTCCTTTGCTGTAGGTATGCGTCGCCGCGGGCACGATGTCGTGAAAGTGCTCGTTGAGCTCCTCGCTCCTGGCGAAGTTGCGAACGGGGCCGGTCGGCGCGGGAGGCGTCGCGGCGTGGAGGCGAATATCGGTAGCAGCGTCAGTCATTGCCGGTTGGCGAGTTGAGCGGGCGTGCCGTACACGTCGGAACGGCGATCGCCCAAGAGATCCATCTGCGCACGCGCATGCGTCACGCGGGAAAAGTCGAGTGTCGCGAACAACAGGTCTTCCTTCTCGCCGCCTTCGACGATCGGCTGGCCTAACGGATCCACGATCATGGAGTGGCCCGCGAACTCGGTGCTGCCGGACGTGCCTGCGCGATTGCAGGCGATGATGAACAGTTGATTTTCGATGGCGCGTGCCCGCACCAGCGTGCGCCAATGCTCCACACGAACGGCCGGCCATTCCGCGGGCAGAATGACCAGGTGCGCGCCCTCGAGAGCATATAGCCGGAACAGCTCCGGAAAGCGCAGGTCATAGCAGATCGCGGCGCCGGCCGTGCACTGCGGCAATGCGAAGGTGACGGATGCATCGCCGGCCGACAGATAGTGCGGCTCATCCATGAGTCCGAACAAATGCACTTTGGCGTACTCGGCGATGAGCGATCCGTCGGGGCCATGAACGGTGAGCGTGTTGCGAACGCGACCCAGCTCATCGGACAGCAGGAGCGACCCGGCGATGAACAGTCGATGGTGCTGCGCCAGACGCGCGATCTCGGGCAGGACCGATGCGCGGTTTTCGTGCGACAGCGCGGACGCATGCTCGAGGTCATAACCGGTCGACCACAACTCGGGCAGAAGCACGAGCTCGGCGCCGACACTGCTCGCCGCGCGCACCTGCGCCGCGGTGCAATCGACGTTTGCCCGAATGTGGCCTAACCGGACGTCGGACTGGACGACGGCGACGCGGAGCGCGCGCTGGGTGGCGTCGGACATCGGACGCCTCACTCGCCCATGCGCGCCGCGACGAACATCCACGGCAGGTACACCGGCCCGGTGAACTGCATGCGGCGGCCGCTCTGCATCGTCTGCGTGAAGGTGCCCAGACCGCCCGAGTCGGGCCGGGGCAAATCGATGTCGATGTCGAACGGCTGCGCGCGGAACTCGCGACATCCGTGCATCTCGCAGAACGCGCGAATGCGGCGCAGGCTGTAGACGTTGATGTGATACGGCGGCAATTCGGGAACGACGGCGTGGTCGTACACGAGGCACTCGGTATCCACGTCGGCCTCGGCGAAGAGTGCGCTCAACACCAGCCATCCACCGGGCTTCGTCGCGCCGAGCAACTGGGCAAGCGCGCGTTCGTGGTCGGGGAGCCAGGAGAGCGTCTGCAAGAGCATCACGAGATCGTACGACCGGCCGCCTAACGCTTGATCGAGATCGAACAGGTCGCCGGTGACGAGGGACACATCGAGCCCAGCCTCGGCGAAGTGTTCGCGGGCGACGGGGAACAGCATGTCGCCGGCAAGATCGAGTCCCGTCCACCGGAAACCGCGGAGTGAGCGGCTGAGATACATGATGTTCGCGCCGGCGCCGCACGCGACGTCCAGCGCGTCGCCGCCCCGCAAGGAAAGCCGCGACAGGAACGTGTCCAGGTGCACCGTGCTGCGATACGGGCGATCGAACTGCCGCGTGTGATACGCGAGCTGGCTTTCGTCGGTCCAGAGCTTCTTTTCGTCTTCGCTGATGCGGGTTTCGGTTTCCATGGTCAGCCCTCCTCGCGAGCGGCGATGACCGCGTCGATGACGCGCGTCTGCTGCTCCGCCTGAAGTCCGACCGAGCACGGCAAGCTCAACGCCTGTCCGTGCAGACGCTCACTGACCGGACATCCGAGCGCCGGCGTCATGCCCCGGTACGGCTTCGACTGATGGATGGGCTGCCACAGCGGTCGCGTCTGGATCTTTCGTTCGCCGAGGCGGCGCATGAGCGCACGGGCGTCCATCCCGAATTCCACGGCATCGACGAGCACCGTGTACAACCACCACGCGCTCTGCGCCCATGGTGCCTGGCGCATCACCGTTAGGCCCGGGACATCCGACAGGGCGGCCGCGTAGCGGTCGGCGATGCGCCGCTTGGCCGCGAGGTAGTCGTCGAGCTGCTCCATCTGGGCCACGCCCATCGCCGCCTGGATGTTCGTGAGGCGGTAGTTGTAGCCCACGGCGCCGTGCTCGAACTCGATCGGATCGTCCTTGGCTTGCGTGGTCAGGTACTTCGCGCGGCGTGCCCAATCTTCGCGATCGGTCACGAGCATCCCGCCGCCGCCGGTGGTGATGAGCTTGTTGCCGTTGAAGCTGAAGCAGGCAACGTCGCCCATGTGACCAACCGGGGTGCCGCGATAGCGGGCGCCCAGGCTTTCGGTTGCATCTTCGATGACGATGAGGTCATACCGGCGCGCGAGATCGAGCAGCGGCGCCATGTCGACCGGGTGCCCCATCACGTGCACGGGCAGAAGCGCGCGCACGCGGCGATCGGTGGCCCGGTCGTAGAGTGCGTTGCCGCGACGCTCACATTTCGTTTCGAGAAATCGCGCGACGACCGCCGAGTCCATCTGCCAATAGTCAGGCTCGGCGTCGATGAAGACGGGCCACGCGCCCACATACCGGATGGCGTTGACCGGCGCGATGAACGTGAGCGTCGACACGAGCACTTCGTCATCCGCTTCGACGCCGGCGACCATCAGCGCGGTGTGCAACGCGGAGGTGCCGCTCGACGTCGCGACCGCGTACTGCGCGCCGGTCGCGTTCGCGAGTGCGTGCTCGAAGCGATCGACATATTCGCCGACCGACGACACCCAGTTCGTGTCAAGGCACTCCTTGATGTACGCCCACTCGTTGCCGCGAATTTCCGGCACGCAGAGCGGAATCGGAGACGCCACGGCCGGCGCCGGCTCCGCGAACGGAGC
>Ga0157370_10004954_pt1 | contig 15072 bp, 7 predicted proteins | sample C35metaG_FD_113463 | JGI IMG/M metagenome (GOLD analysis project Ga0157370, IMG submission 113463) | Corn rhizosphere microbial communities from Kellogg Biological Station, Michigan, USA - C3-5 metaG | ecosystem: Host-associated > Plants > Roots > Rhizosphere > Soil | place: USA: Michigan...
ATCGACGGCATTGTCTCCGACACAACAGGGGTACTTTCCTCTGCTGCCTTCACCGACGCAATCTCGGGGCAGTTTAACAATACGACCATCGCTGCCGTGGCCCAGGCTGCCAGCTCGCCCCAAGGCATCTTCTCCAACACGTGGTCGGGTTCCGTCGCCACTTCGGCCATACCCGAGCCGGCGACCTTCGGACTAATTGGCGCTGCACTCTTGGCGCTGGGAGTCGTGAAGTTCAAGCGAGTCACTGTCTAGCACGTTTAAGGGAACCTGGTCTCGATCGTCGAGGCAGGTTCCCTATTCCTTTTATCCCTTCCATTTATCTTTTCTAAACTGCCCACTTCAGTTGCTACCGCGCGGCCATGACGTCCTGGCGAGTCGGCAATCTTGTGGAATCCCATCCGCCTCCCAACGCCTCAACTAGCAGAACGCTCGCCGTCAGACGGCGCGATAGCAGTTGGATGGCGCTCCTTTGAGAGCCCAACAGCGTCGCCTGGGACGTGATCACGGTGAGATAACTGGTAGTCCCGGCGCGGTACTGCGCGCTAGAGATGGTCAATGCGCGATCGGCCGATTGGATGGTCTGTTGTAACTTATCGTTTTCATCGGACAGAACGCGCAGGGCGGCCAAGTTGTCCTCTACTTGTTGCAGCGCCGTCAACACGTTTTGTCGATACCCAGCCACAGTCGCATCGTAAGCCGCCTGCTGTTGCGCGACGACGGCACGGCGCCGGCCGGCATCAAACAGCGTCTCCGAAAGTCCCGGGCCCACCGACCAGAATCTGCTGGGCCACGTGAACCATTTCGCGAGGCTGGACGCGTTGAGTCCCGCGCTGCCACTCAGAGTAAATGCCGGATAGAAGGCTGCCATGGCGATTCCAATCTGTTCGTTGGCGGCCGCTACCCGGCGTTCGGCGCTCGCGATATCCGGCCGCCGCTCCAGCAAATCCGACGGAAGCCCTACGGGAATCGGCGGGGGAGGCATGCTGAGAGGCTCGGGCGGTATGCTCACATCCGATGGGGGCTTGCCGGTCAGGATCGCGATGGCATGTTCCAGCTGCGCCCGCTGTTCGCCTAAGTCGATCAGAGCCGACTGCGCCGAGTACAGTTGCGATTCGGCCTGCGCTACATCCAGATCGGAGGCGACACCGGCCGCGTACCGGTTCTTCGTCAGCGTGAGATATTCGTTGTAGGAATCCGAGGTAGTTTGAAGTAAATCCGCTTCACCGTCGATACCGTGAAGCTGGAAATAATCCTGCGCCAACTCTGCTTGGTACAACAGCCGAGCGTTTTCCAAGTCGGCCTCGCTGGCCTGTGCAAACTCGATGTCTCCGGTTACGCTGCGCCGGATGCTGCCCCATAGATCGGGTTCCCAGGCGACGTTAAATGGCAGGCTGTAGGCGGTGCGAGTGCCCGCGTTCGACGAGCCGTTCGCGCCAGCGGCATTGCTGGCCGCACCGCCGGCACCGGTCGCCGTAATTCCAACTCCGACCCCAACTGTCGGGAAGAGCGCGGAACGCGCTTCACGAGCCAGCGCCCGCGCCTCGCGATACTGCGCTTCAGCCTGCAGCACGTTCTGATTCGTTACGCTCACCTGCTCCTCTAGCGCATTCAAGGCCGGATCATTGTAGATTTCCCACCATTTGCCCTTGGCGAACGCGCCGCCCGGCTCCGCTTGTTTCCATCCCGCCGGCAGGGGTTCCTTGAAACTCACAGGGATAGGAGCCGAGGGTCGTTTGTAGTTTGGTCCTACCGGCGCACAACTGGCCAGAAAAAATATCCCGCTCCCCAGGACGATGGCACGGCGATTTCGCAGGAGCATCATGTTTCAGAACCCAGGGCATTCGCCGGTTGCCGTGCCGGGCGGTCGCGCGCCCACCAGTGTTGCAGTCGATCGAAGTATAAATACACCACCGGCGTGGTGAATAATGTCAGGACCTGGCTTACGATGAGTCCCCCGATAATCGTGATGCCTAGCGGCCTTCGAAGTTCCGACCCCATGCCAGTACCCATGGCCAGCGGCAACGCGCCCAGGAGTGCGGCCATGGTGGTCATTAGAATAGGGCGGAATCGCAGCATGCACGCTTCGTAGATGGAATCGCGGGAGTTCTTGCCGTCATTGCGTTCGGCTGCGAGTGCGAAGTCGATCATGAGGATGGCATTCTTTTTGACAATGCCGATCAACAAGATGATCCCGATCATGGCGATGAGGCTCAGTTCGGTGTGCGTCAGCAGCAGCGCGAGTAAAGCGCCCACGCCCGCCGATGGCAAGGTCGACAGAATCGTCACCGGGTGGACGTAACTTTCATAGAGAATTCCCAGTACTAGGTATACGGCGGCCAAGGCAGCGGCGATTAGAAGCGGCTCGCTGTTTAAGGAATCCTGATACACTTGCGCAGTTCCGGCGAAGAATGTCTGAATGCCTGGGGGGATCCCGGCGCGGCTCGCCGCCGCCTGGATCTGGTTGACCGCATCGCCCAGCGCGACGCCCGGCCGCAGGTTGAACGACATGGTTACCGCCGGATACAAACCCTGGTGCGTGATCGCGAGCGCCGCGACATCCGGGGCGAAATGCGCGAAAGCGTTTAACGGAACGGCTTGGCCCGCCGGCGACATTACATAAATCGTCTTCAAGATGTCGGGGCGCTGCCAGTATTGTGGCGCCGCTTCCATTACCACGTGATACTGATTGAGCGACGTGTACATGGTCGAGACCGGCCGCTGTCCGAAGGCGTCGTAGAGCGTGTTGTCGACCAGTTGAGGCGAAATCCCGAAGCGGGCAGCGGTCTTGCGGTCGTATTCGATATAAGTTTGCAGGCCATGATTCTGCTGATCGCTATTCACGTCGGCGATAGTGGGGATCATTTGCAGTTGGGCGAGCATACGCGGGCCGAAGGCTGTCAGGTCCTGAACGCTGTCGGATCGCAGGGTGAATTGATATTGCGCATTACTCTGACGGCCGCCCACACGCAGGTCCTGGAAAGACGTCAGATATAGAGTTGCGCCCGGAATGCGCGCGAGCTTGGGCCGCAACCGCGCGATGATCTGATCCGCCGTCGCTTTGCGTTCTCCGAGCGGCTTTAGTGATATGAACATGCGAGCGCTGTTGGTGGCCCCGCCGCGCCCGCCCCCGGTGAAGCCGTTGGCTGTGTCCACGGCCGGATCGGCGGTGACAATGCTCACGTATTCCTTCAGGAGCTTATCCATTTGCTGAAACGATGTGTCCTGATCAGCCTGCACCGAGCCATTCAGGCGTCCCGTGTCTTGTTGGGGAAAAAACCCTTTGGGAACCCGAATGAACAGATAGGCATTCAGCGCGATGGTGCCGAGAAGAATCAGCAGCGTCACGAAGGAGTGCCGGAGCACCACGTTCAGGGCTTTCCCGTAGGCATGGACCACGGCTGTAAAGCCGCGCTCGGTGGTCCGGTAAACCCAGCCGTGCTTTTGTTCGCGCTTCAGCAGATGCGCGCACATCATCGGCGTCGTGGTGAGCGAGACGATCATCGAGACGACGATTGCCACTGACAGCGTCACCGCGAATTCACGGAACAGCCGCCCCACCAGACCCTGCATCAGCAAGAGCGGAATAAACACGGCCACCAGGGAGGAACTGATGGCAATGACGGTGAAGCCGATCTCCTGCGCGCCCTTAAGAGCCGCCTGCATGGGCTTCATGCCCTGTTCGAGGTAACGGGTGATGTTCTCAATCACGACGATAGCGTCATCCACCACGAAGCCGGTAGAGATCGCTAACGCCATCAACGAGAGATTATCGATGCTGTATCCCAGCAGGTACATGATGCCGAACGTCCCGATCAGTGACACCGGGACCACGACGCTCGGGATGAATGTGGTCCGCAGATTTCTCAGGAAGAAGAAAACCACCAAAATGACCAGCGCGATCGAAATTACCAGGGCCTGCTCCACTTCACGGACAGAAGCGCGGATCGTGACCGTCTGATCCATGGCCACGCGCATGTCAATCGACTGCGAGACAGCCGCGTGCAGTTGAGGCAGGGTAGCACGCACCAGATCCACCGTATCGATTACATTCGCCCCGGGCTGCCGGAAAATGATCACCAGCACGGAGGGCTTGCCATTCGCGTACCCGGAATTGCGGATGTCTTCCACCGAGTCCACTGCCTCTCCGATCTCGGAAATCCGCACAGCGTTGCCGCCGTGATAGGAAACGATCAAGTGCCGGTAGTCGGCCGCCTTGTAAATCTGGTCATTGGCGCCCACTTCCCACATCCGCTGCCCGTCCGACAAGTGGCCTTTCGGCGTGTTGGCGTTGGCGTTTGCGAGCGCTGTCCGAACCTGCTCCAACCCGAGACCGTACTTACTGACGGCATCGGGATTCAGCTCGATTCGGACGGAAGGAAGCGCGCTACCGCCCACAACCACCTGACCGACTCCTTTGATCTGGGACAGCTTCTGCGCAATGATCGTCGAGGCCGCATCGTACATCTCGCCCTTGTTCAGCTTGTCCGACGTCAGGGCGAGAATGAAAATCGGCGCATCGGAAGGGTTAACTTTGCGGTAGGTAGGGTTGCTGGGAAGATTTGTGGGAAGATTCCCGCGGGCCGCGTTGATGGCCGCCTGGACGTCACGGGCCGCCGCGTCGATATCGCGATCCAAATCGAATTGCAAGGTAACGGAAGTTGAGCCTAGCCCGCTCGACGATGTCATTTCCGACACGCCCGCAATGCGCCCGAACTGGCGTTCGAGCGGCGTTGCAACAGACGCAGCCATGATTTCGGGGCTTGCGCCCGGAAGACTCGCGCTCACTGAAACGGTCGGGAAATCGATTTCCGGTAGCGGAGACACCGGCAGCAATCGGAATGCAACCGCTCCGGCGAGCGCCACGCCTGCCGTCAGGAGCGTAGTTGCCACCGGCCGTCGGATGAATGGCGCCGAGATACTCATGGGAAACTAAGCCGGCTCCGGATTGGCATTCGGCGGCGCGTCCGCCATTTCAGGTGCGTGTGAGAACCGACGGGCCAATCGGTCGAACCAAAGGTAAATGACTGGCGTCGTATATAGCGTCAGGGCCTGGCTCAGGATTAAGCCTCCGATAATTGTGATGCCCAGAGGCCGCCGCAATTCCGATCCGGTGCCCCCACCGAAGGCCAGCGGCACTCCTCCGAGTAAGGCCGCCATGGTCGTCATCATGATCGGACGGAAACGGAGCAGGCACGCTTGATAAATGGCGTCTTCCGGCGACTTGCCTCCATGGCGCTCGGCATCCAGCGCGAAGTCGATCATCATGATGGCGTTCTTTTTCACGATTCCGATCAGCAGAACGATGCCGATCAGTGCGATCACGCTGAAGTCGTTACCGGTGATCAGCAGCGCCAGCAGTGCGCCGACTCCCGCCGACGGCAGCGTAGAGAGAATCGTGAGTGGATGGATGTAGCTCTCATACAGAACTCCCAGCACGATGTAGACGGTAACCAGCGCGGCCACAATGAGAAACACCTCATTCGACAGCGCATTTTGGAAGGCTTCGGCCGTACCTTGAAAGCCCCCCTGGATGCTAGCCGGTAGTCCGACTTCTTCTTTGGCGCGTTCCACCGCCTTTACCGCGGCTCCCAGCGATGTGGAGGGGGCCAAATTGAACGAAAGCGTTACCACTGGGAATTGACCCTGATGGTTGACTGTGATCGGGGCGGCTGCCAGTTCAACGTGTGAAAATGCGCTCAGCGGGACCTGGGCTGCACCCGAAAATGCCGCCGACGACGCCGCAACTCCGCTAAATACATTGGATGCGGTCGCGTTGGATCCGGCCGCGGCGCTGGCGGAAGTAGCCGCGGCTGCATTGGTTGGCCCCCTCGAAAGGCTAGTGGGCGATGTTCCGCCGGATACCAGGCCTGAACCCCCGGTGGAGCCAGTCCCTCCGGGACGAACGTACAAATCCCTCAAGTCTTGAGGATTTTTTTGGAACCCTGGCAATAATTCCAAGACAACGTGGTACTGATTCAGTTGCGTGAAGATCGTGGACACTTGGCGTTGCCCGTATGCGTCGTACAGGGTTTGATCGATGCTCGCCGGCGTAATGCCCATACGGGAGGCCGTGTCCCGGTCATAGATCAGCTTGGCCCGCAGGCCCTGCGTTTGTTGATCGCTCGCCACGTCCCGTAACTCGGGCAATTGCTGCAGCTTGGCGATCAGACGACCGGCATAGGTGTTTAATTCGTTGAGGTCGGGCTCTTCGAGCGTGTACTGGAACTGAGTGCGGCTAACGCGATCCTCAACGGTAAGGTCTTGTACGGGCTGCATAAACAGCGTGATTCCCGCGACCTTGGCGAGCGCAGGCTGCAGCCTTCGGATGACGTCGGTGGCATTGTCTCTACGCTGATCCAGCGATTTCAAGTTGATCTGAATGCGTCCGCTGTTCGTGGTCGTGTTGGTGCCATCTATGCCGATGAAGGAAGACAGACTCTCGACGGCCGGATCCTGGAGGATCAACTTTGCCAGTGCCTGCTGCCGGTCGGCCATGGCTGAAAAAGATACGGTCTGCGCCGCTTCCGACACGCCCTGGATGACGCCGGTGTCCTGGATCGGAAAGAAGCCTTTGGGAATCACGACGTACAACAAAACGGTCAGCGCCAGCGTGGCGAGCGCCACCAGGAGAGTCACGGTTTGGTACCTCAGAACAAACCGGAGCGTTCTGCCGTAAAAGTCGATGATCCAATCGAACGCCCGCTCGGATGCACGGAAGAGGCGGTTCTGTTCGTGTTCAGGTTTGTGCTTCAACAGTTTCGCGGACATCATGGGAGTCAGCGTGAGCGAGACCACGGCGGAAACCAGTATCGTGACGCTCAGAGTGACCGCGAACTCCCGGAACAGCCGGCCGACGATATCGCCCATAAACAGCAAGGGAATGAGGACGGCGATCAGCGAGACGGTCAGCGAAATAATCGTGAATCCTATTTGCTCGGAACCTTTAAGGGCCGCCTGTAAAGGCTTTTCTCCCTGCTCAATGTAGCGGCTGATGTTTTCGATCATGACGATTGCGTCATCGACCACGAAGCCTGTCGAGATGGTCAGAGCCATCAGCGTCAGATTGTTCAGGCTATAGTCCAGCAGGTACATGACACCGAAGGTGCCGACGATAGAGAGCGGAACGGCAACACTGGGAATGATGGTCGCGGCCAGATTTCGCAGGAACAGAAAGATCACCATCACGACCAGCGCGACCGTGAGCATCAGCTCGAACTGGACGTCCTTCACCGAAGCCCGGATGGTATTCGTGCGGTCTGTCAACACGCTCACCTTTACGTCCTGAGGAAGCGTCGCGGTAAGTTGCGGGAGCAGCTTCGTGATTCCGTCGACGACCGAGATGATGTTCGCTCCGGGCTGGCGCTGGATGTTCACGATGACGGCGGGCGTCTGATTCATCCAAGCGGCTTGACGGATATTTTCGGCATCGTCCTTCACGGTGGCGATGTCTGAGAGTTTGACGGGAGCGCCGTTCCGATAAGCGATGATCAGTCCGATATAGTCCGCGCTGGAAAGTAGCTGATCGTTTGCGCCGATCTGGTAAGCCTGATAAGGGCCGTCGAAATTTCCTTTCGCTTGGTTAACGTTCGCGGCCGCGATCGCGCTGCGGACGTCTTCGAGAGTCAGTCCGTAAGACGCCAGCAATGTCGGATTGACCTGAATCCGCACGGCAGGTTTTTGCCCACCGCTGATGCTGACTAGTCCCACGCCCGGCAGTTGCGAGATCTTGGGAGCCAGGCGAGTATCGGCGAGGTCTTCGACCTTCGATAGCTCGGTGTGCGGTGACGTCAGCGCCAACGTCAGAATCGGCGCGTCCGCGGGATTACTTTTGCTGTAGATCGGCGGCGCCGGCAGATCCGGGGGGAGGAAGGTGCCCGACGCATTGATGGATTGCTGCACCTCCTGCTCGGCTACGTCGATATTCAGGCTCAGGTTGAATTGCAGGGTGATGACCGAGCTTCCGTCGGAACTGGTGGAAGTCATCTGCTGCAACCCGGGAACCTGCCCGAACTGTCGTTCCAAAGGCGCCGTTACCGATGAGGCCATGACATCCGGACTTGCGCCCGGATAGAAAGTGATTACTTGGATGGTCGGATAGTCCACCTCCGGCAATGCCGATACTGGCAGTTGTTTGTACGCGAATCCACCGGCCAGTAGAATTCCGACCATCAGGAGAGACGTGGCCACTGGCCGTACAATAAATGGCCGTGACGGATTCACCTGGGCGCGCCCCCCTTTTTCTGCGTTGTGTTCGGGGAATTATCCTGCGGGAATTGCGCGTTTACCTTGCTGCCTTCCTCCAGCTTGTCGGCGCCGGTCATCACAACCGCGTCGCCGTCGTTCAGTCCTGAGGTGATCTCTGAATCGTCGCCTTCCGTGGTCCCTTCGGTGATGTTGCGAACCGTCACCGTGGAATCGGGCTTAATGAGATAGACGAAGGTAGCGTTCGAGGATCGCTGGATGGCCGCGCTCGGAAGCAAAATGACCCCGCGTTTCTCTTGCACCAGCAGCCGGGCGTTCACGAACTGGTTCGGAAACAGCGAATCATCCTTGTTATCGAAGGTGGCGCGCAAGCGCACAGTACCCGTCGTCTGATCGATTTGATTGTCGACCGTCGTCAACGTTCCTCGTGCGAGTTTCTGCTTCATGTCCCGGTCGTAGGCATCGACTTGAAGCTTTGCCGTCCGCATCTTCTGCAGCACCACGGGTAGCTGGTCCTCGGCAACCGTGAATAGGACGCTGATGGGTTCGATCTGGGTAATCACCAGCAGCCCGTTAGGATCGCTGGCATGGACGATGTTGCCCGGGTCAACCAATCTCAGCCCGACGCGGCCTGTAATGGGGGCGGTAATCCGGCAGTACACCAAGTTGAGCTTCGCGCTATCAACCTGGCCCTCATCCGATTTCACCACCCCCTCGTCCTGCGTAACCAGAGCTTTCTGCGTCGCGACTTGCTGCTCGGGAATGGCGTTCTGTGTCAGGAGCGTCTCGTAGCGGGTAAGATCGATGCGCGCGTTCGCAAGCGCGGCTTGATCCTTTGCCAGTTGACCTTCGGCTTGGGTCAGTTGCACCTCAAACGGTCGCGGGTCAATTTGGATCAGCAGATCGCCCTGATGAACGGTGTCGCCTTCGCGGTAGTGGATTTCCATCAATTGCCCATCCACGCGGCTCTTTACGGTGACCGTATAGATCGGGGTCACGGCTCCCAATCCATTGAAGTAAACGCCGATGTTGCCGCGGCGAGCTTTGGTGGCGACTACCTGGAAAGTGTCGGCTCCTTTCCCATCGCCTTTCTTGCCGCCAGCAGCCGGTTTCACGCTCGCATCCGCCTTAGACCAGTGCGCGTACCCCCAAATGGCCGCTGCCAGGAGGGCAGGGATCAAAAGCCAGATAAGCTTCGAGCGATGCGTCCGCGGCGGAGCCGGCGCAGGAAGGGCCAAACGCGGCTCACCAGGAGGTAACGCCAATGGAGGATCGGTGGTATTCTCGCCCTGCGAAGTAACGTTGGTCTCGTTCATCGGTTCCCGAGCGTTTCGAGGCACCGCTTCGACACATAAGCCTCCTTATTTGAGATCCATAAGGTCCCTCCCGCGTTGCGAACCTTCAGAACGCCGTAAGGCATAGGCCGTCTCACGCGAAGGATGAAGGCTTCCGCAGGTCAGCGGATGCTGAAGATCAGAGGGAGCAAACGGTTCCGTCAGAACCCTTTGGCGGTAAAATCAGTCCCCTCACAGCTGCTGTTCTCACGCCGTCTATCTGCTTTGCGGCCTCAGTTTTGAATATCTGGCACTCGCGAACAAACATAACTCTCGTCTGTGCTTAATCGGGCGAAGGTACGGCTCTCGATCGTGAATCAATAAATGATACTTATAAAAAGAATCTTCAAACTCGGCTCTTTCCAAACCGCGCAGTATCTGGTAGGCTGTTCTTAGCTCGCCTGCGAAACAAACGGGTTTTCCGGGGCAATCCCGGAATCCGTGTTGGCTTCCCACCTTTAGGCTCCCTGCGGAGCTGTTTCCCAAGTTGATTTGAGACTAGACCATCGCTTCACGCGATCGGGTTATTTCTTTGTCTGGCAAAGGAGCCCTTTGTGGCGGAAACGGGATACGTGTATCTCAAAAAGGCCCTGGCATGACGACGCTACCGCTGATGGAAAGCGCGCTGCTTTCGACCGCGGCCAGATCTCTCGTGCAAATCGAAGGCGAGCCTACGCCCCTGATCCCCGCGCGCCTACTCGAAGCCGGCGAGCAGTACCGCTTTCACTTCGACATGACCAAGTGCATCGGCTGCAAGTGCTGCGTGGTGGCCTGCAATGAGCAGAACGGGAATCCTGCCGCCCTCAACTGGCGGCGTGTAGGTGAAGTGGAGGGCGGGTACTACCCGTATGCGCAGCGCTATCACCTTGCGATGGGTTGCAATCACTGCCTGGAGCCGTCTTGCCTGAGCGGATGCCCGGTCGAGGCTTATACCAAGGATGCGAATACTGGCGTGGTCCTGCATAGTGCCGATACGTGCATCGGGTGCCAATACTGCACTTGGAATTGCTCGTACGGTGTGCCGCAGTACAACGCCGAGCGCGGAGTGGTCGGCAAGTGCGACATGTGCCACAACCGATTGGACGACGGGATGGCCCCCGCGTGTGTGTCCGCTTGTCCGGAAGGTGCGATCGCTATCGAAATCGTGAACGTCGCTGAGTGGCGTCAAGACTATTTGTCAGCGAACGCCCCCGGACTGCCGTCGGCAGACGACAGTATCTCGACCACGCGTGTGACGCTACCGAAAAACCTCGTGCCCGATACGGGACGAGTCGATTTGCAACGCGTGAAACCAGAGCATCCCCACTGGCCCCTGGTGTTCATGTTGGTGCTGACCCAGCTATCGGTGGGCGCGTTTGCAGTGCTGTGGCTGCTCGACATGCTGGGGCGGGGAACCGGGCTGACAATCGCGGCGCTGGCTTCACTCGGGCTCGCAGGCATTAGCCTAGGCGCTTCCACTTTGCATTTGGGGCGTCCGATTTACGCGTGGCGCGCGCTTAAAGGCCTGCGGCGTTCCTGGCTGAGCCGCGAAGTGCTGACGCTGTCCCTATTCGCCGGAGCCGCCAGCGCATTTGCCGGAATGCTGTGGCTCGATCTGCCAGGACGCGGCTTCGTGGGCTTGCTCACGTTTGTCGCTGGATTCGCGGGAGTAACCTGCTCTGCGCGAATTTACATCGTTCCAGCGCGGCCAGCTTGGTTCAGCGGGTACACCATCGCCGAATTTTATTCCTCCGCCCTGCTGCTGGGTCCGCTGTTTGTGCAGATGGTTGAAGGACAAGTTCCGTCGTGGGTTCGTTTTGCTGCGATCGCGGGCGCGGCCAGTCAGCTAATCACGCAGCTGCTCAAGTTCCTGTGGGAATCCCGCTCGGATTTATTTGAGTTGAGGGCTTCGTCTCTGTTGCTTTCGGGCCGCTTGCAGAATCTGTTCGTAACCCGTCTGGCGGTGCTTGCGGTCGCCGGCGTCGTGCTGCCGCTGATCGCCACACATGGATCGATCGTCGTAATCGCCTTTGGAGCGGCACTCGCCGGTGAATGGCTCGGGCGCTATCTCTTTTTCGTGAGTGTCGTGTCCAAGAATATCGCTGCGGCCTTCACATCCGGGGAAAGGAGAGCCGCATGAACTGGAAGCGTACGCTTGGCCTCGACAATCTCAGCGAAGAATATGCTTTCGCACGAGATGAATCTACGGGCTACACCTCGGCCAAAAAGATTCCGGATCATTGGGTGCCCACCACGTGCGGCTATTGTTCGGTCGGCTGCGGGATCGAAATCGGCGTGAAAGATGGCCGCGCGATCGCCTCCCGTCCATTCGAATTGCATCCGGTGAATCGCGGCAAGCTGTGCCCCAAGGGTCTTTCCGAGCACTACACGATCCATGCGGAGAACCGCGTCAAATATCCGATGTTGCGCAAGGGCGGCAAGCTGGTGCGCGTGAGCTGGGATGAAGCTTTGGATGTGATGGTGGAGCGCTTCCGGGCTACGCAGGCGCAGTACGGAGCGGGATCGTTGGGCGTGCTGAGCACCGGACAGTTGGTCACCGAAGAATTCTATATGCTCGGCAAGCTAGTGCAACTCGGCTTCGGCACCAACAACTACGATGGCAACACGACGCTGTGCATGGCCAGCGCGGTTTCGGGTTATAAGATTTCCTTCGGCAGCGACGGTCCTCCCGGCGCGTATGACGACCTGGAACGCGCCGACGTGATTCTGCTGGTCGGGGCGAACCTGGCCGATAACCATCCGATTCTGTGCCAGTACCTGGAGGCGAATCGCAATAAAACGCTCATCGTGGCGGATCCGCGCGTTTCCAAGACGGCCATGATGGCCGACATTCATCTGCCGCTCAAACCTCGTTCGGACTTAGCTCTACTCAATGGCATCGCCCATGTTCTGATCCGCTACAACTTGGTCGACCGAGAGTATATCGACAAACATACGGCAGGGTTTGCTGAACTGGAACGTTTCCTGGACGCGTACACACCGGAGCGCGTAGCCGAGATCACGGGTTTAACTCAGGAAACCATTTTCAAAACGGCGCTGTTGTATGGCCGCGCCAAGGCCGGCTTCATCGGCTGGACTATGGGTGTGAATCACAGCACTCTAGGCACCGCGACTGTGAACGCAATCTGTAACCTGGCTCTGCTCACGGGACACATCGGTCGCGCGGGCGCGTCACCCTTCTCGATCACGGGCCAATGTAACGCCATGGGGACTAGAGAAGCCGGATTCACGTCGAGTCTGCCCGGCTACCGCAAGTTCGACAATGCGGCGGATCGTGCGGAGTTGGCCGCTATCTGGGGTGTTGACGAATCGCGTTTTCCTGCCAAGCGCGGTTGGGCATATCCGGACATCGTTGAGGCCGCAGTTGCGAAGAAGATTCGCGCTCTGTGGATCATCGCTACTAACCCGTTGGTTTCTTATCCCAACCAGGACGTGCTGAGACATGGTCTTTCGAATCTCGATTTCCTGGTGGTCCAGGACGGATATCATCCCACGCCGACGACGGAGCTAGCCGACCTGGTGCTTCCGGCTGCGATCTGGGGCGAAAAGGAAGGCACGTATACTAACTCCGAACGTCGCGTAAGTAAGGTCAATAAAGCGGTAAAGCCGGTCGATGAGGCTCGCTCGGATTTCGATATCTTTCTGGCAATCGCCGAAAAACTCGGCTGCCGCGACGAGCTGTATCCCGAGTGGACTACCGTCGAGGATGCTTTCAACGAGTGGCGTCGCGTGTCGAAGGGACGGCTGTGTGATTATTCGGGCATCAGCTACGGTTTGCTGGCCGAGCACGGAGCGGTGCAGTGGCCGTTGGCCGAAGGCGCCGATCCAAACCGCACGTCGCGGCTCTACTCTGATGGCGAATTTCAGACACCTGACGGCCGCGCCAAACTGGTGTGCACCGACTGGGCTCCGTTTCCGGAGCAACCGACCCGCAGCTATCCGTTTGTGCTGAACACGGGACGAACCGTCGAACACTGGCATACTCGCACGAAAACACGCGAAGTGCCGATTTTGGAGCGCCTATCGCCACGTGCCTGGCTGGAAATGAATCCTCGCGATGCGAAAGGTCTTGGACTGCATAGCCATGATTCGGTCGACGTCGTTTCGCGCCGAGGCCGCGTTCGCGGAGTGGAATTGCGGCTTACAGAGATTACGGCGCCCGGCCAGGTCTTCATGCCGTTCCATTTCGCTGAAACCAACGTGAACGAAGTGACACAAGATGCCTTCGACCCTATTTCGCGCGAGCCGAATTACAAACAGTGTGCCGTGCGAGTCGAACGTCCGGGAGCAAATGTATGAAGCGGCGGCTAGTCGTGGTCGGCAATGGAATGGCCGGCGTTGCCTGCGTCGAACAGATTTTGAAGCAACCGCATGACTTCGAGATCACAATCTTCGGTGACGAGACCCACGTGAATTACAATCGCATTCTGCTGTCCCTGGTACTCGCCGGTGAGAAATCCCCGGACGACATCGTGATCAACGACATCGAGTGGTATCAGACTCACGATATCCGCGCACGGCTGGGAGTGAAAATCACCGGTATCAATCGCGAAAAGCGCGTTGTGATCGATGAAGACGGTGGAGAGAGTGAATACGACAAGCTCATTCTGGCGACGGGAAGCAGCGCCTTCATCCCGCCTATTCCGGGCGTCGACAAGAAAAACGTGCATGTGTTCCGCACTCTGGATGACACGCGAGCTCTGTTGGAGAAAGCCCGCCCAGGTCTAAAGACTGCGGTAATCGGCGGAGGACTGCTGGGTTTGGAGGCCGCTCGTGGCCTGCAGGTGCGCGGCTGTGAAGTGACTGTCGTTCACTTGATGGAGACGCTGATGGAGCGCCAGTTGGACGCGACGGGCGGGGAATACCTGAAGCGCAAGATCGAGAGCCTCGGTATTCGGGTGATGCTGCCCCAAAAGACGGCGGCATTATTCGGCAACGGCAGAGTCGACGGGCTGCGTTTTGCATCGGGCGAAGAACTGGAAGCCGATCTGGTGGTCATTGCGGCGGGCATTCGGCCGAACGCCGAATTGGGCCGCAATGCTGGTCTCGAAGTGCGACGCGGGATCGTCGTCAACGACTACATGGCGACGTCCGATCCTCATATTTTTGCGGTGGGCGAGTGCACGGAACACCGCGGCCAAACGTTTGGACTGGTTGCACCTCTCTTCGACCAGGGGCGTGTGCTCGCATCCGCTATAACGGGCAACGGGGGGCCAGCGTTTACGGGTGCGTCACCAGCCGCCAAGCTCAAGATCATGGGTGTCGACATCTTCTCGGCCGGTTCGATTGATGAGTCGGGGCCGGGTGTCGAGACCGTCCGTTACGAAGATCCTGCGCTTGGTACTTACAAAAAACTGCTGGTCAAGGACAATCGCCTCCAAGGCATGATCCTGGTGGGTGACATAGAAGACGAGCACGTTTACATGGAGTGGATGCGGAGTGGAACGGATCTTACTCCGCATCGCCGCCAAATTCTGTTCCCGCCGCGCGACGCCGATCCCGGCCGGGAAGTGGCCGACATGCCGGACAGCGAGAC
>Ga0157370_10004957_pt1 | contig 15068 bp, 12 predicted proteins | sample C35metaG_FD_113463 | JGI IMG/M metagenome (GOLD analysis project Ga0157370, IMG submission 113463) | Corn rhizosphere microbial communities from Kellogg Biological Station, Michigan, USA - C3-5 metaG | ecosystem: Host-associated > Plants > Roots > Rhizosphere > Soil | place: USA: Michigan...
CACGAGATCGGCTCCGTCGCGCCGCAGCGCGCCGACCTTGACGAGCTCCGTCGCGAGACGCTCGGCGAGCGCCTCGGGGGCGAGCCCCAGGTACTCGGCATTGAAGTCGCGGATGATGCCGGTGCCCTCGACCCAGGCGGGAACGCGCTCCGCGGCCATGCGCTCGCGGTCGAGGAGGGTGAACACCAGCATCACCTTGATCGCGTGCCAGACGAGGCGCAGCGGATCGGCTTCGAACGCGGCCGTGCGCACGAGCGCGCGCTCGAGCGCATCGCCGACGTCGGTGAACGGCTCGCCGTGGCCGGGGATCACGCATCGCGCACCGAGGCCGGACAGCATCTCGAGCGTCGCACGCGTCGCGGCGAGTGCGCCGGCGTCGAACGCCGGAGGCATCACAAAGCCGTAGCCGTTCCTCCACAGCGCATCACCGGAGATCAGGATCCCGTGGGCGTCGTTGAAGAAGACCAGCGCCCCCATGTCGTGACCGGGCGCTGCGAGTGCGCGCCATTCGAGATCGCCCCAGGCGTGTACCGACCCGGACCGGATGATTTCGGTCGCCTCGAAACGCTCGGCACGCTGGCCCGCGTAGCCGACGAGGAGCGCGTGTTCGTCCCAACTGGCGACGCGGCCTGCTTCGCCTTCGGGGATGGCGATCGGGCACCGGTAGTCGCGCTGCAGCGCGGCGTTGCCGCCCATGTGGTCGGAGTGGCAGTGCGTGTTGACGATGCGGATGAGCGGCCTGCCGTCGAGCCCGCTTCGCGACGCCAGCAGCGCGCGGGTCAGCGGAATGTGCTTCGCATAGCCGGTATCGACGACGACAGCGCCGTCGCGCCCCTTCAGCACGACGTGGTTGGCGGACAGCCAGTCGCGCACGAACACGTGCACTTCGGGCGGCAGCATGGTCACCGGCCGAGCTCGCCGAGGAAGTCGCGCACCAGCGTTGCCCGGTCGTCGAGCTCCGCTGCCGGCTGATCGATGCGCACGCGGTCGGGCCCGGCGAAGCGGATCCGGCGACTCTTCTGCACCATCGCGATCAGCCGGGTCGTGTCGAACGGCGGCGCCTTCACGAACTGCACCGTGGTCCGCTCGGGGCCCGAGTCGATCTTGGTGACGCCGAGCGGGTGCGCGGCGAGCCGCAGCCGGTGGCACGCGAGGAGCGCCCGCGTCGGCTCGGGCGCGCTGCCGAAGCGGTCGACGAGCTCCTCGTGGAGCAGCTCGAGGTCGGCTACCGACGAAGCGCTCGCGAGGCGCTTGTAGAGCACCAGGCGCTCGTGGACGTCGCTGCAGTACGACTCGGGCAGCCGCGCGGGAATGTGCAGGTTGATCTCGGTGACGACTCCGAGCGGCTGAGCGAGGTCGGGCTCGCGCCCGGCTTCGAGTGCGGCGACCGCGGACTTCAGCATGTCGGCGTAGAGCTGGAAGCCGATCTGCTGGATCTCGCCCGACTGAGCCTCGCCGAGCACCTCGCCGGCACCGCGGATCTCGAGATCGTGCATCGCGAGGAAGAACCCCGAGCCGAGGTCCTCCATCATCTGGATCGCCTCCAGCCGTTTCTTCGCCGGCGCCGCCAGCGCTTCCTGTGGCGGGGTCAGCAGGTAGGCGTAGGCCTGGTGATGCGAGCGGCCGACGCGCCCGCGCAGCTGATGGAGCTGCGCAAGGCCGAAGCGGTCCGCGCGATCGATCACGATCGTGTTCGCCGTCGGCACGTCGATGCCAGTCTCGATGATCGTCGAGCACACCAGCAGGTTCACTCGCTGCGCGTAGAAGTCGCGCATCACCTGCTCGAGCTCGCGCTCGGGCATCTGCCCGTGCGCGACGGCGATTCGCGCCTCGGGGAGCAGCACCGCGAGGCGCTCGGCGGTCGTGCGGATCGTGTCGATGTCGTTGTGGAGGAAATAGATCTGCCCGCCGCGCTTCAGCTCGCGCAATGCCGCCTCGCGCACGATCCCCATCGAGAACGTGGCGACGAAGGTCTTGATGGCGAGCCGCCGCTGCGGTGCGGTGGCGATCACCGAGAAGTCGCGGATGCCTTCGAGCGACATCGCGAGCGTGCGTGGAATCGGAGTCGCCGTCAGCGTCAGCACGTCGACCTCGGCGCGCAGTCGCTTCAGCTCTTCCTTCTGACGCACGCCGAACCGGTGCTCCTCGTCGATGACGACGAGGCCGAGGCGCGCGAACGTGAGATCCGGCTGGATCAGCCGGTGCGTGCCGATGACGATGTCGATGACACCGCTCGCGAGCCCGTCGCGGACCGCCTTCACCTCCTTCGCCGAGCGGAAGCGCGAGAGCTCGGCGATCTTCACCGGCCAGTCGGCGAAGCGATCGGAGAACACCTGCAGGTGCTGCTCGGCGAGGAGGGTCGTCGGCACCAGCACGGCGACCTGCTTGCCGTCGGCGACGGCGACGAACGCGGCGCGCAGTGCGACCTCGGTTTTGCCGAAGCCTACGTCGCCGCAGATCAGCCGGTCCATCGGACGGCCGGTCGTGAGGTCGGCGAGTACTGCGTCGATGGCGGCCTGCTGGTCGGCGGTCTCGTCGAAGCCGAAGCCTTCGGCGAACGCCTCGTAATCGTGCGCCTTGAAGCCGAACGCGTGGCCGACGCGAGCCTGCCTGCGGGCATACAGGTTGAGGAGCTCGGCCGCGGTGTCCTTCGCCTGGCGTGCCGCCCTGCGCTTGGCCTTCTCCCACTGGCCGCTGCCGAGCTCGTGCAGCGGTGCGGCCTCGGGCGAAGCTCCGCTGTAGCGGCTGATCACGTGCAGGTTCGACACCGGCACGTAGAGCTTGGCGTCGTTCGCGTAGATGAGCTCGAGGAACTCGGTCTCGCCATCGCCGACGTCGAGGGTCACCAGTCCCTGGTAACGGCCGATGCCGTGCTCTTCGTGCACGACGGGGTCGCCGATGCGCATCTCCGACAGATCGCGCAACATCGCGTCGACGTTCGACGTGCGCGCGGCTTCGCGGCCCGCGCGGCGCGGCGTGCCGGCGTAGAGTTCGGTCTCGGTGACGAACGCGATTCGCGGCGCCGGCCAGGCGAAGCCCGCCTGCAGCGGCGCGGCGGTGAGCGCCAGGCGCATGTCGCCGGCGACGAACTCGGCGAACGACGCGACGGGCAGCGGCGCAAGTCCGTATTCGGCGAAGTACTGCTGCATCGTCTCGCGCCGCCCGGCACTCTCGGCGACGATCAGCACGCGTCCGTCGAGAAGCGCGAGCGCGTCCTTCAACCGGCCGAGCGGATCGTCGGCGCGTCGGTCGACGGCGAGCGACGGCAGCCGGCGCGTCGGCGCATCGGGTGGCAGCGCGGCGCCGGGCTCACCGCCGCCGATGCCGACCCGCGCGAAGCGCTTCGTTTCGGCATTGAACTCGTCGGCCGGGAGGAACAGATTCGGTGGCGGCAGCAGCGGCCGCGCCTTGTCGCCGTGCAGGAGACGGTAGCGCGATTCGGTGTCGTCCCAGAATGCCGCGACGGCGGCGCGGACGTCGCCGTGCAGGGCGACCACCGTATGCGGCGGCAGATACTCGAACAATGTCGCGGTGGCGTCGAAGTAGAGTGGCAGGTAATACTCGATGCCGCCGGGGAGGACGCCCGCCGACACGTCGCGGTAGAGCTGCGAGCGCGACGGGTCGCCCTCGAAGGCCTCGCGGAAGCGGCTGCGGAAGTGCGCGCGCGCGGCATCGTCCTGCGGAAACTCGCGTGCAGGCAAGAGGCGCACCTCCTTCACCGGATAGAGCGTGCGCTGCGAGTCGACGTCGAAGGTGCGGATCGACTCGATATCGTCGCCGAAGAGGTCGAGGCGATACGGCAGCGGCGAGCCCATCGGGAAGAGGTCGATCAACCCGCCGCGTACCGAGAACTCGCCCGGCGAGACGACCTGCGTGACGTGCGAGTAGCCGGCGACGGCGAGCTGCGCGCGCAACGCATCGACGTCGAGGGTCTCGCCCTGCGTGAGGAAGAACGTGCGCGCGGCGAGAAACGCCGGCGGAGGCAGCCGGTAGAGCGCGGTCTGGGCCGCCACGAGCACCACGTCGCACTCGCCGCGCGTCACCCGGTAGAGCGTCGCGAGGCGCTCGGAGACGAGATCGTGGTGCGGCGAGAAATGGTCCCAGGGCAGCGTTTCCCAATCGGGAAAGGTCGCTACGCGAAGCGCCGGCGCGAGCCACGCGATCTCGGCCGACAGGCGCGCGACGGCCTGCGCGCTCGCGCACACGACGGCGAGCATCCGCGCCTGCGGCAGTCCGGCGCGCGCCAGTTGCGCGAGGGCGAGCGCATCGGCCGAGCCGGCGAGCGGAGCAACTGCCGCCCGCTGGCCGTCGGCGGGCAGTTCGGGGACGAGCGACGGCAGCCCGGCGAGCGTGTCCGGGATGGGCGAAGAAATGGCGGCGGCGCGCGCTGCCTGGTCGGTGGCGGGACTGCTGGCTGCCGAAGCGGAAGCGGAAGCGGCCGTCGCGGAAGCGGCATGGGCCGCCGGCGTTCGCATCAGATGCGGTAGGTCGGTCGCGAGCGCTGATTATACGCGGCCCTCGCATGACATAATCGATCGATGGCCGCTGCCGTTGCGCGCGCCGGACGCCTTCGCGCGATCGCTCTGCTCACGCTCGCACCACTGTTCTGGTCGGTGAACTGGATCGTCGGCCGCGGGCTTGCCGACCATGTTCCTCCGCTCGCGATGACGTTCTATCGCTGGCTGTTCGCCATCGTGATGCTGGCGCCGTTCGCGCTGCCGCAGGCGATCGGCGACCGCGCGCTCGTCGCCCGTCACTGGAAGGCGCTCGCCGCACTCGGCGTCACCGGCGTCGGCATCCACAACGCACTCGCCTATCTCGGGCTGCGCTACACCACGGCGACGAACGGCGTCATCCTCAATTCCTTCATTCCGATCCTGATCGTCGCGATGTCGTGGCTCGCTCTCGGCGAGCGCATGACGCGAATGCAGTTCGCCGGCGTCCTCGTCTCGCTCGCCGGCGTCCTGACGATCCTTTCGCACGGCTCGCTCGCCGCGATCGTCGGGCTGCGCTTCAACGGCGGCGATCTGCTGATCGTGCTGTCGATGGCGATGTGGGCGGCCTACACGATCGGTCTGCGCTTCCGTCCTCCCGGGATGCGCATGCTGTCGTTCCTCTTCGTCATCGCATGCATCGGAGACCTCTTCGTGCTGCCGTTCTATGCCGCCGAGTCGGCACTCGGTGAGCCGATGGCGTGGACGTGGGGGATCGCGCTCGCGATCGCCGGGGTCGCGCTGCTGTCGTCGGTGCTCGCCTACGTGTTCTGGAACCGCGGCGTCGAGGCGCTCGGTGCCGGAGTCGCGGGGCTCTTCGTGCACCTGATGCCGGTATTCGGCGTCGCCCTCGCGTGGCTCACGCTTGGCGAGCACCTCGCGCTGTATCACGTCGCCGGCATCGCGCTGATCCTCGCCGGCATCGTCGCGACGAGCCGCGTGGCCCCGGATTACGCCGGCGCGCGCCCGTAGCGATCGTCGTAGCGGACGATGTCGTCCTCGCCGAGGTAGTCGCCGCACTGCACCTCGATGATCGCCAGCGGCTCGGTGCCGCGGTTCTCGAGACGATGGCGAGTCTCGATCGGGATGTAGGTGGATTCGTTCATCGGCACGTCGAACTCGCGCTCGCCGTTGGTGACGTGCGCGGTACCCTGCACGACGACCCAGTGTTCGCTGCGCCGGTGGTGGAGCTGCAGAGACAGCGCGGCGCCCGGATGCACCTCGATGCGCTTGATCTTGAAGCGCGGCCCCTCTTCCAGCACGGTGTAGGTTCCCCACGGACGATTCACCGTCCGGTGCATCTTCCACGCCTCGTGTCCGCGTGCCTTCAGTTCGCCGACGACATCCTTGACGCGCTGCAGGTGGTCGCGGTGGGCCACCAGCACGGCGTCAGGGGTGTCGATGATGACGAGGTTCTCGACACCGACGGTGGCGACGACGCGGTCCGGCGCATGCACGTAGGTTCCGCGCGTCGCGATGGCGACGCGCTCGCCGTGTCCGCGGTTGCCTTCAGCGTCGGCGCTCGCGAGGGCAGCGACGGCCTGCCACGAGCCGACGTCGCTCCAGTCGAAGCCGCCGCGTACCACGGCGACTTCGCCGGCTTCGGCCGCGCGCTCCATCACCGCGTAGTCGATCGAGATGTCGGGCACCGCCGCAAACAGCGACGCATCGAACTCGAGCATCGGGTCGTCGTTCGCGCCCGCCAGCGCGTTCGCCACCCGCCGCGCCGCAGCGAGTACGCCCGGCGCGTGGCGGGCGAGCGCATCGACGATCGCGTCGGCGCGGAACGCGAACATGCCCGAGTTCCATACGTAGTGTCCGGCAGTGAGGTAGCCGCGCGCGCGCTCGAGCGTCGGCTTCTCGACGAAGCGCCGGGCGCGCGAAACCGGCGGCAGCGCGCCCTCGGCGGCGGCGAGCGATTCGCCGCATTCGATGTAGCCGAATCCCGTCTCCGGATGGGTCGGCGCGATGCCGAAGGTGACGAGCGTGCCCGAGACGGCGAATTCGCGCGCACGTTCGACCGCCGCGGCGAATGCGTGCTGATCGCGGATCAGATGATCTGCCGGAAGCACGAGCAGCACATGTTCGCCGAGCCCCTGCGCCTCGGCGACGAGCGCACCGAGCGCAATCGCCGGCGCGGTGTTTCGGCCGAAGGGCTCGAGCAGATAGCGCATCGGCGGGTGGTCGCCGGCGGCGACCCCCGCATAGGTGTCGCGGGTACGGAAGTAGTAGTCGCGGTTGGTCACCGTGATGAGCGTCTCGACGCCGGGAAGGGCCAGCGCGCGCGCGGCGGTCTTGGCGAGCAGCGTTTCGCCGTCGGGGAGCGGCATGAACGGCTTGGGCGCCGCCTCGCGCGACAACGGCCACAGCCGCGTTCCGGCTCCGCCGGAGAGGATCATCGGGATGAGCGGGGATGCTTTCATCGGCTGCCAGCGGACGATCGATCGGTGCGTACTCTAGCCCAGAACGCGCAGCGTAGGACAAACCTCTACACGAGCATCCGCCCATGACCGATACGAGGCGGGCGGGGATTTGCCTAGCATCCCCCTGTTGTCCTCATCAACACAACGGGAACGCGAATGCCACTCGACGCCAAGATGCACGACGCCACGTCCTCCGGCGCCGTACTGCTCACCGGAAGCCGACCGCCTCATCCGCAGCCGTCGCCGGGATCGTTCGGTCACATGCTCGGGCGCTCGTCGTGCATGCAGGAACTGTACCGAAAGATCGAGCGCGTTGCGGAGACCGACGCGACGGTGCTGATCGCCGGCGAGTCCGGCAGCGGGAAGGAGCTCGTCGCGCGCACGATCCACGAGCGCAGCGCCCGCGCGGACGGCCCGTTTGTGGCCATCAACTGCGGGGCGATTCCGCCGAACCTCATCGAGGCCGAGCTCTTCGGCCACGAGCGTGGCGCGTTCACCGGAGCCGACCGCCAGCGTCGCGGCTGCTTCGAGCGGGCCGCGGGCGGCACGCTGTTCCTGGACGAGATCACCGAGATGACTCCCGACCTGCAGGTGCGCCTCCTGCGCGTGCTCGAAACCGGCCGCTTTGCGCGCGTCGGCGGCGAGCAGGAACTGCGTGCCGACGCGCGCGTGCTCGCGGCGACCAATCGCGACCCGGACGCCGCGGTGCGCGAGGGCACGCTGCGCGAGGACCTGATGTACCGCCTCGCGGTGTTCCCGGTGGCCGTGCCGCCGCTTCGCGAGCGCGGCGAAGACGTTACGCTGCTCGCGCGCGCATTCCTCGACGCACACAACGCTGCGGCGGGGACGCGCAAGCGCTTCGACGCGACCGCGCTCGACGCGCTCGCACATCATTCGTGGCCCGGCAACGTGCGCGAACTGAAGAACGCCGTGCACCGTGCGTTCATCCTCGGCGGCGACGACGTGAGCTTCGACGCGTCGCCGTCGTCGGCGCGGCAGCCGTCGGACTATCTGCCGATGCGCGTCGGAATGTCGATCGCCGCCATGGAGAAGATTGCGATCGTCGCGACGCTCGAGCACTGTCGCGGCAACAAGCGCCGCGCGGCGGAAATCCTCGGTATCAGCCTGAAGACTCTCTACAACCGTCTGACCGCGTGGCGTTCCGAGGCTGTGCTCCGCGCGACGCCCCTCGCCAGGGCCCAGGATCATGCTCGAGCCGCCGGTCACTAGTCTAGAATCGGGTATCCGACCCGAGATCGGAATCTCGATGATCCGCATCCTGATCGCGGATGACCACGCGATCGTGCGCGCCGGCCTGCGCCAGTTCATCGCCGACCAGGCGGACATGGAGGTCGCAGGCGAGGCGGCGAGCGGAAGCGAGACCGTCGCGGCGGTGCGCGACGGCGCATTCGACGTGGTGCTGCTCGACATCTCGATGCCCGACAAGAACGGCATCGACACGCTGCGGCTGCTGCGCCACGCGCGCCCCGAGCTGCCGGTGCTGATGCTGTCGGCTTACGGTGAGGATCAGTACGCGGTGAACCTGCTGCGCGCCGGTGCCGCTGGGTACGTCAGCAAGGATGCGGCATCGACGCAGCTCGTGAGCGCGATTCGCACGGTCGTCCAGGGGCGCAAGTACGTGAGCCCGTCGCTTGCGCAGATCCTCGCCGACGGCGTCAGCGGCGACGCGACGAGGCCGCTCCACGCCGAACTGTCGCAGCGAGAGTTCCAGATCTTCTGCAAGCTCGCCGCCGGCGCGGCCGTGTCGCGGATCGCCGACGAGCTGAACCTTTCGGTGAAGACAGTCAGCACGTATCGGACACGCATTCTCGACAAGATGGCGTTGAAATCGAACGCCGATCTCACCTACTACGCGATCAAGAACGGCCTGATCGAATGATGGAACAGGCGTTGCCGAGTGACGGGCACGGAGTTTCCGGGGCGGGGGATCCGCAGCCGGCGGCGCCTGCGTCGCTCGAGGCAGCCCGCGTGCCGGAGCGCGAACCCGCGCGCGACGTCGTCCTCGACGCGGGCGAAGCGCGAGCCGGCGATCCGCTTCCGCTGCGCGTGCTGCTGATCGAGGATTCGCCGCTCATTCGCGAGCGTCTCGCCGAAACGATCGTCGAGGCAGGGCGCATCGAAATCGTCGGCCAGGCCGACAGCGAGCAGGCGGCGATCGGCCTCATCGCGTCGACGCCGTGGCACGCGATGGTGCTCGACCTGCAGCTTCGCCACGGGACCGGCCTTGGCGTGCTGCGCGCACTGGTGTCGGTGCGGCCGCCTGGCGCGCGGGTAATCGTGCTCACCAACTACGCGTTTCCGCAGTATCGCGCGAAGAGTCTCGCACTGGGAGCCGATCACTTCCTCGACAAGGCGCGCGAATACCACCGCGTGCACGAGATCCTCGACGCCCTCGCGCAGGAGCGCGCCGCAGGCGTGCACTGACGGGAGCGCGCATCAGTCGGCCGGCGCGTTGGCGGCGGCCGGCCACGACGTCACGGTTTCGGCGATCAGCCCCGCCGCTTCCCCGGATAGATCTGCTTCGAGCGGAATGAATGCCTCGATCGTCGTACCGGCGCCGGGGCGGCTCCTGATCGTGAACCGTCCTTCGAATGCGCGCACGCGCTGGCGCATGCCGGCAATTCCGTGCGACAGGCGGCTCGATGCCGCCCGCGACGGCATGCCGCCGCCATCGTCCTCCACCGAGAGCGTCACGCCCATCGCGTCGCGCCGCACTTCCAGGCGCACGTTGCGGGCGTTCGCGTATTTGACGACATTGGTGAGCGCCTCCTGGGCGATCCGGAAGAGCGCGATCGAGACGTCGGGCGGGAGCACGAACTCGCCGAGGTCGAGCTCGCAGGCGATGCCGGCACGCTCACAGGTCTGGCGAGCCTGCCACTCGAGGGCGGCGGCCAGGCCGAGATTGTCGAGCAGCGTCGGACGAAGCTCCTCGATGATGCGTCGCTTGAGCTCGACGCCCTCGTCGAGCATCGTGAGCGCGCGGTCGAGCTTGTCCGCCGCGTCGGGGAGCCCCGCGCGGCACCGCTCCGTCGCCCACGCGACGTCCATCTTCGCGCCGACCAGGATGCCGCCGAGCTCGTCGTGAATGTCGCGCGCAAGGCGCGATTTCTCCTCCTCGCGCACCGTCTGCAGGTACGACGACAGCTCCGACAGCTCCTCGGTGCGCACGGCGACCTCGCGCTCGAGCCGGTGCTGCTCCTCGATCATCATCCGCCGCTTGGCCTCGCGCGAGCGCAGCTCGCGCCGCGCAAGTGCCCACACGACGAGGAGCAGCGCCAGCGTGAACGCCGACATTGTCAGCATGCCGACGCGCCCGAACTCGATGTCGCTCGCCCAGCGAGTCGCGCCGCGATGGGCGGAGAGCGAGAGCTCGTCGAGGATGCTCTGCGCCTCGCTGCGGATCTGATCGGTGAGCCGGCGTCCGACACCGGTGTCGAGAAGCTGCAGCGCCGCATCGGGGCCGCCTTGCTGCTTCAACGCGAGCGTCGACTCGAGGTCGTTCAGCTTGCGCCCGATCAGCCCGTTCAGGCGGTCGGCATGCTCGATCATCGACGTGGTGCCGCTAGCGTCCACCAGCGCGCGAAGGCGCGCAAAGCTCTGATCGATCTTCGGCAGTGCGTCTTCGTACGGCTTGAGGTAGGACGGGTCGCCGGTGAGCAGGTAGCCGCGTTGGCTCGATTCGGCATCGATGATGAGCGCCAGCGTTTGATTGACCACCGTTTCCATCTCGAGCGCGGTCGACATCGCGCGGTTGGCGAATTCGAGGCGCTGATACCCGATCTCGGCGAAGCCGACGACGGCGAGCGCGACCAGCATGCCGAGGACAATCGGCGCCAGGACTCGGAGCGGAAGCAGACGTTTCATGACCGCAATCGATACCTCCCGGCACCGGGGGGCGGGTGGATGCGCGCCGCTGGCGAAGTGCGCGGATCGAAGGAGCACACTATACCCCGATACCTCCGCACGCATCTGCATGCGGAGGTCGGTGTTCGTCCGACACCCGGATGCGGCATTGCCCGATAGCCGGACGCCGCGCTCACCCCTAGACTCGCCCGGGTGTTCGAGACGAGGGCAGGCATGAGACGGCACCTGCGACCCGCATGTTGAAGTGGGGGTTTGTGTGCTTCGCGTTAGCCGTCGCGAGCGGGCTCGTCGGTGCAACGGTTCACGACGCGCGGGCTTTCGCGCTCGCGCAGATCTTTTTCTTCAGCAGCGTGGTAATGTTCGTCGTCCTGACGCTCCTCGACACGGTGCTGCCAAGACCGGCCGACGCCCGCGGCAACAACGCGCTGCCGCGGCGCGACGAATGGTTCGATCGTTGACGATTGCGGACGCGGCGGCCGTACACGCGTCCTGACGGCTCCCTCCCCCTCGCGCCTTAGCGAGGGGACCTCGACGCCGCCCCCAAAAGGCGGCGTCTTTTTTTCGCTCAGCCAGACTTTCCCGCTGCGGCGGCTGCTGCACCCTGCGCCGTTTTCGCGTCGGCGGCGAATGCAACCGATGCGTCGGTACCCGGTGCGGCGTGTCCGGCATCGGGCGGCGGCGGGCTGTAGTCGTGCGACGCAGCGGGCGCCGTCAGCGTGATCTTCGGCTCGGAAAGCGGTGCCGGATAGCCTGGCCCCGACGCGATGGCCGCCGCGCCGGTGTTCGACGACTGGCTGCAGGCGGAGAGCGCGAGGACTGCGCCGGCAAGGACGACCGGTGTCAAGCTCAGAAGTGCGGATCGATTCATCGTGGTCCCCCAAATGCATGGCAATGCATCTCAGGCTAGAGCTCGGGATCGGAGACCGCCAGCGGCGCGACCCTCGATTGCGTGTAGGGAAACCCCGACACTTTGGCTACTGGTTCCTGGCGACCGGTTCGGGCGGCTCCGAGGAGGGCGCGACCTTGGCTGGTATGATTCAGTTCTCAGCGCTTGCCGGCCAACGCCGGCGGCCCCATATCAGCTACCGGGGGTGTCCTGGTTTCGACGGGGGTATCGAAGCAGCGCGGGGCATGCCGAGGCGCTTGTCCTCGTAAAACCCGAGCACTCGCAAACTTAACTGCGAACGACGAAAGCTACGCTCTGGCGGCTTAACCCCGCCGGACCTCGCACCGGGCAGCGCTCGGCTCGGGCGGCGAGCGGATAACACCGCAAACCGCAGCGAGGACACTTAGAGCGATCGCGCCCGCCCGGGTCACTTGGGCGAAGCGCTAAAGCAAGGTGACTGGTTCGACCGCAGCCTGTCCGCCGGCGTCGGGAGAACGAGATCCAAACGACGAGACTAAGCATGTAGTCCCGACTGCATAGGGCTTCCGGACGCGGGTTCGATTCCCGCCACCTCCACCATCAAGCACCATGACGGCCCCCTCGCGGGGCCGTTTTGGTTTGCATTCCAGGCGCGAGCTTCATGCCGCCGCCGGCGACAAGTGCCGCGCCAGGATCGAATGGAGCTCCGTCGCGTCGATCGGCGCACTCGTCGCGCTGCGTGCCTGATATACCGGCGCGCTGCGTGCCGGAAGCGCCGGAGCCGCTGCGGCGCGCGCCCGGCCCGAAGCGGCCCGTCGCCTTCGAAAAGACATGGCCTGAACGGTGGCGCGTCGACGCCAGCCCATGTTGACGCCAGTCCATTGCGGTCGACGAAAATCGCGTGTATCGTCACACAATTCGACACTTATAGAATAATGGAAGAAGTATCCGTACTCAAGGCGCTGACCGCTCTGTCGCAGTCGCACCGGCTGCGGGTCTTTCGTGTCCTCGTGGTCGCCGGTCAAGCCGGCTCGACTCCCGGCCGGATCGCCGACGACCTCGCGATCGCGCCTGCCACGCTCTCGTTCCACCTGAAGGAGCTGGCCATCGCCGGGCTCGTCACGCAGGAGCGCCATGGCCGGAACCTGATCTACCGGGCCGATTTCGCGCAGATGAACAGCCTCCTCGCCTACCTCACCGAGAACTGCTGCGCGGGAACGTCGCCGCCGGGCCTCTGCTGCTCGCAGGGGTCATCGGCATGACCACCGCAGCGGGCAGGCTCTCCTTCCTCGACCGGTACCTGACGGTCTGGATCTTCGCGGCGATGGCCCTCGGGATCGGCATCGGCTGGCTCGTGCCGGGCGTCGAACGGTTCGTGGACTCGTTCAGCGTCGGCGCCACGAACGTGCCGATTGCCGTCGGCCTGATCTTGATGATGTATCCGCCTTTCGCCAAAGTGCGCTACGAGGAACTTCCCGACGTCTTTCGCGACAGGAAGGTGCTTGCGCTGTCCCTGGTGCAGAACTGGGTCGTGGGACCGGTGCTGATGTTCGCGCTTGCGATCGTCTTCCTGCCCGACAAGCCGGAGTACATGGCGGGCTTGATCCTGATCGGGCTCGCCCGCTGCATTGCGATGGTGATCGTCTGGAACGAACTCGCCCGCGGTTCGACCGAGTACGCCGCCGGCCTGGTCGCCTTCAACTCGATCTTCCAGGTGCTTTTCTACAGCGTCTATGCCTGGCTGTTCGTGACCGTGCTGCCGCCATTGTTCGGGCTGACCGGGTCGGTCGTCGACATGTCGATCGGACAGATCGCGCAGAGCGTCTTCGTCTACCTCGGCATACCGTGCATTGCCGGGGTGCTGACGCGGGTGGCGATGCTCCGATTCGCCGGCAAGGACTGGTATCACGCGCATTTCGTGCCGAAGATCGGCCCGATTACGCTCGCCGCACTGCTGTTCACCATCGTCGTGATGTTCAGCCTCAAGGGCAAACTGATCCTGACCATCCCGATGGACGTCGTGCGGATCGCGCTGCCGCTGCTGATCTACTTTGTCGCGATGTTCCTCATCTCGTTCGCGATGGGGCGCCGCGCGAAGGCGGGGTACCCGAAGAGCGCCACACTCTCTTTCACGGCAGCCTCGAACAACTTCGAGCTCGCCATTGCCGTCGCGATCGCCGTGTACGGCATCGATTCGGGTGCGGCGTTCGCCGCCGTCATCGGTCCGCTGGTCGAGGTGCCGGTGATGATCGTGCTGGTCAACGTGGCGCTGCGCTTTCGGCGAACGTGGTTTGGGGGTGAGCCGCTCACCGCCGATCGGGAGGCGCGCGCGTAACTCTGTCTGAAGGAGACCAATCATGGCTGAAGTCGACATCAAGCAGGTTGTGAAAGAGAAGTACGGGGAAGCGGCTCGCCGCGTCATCGATATTGGTGCCGCCGCGTCGTGCTGCGGGAGCCGGGCGACGGCTCCCGCGACGTCGTGCTGCGCGAGCGGACCGCTCGCCGGCAGCGACCCCATCACTCGAGATCTCTACGATGCCGTGGAGACCGGAGATCTTCCGCAGGCCGCCGTCCTGGCGTCGCTCGGCTGCGGCAATCCGACCGCCTTGGCCGAGCTTCGTCCAGGCGAGGTGGTCCTCGACCTCGGGTCCGGTGGCGGTATCGACGTGCTGCTGTCGGCGAAACGCGTCGGCCCGACCGGGAAGGCTTACGGCCTCGATATGACCGACGACATGCTCGCGCTCGCCAATGAGAACAAGCGCAAGGCCGGCGCCACGAACGTCGAGTTCCTGAAGGGCGAGATCGAGCGCATTCCGCTGCCCGGAGCCTCGGTCGACGTGATCATTTCGAACTGCGTGATCAACCTCTCGGCGGACAAGGACCGCGTGCTGCACGAAGCGTTTCGCGTGCTCAAGCCGGGTGGACGCTTCGCGGTCTCGGACGTGGTCACCCGAGGCGAGATCCGCCCCGAGATCCGGCGCAGCGTGCTTGCCTGGGTCGGATGCGTCGCCGGAGCGCTCGACGAGGACGAGTATCGCAGCAAGCTCGCGGCTGCCGGCTTTGTCGACGTCGTCGTCGAGCCGACTCGGATCTATGCGGCCGCCGATGCGCGCGAGTTCCTGAGCGCCAACGGACTCGATGCATCGGCCATTGCCGACGAGATGGATGGCAGGTTCCTGAGCGCGTTCATCCGGGCGAGGAAGCCCGCTCGCTGACGAGCCGCGGCGGACGCGTCTCTAACGAGCCGCGGCGGCGCCTCTCGATCGGCGCTCAGGCGCGCACGCGCACGGTGACGCCGAGTCCGCGCCCGCCGAGGCCGGCGCCGATGTCTATGGTGCCGCCGTGCGCGGCGGCGATCTTCTCGACGATCGACAGGCCGAGCCCGCTGCCGGGCGCCGCATG
>Ga0157370_10004959_pt1 | contig 15062 bp, 13 predicted proteins | sample C35metaG_FD_113463 | JGI IMG/M metagenome (GOLD analysis project Ga0157370, IMG submission 113463) | Corn rhizosphere microbial communities from Kellogg Biological Station, Michigan, USA - C3-5 metaG | ecosystem: Host-associated > Plants > Roots > Rhizosphere > Soil | place: USA: Michigan...
CGCACTGGCCGGGCGCGTGCTGGAAGACCTCGCAACGCCCGGGCACCTGCCGGCAAACGAAAGCATCTGGGTGGCGCTGAGCCAGTTGGGCGAACACCTCGGTCGTCACGCGTTCGCGCGCAAGCTGGCGGATGCGGCGGTGCGGCGATTCGACGCGCCCGACAGCATCCGCTGGGCGGCCAGCCTGCGCCTCACCAACGGTGATCGCACCGGCGCGCGGGCGCTGTACGCGAAGGGGGTGGCGGTTCACCCGCACAACACCGGGTTGCAGCTTGGCTATGCGGCGTTGCTGGCGGAGTCCGGCAAATATCACGATGCCATGAAGGTGCTGGCGCGCGGCCCCCAGACCGACGCGACGTGGTCGGCCAGGGTCGCTTATGCTGCGCGTGCCAAGGACGACGATGCATTGCGTGACTTGTATGCACAGCTTGCGCGTGCACCCGGGACGCAGCGCAATGACAACGCATTCCTGCTCGGCCAGCTTGCCGAGTTGCTGAAGCACGACCAGCAGGCGCTCACCTGGTATGGGAAGGTCGACCCCGACAGTCCCCACGCATTCGACGCCCAGGTGCGCAGCGCGGTGTTGATGGACAAGGCCGGTCGATCCGAACAGGCCCATGCACTGGCCGCGCAGCTCCAGCAGGATTACGCGGACGACCTCGACAGCCTGCGCACCGCGTACGAGCTGGATGCGCAGTTGTATTCGCAGCACGGCGAGCACGCCAAGGCCGTCGCGGCCTACGACCGCGGGCTGGGCGCGCTGCCTGACGATCCGGCCTTGATCTACGATCGCGGCATCGAGGAAGCCAATGCCGGCAACACCAACGCCGCGCTGGCCGATTTTCGCAAGGTGCTGGAGCAGAACCCCGACAACGTGGAAGCGATGAACGCGCTGGGCTTCACGCTGGCAGACGCCGATCGCGACCTTCCCGAGGCGACCAAGCTGCTGCGCAAGGCGCTGGCGGCGAAACCCGACGCGGCTGCGATCATGGATTCGTGGGGTTGGCTGCAATACCGGCTTGGCAATCTCGATCAAGCTGAAACCTATTTGAAACGCGCCTGGGGGCAGCAGCAGGATCCTGACATCGGCGTGCACCTGGGCGAAGTGCTGTGGAGGTTGGGCCAGCATCAACATGCGCGCGAAGTGTTCGGCAAGGTGCGCAAGCTCGATCCGCACAACTCCTCGTTGCTCCGGGCCGAACGGAGACTCAATCCGTGAATCGATGGTTGCGGTTCACCGCCACCGCAGCGTCGGCAATGGCGATCCTGGCTGCATGCGCGCCGGTGCCGGTGCGCACGCCAGGCACCGCGAAACAACTCGCCGCGCAGGCCGCACGCGAGCAGGCGCTCGGCGCGCAGCAGGACTGGAGCCTGGACGGCCGCTTCGCCGCGTCGGACGGACATCACGGTGGCAGCGGCGGCATCGCCTGGCAGCAAAACGGCCGGCAGTACCAATTCACGTTGCGTGCGCCGGTTACCGGCAAAACCGTGCAACTGAATGGCGGTCCCAATGGCGCGGTGCTGACGGGCGCCGGCAAGCAGCCGTTGGTGGGAAGCGACGCCGGCCAGGTGCTGAACGCGGAATTCGGCTGGGATGTGCCGGTGGCGGATCTGGCGTGGTGGGTGCGCGGCCTGCGCGCGCCCGGTCGTCCGGCGATCCTCACGTTCGGCGCGAATGGCCTGCCGGCCACGCTGGACCAGGATGGCTGGCACGTCGATTACCGCGACTGGTATTCGGAACGCAATCCGCCGCTGCCGCGCAAGGTATACGCCAGCCGCGATCCGTACACCGTCAGGTTGATGATCGAAACCTGGGGTGGCACGGCGGCGCGATAGATGGTTTTGGACTCGCCAGGCGTGGCTTGGCACACAACCACCTGAATTGACACGAATTGCGCCGGCCGCGACAATATGCGGCTTTTCATCGCGCCGGGCACAATACCGGTCGCGATCAATGATGGGGCGTCGCCAAGTGGTAAGGCACCGGGTTTTGATCCCGGCATTCGCAGGTTCGAATCCTGCCGCCCCAGCCAGTTCGTTGCGGGCATGAGGTCGGGAACATGCACAATTCATCCAGCTTGATGTTGTTCAGCGGCAACGCCAACCGCAAGCTGGCGGAGGATGTCGCACACCAACTCGGCGAACCGCTGGGCAAGGCGGTGGTCGGCAAGTTCTCCGACGGTGAGGTGCAAGTCGAGATCGACGAGAACGTCCGCAACCAGGACGTATTCGTGATGCAGTCCACCTGCGCGCCGTCGGCCGAAAACCTGATGGAACTGCTGGTGCTGGTGGACGCGCTGAAGCGCGCCTCGGCGGCGAGCGTGACCGCGGTGATACCGTACTTCGGCTACGCGCGCCAGGATCGCAGGCTGCGCGCGGCGCGGGTGCCGATCACCGCGAAAGTCGCCGCGCAGTTGATCGACGCGGTGGGCACCGATCGCGTGCTGACGGTGGACATCCACGCCGACCAGATCCAGGGCTTCTTCAACATTCCGCTGGACAACGTGTACGCCTCGCCGGTGCTGCTGGCCGACATCTGGCGCAAGCACGGCACCGAGGGCGTGACGGTGGTCAGCCCCGACGTCGGCGGCGTGGTGCGCGCACGCGCGGTTGCGAAGCGACTGGATGACGCCGATCTGGCGATCATCGACAAACGCCGTCCGCGTCCGAACGAAGCGACGGTGATGAACATCATCGGCGACGTCGTCGACCGCACGTGCGTGCTGGTCGATGACATCGTGGACACGGCCGGTACCTTGTGCGCCGCGTCCAAGGCACTGAAGGAGCGAGGCGCCAGGGAAGTGGTCGCGTACTGCACCCACGCGGTGCTGTCGGGACCGGCGGTGAGCAACATCGAACAGTCGCAGATGGACGAACTGGTGGTCACCGACACCATTCCGTTGAGCGAGGAAGGCGCGGCGTGCCAAAAGATCCGTCAGTTGTCCGTCGCGCAATTGCTGGCCGAAACGGTGCGTCGGATGGCGTACGGCGAGTCGGTCAGCAGTTTGTACGTGGATTGACGAGGATACGGAAAATTCTTTGCCGTCATTCCGGCGAAAGCCCAATCCAGTGATTTCTGCTCTGTACCGCGAAACAAGGACACTGGATCCCCGGATATCGCTGCGGTGCCGGGATTACGAACAAAATCAGATGTTCTTATCGACTTCCCTGGTCGCGGGGGAGTTTTCCAGTCGCCGCGAGGCGACATCATGCAACCTGAGGTAACACGAAAATGGCAACCATCCATGAAATCACGGCCGAACGCCGTGCCGACCAGGGCAAAGGTGCGAGCCGCCGCCTGCGTCGCGCCGGCAAGGTTCCCGCCGTTGTCTACGGCGCGGGGCAGGCCGCCGAAAACATCCAGTTCGATCACCTGAAGCTCTCGCTGGCCGCGCGCAACGACTGGTTCTCGTCGGCGATCCTCGATCTGTTGGTCGACGGCAATCGCCAGAAGGTGCTGCTCCGCGATGCGCAAAAGCACCCAGTGAAGCAGCAGTTGCTGCATCTGGACTTCCTGCGCGTCGACGAGTCCAAGCCGATTCGCGTATACGTGTCGATCCGCTTCATCAACCAGGAAAAGTCGCCGGCCGCCAAGACCTCCGGCGTGGTGATTTCGCACAACCAGACCGAAGTCGAAGTGTCGTGCTTGCCGAAAGACCTGCCCGAGCACATCGACCTTGATCTCAGCGAACTGGCGCTGGGCGACGTCATGCACATGTCCGACCTGAAGCTCCCGGCGGGCGTCGAGATTCCCGAACTGAAGCTCGGCAAGGAATACGACCACACCGTCGTGTCCGCGCAGGCGGTTCGCGAGGAAGTCGAGGAAGCGCCGGCCGAAGCCGGTGCCGAAGGTGCGGCGCCGGCCGAAGGCGCCGCAGGGCCGGCGGCGGGTGGCGATGCAGCCAAGGCCGCGGCCGCGCCTCCCGCGGCGGGCGACAAGAAGCCGGCCGAGAAGAAATAAGGGCCGGCGTGCGGGCAACCCTCAATTGTCACTCCGGGGCTGTTCCCGGCTTCACTGGAAACGGAACCCGGAACCCAGCGACTTTGACTGGAGGTATCTGCATCAAAGTCGCTGGGCTACGCGCGGCTCCTGCCGCGCGCCATTCTGGCCAACGGCTTTGCCGTTGTTCGCTTCGGCATCCTGCCTCCGCAGTCCCGCTTGCGCGGGAATGACGGGGTCGCCGCACCCGTCTGGTCGCCATCATGGTCATGCCCGGCATCCGACTCATTGCTGGTCTGGGCAATCCCGGCCCGGAATACCTGCGCAATCGCCACAACGCCGGCTTCTGGTTCGCGGATGTGTTGGCGACGGGCGCGGGCGTGCGCTTCGGTTTGGAGAATCGCCTGCACGCGCAGGCTTGTCGCGTGCCGATTGGGAGCGAGCAGGTGCGGGTGATCAAACCCGATACGTTCATGAATGAAAGTGGCCGCGCGATCGTCGCGGCGCTGAACTACTGGAAGCTCGCGCCCGAAGAATTGCTGGTGGTGCACGACGATCTGGATCTGCCGCCCGGCGCCGCGCGCCTGAAGTTCGATGGCGGACACGGCGGCCAGAACGGCTTGCGCGACATCATGGCGCAGCTCGGGAACGGACGGTTTCATCGGCTGAGGATCGGCATCGGGCATCCGGGCGACCGCGATCGCGTGACGCCGTGGGTGCTCGGCAACCCTTCGGCTGCCGACGAAGATGCGATGCTGGACGCGATCGCGCGCGCGCGGGATGTTCTGCCGTTGGCCGTCGGGGGCGAGTTCAACGAGGCGATGAAGCGGTTGCATACAAACCGGGACTCGGAACTCGGGACTCGGGACTCGGACTGATATTGCTTTGCTCGTCATCCCGGCGCAGGCCGGGATCCATTTTGATTTTGTCCGGTGTTCCGCGAAGGTGGATTCCGGCCTCCGCCGGAATGACGGCGGCGTGGAGATTTGCGAATGGCAATCCAATGCGGCATCGTCGGCCTGCCCAATGTCGGCAAGTCCACGCTCTTCAATGCGCTGACCAAAGCGGGAATCGCCGCGGCGAATTTTCCTTTTTGCACCATTGATCCCAATGTCGGCGTGGTACCGGTACCCGATCCGCGCCTGCAGCAACTCGCAGATATCGCGCATCCGCAGAAGATCATTCCCGCCTCGGTCGAGTTCGTGGACATCGCGGGACTGGTCGCGGGCGCATCGCAAGGCGAGGGGCTAGGCAACAAGTTCCTCGCGCACATCCGCGAGGTCGACGCGATCGCGCACGTGGTGCGTTGTTTCGAACACCCCGACATCGTGCACGTCGCCGGCAAGATCGATCCGATCGCGGACATCGAAACCATCGACACGGAACTGGCGCTGGCGGACCTGGAGTCGGTGGACAAGGGGCTGGCACGGGTGGAAAAGGCCGCCAAGGCCAACGACAAGGAAGCGATGGCAAAACGTCCGGTGCTGGAAAAACTGCGCGCAGCGCTGAATGAGGGTCAGGCCGCGCGTTCGGTGGCGCTGGATGACGAGGAACGCTCGGCGATCCGCGACTTGTTCCTGCTGACGATGAAGCCGTTGATGTACGTCGCCAACGTGCGCGAAGACGGTTTCGAAAACAACCCCTATCGCGACGTAGTGCGTCGGCGCGCGGAAGGCGAAGGCGCAGTGGTAGTGCCGGTGTGCGCGGCGATCGAGGAAGAGCTGGCGCAACTGGACGAAGCCGACCGCGGCGAATTCCTCGCGTCAATGGGGTTGAGTGAACCCGGTTTGGATCGCGTGATCCGCGCGGCCTACACGCTGCTCGGCCTGCAAACCTATTTCACCGCGGGCGAGAAGGAAGTGCGCGCGTGGACGGTCAAGCGCGGCGCCACGGCGCCCCAGGCCGCGGGCGTGATCCATACCGATTTCGAGAAGGGCTTCATCCGCGCGGAAACCGTTTCATTCGAGGATTACGTGAAGTACCGCGGCGAATCGGGCGCGCGTGACGCGGGCCGGTTGCGGCTGGAAGGCAAGGAATATCGCGTGCAGGAAGGAGACGTGTTGCACTTCCGTTTCAATGTTTGAGTTACTGAAACGTTCGTGACTGCTCGCTCGTCACTCGAGGTATTTTTTCATCCACCCCACCCATCGGCGATACATGTCGGTGACTTGCACGATATCGTGGTCACGAAGGCTTCGTCGTCACCGGCATCGGCACGAATGGAGGGTTGGAACTGCCGAGCTACAAAGTGAACCATCCCGCGTTCCGCGTCCGCATCGACGTCACCCATGGCAATCCAGTCGAACATGTGTTGCTGGGCAGGGTTCCGGACGCATTGGGGAAATGACGCGGGGGTGATCGCGAAGATTCGGCACGGCGGCAGCATCATGCGCGCGATCCGCAGAAAGGAGCCCCGCCATGCGCGCAATGATCGGTTTTGCCGTTGCGACCGCAATGCTGTGTGGTTGCGCCGCGCAAGGGGCGCGAGGTCCGGCGCTTGCGTCCGCTCCCGCCGCTGCGTCGTCGTCGGCAACGGGCACGGAAATGGCGAAACTGGAGGGCACCGCATGGCGCTTCGTCGAGGTCGTCGGAACACCGGCGCCGAACGGCGTCCATGCGACGCTGCACCTCCGCGACGGGCGGCGTCCGGCAAGGCCGGCTGCAATGCGTACGGCGCATCGTGGGAAATGCATGCGGACGGTCGCGCGAAGTTCGGCGCGGCCATGTCCACCAAAATGGCCTGCCTCACGCCCGCTGGCGCGATACGGGTCGAGCGTGGCGTCCTCGATGCGCTGCAACACCCAGTGCACCTGCGCCGTAATGGCGGAACGCTCGTGCTGCTGGATGCTTCGGACAAGCCATTGGCGAAGCTGGCGCCAGAAGATGCGCCGTAAGCGTTACTGATAAGTCAGCGTGTAGGTGGCGACGGCATGCACCTGGCCCGCCGTTACGGGCGTGCCGATTTGGTAGTACTGCGCGTAGAACAGAACGTTGAAGGACGTGCTTGTGCCGGATCCGGTGGTGATTGGCTTCCCGAAGGTGACGGGCAGGCCACCCTGATCGAGGATTTGCACCCCCACGTCTTGCGCATAGCCCGTGCCCGTCGTGGGTGCGATCACGCCGGTCGCGTCTATTTGCGGACTGCTGGTGGCCAGCGTGATGGAAGGCGCCACCGCACTGGAACAGGTGAACTGCAGGTTGAACGGCGTCTTGCCCGTGGTGAAACCGGTTTGTTGGTTGAAAACCGATGTGAGCACGGTGGGCAATACCACGGTGACTGCCGGGTCGTTGCACGCCGGCGGTGCGAAGGTTACGGGATTGCCGATCTTGAACGCCACGATGGGCGTGATGCCACTCCCCATGTCGACAACCCACTGGGCAAGGGGTCCTGCATTCAACGGCTGGTCGGTCGTGATCGGCCCCATGGCGACGAGTTGCAGCGTGAACGGCTGGTTCAGAAGTTCATCAGGCCAGGCCACGCTGTAGCCCGGATAAGCCGGCATGGCATCACCTGCATAGAGGATCTGGAAATAGAGATTCGTGATACCGGTGGGAAACAAGGTGTTGCCGTACGGTTGTCCGCTGATCTGGCCCTGGATACCGCTGTTGGTTGCGTTATTGCAGTGAATCTCCGCGGCGGGCTGTGGGTAGGCCGTCGATGAAGTCCACAGCACGGTCTGGCCGCCGAGCGGCGGATTCGTCGGCAAGGTAAGCGAGCCCGGGAGTGCAAAGGTGACGGTCGATTGGGTCGTCCCCTTGTTGAAATTGCAAGTTGCGTGGGCCTGCATCGGCAACAAACACGAAATCAACAACCCCCAGAAGAGGCTGACCCCAAGCCAAAGCCGTCCCGGAAGTGCGCGCCGGACCGCGGGCGCATCTGCAGGCTGAGATGAGTTCGCCTTCGCGTATGTCATGTTCCGCTTTCCTTCGGTGCTTGCGCCGCAGCGTTGCCCGCCACGCAGGTGACTTGAACCTGTCGGTAGCGCGTTGCGTTTCCATGCTTGTCCGCAGGCAACGCATACGAGAACCCGCACGCCTTGGCCGCGCCTTCCGCGTCTTGCCAGTGCACGCGCAACCGGCCGCTGGAAGCGACGCCGCGCAGCAGGGCCAGACCACCCTGTCCCACTATTCCCAGCGGCTCGCTTCTCGTGTCGAACACCTGCGCGCCGAACGGTACGGGTTTGCCGTCCGGCATGTGGATACGGGCGATCAGCGCGCGTCCTTCCTTGCTCCTGAAGTCCACCCTCACTATCGCGCCTGCGTAAGGCGCGACTTGTGCGCTCGTCGCATCGAGTTGCACGTCGAGCGGCAGACCTTGGGGATCGATCTGGATGGTGTCGAGCTGGTACGGCGTGAGATACGGCACCAGCGCATAACCGAAGCGGTCCACGCGTACGCCGGGCGAGTTGGTGACGTGCGCGCCATCGGCACCAGGCACGTGCACGATCGCAACGGTACCGCCCGTCGGCTGGCCGAACGTGACACCGCCCTTGTGGGTGACCACCGCGCCGCTGGCGCTCACCGATTCCTGTGAATAGCCGTTGCCCTTGCCGACGCTGGCGTCGAGCGTCGCATACGGACTGCGATAGCCGGCGTTCACGCCGAGCGCCGTACCGCCACCGGCGTTGCCGTGCGAGGCGGAGGCGCCGTAGGCGAACTGGTTCCATTCGCCCGCCGAGCCGCTGAGCATGACCTGCTCATCGCTTCCCGCGGCGTCGCTTTGGGTCAGGTTGACCGACAGGTTTGGCGCGTGCGTGGTTTCGCCGAGGGGCAGGCTGGCATTCAGGAAAAACTGGTTGTCGTAGCCACCGAACACCAGGCGCGAGCGCGTGGCCGAGATTCCCCATGACAGGCGCCGGAAATGGTTGTTGTAACCGACCTGGAATTGCGTATCGCGGCCGTTGCGGTTCCAGTAGTCGTTGACGGAGGCATTGGCATAAAGCGAACCGCTTTGCCCAAGGCGCTGGCTCAGCGTCAGCGTGAAACGGCTGCGCCGCTGCAGCAAACCTTGCGCGGTGAAGTCATTGTCCGTGTTGTACACGCTGCCGGCCAACGCCGCTCGCTGCGCGGGCGTCAGCAGGCTTTCCACCGGCACGCCGTTGATCGTCGGAATGTCGGACGGAAGATATTGCAATGCGTCGAGGCCGCGATGCGCATAGTCGCGCGCTGACTCGGCATCCACCAGGCTCAGGAATCCGCCGGTGGAGTAACGGTAGGCCGCGACGGTCAGCGAAGTGTCGGTATCCGGAATGATCTTGCTGTAGGTGATGCGAAAACTCTGTCCGTTGTGCGTGCCGTAGTGCGGGATGTTTGCGTGGGCCTGGGTGATGTCCAGCGCCAGCGCGCCGAAACGCGTGTTGAACGCGCCGCCGATCAGCGCGGCCGCGTAACCGGCCGAGCCCTGCACTCCGACATAGCCGGTGAACACGTTGTCGAAGCCGTGTTGCACCGCCGCCTGGATAACGCCCGGCTTGTCCTGCAAATGGGCGTTGCGCAATTGCCCCGTCGCCACGTCGAAACGGGTGACGCCGGGGCGCAGAAGTTGCGCCACCGGCGCATAGGGCACCGAGAAACCGTGTTGACGGCCGTCGGCTTCGGTGACCGTCACTTCCAGGTCGCCGCCGTAACCGGTGGGATAAAGATCGCGGATGACGAAGGGCCCGGGAGCGACGGTCGTCTCGTAGATCTGTACGCCATTCTGGCGGATGGTGACCCTGGCGTTGGTGTCGGCGACGCCGCGCACCAACGGCGCATAACCGCGCAGTGATTGCGGCAGCATCTGGTCGTCGGTGGCCAGTTGCACGCCGCGCAATCCGAAACTGTCGAACACCGCGCCGTCGGTGAAGCTGTCGCCGAGCACGATCTTCGCACGCAGCTTCGGCAGCGCGTGCTGCGCGTAGGCGTCGATGTTGTGCCAATGGCGCTGGCCCGGCGTGCCGGGGAGCCCTGATTGCCAGGTGACGGTGCTGTCCTGGCGCAGTTGCCACAGGCCGATATTCAGGCCTGCGCGCAGGCCGAGGTAAGTGCTGGTCTGGCCGTGCCCCGCACTGGTGGCGTGGTAGCTGTTGAAGTTGTAGTTGAGCAGGAACGCCGGCACGCCGGCATCCCACGAAGCCGGGTCGACGTAACCGCGCGGCATCTGGCCCATGTACGCCTGCGGCACGCTGGCATCCAGGCGCAGGTTCGGCATGTCCAGGGAGAGCTTGGCGTCGGGAATCAGCTCAGAGAGTTGCACGCAGGCGTCGGCGGATTGAAGTTTCGCTACCGCGGCGGTATCGGCGTTGACTGGCACGAGGCCCATCCGATTCATCAAATCCTTGTTGACGCAGGGCAGGGCGCTTGCGTTCGGCGCCGGCATGGCGAAGCGCACGTCCAGCCGGCCGATCCAGTTGCCGTTGACGTAAACGTCCAGGTCGTAGAGGCCCGGCAGCACCGGATTGCCGTGTTCGAAGCGTGCGATGTCGGCCGCATCCTTGCCGCCGCCGGCCAGCATGCTGCGGTCGAATTCGACAAATCCGCCGCCCGGGTTGGCCGACGCGTCGGCCGCCGCCGCGCGTGCCGACGTTGGCCAGAACGATGTCGCGAACGCCGCACCACAGGCGAGCGCGAGCGCGGCGTATTTAAGCGCCGGCGCGGACTTGCCGCTGGCGCGACGCGGCATCATTGCGTCACGCTGGCCTTGTGCGCGTCGCCCGCGCCGTAGTCATTGATCGTCGTGAAGATGACAGGCGTGCCTGCGGCCGGCGCGTGCGCGAGGCCTTTCAGCCGCATCCGCAGGTCTCCGAACGGCGCGACCATGCCCGCGGCACCTGCGATCGGCTTGTCGTCGGAACCGAACGACAACTTGCTGATGGTGATGTAGTACGGCGTCGGGTTGTGCACTTCCAGCACCGCGCCTTGCGCATCGGACGTTGTCTTGAACACGAGTTGGGCAGGCGCCTTCAGCGGATCGTCCGTCAGGCCGGCCGGGCGGTAGAAAAGCTTCAGCCGCGAACGGATCGCGAACTGCAGGGTGTTCTTGGCCGCCGCGGCGCCGCTGGGCTTGGGCGGAATTTCCAGCACGTTCAACCAGAACAGCGATTCGCGATCGCCCGGCAGCGGGTGCGAGCCCGGTGCGAACAAAATGCGAAGGCTCTGGTCCTTGCGCGGCTCCATCCGGAACAACGGCGGCGTGATCAGGAATGGCGTGTTGGCGGTGTCCGGCGTCGAGTGCACATCGCCGGTGTCGATCCATGCCTCGACCAGCGCGGGCTTGTCGCCGGCGTTGTTGAGCTGCACCGTAACTTCGCCTTGCTCCGCGGGGAACACGACACGCGTGCCCCCGATCACGACGTCGGCATGGGCCCATGGGACGCACAGGCAAAGGGCGGCCAGCACCGCGCAAGCGGTGGTGATGAAGTGCCTCATGGACGATGCTCCTGGCGCGGTCGGGGGCTTGCGCTCGAGAAACCCGCCGCTGCGGCTTGCCGGCCGCAGCGGGACCCGGGTTGCGGCTTATTGGTAAGTCAGCGTGTATTCCACCGACGTTTGCACGGCACCGCCGGAGACGGATGCTTGTGCCGCGTAATACTGTGCCTTGTAATCGAGCGTTGCGTTGCCGCTACCGTCGACGGTCGCCGTGACGGGCGCAGGAGTGGTGCTGAGGTTGATGGCTGTACCCGATCCATCGGCCAATTGGACCTCGACATTGGAGCCGCCCACGGCCGTGTTGTTGAGGTTGCCGTCGGTCGAGTTGATGTTGCTGCCGGAGAATTCGGCCGCCACCTGGATGCCGGACGGGCTGGTCGGACAGCCGGTCAGGCTCAGCTCAAACGACGTCTGGCCGGCTGTCGAACCCAATCCCGAAAAGGCTGTCGTAAGGACGGTAGGCAGGTTGACCGACAGATTGCCGCCGCTGGCGTTGCTTACGGAGCAGGTTGGTGCGATGACCTTGCCATTGAAGGTGATGGTGCCGTCCGCCGCGTTGGCGGCCGGTGCGAGGGTCAATGCACCGCAAGCTGCGGCCAGCGCACCGGCCAGCAGGGTAATCTTCAGATTCATCGGGTTGTCTCCCCCAAGAGGATGTGAAATGGCTTTTGATCCCGGTCCCACCCCGGGTTCGGTCAGGCAGACTGCAAAACCCGTGCCATCCTGCACATGCGTGACAATTCCTGATATGTGATGTACATCTCGAAACAAGTGTGACAGATCGTGGCTTCGAGGGTAGCGTGAAGGCTCGGGTTCTGGTAGCCATTTCCCGTAGTTCTTGAGCGACCATTTGGCGCGCGAACGGTAGGTGGTTGGGGAGCGGGCGCGCCACGACCCGGATCAATGGGCGACCGGTACCGGGTAAACGGTTGACTTGCGCCCTGCGAGCCGCAAAAATACGCAGTCTTTGTGATGCAAATTGCCGAAACCCGGATGTCGTTGAACATCGCCGGGTTCTTGGTGTCGGTGCAGGAATTTTGAACGCGACGCGCAAGCGGCGCGGCCCGGAGCGATTCGACAAGCCAAAAATTTCGGAGGGATACCCAAGCGGCCAACGGGGGCAGACTGTAAATCTGCTGGCTTACGCCTTCGGTGGTTCGAATCCACCTCCCTCCACCACTTTCGGAGCGCGGTGTAATCCACCTCTCTCCACCAGCTTCATGCAACGGAGCCAAAAACTCCGCCAGAGAACACCGCCGATGCGGGAGTAGTTCAATGGTAGAACCTCAGCCTTCCAAGCTGATGGTGCGGGTTCGATTCCCGTCTCCCGCTCCATTGAATTGCAGCTTGCATGGCATCCTCCGGCAATCGTCGCAACGGAGCGAGCTTTTGTGAAAAGTCGGGCACGGATGCCGGGATTTGCTGTTGCAGTCAGGAATGACTGCCTAGGTTTCGTGAAAAATCCGCATGGATGGCGGGTTTTGCTTTTGCCGGCAGGGATGCCGGCTGAAGTTTCGCTCACGTAGCTCAGTCGGTAGAGCACTTCCTTGGTAAGGAAGAGGTCACAGGTTCGATTCCTGTCGTGAGCACCACCCGCGGTTCGCCGCTGTCAGACAACGCAAAGTTTCGGTCGAGGATTTTCAGTCATGTCCAAAGAGAAATTCGAGCGCAAGAAGCCGCACGTGAACGTGGGGACGATCGGACACGTGGACCACGGCAAGACGACGCTGACGGCGGCGCTGACGAAGGTGGGTGCCGAGCGGTTTGGCGGTGAGTTCAAGGCGTATGACGCGATCGATGCGGCGCCGGAAGAGAAGGCGCGCGGGATCACGATTTCGACGGCGCACGTGGAGTACGAGAGTCCGAAGCGGCATTACGCGCACGTGGACTGCCCGGGGCATGCGGACTACGTGAAGAACATGATCACGGGTGCGGCGCAGATGGACGGTGCGATCCTGGTGGTGAGTGCGGCGGATGGTCCGATGCCGCAGACGCGCGAGCACATTCTGCTGGGTCGCCAGGTGGGGGTGCCGTACATCGTGGTGTACATGAACAAGGCCGACATGGTGGATGACGCCGAGCTGTTGGAGCTGGTCGAGATGGAAGTGCGTGAGCTTCTGTCGAAGTACGAGTTTCCGGGCGACGACACCCCGATCATCAAGGGTTCGGCGCTGAAGGCCCTCGAGGGCGACCAGTCGGAGATCGGCATTCCGAGCATTGTGAAGCTGGTGGATGCGCTGGATGAATACATTCCGGAGCCCAAGCGCGACATCGACATGCCGTTCCTGATGCCGGTGGAGGACGTGTTCTCGATTTCGGGTCGCGGCACGGTGGTGACGGGCCGTATCGAGCGTGGCGTGATCAAGGTGGGTGAAGAAGTCGAGATCGTGGGCATCCGCCCGACCCAGAAGACGGTGGTGACGGGCGTGGAGATGTTCAGGAAGCTGCTGGACCAGGGCCAGGCCGGCGACAATGCGGGTCTTCTGCTGCGCGGCACCAAGCGTGAAGAGGTCGAGCGCGGGCAGGTGTTGTGCAAGCCGGGCAGCATCACGCCGCACACCAAGTTCGAGTCGGAGGTGTACTGCCTTTCGAAGGACGAAGGCGGTCGTCACACGCCGTTCTTCAAGGGTTATCGTCCGCAGTTCTACTTCCGGACCACGGACATCACGGGTGCGGTGGAATTGCCGGCGGGGGTGGAGATGGTGATGCCGGGCGACAACGTGAAGATGGTGGTGACGTTGATCCACCCGATCGCGATGCAGGAAGGCTTGAGGTTTGCGATCCGCGAAGGCGGCCGCACGGTGGGTGCGGGCGTGGTGACGAAGGTTATCGAGTAACGGTTATTGCTGCGCGACTTGGGTCTGGAGTTTCCTGGCAAGGCAACGCGGCGCAGCAACAACTCCCGGTGTTCATGCGACCAGAAGCAGGTCGCATAACACCGGGGAAAGCAGAAAAGCGAAAAGCAAACAGCGAAAGCTGACGAACGTTCTTTAGCGAGCAAACGAACATGGCAACCCAGAACATCCGCATCCGGCTGAAGGCTTACGACCACCGCCTGATCGACAAGTCAGCCAGCGAGATCGTGGAAACGGCCAAGCGCACGGGCGCGCAGGTGCGTGGCCCGATTCCGCTGCCGACCAAGATCGAGCGCTACACCATCCTGGTGTCGCCACACGTGGACAAGGATGCCCGCGACCAGTACGAAACCCGCACCCACAAGCGCGTGCTGGACATCGTCGATCCGAACGACAAGACCGTGGATGCGCTGATGAAGCTCGACCTCGCCGCTGGCGTGGACGTGCAGATCAAGCTGGGTTGAGGGACAAGACATGAGCATCGGACTGGTTGGAAAAAAATGCGGCATGAGCCGGCTCTTCACCGAAGACGGCCGCTCGGTCCCCGTCACGCTGATCGAGGCGACGCCGAACCGCGTTACCCAGGTCAAGACTGCCGACACTGACGGTTACGTCGCGGTGCAGGTCACTGCGGGCGCCAAGCGTGCTTCGCTGCTGGGCAAGCCGGCCAAGGGCCACTTCGCGAAAGCGAAGGTCGAGCCGGGTCGTGGCCTGTGGGAATTCCGTCTTGAGGACAGGGATGCCGACAAGTACGCCGTCGGCGCCGAGATCAAGGTGGACGACGTGTTCAAGGTCGGCCAGATCGTGGACGTCGCGGGCGTGTCCAAGGGCAAGGGTTTTCAGGGCACGATCAAGCGCCA
>Ga0157370_10004960_pt1 | contig 15062 bp, 7 predicted proteins | sample C35metaG_FD_113463 | JGI IMG/M metagenome (GOLD analysis project Ga0157370, IMG submission 113463) | Corn rhizosphere microbial communities from Kellogg Biological Station, Michigan, USA - C3-5 metaG | ecosystem: Host-associated > Plants > Roots > Rhizosphere > Soil | place: USA: Michigan...
CGGCCGCGGCAAACAGTGTGGCAAATGCCTTCTTCATAGCGAAGCCTCCAGATAAAAGGGCAGCACGCACATGCTGCCGGGTCCGCTTGCATGTCGCAACCGCCATACCAGAGCCCGTTGGCTTTCAATCCAGCGCCTTCACCTTGATGCTACGGAACCAGGTCTTGCTCCCAGGGTCATGTCCCTGCAACGCGAAAGTCCCATGCTGAAGGAACCGCTGCGGATGATCCGCCGGCGGGACAAAATTGTCCGGCTGCGTCCAGTCGCAAACCGTCTTCCCGTTGATCTGCAACTCCACGTGGTTGCCTTTGACAATAATGTCATACACGAACCACTCGTTGTCCTTGTGATGCGGGTCGCGAATGTTTTTGATGTCATACAGGCTGCCGGTCTTCTTCCAGTCGGTATGCGTCGCGTTCACCTGAGCCTCGAAACCCTGATCTGGGAAGCCGGACTTCTGGAACTTAGTGTGGAAATAGATCCCCGAATTCGCATGCGGAAACGTCATCAGCTCGGCGCGCAAATGGAAATTCTTCCAATCGTGATTGTGCACCGGCCCTTCATAAAACAAATGAGCCGGCCCTTTGCCATTGATGACGATATGGCCGTCTTCGACTTTGTAAGACGCCGCGTTGTCGCCGATCTTCCAACCATCCAGATTCTTTCCATTAAACAGTTCAACAAAGCCGTCCTTGTCCGGCGTCGGCTGATTGCTGTCCGAGTCGGCTGCGCATGCCAGCCCCGTCGCAATCATCGCCAGCGCTAAAGCGCCAATCGCCCACATTTTTCCGATCACCGTCGCACCTCCGCTTTCAGAAATTCCAATTCCCCCAATCACAAAGCCGATCGGCTCATGTTCGCGCGCCGGCTCTATCCACGCAATGGAATCCCGCACGCGATCCGGCTAAGATGCTCGCCCGATTTGAAGTGAGTAAAAATTCCGGAGAGGTGTCCGAGTGGCTGAAGGAGCAGCACTGGAAATGCTGTAGCGGGCTTAAACCCGCTCGGGGGTTCGAATCCCCCCCTCTCCGCTTCAATTCGTTTTGGCGGTTTTCCGCAGATCGCGCCCCGGTCTTGGCGACCGGGGCTTTTTCATACGCGCCTAGAACTCGTTGTCTACCAACAACTTTCCACGCTCCGCGTGCCTCAAATCTTACCTCCCGATCGAACACGTTGAGGTTCGAACCGACCGATTTCAAGAAATCCCGCTGCGCGGCAGCATCGCCGCCCAAAGCAACGATTTTGGCTTGTTTTACGCGGTTTATGAACCGGATTGCCGGTTCGAACCGTGATTCACGGCTGGTGACGAATGCGGCACGACGTTGCATGAGATCGTGTTTCTCTGCCAGGATGCGGTTCTTGCTTAGTTTGTATTCCTCCGGTCCAAAAAGTTGATCGAGGTATCCTGTCATGAGGCGATCGAGCTTTGTCTCGACAAGACGAATCTCCTCTTTGATCGCCCCCTCAGATGATGCCGCATCCGCGGCGTCCCGCTCCCGGTCCAGTTGAAGCTCGCCGATCATCCAATTCGCCCAGTCGTCGGGAATCGTAAAGGATGTCAAGGCGGTCGCGACTTGTTCGGTCACTACTTCCTCTCGCACGTAGGGTTGCGAGCAATTCTTCTTCACGCGCTTGGTGCATCGGAGGTAGTTGTGGCCTTTTTGCGTTTCGGTTGTCATCAAGCAGCCGCATTCGCCGCAGCGGAAGAAGCCTCGATAGAGATAGGGTTTGAAGCGGTCGAGGATCTTGGGTTGGCTCTCTCGTTCGAGAATTGTCTGGCAGGCATCAAAAAGTGATTTGGAAATGAGCGGCTCGTGCTTTCCCTCGTGATGCTCGCCGCTATACGAAATGGTTCCGTAATAAATTGGATTCCGGAGTAGGCGGTGCACTTGAGCGCGAGAGAGTGGCTGGCCTTGAAATTTTTTTGTTGTGCTGTTGGTCAGGCCCAAGCCGGTCAATAATTCGGTGAGCTTGTCGAGAGTGTAATCGCCGGTGGCATATAGCTCGAACGCCTTGCGGATCATCGGCCCTCGCTCGGGATCGGGCACAATGACCCGACCCTTTCGATCATTCAAATAGCCCACAGGCGCGAGCGACGGCCAAATGCCATTTTTAAGTTTGTTGCGTTGGCCTCGGCGAATGTTCTCCGCAAGGTTGTCGACGTAATACTTCGACATGCCGAAGAACATCGCAAGCGTGAGCTTGCCCTGCGAGGTTGGCTCAAACTCGACAATCTTGAATTTCATCTCCTTGATTGCTCCGGTGTCAACCATGTGGATGATTCGTCCACCGTCGAGCATATTGCGGGCGAGCCGATCGGGGTGCCAGGCGATGATGCCAGAGGCCTCGCCCTTTTCGATTCGTTCGAGCATTTGATTAAAAATTGGTCGCCCCGGTTTCTTCGCACTCTGCTTTTCCAAGAGCACGTCAACCACGTCTAGGTTGTGCTTAGCCGCGAGTTCTCGGGTCTCGGCAAGCTGGTCTTCAATGCTCCGAAGTTGGCGGTCGGCATCGTCGGTAGATTTGCGAGCATAAATGAAGAATTTTGATGTGGTGTCCATGCATACATCATACGCAATCGTAGTAAATACAGCAAGTTAAAAATGGCTTTGTTGCGCCAATTATTTCCATTTTTCCCGATCCAATTTTCCTCAATTTTGCTCGAGGTCGCCGATAAGAGTAGCATGGAACTAGAAGTAAAATCATTGCCCCTTGCCGAAGCATTTCGGTGTCAGATCGAGGAACATCGGAAGTGGCTCACCGAAGCTAATGATCCAAAGCGAGCGTCACGATGGGAGAAACTTCTTGTCCATCAAGACGAGGCGGCAATCGTGGAAGCATGTGTTCGATCCCTTCTTGCCAACCATGTCGATTCAGTGAAGCCGGCGGAAGATTTATCTCACGGAGGACCTGACTTTAGATGTGATGTTGGCACGACGCATTTTTACGTCGAGTGTGCATGCATGACGATGAAAATGGTCGAGGAAGAAACAGCGTTGCCGAATGCACCGACCGGAGAAGCTTTCTCATATCGAAATCTGACGCCACGCTTTTTCCACCGCGCTCTGGCGAAGGAGCGTCAATGCGGATTCTTCAACGATGAGCCATGCCTGCTTGCCATGGGAACTTTGCACGAGATGGCCTCCGCACTGTGCTTTAAAGAGCTGACCGCAGCCTACACGCTTATGTCACAGCCAACAATTAGTTGTCGTATGAACACGACAACGGGGGATAACATATCTTCATTGGACTTATCTGCTTCTCGTATTCTGCCTGTCGCCCAAATCTTAGGAAGGCCAGTCGCAAGGGCGTGTAACTGAACAACCATGTCAACAACTCCCTCTAGTTTTGCCATCCACAAGCTATAAGGATTGCGAATACACCAGCGAGATCGGTCATAAGAATCGACCGCATCGCCATGATAAACGCAACGTGAAAGGTTGGATGCGAGAACAATGTGATCGCAGGAAGCGGTTGGCTTCCAGACATAACCAGAAATCGTGTCTTTAAACACAGCGGACCTCCAGTTCTGGGAGGCCTGTTGCGGTTAGTCTTCTGCGTTGACTCCTGATAACAGAGATGATAGGTTAAAGATGGAGTCGTACAAAATCCAAACGGGCCTCTGCTTAACCGCTCTAGGCCTGAACCCTTGGACCCTGCTGGTAACAGGGCTTCAAGACAAAACCCTTATTCCTCCTGGAGTGAGGGTTTTGCATAAAACGAAAGCCCGACGGGCTAGGTCGGGCTGCTTCCTTACATCCCTTACTGTCCATTCATTTTAGCAGGTTTCCAAACTGACTCAAGGGTTAGTCGCCCCCAATGACCTGCGCTCGTGGCAATTTTTGTGGTGCCAGATTTTAATGTTGACTTTGATTTGCTGAGATAGGTAAGCTGAACGAGTTGTAAGGGCGGAAACGATTTCGATCCTTACTTTCCTCAGGGCCAATTCCACTTTGTTTCGGGCAAACCTTGGGGATCGATAGGAACTTTGGTGGGGCTATCGTGGCGGCGAGCGTCGGTGGAGCTATGTGCCCCTGCTCCAAACCGTGCTCAAAAGCATCTTGAAGTCTAAGAACAATTTGGCTGCGGATTGATTCGCCTGAGTGCTGCGGCATTTTGCGAAGTTGTCTCCCATTTTGCGCGTCTGCTTCGGCGAATTGATCCAAAACCCTCTCTAGGGAAAGGACCGGTCATGGCATTCAGGAAGAATCCGCGCGCGCGTCAAGCGTTCCTCAAGTCTCAGAAACTCCTCCCAAAGCGACTTCGAGAACGTCCCATCTTTGAGCTAACTCCCCTCGAAGCCCGGGTCCTTCTATCGTCCGTCACCAACTACAGTTATTCGTTTGAAACTGGTACTTCGACCACCGGCTGGTCGGTGCCGGTCACTCTCGCGACCTCTAATTCTATCACCAACTGGGGTCCGACGACATATCTGGAGGGGCCCTCGACGCTGACGCTCAACAGTCTTCCGACCCATACAGGCGCGGTTGTAAGTTTTGACATTTACGCCCTCGATGAATGGGACGGCAACAATTCTCCAAACACGTTTACATTGAAGGCCAATGGGACGACCGTAATCAACACCAATTTTGCCAACACCTGGGACACGGGAACTGTCACGAATAACGACCCCAATCCGCCCACTACAGAAGTCGACTCGACCTGCTACACCCAGTCCTACCCAGCGGCAAATGGGGACGCAACCCTCGCTCCACAGACCGGCGCGTGGGCGACTGGCGATATGGATTCTGACGGCGAATTGCTGACGGGCTACACATGCACCTCTTCCACCTGTGGCGGTTCCTGTGGCTGCGGATGCGGCGGTGGCGGCACTGTGACTTGGACTGCGACGCCTATATATGGGGGCAATATCTCCGACGCCGTCTACCAGTTTAACATACCAATCGATGATTCTTCATCCACCCTGGTTCTGGATTTCGGTGCCACATTCCCAGCTGGCGCGCATATGGGGATCGACAACGTCAACGTAACCCTCGCGCAGCCTGAAGCGCCAGGTGGTAATTCCGATGGGAACGGTGTGGATCTCTTTTCTGGAGCAATCTCCAATTCTGTGGATGGTCCTTCGTTGGATGATATCGGCATGGATATGGGGTCCGATATAAGCACAGGCGGTGGAGATATCGTTGATGTTTTATTCAGAGGCCTAGGGGGTTCGTCATCAGTGGGCAATGGCGACGCTAATCTTGTGTCCGGTAGTGATAACGGAAATGGGACTGCGTCAAGCAACGCGCTGGAACTCCTTCAGTCGGGCGACAATACGATCGCTCTGAGTGATAGCGGAAGTTTGTCTTGGTTCGATTCGGTGAGCGGAACGTGGACGGAAAGATATGGCGGCACAGATAAGTTAACACACGACTCAACTCACTCGGAATATATTTTGAATCCATCCGATGGAAGCGAGGTGGTGTTTTACGATTTTACCGGCGGCGTATTGGCAGGGAAAATTAAAAGCAGTACTGACGCTGGTGGGAATGCCACCGATTATAGCTACAACGGCTCCGGGCAGCCCACGCTGATCGTAAAGGTTGCAACAAGTGGCACGGTTACCACTAAAGAAGCCCTTGCCTATTCTTATTTCACCAGTCCCGATCCAAATGCGGGGAAGGTATCCGGCATCACTTGGCAAACAAAAACTTACGACACGAGCCTTGGCCAAAGCGATACGAGCGTGTCGTACACCACGGTCAAGAAGACTCTTTACAGCTACTATAACACGGGCGATGCCGGCGGCAGCTTGGGAGACTTGGCCTTGGCTCAGACCGAGGATCCCAGCAACAATGTGATCGACACCGAGTTCTATCGCTACTATATCTCTGGCGACTCCGACACCCACGGCTACGTGGGCGGACTCAAATATGAGTTTGGCATGGGTGCCTATTCGCGGTTGGTGGAATCTCTCACCGGCACGACCACGCCGCTGACAGCCACTGACGCCCAGGTGGCGCCGTATGCCGATCATTATTACCAATATGATTCGGAACATCGGGTGACTAAGGATGTGGTGGCCGGCCAAGGGGGCAGTGGCACGAGTGGCCAGGGAACCGATCAACTGACCTATACCGACAGTGGCAACGCCACAGGCCGCAACTACTGGAGCCGCAAGACCACAGAAACGCTTCCCGATGGCACCACGCAATACCATTACTTCAACGCTTATGGTGAAGAGCTCTTGTCGGTGACGAAAGATGCCAGCGGCAACCTGTGGGGCACCTTCACCGAATATGATGATCAAGGCCGTATCACTCTTGTCGCGAGCCCATCTGCAGTAAACATTCCCAGCCTTTCCGCGATCGAACAGTATCCAGATCTGCTGAACGAATCGAGCGGATATTACCAGTATCTCAACGATTCCACAGGTCTGATCACGACGACGAGTTATTACAGCGGCACATCAACGGCCACGAGCACGACCGCCGGCTCTGCCGCGGGCTATGAATCGGCGACTTATGTCCAGGATGGAGAGACCGGCACGCCCGTTGAGCAGGAAAGCTGGCAGTATTACGCATTCAGCGCCGGCAGCACGACCACCTATCCAATAGCGACCGACACGACTTACGGCGGCATCGGCGGCACCGATGCCCGAACCACCAGCTACAGCTACACGATGTATTCTGGCACGGTTCAGCCGAAGCTGGAAACGGTGACACTGCCCACGATCTCGACGGGCCAAAATGGCCCCAACACTACCGATGCGCAAAGTACCTTTTACGACACCTATGGTCGGCCAATTTGGACCAAGGATGCCGATGGACATGTTAACTACACCGCCTATGACATGGCCACCGGCGCCACGACCCAAACCATCACCGACGTCACTTATTCGAGTTTGACGTCTGATCAAAAGTCGAGCTTCGATCTCACCGGCTGGTCTGATCCTACCGGCGGATTGAACCTGGTCAGGAATTATACGGTGGATAGCCAGGGCCGCACGATCAAGGAAGTCAGCCCCCAAGGCAACGTCACTTACACGGTTTATGACGACGCGAATCATGAAACCCGCGTCTACTCCGGCTGGCAAAGCACAACTGGCACCGCCAGTGCGGCAGGATCGAGCACGACGCTCATCTGCAGCAGCCTTAGCGGCGCAAGCGGCGCGTACGTCGGTCAGACTCTGTTGATCACGGGAGGAACGGACGATGGGCAAAGCACGGTCATCACTGGCTATGACGCCTCGACGCATACGCTGACCTTCTCTCCGGCGTTCACTTCCGCTACGTCGACATCCTCGACCTTTGTAATGGCTGGCGCAACCGGCCCGATCCAAATGTCCCGGCAGTTTAACGCATCCGCAGACTCCGGAGACTTCAGCTATGACGAAACGTTGACGACATCAGCGGCCGCCACGATCGACAGCAGCGGCGCGCCGACCGGGCAGGAGACGATCAGTTCATCAAACATTACAGGCCTTTCGCGACAGTTCATGAACGCCGCGGGCCAGGTCGCGTGGTCGGACGTTTACTTCAACCTGAGTGGCATTACCTATACGCAGGCTGTTGGAGCAGACGGCAGTAGCAATCCTGCGGATCTTGGAACTGCGGGGAGCAACTACTACCGGACCAGCAATTCATTCGACTCGGCAGGCCGTGAGAATCGCGTGGCGTCGCCCACCGGAACGATTACGCGAACTGTCTACGATGCGCTGGGACGTACGGTCAGCGAGTGGGAAGGCACCTGTGACACACCGTCCAGCGGCACCTGGTCGCCGACCAACAATGGCGGCTCCAGTAACATGATCGATATTGTTGACTATCAATACGACGGCGGCGGAGTCGGTGACAGCAATCTCACTCAGGTCACTCAGCACCCCGGTGACAGCCAGCCCGATCGAGTCACGCAATACCTTTATGACTGGCGTGACCGCAAGGTCGTGCAGAAGGGCGGTGTTCAGACCAGCGAGAGCGATGGAACGCATCGCCCGATTACTTACACGGTCTACGACAACCTCGGCGAGGTGACCGAGTCGGATCGATATGAGGGCGATGGTGTAAGCCTTTCAAGCCTTGGCTCGACCGCGGGCGTTCCCAACGCTCCGTCTTCGTCCTTGCTTCGAGCCAAAACTGTCACGAGCTATGATGATCAGGGACGGGCTTACCGCACGCAGCAATACGATGTGAATCAAAGCTCGGGCGCAGTATCCACCAATGCACTGACGACTAACACCTTCTATGATCTTCGTGGCGACATGATCGCGGAGTTTGATCCCGATGGCCAGTCCACCAAGATCGTTTACGATGGGGCTGGCCGGCTCGTCACGCAATATACCACTGACGCCGGAGCACTTAATCATGCCGGTACGCCGCTGCTCGATTGGAGCGATGCAGCGTCGGTCTGCTGCGACGTGGTGCTGACCCAGACGGAGTACACCTACGATGAAGACGGCAACACCATCTTCACGGTGACGCGAGATCGCTTCGATAATGATTCCGGCAGCTCGACTGGTTCACTGGGCACACCCACGACAGGCGTAGAAGCACGCGTCAGCTATCTGGCCGATTATTACGATGCCGCCGGCCGGCAGACGGATGAAGTGGATGTCGGCACCAATGGAGGCAGCGCCTACACCCGGCCCTCCAACGTTCCATCACGATCGGCTACGGCGCTGGTCACGCACACTGTTTACGATGCGGCCGGCAATGTGCTGGAGACGATCGATCCCCGCGGCCTCATCACGCAATTCGCCTATGACCTGCTGGGCCGAAAAACCCAGGAGATCGACGACTCGACTGGCGGTTCTCCCGCCACGGGAATGAACGTTACGAACTACACTTACAATGGCGATAATGACATCCTGACCATGACGGCTTATCAGCCCAATGGAACGACCAGCCCTTCACAAGTCACGTCCTACGTCTATGGCGTCGGCGGCACGGCCGGCACGAATCTCTTCAGCGACGACCTGCTGAAGGAGATCGACTATCCCGACGCCTGCACCGGCTGTGCGAGCTGCGCTTCGGGCAATTATGTCTCTTATACTTACGATCTGCTGGGCGAGCAGATGACGATGACCGACCGCAACGGCAGTGTACACTCTTACGATTACGACGTGTTGGGGAGGCAGACGGCAGACATTCTCACCACGGTTGGGTCTGGTGTCTTCTCGACAATCCGCCGGCTTGGCACCACATATAACGCGCTGGGTTTGATCGAAACGCAGACCAGCTATACCGACACCTCAGGCACCAACCCATTCAATCAGGTCGAGGATCTTTACAACGGCCTTGGGCAGATCACGAACCAATATCAGAATCCAATCGGTGTGGTGGACACCAGCACCTCGCCCGACGTGCAATATGTCTATAACGAAATGGCTGGCGGTGAGAACAACAGCCGCCTGAGATCCATCGTCTATCCCAATGGCCGTATTCTCGATTACGACTACAGCGCGAATCAGCAGCCGGTGACGAGCCTGACCAGCTCAGGCACGACGGTCACGGTAGACAGCGCAAGCTCCCTGGGCATAAGCATCGGTGACACGATCGTTATCGAAGGCGCAGGTGCGCCGTACGATGGAAGCTTCACCGTGACCAGTGTCGGCACCAACACTTTCACTTACAGCCTTAGCGCCAGCCACTCCGGCAGCTCCAGCGGCACTGACATCACCGCAGCCAAGCTGTCATTGGATGGAGTCATCAGCCGCGTCGACGGTGAGCAGGACCATGGCGGCTCCGATGCAGGCACCGTCCTCCAGTCTTACAGCTATCTGGGCCTGGACACGATCGTCCAGGAAGTCGATTCTAATGGCATGGAGCTGACTTACATTCACCAGTCCGGCGACACGCTCTCAGGCAGCGATGGAGGCGACCGCTACACCGGCCTGGATCGCTTTGGCCGGGTCGTCGATCAATGGTGGTATGATCCCTCGACCAGCACGACGCTCGAACGTCTCCAGTACGGCTACGATCCCGATGGCAACGTGCTGTATATCAATAACCTGGTCACGTCTTCCCAATCAGAGCTCTTCCACCCCAACAGCAGCGCGTCCGGTGACGATGCCACCGCTTACGATGGCCTCAACCGTCTGACGAGCTTCGCTCGCGGCACGTTGAGCGCCAGCACCAACAATGGCTCGACACTCGACACCGTCGCCAGTCCTTCGACCTCGCAATCCTGGTCGCTGGACGCCATCGGCAACTGGACCGCCGACACCGGTGGCGCTAATGGCAGCGAAACTCGAACCTCGAATGCCGACAACGAGATCGTCTCGTCCGATGGGACGGCAAACGAATCCCCGACCTATGACCATAATGGCAACATGATCTACGACGGGGTCAGCAACACTTACGTTTATGACGCGTGGAACCGGCTGGTGCAGGTCAAGCAAGGTGCTTCGGTAGTGGAAAGCCGCAGTTACTATGCTGATCTTCACATGGCATCGAGCAGCGACAACTGCGCGGGCGTGACCACCGAAAGCTATTATTCTTCCGATTGGCAGGTCCTCGAAGACGACACGAATGCCGGCAGCGGCATGAACAAGATGCAGTATGTTTGGGGCCAGAACTATCTCGATCAGCTCGTCGCCCGCGACGATAACTCCACGAGCGGCAGCCTGGGTGCTAGCTCATCCGGATATGGCCGACGAATCTTTGCCGTACAAGATGTGAACCATGACGTGACCGCGCTCGTGGACGACTCGGCCAGCGTGCTCCAGAGGTTCACCTATACGCCTTATGGCAATTCGAACACAAATAGCTACGGCTGGCTCTATCAGTTCCAGGGCGGGCGAGTCGACACTGTCAGCGGACTCTACAATTTCCGGAACCGCGATTACAATTCCAATCTCGGCGTGTGGATGCAGCAGGATCCGACTGGGTATCGATCGGGTGGCGACCTGTATTTGTTCGATTCTGATTCGCCTGGAAACCTAAATGATCCTTTTGGATTTGCGCCAACGCCGAAGGGACCAATAATAGCGCCTGCCACGGGCTATATCCAAATAGAAACGATTCCCACAATAAATATGGTAAAAAAAGCGCTAAGCTTTCCCGGAAGAAATAACTATTCGATCGGCTTAACGCGGGTTGTAAGCTTGACATTTAAATACACGGGAGATACTGAAGACGACGTAAGGAAAACTGTCAACTTGGCCGCCGATCCTTTTAGTGGGGCCAACTATTATCAGCTTGGTGCGGTCTTATTAACGCTTAACGTGGAAGAAGACATCGCTGATCCAAGTGTCCATATTCCGGGAAACAGCGGATGGGCTGGGACAAAAGGGCGGGGGTTGCCATTCGTTTTATTTCACGAGAGTATGCACGTGGAACAAGTACAAAATGCGCTAGATAAGCAGTTAGCCAAAATCAAGATTCCTGTTACGACCGCTCCAGGGCAGGTTCACGACGAGGCACATGCAAGGCAATTCTTCAGGAACAATGTTCGAGGCATATTTCCGGTGTTACTTCGGGCGGCGATGAGCTCCATCAAGGACGACAATGACTTCCTTAAGCAGGTTGATTCACGGTGGTTTGACCAAAACAACCATGACTATGGCGGTAGTTCGTTCAGCTGAAACCGACTTAAACGGCAGAGTCGTCTGTCCATGGACCGGCACAACTTGCCAGAGCGTGAGAGATGAGCGTGACAAAGCAAGAATCCGTCGTTAATGAAAAGAGGACCAACAGGCGCCTCATCGCAAAGATCGCGCGCGTCATTTTTCACGTCCTCTCTTTTCTTCTACTTTTCGTATGTATTGGAGCGTGGATTGAGAGCTTTCGAGGGGCCTATGCTTACAGCATTGACTCCTTTTCTTTCCATCCGAACAGTGTTAAGGCGAAGATTCTGAATGAAAGATATGCTCAGATCGACCTCAAAGACGGTGAGGCGATTGTTCAGGTCGGGAAGAATATATGGAACGGAACTATCAACACGAGCATTAGTGAGATTAAGCCCATCAGTTTCTCCGGCGGACAGTGTGACCCCGACCTTTTTACAATTCTACTCCCGAAGAAAGAATGGCACGGCTTTAGTTATGAGATTATGAGACTGCCTCCAAATAGCAGTGGTCCGTCGGACCTTGGGCAATTCTATATCTCAATTGCGTTTCCTTTGTGGTCAGCCTTCGTAGTTCTCTTCGTCCCTCTTCTAATGCCACGCTTGCGCCGAGCTTCGCGCAGAGTATTAAAGCGAAGGCAGGGGTTTGCGCCCATCCTCAAACAGCAGCTCGACGGCACGAAGTCGAATGTTCCTGATTTGTCTCGTGAGCACCAATGACGCAAACGACTACTGACATTGCAAATACATTCAATCTTTTTAGGTCTGGAAAACAGACTCTCGCGATAGAGATGATGCGCCGACATGTGACGACGATGCCGGAGCGAGCGGAACTCCACAACAACTATGGAGTAATGCTTGGGCAGATGGGCCGTCGTGAGGAAGCGCTGTCCTGTTTCAAACAGGCGATTCGCCTGAAACCAGATTACGCAGCTGCTTATGGCAATCAGGGAGCTGCTCTTGAGGAAATGCAACATTATTCGGAAGCGCTCGAGAGTTATCTCCAGGCGATTAGGCTGTCGCCCAACTACGCCGAGGCCCATCAGAATCTCAGCAACGTGCTGCGAAAGCTACATCGCCCACTAGAAGCAATCACGGCAGCAAAAGAAGCAATTCGCTTGCGCGGGAATTATTCGCAAGCGCTCAATAGCCTCGGATCAGCGTTGCTTGAAAATGCGCAGCCACAAGAAGCACAGACGGCTTTCGAGCGCGCCATCAAATTGAATCCAAATCTCGGCGATATCCATGCCAACCTTGCAGCAGCCTTGCTCATGCAAGGAAAATACGAGCAAGGCTGGAGCGAATATTCCTGGCGAACCAACGGGAAGAAAATGACGCATGTGCCCCAACCCTGGGGACTGTGGCGAACGATGGACCTGCGCGGCAGGACGGTGCTGATCCGAGCAGAAGGCGGAGCGGGACACGTCATTCATTTCGCCCGTTACCTGCCAATGATCGCCAAGCGCGGCGCGAAAGTGTTCGTGCAATGCCAGACGCCGCTCGTGCCGCTCGTGAGGACCGTCCCCGGCATCCAAGACGCCTTCGCCAAAGGCAAGGCCAGGGCATCGGCGGAGTTTCGGATTCCCCAGCGTTGCTTGCCCCAGCTCTTTGGCACGACACTGGACACGATCCCGCTTGATCTGCCTTATTTGCGACCGCCCCAAGGGCTCGTCCAGAAATGGTGGGTACAGATGCAGCCGGTCAGCGGTGTTCGAGTGGGCGTCTGCTGGCAGGGCTCGCAAGGCAATCTCCACATGCGCGATCGATCATTCGACTCGCAGTTACTTGCGCCTCTGGCCGAAATTCCCAACGTGACGCTCGTCAATCTTCAAGTTGGTGCAAAGCCCTCTCCTGACGTTCGGATGGTTCACGTGCCGGGATATGACTATGAGCGAGGAGATTTCTTGGGTTTGGCGGCGATCGTAAAGAACTTGGATTTGGTCATCGCTTGCGATACGTCGATCGCGCATGTCGCGGGCGCGCTGGGGATGCCAACGTGGGTCGCGGTGCGGTTTGCTTCAGAATGGCGATACATGCTCAACCGCGACACCTGCCCGTGGTATCCGACGATGCGACTGTTCCGCCAACCACAGATCGGCGATTGGAAAGCGGTATTTGGCGCCATGGCGGAATCATTGACGTCGGTCGTGCAGAGCAACTCGCAGCTACTCCACTCAATCCCAATTAATGACCTGTCAGAACTGCCATTCGGTGATTGAAATACATCAAGATTATGACCACGGCGACCATCACACCTAGTCCGACAATGATGACGCGTATTGGGTAACTCGCACGCCTCTCCAAAGAGTTGCACTTAGAAACCAAAGTCAAGCCTCGATAACAAAAAAACCTTGGCCGACTCGACATCAGCCAAGGTTCCCATCTTCCATTTCAATGTTGATGATTATGAAAATAGATTAGTCATTTCTGACCGCTGAGTTCAATAAAAAATCGGCGGGTGGCAAAGAGGGGGGGAACTTTGCCGGGGGAACCGCCGACATCAGAATTATACTATCTCGGTTCCAAAAAGAAAGCTTCTTTTTCACGCGGCTCCCATTCCGCAAGATTTCACTCAGGCAGGACACTTCCTTGCCGCATCGCATCGGCAAGAAATGGATACCGATGAATGTTGGAGAGATTTCACGTTTAGCAGCAAGCTGTGCGCGTCAATTCCTCAAGACCCTTTTCGAGAAATTGCCAAAGCCGTCGCTTTCCTGCCAGATACTCCGGCTGCAGCCCATCCAAGGGGCGTGTCCATCGCCTTACAATGTCCTCGAAATTGCTTGGATCTTCATCTTCACGGCCAATAAGCATCACGGCCGCGACTTGGGCCCGATCCGCAGCGGACAGACCTGCGAGATAACTTAAAAGTGGTCGTTGCTGCCCCTGCTTTGAAAGCTCGACGGCTTCTGAAATAATCGTCACTTTTAGCGGGGACGTGGGCGATGCTGGAAAAGTCCTTCGAGCGACCAGTTCCTCAAGCCGAGTGACAAATGACTTAGGGTTTAGATCGCACAAGCGCCAACGGACTTTGTCAGGCCAATATTCACTCGGTTTGCCATCATCATCGAACGCAAACGATTCTTCTTCGGAATTTGGGTCAACTGCAATGATGCGGCGGGTGCTTAGATGAAGGAGAATGTCGCGGTCAAATCTTTTGCAGGGGGAGAGGCGCGGGTGGAAAGAAACAGACGATGCCGTCGCTTGTCCTGATGATGTGTATTGTGTGTACACTCATGCAATCTGCGATGGGCCCTACCATTTGAAAACACGTTTGGTTCGTCGCCTTGGCGACAACATTTGGCCGTGAGGCCAAAAAGTTTCCGCGCGAGCGTTAGCAATGCGCGCGCCGCCAGGAATCCGTTACTGCGTCGCCTAAGGCGACCAAGTTTTCACCCGTTGAATCGACTGTCTTTTATATGTCTTTTATAATTTGCATTCCGCGGGAGGAGGAGGAAGGACCATCGAGGCCGCTTCGGCCGAGATGCCGGCCGGTTTTGGTGAGCGAGGGTACTCCCGAGCGAATCCCGTCAGTGCGTGAGCAAAAACCGGAC
>Ga0157370_10004964_pt1 | contig 15058 bp, 11 predicted proteins | sample C35metaG_FD_113463 | JGI IMG/M metagenome (GOLD analysis project Ga0157370, IMG submission 113463) | Corn rhizosphere microbial communities from Kellogg Biological Station, Michigan, USA - C3-5 metaG | ecosystem: Host-associated > Plants > Roots > Rhizosphere > Soil | place: USA: Michigan...
GGCATTGGGTAGTTATACTATTACAACCAATACGGTTGATGGAATTTCTTTCAGTGGGTCAGGAACATTTACGGCTACAGGAAATCAGAACGTTACACTGCAAGGTACGGGTATACCTTCTTCTACAACGGTAAAAACAATAACAATTACTTCCGACAGTCAGGGAGGAGTATCTACAACATGTTCTGTAAATGTGATTGTAGTTGTTCCGAAGAAAAAACTTTTAACAATCGGGACTGCGCCAAACGGTTGTGGATATAATGTATCCGGAACCTCTCCATCAGGTATGGTAACTAAAGCCGCTGCTAATTTTGGAACATTGGCCAACAGTATCGTGAAATATGAAGGATGGGATCAGGTCATAGACGGTACAGACAGCCCGAGTGCTGCACAGCTGACAACCTGGACAACCGGAGCTAATCCTGTAGATATTATTGTCATTGGATATGCATGGGGAATGAATGCTGCTGAAGCGCAGGTGTTAAAAAATTATCTGGCAAAAGGAGGCGTAATCGTTGCTTATTCTGAAAGTAACAGCGGAATGCAGAACCTGTTCAGAAATGTTTTTGATGGATCAGTAAATACCGGAAGTGTAAACAGTGCCGGAGCTATTTATAAACTGCCAATGACAAATGATGAAATATTGAACGGTCCTTTCGGTGATATCAGAGGATTGCAATGGGGAGAAGATGCTTCTGCTACTACGTATGCAACTGGATTGCCTTCAAGTGAAATCACAGTATATTCAGGAGATACAAACATCTCTACAGCTTCACCATCAGGAACTGTAGGTCGTGTAACAGCGTTTAAACATAATACTTTAAACTTCATCTGGGTAGGAGATGGTGGATTCAACTCTCAGTGTGGAACAGTTACTTCTCCAAATACCTCAGATACGATATGCCCGTTCTACGCAGATACCAATTATAAGCCAATTCCTAAACCAAATTACGGAAATGGAGTTGCCGCTTATGAAATGAATGTATATAATTCAATATTCTATGCCAATGCTCTTGCCTGGGCGATTAAAAAGGCAGAATTCAACGGAATAAACACACAATGATAAAGGGTTTTTAAAGAAGGCTCCGGTACGATTATTCGTACCGGAGTTTTTTATTTTATGTATCTTTTAATCTCTTCTGTCAGGTTTAATATAAATTCCAAAGGAAGGTCTTCTTCCACATCAATGAGCAGGATTTTGAACTTCTTCCGTCCATCCTGAGTCAGTTCCGGATAATCCAGTCTATCGCCATGATAAAAGCTGATATAATGTTTCTTGTATTTTTTGCTGTAATAGAAATAGCACAGCATTTTCTTTTTGTACTTGATGAACGGAAGCCCAAAACTGAATGTCTCTGTAATGTTTTCCGGGTCTGAAGCTAAAATGGTATCACGCAAAAATAAAAGAGTACTTCTTTCAGGTTCTTCGATTCTGTAGAAATACTCTTGTATAGGGTTCATTTAATTCAATTAAAAGATTAGTCGAAGTTTTGAAGTTCAACAAGCTTGTGATACATTCCTCTTTTTGCAATCAGGTCGTGGTGTGTTCCCTGTTCCACAATATCACCTTTTTCCATTACTACAATCCAGTCTGCTTTCTGAATGGTTGAAAGACGGTGGGCAATTATTAAAGAAGTTCTGTTTTCCATCATTTTCTCCAGTGCATCCTGTACAAATCTTTCAGATTCCGTATCCAGTGCAGAAGTTGCTTCATCCAGGATCATAATTGGTGGGTTTTTCAATACTGCTCTGGCAATAGAAACCCTTTGTTTCTGCCCTCCGGAAAGCTTACCACCATCGTCTCCGATATTGGAATCATATCCTTCAGGAAGCCTTGTGACAAATGCATCTGCATTGGCAATTTTTGCGGCAGCAATCACTTCTTCTCTCGTGGCATCAGGTTTACCCATCAGGATATTATTGTAAACGGTATCATTGAATAATACAGATTCCTGTGTTACCATTCCTAGAAGCTTACGGTATTCGTTTAGTTTTAAATGTTTGATGTCTGTTCCGTCAATCAGGATTTCTCCTTCCGAAACATCATAGAATCTCGCTAAAAGATTGGCAATGGTTGTTTTACCACTTCCACTTTGTCCAACAAGAGCAACAGTTTTCCCTTTTGGAATAGAAAGTGAGAAGTTTTTTAGAATGGTATGGTCTTTATCGTAGAAAAAACCAATATTATTAAACTCGATTGAACTATTTAATGTTGAGATAGAAGCAGGATTAGGTATTTCGTCAATTTTCACATCAGCATCCAAAATAGCTAAAACTCTTTCAAGAGAAGCTTCTCCTTTCTGTACATTCGAAATTGACTGAGATAAACTTTTCACAGGAGGTAAAATCTGGAAGAAAACACCCAGGAAAACAAGGAAGTCTGCAGGTGAAATACTTTGTTCTACAATGATTTGTTTTCCACCGTACCAAGCGATAATTAAGAAAGTAACCGAACCTAAAAATTCGCTCATTGGGGAGGCTAATTCCTTTTTTCTGCCCAGGCTTATTGAACTGTTAATCCATTTCTGCATAGACTGCATAAAACGGTTGTCCATTATTTTTTCTGCACTGAAAATCTTAATCACCTTTGTAGACTTCAATGTTTCATCTACAATTGAGAAAATATTTCCCATCTCATTTTGCGCTTCGTGAGAGTCTTTTTTCAAGCTTTTTCCTATTAAAGCAATCATAGTTCCCATTACAGGCAATACTAAAAGAGAGAAAAGAGTCATCTCTGTGCTTAAAAAGAAAAGTGTTACCAATGTGCTGATCAACATGAAAGGTGCGTTGATTAATTCAACTAAACTTCCCAAAATATTACCTTCCACTTCACCCACGTCATTTGACATACGGGACATCAAATCTCCTTTTCTGCTTTCTGTAAAAAAGGAAACAGGTAAAGAAAGAATTTTTCTGTACATCGCTCCACGAAGGTCTTTGGTAACACCTACACGATAATTGATTAATAAAAACGAACCTAAATATCTGAAAAGGTTTCTCAGTAAAAACATAAAAGCCGTTATCACGCAAAGCCAGGCCAAAACATTAAGTGCTCCATGCTCGGTTACTAAACTCTGAACATAATAATTGGCATATTCTTTTGCATAAGAGAAGAAATCTAAAACTTCTCCCGAATACATAGGTGGATGGCTGTATTTTTTAGCCTCTATGGTTCCAAAAAGCATTCCCAAAACAGGTAGAATAGTCCCTAAGGAAGCAATCTGAAATACAGAATACAAAAGGTTGAAAAACAAACTTCCATAGATGTATTTTTGGTGAGGTCTTGCGAACTTTAGTATTTTAATATATTGGTTCATTCAATAAAAAAATTGGATAGCAAAATTACGTAAAATTAAAAGATAAGACGTTCTTAATCCTATTTTACTTTAATGGATAAGTTTCAAAAAATGTTTTTTTGTTACAACTCAGCGCTATTAAGCTTTATTTTTTGAATAAATAGACTTAAAGGTGGGAGATAAGATTGGTATTGTTGTTTAATAAAAAAACCGCTGAAACAGCCGTTTTTATATGATTATTGAATTAAAATCTTACCTGATCATTATATTTCGGAGCAAAATTTTTAGGATTCAGTTTATTCAGTGTTTTTCCGAAATTATTGATGATCTGTGTCATATTATCAAAATCAACGATATTGACATCATCATTTTCGTGGTGATAATGAGATGCTTTCGTCATATCTACTGTAGAAAATGAATGAGCAATGATTTTCTTTTTTACAAAGCTAACATTATCTGAACGGTAGAACAGCTGCTGTCTTGCGTAAGGATCTGCATTGATTTTTAATCCGTTCACTGCATTTTGATTGAAGAGTTCATCAAGATCTGAGAATCCATCTCCTGTCATATATAATGCATTTTTTCCCCATTGAGATTTTGTAGCTACCATTTCAAAATTAAAAAGTGCGGTCATCTTATTATAAATAGGATCTAAGTTTTTATCTGTTGAAATAGCTCTTGAGCCCAGCATCCCTTTTTCTTCTCCATTGAATGCCATGAAAACCATCGAGAATTCTGGCTTTTTGTTTTTAAAATAATCAGCAATACCTACTAAAGTGGTAATTCCGCTGGCGTCATCATCTGCTCCGTTATAAATATTGTCTCCGGTTTTATCACTGGTTCCGATATGATCAAAATGTCCCGAGAATCCCAAATACTGATCTGTTTTCCCTTTTTTGACACCACAAACGTTGTATACTGTTTTCCCATTGTAATCAAATGGTACGAGATAAGATTTTCCGGTACAGTATTCCAGATTATTTTCTTTGAAAAGCTTTGCGATATAATTGGCGGCATTTTCATTTTCCTGAGTTCCAATTTCACGACCCTTCATTTCATCTGAGGCCAGTGTCGAAAGGACTGTTTTTACTCTTTCTTTGGAAACTTCCTGTGCAAAAGTAAATAGGGAGAAAAGTGATAAAGTAAGATAAGTTAGCTTTTTCATTGTCTTTAATTGAGAGTTATATGATCTGTCGCGTTTTTAGCTAAAAAGTTGCATGAATGTACATAAATTAATTAATCTGAGAGAATAAGCGATATCAAGAAGAATATAGTATAAATAAAAAACAGCTCCTAAAAAGAAGCTGTTCTCACTCAAAAAATCGTTGTAAGGTTATCGAAGTCTGTCTACAGATTTTACGAGCCTCTCATCTTTACGGGTGTAAACGTTTGCTATAAGCAGACATATCACCGCAACAAATGGGAAAACTGGCTCAATACCCTTCTCAGGAAAATGAATTCCTCCGGATAAGTTGAGTAACCAGTACGCCAATACACCAATCAACAAAACGTTTATAATGATGCTGATCATATTCAGCAAAATTTGTCTTTTTCTGTTTTTGAAACTAAAAATACTTAATGCGCCAATGATTACAAGCACTATACAGCCTATATTCAGTAAAGGAATACTGTCGGAAATGACAACATCCTGCCCCGTTATAAAAAGGAAAACAGCAGCTAAAACTGCTAATAAAGTCCATATGGTTTGTATTCTCTGTAGCATTGAATATTAAATTCTTGGCAAAAATAACATAAATTTTGCACAATTCAAAAATAAGTGTAGATTTGCATTATACAATGTACTTGAAAACCAAAGTCGCCGGACTTACTTTTCTTACTCACAATTAATTACATTTTTACATAAATATGTTTAACATAGAAACGTTAAGGTCAAAATCCGTAACGGAACTGACTAAAATCTTAAAAGATTTGGGCGTTAAAGTTGCAAGAACCAGCAATGAAAATGACAAGATCTTTGCTATTCTTGACTTTCAGGCTTCTAACCCTAAAGTTGCAAAAGATTATTTCAACGCCACAGAACCCGCCAGTGTAACTACTGAAGAGGCTCCAGCAGATAAACCTGCTAAAGCCCCGGCAAGAAAAGCTGCTCCTAAAAAACCAGCAGCCAAGCCAAAAACAAATATAAAAGCTCCGGCAGAAGAACCTAAAGCAGAAGAGAAAGTAGAAGAAATACTACCTGCTTCTGAAGAGATAAAACCGGAAGAACCCAAAGCTGAAGTAGCTGCAGTAACTGAAGAGTCAGCAGCAAGCGCCCAAGCTAAGAAGAAAAGGAAAAGAGTTTCTACCAATACAGGTAACGCAGAAGTATCTCAGGAAAAAACAGAAGCTCCAAAAAACACAGAATCTCAAGAGCCGGTTCAGGCTGATGAAAAGCCTAACAATCCTCAACAGCAACAGGCTAACAGACCTCAAAAAGGACACAACCATCCACAGAACAGTGGAAACCAACATAAAAATCAAAACCAAAACCAGCACCAGCAGCATCAAAACCAAAATCAGAATCAAAACAGACATTCTGAAAAGGCAGAGGAGCAGCATGACCATAAAAAAGAATTCAATTTCGATGGATTGGTAAGTATAGAAGGTGTTTTGGAAATATTACCGGATAACTACGGATTTTTACGTTCTTCAGATTTCAGCTATATCTCCTCTCCGGATGATGTGTATGTATCTACAGCGCAGATCAGAAATTATGGGTTGAAAACCGGAGATACCGTAAAAGGAATTGTAAGGCTTCCAAAAGAAGGTGAAAAATACTTTTCATTATTAAAACCTACAGAAGTTAACGGACGTGACCTTGCTTTCATCAAAGACCGTGTTGCTTTTGAATATCTCACACCGCTTTTCCCGGAAGAAAAATTCAATTTAACTGGAAGCGGATCTACCATTTCTACCAGAATTGTAGATTTATTTGCACCTATTGGAAAAGGTCAGAGAGCAATGATCGTTGCACAGCCTAAAACAGGTAAGACGATGTTGCTAAAAGATATTGCAAACTCTATTGCAGCTAACCACCCGGAAGTATATATGATGGTTCTTTTGATCGATGAACGTCCGGAAGAGGTTACTGATATGGAAAGAAGCGTAAATGCAGAAGTAATTGCTTCCACATTTGATGAAGCAGCAGAAAAACACGTGAAAGTAGCCAACCTTGTTCTTGCAAAAGCACAAAGAATGGTAGAATGCGGACATGATGTAGTAATCTTACTGGATTCTATTACAAGATTAGCAAGAGCGTACAACACGGTAACTCCTGCGTCAGGTAAAGTGCTTTCCGGTGGGGTAGATGCAAATGCGCTTCACAAACCGAAAAGATTCTTCGGAGCTGCAAGAAAAATCGAAGGTGGAGGATCTCTAACAATTATTGCAACTGCATTGATTGATACAGGATCTAAAATGGATGAAGTAATCTTTGAAGAATTCAAAGGTACGGGTAACATGGAGCTTCAGCTAGACAGAAAAATTGCTAACAGAAGAATTTATCCTGCTATTGATTTAATTTCTTCCAGCACCCGTAGAGATGATCTGCTTCTGGATGAAGTTACTTCTCAGAGAATGTGGATCTTCAGAAAATATCTTTCCGAAATGAATCCTGTAGAAGCTATGGAATTTGTCAATAAGAACATCAAAGGAACTCTCAATAATGAAGAATTCCTGATGTCTATGAATAAATAAATTTAATATTGTTAAATGAAAAGCACGGATCATTTTGATTCGTGCTTTTTTAGGCCTTAACCCGAAGATTAGAAGCTGCAAGTCTAATATTTAAATTTAAAAAAAGCCTTTTAAACCTCCATCTTTCCTCTTCAAACTTCCTTACTCCAAAAATTTAATTCATTCTAAATCAATGTATCAATGTTAAAGATTTATTAAAGTAATCTACAATCCTTGATAATACCTTAAATATTGGCTATTTTTGGGTTATAACATTAAAAATAAAGATTATGTCATTTGAATTACCAAAACTAGGATATGCATATGATGCATTAGAGCCGACTATTGATGCAAAAACTATGGAAATCCACCATACAAAACACCACCAGGCATATATTGACAATTTAAATAAAGCAATTGAAGGAACTGAGCTAGCAGGAAAAACGATCGAAGAAATCTGCCAGACAGGTACTGACAAGCCAGCAGTAAGAAACAATGGAGGAGGACACTTCAACCACTCTTTATTCTGGGAAATTCTAACGCCAGGAGGAAGCAAAGAGCCTGTAGGAAATGTAAAAGCTGCTATCGAAAATTACGGAGGTCTTGAGAAATTCAAAACTGATTTTTCTGATGCTGCTAAAACAAGATTCGGTTCAGGATGGGCTTGGTTAGTAAAAAATGCTGACGGTTCTGTTTCTGTTTCTTCTACACCAAACCAGGACAACCCGTTAATGCCTGTTGCAGACGTTAAAGGAACTCCTGTTTTAGGATTAGACGTTTGGGAGCATGCTTACTATTTAAACTACCAAAACAGAAGACCTGACTATGTTTCTGCATTCTTCGATGTAGTAAACTGGGATAAAGTAGAAGAATTATTCAATAAATAATTTTCAACTATTATAAAAATGAAAAGGTTCAGAGTAATTCTGAACCTTTTTTTATTGAATGTTGTTGTAAAACTATCTTATCGCATCGCTTCCTGATAATCCGTTCATTTTTAATTTATACTTCCAGTTTACATATACAAAAACCTGGTATAATTTATATTCAAACTTGATCCCGTAATTTTCCTGAGGATCATAATCTATTCCGGATTCTATAACATTTCTGTATCTGCCGGAATTATAATAGCTGTTCCATTCGTTGACCAAAAACGTATTTTTTGTTTTCAGATAAGATTCTGTATACTGGCTGATAGGTTTGGCGACAGCACTCAGAAAATAATCAAACTGGGTATCAATCACTGTGAGATCCCATTCTCCGTCTTCATTTTTAGAAGGCTTCATTTCATTTTGCTCTTTATCTTTCTTTGTGTTTTCCTGAGAAAAACAGCTGAAAGGTACCAATGCAATCATTACTAATAAAATAATATTTTTCATGATATAGGTATTTACATAAAAAAAGCACTCCAATAAGAGTGCCTAACTTTTTTATGGTTCTTTCTGGAGAACTACAAATGCCGGGAAGTGGTCACTATAGCCTCCTGTAAACTGGTCTCCATTCCAGGATCTGAAAGGATATCCTTTGTAATTTCCTTCTTTATTGACTAAATAAGCCGGAGCAAAGATTTCTGCTTTGTACACAGAATATTCTTTAGTTACCTGATCTGAAATTACATTTTTAGAAACGATAATCTGGTCAAACAGGTTAGGTGCATCCTGATAAGCAAGAGATGCAACTCCTTTCTTATATAAAGGATACATCAGGTTAAGGTAAGGTGTTTCTTCACTTAAATCTTTAGGATTAGCCTGAGCTTTCAGATGGTTTTTTAAACTTGGGCTTACAGGATCATCATTAAAGTCTCCCATTGCAAAAAGCTTTGTCGTAGGATCTGCAGCTCTTACACTGTCCATCTGTTGTTTTAATAAAGCAGCAGCAGCATTTCTTTTAGGTAAAGAAATCGCTTCGCCACCTCTTCTTGAAGGCCAGTGGTTCATGAAAAATGCTACTTTCTCATTATCTAAAAAACCTGTTACCACAAGGATATCTCTGGTATATTCTCTTCTTCCGTTGTCACCGTAGATTACCAATTCTTTTTTTAATGAATTGGTAGGGGTGAATCTTCTTTTCTGATAGATTAATGCAACATCAATTCCTCTGTAGTCATAAGAATTGTAATGAATGATTCCGTAATCATATTTTTTTAAAGCAGGTTCGTTCACAAGATCCTGGATTACCTGTCTGTTTTCAACTTCAATTAATCCAACTACTGCAGGAGCTGTTTTGGTATATTGTGCTCCCATTTCAGAAATTACCTTCGCTTCGTTAGCCAGTTTTGCTTTATAAATTTTTGACCCATAGTTCTTTGCACTTTTAGGCGTAAATTCATCAGAGCCACTTTGTTCTCTTACTACTTTTTTCCCTTTTAAAGCACCATCACTCCACGGCCCATCATATTTTTCAGATTCCAGAATTTTGATAGAATCTATAGGAATACTTCTGTGGAAAGCAGGATTCTTAATGTCTTTGGTTCCGTCGATATAATCTGCTGATCGAATAGTGTCCCAAAGGTTTTCAACGTTTAAAAAACCTACGGTAGCTACTTTTCTCAGTTTTCCTTGTTGTGAGAATGCCATGATTGAAATAAGGATGGCAAACAGACTTAAAAATCTCTTCATTTATTTAGAGTTATTATTAATACTATTTAATTTGCAAATTTACTTTTTTTTAATTCACTGTATTTTAAATATTTGTAAATTTAAAAGCAACAATATTATCATCATTTATATAATGATTCTTAAAAGTTTGCAATGTTAAGAAAAATTTACGTTAAAAAAGTTGTGAATTATAAAATTTAACTAAATTTGTGCCCCCAACTTTTAAACTGTTGAGAATTAATAAGAAAAGTATTAAAAAATTAATATACTCATGATTAAAAAACTATCATTGATCTCTTTATTTACTTTGCTGCCTGCGTCGTATTATTATGCGCAGACAACAGTGTATGCGTATCTTAAGGATGCGGATGGCAAGCCTGTGGAGCAAGCAAGTGTAGATTTAAAAGGAGCAGGAAATGATGCAAAGGCAGACAAGATCGGTTATTTCCAATTTACTGACTTGATGCCCGGACATTATCAGATTATGGTTACAAAACCAAATTTCGAAACGAAAATTTTTGAATTTGACGTAACTAGTGATGAGAAAAGAAAAGATCTTGGAGTAATTACTCTTTATTCTGCATTGAATGGTGCAGATCAGGGTTTGGCTATTGTAGAGGATTCAGGAGAAAGTGACAGCGGTGGCGCACAGCAAACTGCAACAGTAGGATTGCTGCAGTCTTCTCAGGATGTATTCAACAGAATTGCAAGTTTCGATTTAGGACCATACTGGTTCCGACCGAGAGGAATTGATAGCAGAACAGGTGAGAATATGATCAATGGGGTTTCTATGGCCGCTGCAGATAATGGGGACGTAGACTTCAGTACATGGGGTGGATTGAATGAAATTACCCGTTACCCGGAAATTTCTGCTAACCATGCGCCTTCCGAATATGCTTTCGGAGGAACTACCGGAGTATTTTACAAGAATACTAAAGCAAGTGAATACAGAAAAGGAAGTCAGTTGACCTACTCTCTTACCAACAGAAACTATACAAACAGATTATCTTACAGATTCTCTTCCGGAATGAGCAAGAACGGATGGGCATTTACAGGAATGATCGCAAGAAGATGGGCACAGGAAGGGATCCAGGATGGTACTGCCTACGATGCATACAGCGGATATCTTGGTATTGAGAAGAAATTCAGCGACAGCCATACCATGACTTTAAATGCCATTGGTTCCAAATATTCAAGAAGCTCTTCAAGTCCAAGTACTCAGGAAGTATATGACTTCAGAGGAGTTCATTACAACTCTTACTGGGGATGGCAAAACGGAGATAAAAGAAATGAAAGAGTGAAAAGAGGTTTCCAGCCGATGATCCAATTACAGGATTTCTGGAAAATCAATAAAAACTCTCAATTATGGACGTCTGTTTCTTACCAGTTCGGTAAAGAATACAGTTCAAGGTTAGATTGGTACAGAGCCAATAACCCATCTCCAACCTATTACCGTAATTTACCAAGCTATTGGTTAAACTATACAAACCCAGCACCAGAACAGGCTGCGAACATCGGAATTACCAGAGACTGGTGGACGAATGATGATCAGTCTCATACACAGATCAACTGGGATAATCTTTATAATGCCAACAGAAACGTAGAATATAATGCTACGCTTGGTGGTAGAAGAGCAGCTTATTATCTTGTGGATGACGTAAAAGATGATAAAGTATGGAATCTAGCTACTCACTATACTTATAACTTTAATGATACATCCCGTTTCATTTTAAACGTATCTTACCAGAACTACAGATCTGAGCAATATAGAGAAGTAAACGATCTTTTAGGTGCTGATTTTGCCCTGAATATGGACCCGTTTGCATCCAATACTACTGCAGGAAGTGTTTGGGGTAAATTTAATACCAGAGAAGGGGATAAGGATGTTACCAAAAGAGAAGGTGACAAAATCGGGTACAGTTATATTTTCAGAAGACAGGAATTTAAAATAAACCCTGCTTTCAAATTCGCAACAGGGAAATTTGATGTTTTCATTTCCGGATTATTCGGTTATACGACAAACAGCAGAGAGGGATTGTTCCAACATTATCTGTATGAATCTTCTTATGGAAAAGGAGCAGACCAAAACTTCTGGAATGCAGGGGTGAAAGGTCAGGTAACGTATAAAATCAATGGTAGAAACTTCTTGGTGTATAACGGAGCTTACTTTTCACAGTCTCCTTTCTTAAACGATATTTATTTTAATACAAGAGTAAGTGGTGTTACGACTCCGGGTATCAAGAATGTTGTTGTTGATGCAAACGACTTGAGTTACGTAATCTCTACTCCGATCGTTAAACTTAGATTGACAGGTTACCTTGTTAATACTCAGAACGAAACAAGTGTACAGAGGTATTTTGCACAGGGAGTTAAATTGACAACGCTTACTGAAAGTGGTGATCAGGCTCCTATTCAGGATGGTGCTTTCATTACGCAGGTATTGGCAGGTGCTAATAAGAGAAATATGGGTATTGAACTTGGTGCACAGGTAAAATTGACTCCTACTTTAACGGCTAGTGGATTATTAAGCTTAGGACAGTATACCTATACCAACAATCCTACAGTTTATTTTGCATCTGATGCTGTGGGAACATTCAGAGAGCTTGACGGAAGCGGAAATATCGTGTCAAGATCTTATACGAACATGGGTGAAGCTACTCTTAAAAACTACAGACAAGGGGGAACTCCTCAGGAGGCATATACTTTAGGTCTTCGTTACAGCAGCCCTAAATACTGGTGGGTAGGAGCAACATGGAACTATTTCGGACATTCGTTCCTGGATCCGTCTCCGGTAACCAGAACAGCAAGATTCTATACAAACCCTAATACACCGGGAGTACCTTATGACAATGTAAGTGAGGAAGAGCTTGCAAGAGTTCTTACTCCTACAAAACTACCTTCAGCATTCTTCTTTAATGTAAATGCAGGTAAGTCTTGGATGATTGGCAAGTATTATGTATTGGTGTCTGCATCTGTAAATAACATCCTTAATAACAGAAACTTTATTACAGGTGGATTTGAGCAGACAAGAAACGTTAACTATACTGACTATGCTAATGATTATGACAGCGGAAACATGGTGTTCGCTCCTAAATATTGGTATAACCAGGGTAGATCTTATTTTGTGAACCTTCAATTCAGATTCTAAAAAAATTAAATTAAAAATCGAAAACAATGAAAAATATATATTTTAAAGCGGCGATCTTTAGTGCCATTTCAATGCTGGCGTTCTCGTCTTGTGTAAAAACTGATGATTATGATGTGCCGGAAATCAAATGTACCAACAAATTTGCAGCAGCTAATCACCAGTTATCAGAACTTGCAACGATTGCAAAAGTAAAACCTGCTGAAGCTGATATTATTAAAGAAGATTATATCGTTGAAGCGTATGTTTCTTCAAGTGATGAGTCTGGAAACATCTACAAAATGATGTTCCTTCAGGATAAGCCTGAGAACCCGACACAAGGTATCGAAATTGATATCGATGGTGGAAACCAGTATCTTGATTTCCCAACAGGAGCTTTAGTAAGAATCAACCTGAAAGGATTGATCGTTCAAGGTGTTAATGGAAACATTAAAGTAGGTTCTTATGATCCTAACTATCCAATCGGTAGAATCAATCCAAACAAAGTTTCAAACTACGTTGCAAGAGTTTGTGACGGACAAAAGCCAGTTGTAGCTGCAATGAAGCCATTGGAGTTTGCTTCTATCTCGGATGCATTGAAAAACGGTGCTCACATCAACCAGCTTGTAAAAATTAAAAACGTTCAGTTTGAAGACCCTGAATTAACAAAAACTTTTGCTGATGAGTCAGCTACAGGTGACCGTTATATTACAGATAAAAAAGCAGGAAGATTAGACCTTCGTTTCAGTAACTATGCGACTTTTGCGAAGTCTCCAATTTCTCCTAAATATGCAAAAAGCGGTGATATCGTTCTTCTTTTAAGCCGTTATACAGGGACAAGCAACACTACAACTTATACAGAACAGGCTTATATCAGAACTCTTGATGATATCAACTTCCCGAATGACAGATTCAACCCAGGTGAGCCAGAAGCTCCTTCTGCTTCTGCTGTAAACCTTTTTGCAGGATCTGATTTCGAGAATTGGGCAACTTTCTTATCAAGTGTAAACAGTTTCGGACTTAAGCCTTATGCTACACAAGGTGTTGGTTTAGGATACAATGGTACAAATTCACTTCAACTTAAAGGAATACCTGCAAATAATGACTATGTATTTACATCAGGTGCTGCCCTCGGGATCCCAGCTGTGCCAAAGAGAATTACCATGTATATCAAAGGTACTGCAACAGGAAAAACACTTTCTTTCAATGTATATAAAACAAATGGAACTTTCTATGTATTTAACTTAGGAACATTCTCTACAGGGGCTACTTTAGGTGTAGAAAGTGCTAACTCTTATACAGGATCTATCAATACAAACGGACAATGGAGATTAGTTGAGCTTACTCTTACAGGTATTGCAGATATTAACACAACAGCTGGAAAAGATATGTTCGCTATTAAAACAGGAAAAGACGGAGTATATGATCTTCAGATTGACAATATCAAGATTGAGTAATACATTTAGGTGTTTTTTTATTAAAGACTACTGATTGGTCATAAATAAAAAGGCTGTCTTCACAATGGAGGACAGCCTTTTTTAGCATTTTGAGGATTTTTGGTTTTATCAAGCCATACACTTATTCACTTCTGAGATTCATCTTTACTTTTTGCTCAATGTCACTTTTATCATATTTAAAAGGTATTCCAGACAATGGCCATCCAACATCATAATGATCATGATTTTTATAGATATGATATTTATTTAAAGAATCAGTAATATCAAATTTGTCTAATATCAAATATCCATTTCTGATATTCACAGAATCATAAACAACGAGATATTTTCGCCCATAAATAAATTCTCCGTCTTGATGAGCATTTCTAATAACTCCTTCCTTATAACTAAATGTAAAATCATTCCCCTTTTTACGTGCTCTGTCTCCATAATAAACAGAAGTAATTTCTCCTACAGTATATTTGGCATTTCTAAGTATTATTGCTGTTGGCGGGCTTATAGACTTATACTTTAAAAAATATATGATCCAACCTATACCACAAATTATTATTATTAAGAAAATTTTATTCTCTTTCTTCATTGAGTGAAAATTATTTTACTTCTTGATTAATGACATTCCCTGCACCGTTAGCAACAGTTTGTACTCCCGTTTCATATAATATGGTTCCTGCAATATTACCAGGTGCTCCTTGACTTGCGGCTGTCATTATAATTAATGATGCTACACCTCCAGTCACCAAGTTTGAAGGACTTGATTGTGGGTTATTTATTACGTTATTTCCCGTATTGAGAACAGTATTCCCGGCTGCTGTAAGAACCTTGTTTGTAGCAGAACCGCCTCCACCTACTAAGGTATTAATCAAGGTCTGACCTGGGTTAGTTACTGAACCATTGACAAGAATCTGACCA
>Ga0157370_10004965_pt1 | contig 15057 bp, 8 predicted proteins | sample C35metaG_FD_113463 | JGI IMG/M metagenome (GOLD analysis project Ga0157370, IMG submission 113463) | Corn rhizosphere microbial communities from Kellogg Biological Station, Michigan, USA - C3-5 metaG | ecosystem: Host-associated > Plants > Roots > Rhizosphere > Soil | place: USA: Michigan...
AGAACTAAAAAACATACAACCCTTGAAGAATTGGGTAGACGTATTGCTTTAGGTGATTTCAAAGAATTAAACATTATCCTTAAAGGTGACGTGGATGGTTCTGTGGAAGCACTTTCTGATCAGCTACAAAGATTATCAACAGAAGAAATCAGTATCAACATTCTTCACTCAGGTGTAGGACAGATTACTGAATCTGATATCAACTTGGCGGCAGCTTCAGATGCGATTATTATCGGATTTAATGTAAGAGCCGGAGCAAACGCCAAAGATCTTGCAGACCGTGAAGAAATCGAAATCAGAACTTATTCTGTAATTTATAAAGCTATCGATGAAGTGAAAGAAGCGATGGAGGGAATGCTTTCTCCGGAGATTCAGGAACAAGTTATTGGTAATGTTGAAATCCGTGAGGTGTTCAAAATTTCTAAAGTCGGAACTATCGCAGGTTGTATGGTTCTTACCGGAAAAGTAACAAGACAATCGAAAGTAAGATTACTTAGAGATGGTATCGTGAAATTCGACGGCGAACTTGAAAGTTTAAAGCGTTTCAAAGACGACGTAAGAGAAGTTACGAAAGGCTACGAGTGCGGATTAAACCTTAAAGGCTACAATGATATCGAGCAAAATGATATTCTTGAAGTGTATGAAGAGGTTGCTGTGAAGAAGAAATTGAAGTAGTGTCAGAATATACACTGATTATAATATAAATAAATATTAAGCCAGAGCAAGAATTTTTTGCTCTGGCTTTTTTTATCATACTATTTTATGATATTTGTTGGTGAATTTCATCAGCATTAGAGAGAATGTTCTATTAAGAATTTCAACTACTTCTAAAAAAGATTACAATTTCTTAGAAAATAATATTTACTGAATAATTAAGCTTTAAGTTCACTATGGAGATTTTAGATTCTTGTTTTGATAATCAATTAAGCCAATACAAGTGTTATATGGGGTGTCTATATAAGAATTTAAAACATTTTTTTAATCAGCTTATAAATTGATACGAATTGTGTCTACTACATTTATCCTCTTCTCTTGTACCTTAAAAAAGATCTCAGATCTAACTTTTACAATTTTAACTTTAAAAATAAAGTTATTTTTAGTTATTTCTTATTATTGTGTATGAAAAAATATGTTTATCATAAAATATTTTCTATTATTAGAAAAGTGTAATAATTTTACTACTTAATTTTAGTTTTATATATAGTGTTAAATTATATAAAATTATTGCTTATTTCTGATTAAAATAGAGATTCTTTATAAAATTAATGAGCTTATCGCTTCAAATATTAAAAAAAAAACATTTTTTTTTAATTAATACTTGCAGATGTTAAAATTTATTAACATATTTGTCATTTAAAATATTAAAATTTGTTAATATGAATGTGAAACTAAGGGTGTTAAGTGTGGGGGCTTTATTTTTCTTATATGGCTTGTCAGACGCACAAAAGACTAAGACCGATACAACGGATACCAAAAATATTGAAGAGGTGGTTGTATTAGGTTATAACAGAACTTCAACTAAACCAAAAGATGTTACAGCGAATACGACTGTTACTTCTGAAGTTTTAGAGAATCGTCCTAATGTAAGCTTCTTGAATTCTCTTCAAGGATCTGCTCCTGGGGTAACAATCGCTTCGAATTCTGGTTCTCCGGGCTCTGCGAAAATTGATATGGTTATTCGGGGTATATCTTCGATTTCTGCAGATACTGAACCACTAGTGATTATTGATGGTGTGCCTACTGGTACTAATCAATTCAGAAACTTAAATTCAGAAGATATTGAATCTATTTCAATTCTAAGAGATGCGGCAGCTACTTCAATTTATGGTAATAGAGGTGCAAATGGGGTTTTATTAGTTAAAACAAAAGGAGGAAAATATAACTCCAGATTGAAGCTGAATTACTCTATGATGACTGGTATTAGTGTGATGCCAAGCAATAAGTTTAATATTGCAAGTTCTCAAGATCTACTGAGAATCCAAAAAAACAATGGTGTTTTATTGGGAAGTACCTTGTCAGATGCTGAAATTGCTAATTATCCAATCAATACAAATTGGGAAGATGTTTTCTTTAAAGAAGATATAGTACAGCAGCATAACGTTTCAACTACTTTTGGTGGTGAGAATTCATCAGTATATTCTTCAATAGGGTATCTTGAGCAAGGAGGACTGGTTCCTAATACCAATTTCAAAAGATTTACTTTTAGAAATAATATTACGGGAAGAAGCAGTGATAAGAGATTTAGCTATTCTGCAATTGTTGGTTTAGCTTATTCAAGCAGAAAACAATTAAATCAGGAAACTAATAGTGGTGTAAATGCTAACGTTGTGCAAAATCCATTGTTAGGATCATTTCTAGCATTGCCATATACTGCAGCTGGTCAATACGGAAGTGGAAGAGATTTGTTTAATGCTATTGGTACAAACTCTGGTGCTCCGGGAAATTTTGCATATATACTTGAAGATAATTTGAGAGGTGATAAGTCGGTTTTTGGAAGATTTAATGAAACTTCAATATTTACTAGTGCTAGTACATCATACAAAATTTCTGATGATTTTACATTAAATAATAGAACAGGTGCTGATGTTAAAATTGGTAATTCAATGGCAGGTAGACATCCTAATGGATATTTATCACTAGTCGTAGCAGCAACTAACGGAACTGAATATGGTGGAAGCGAAACAATTGGAAATAGCAGAGAGCTAAACTTTACAACTGTATCTAGTTTAAATTTTAATAGAACTTTCGGTAATCATACAGTTGGTTTAGGAGCATATTTAGAATATAATAAGATACATTATCTTTCTAGTTTTCAGACACAGAATGGTTTAGATCCTAAAACATTTGCTATTGGTCAAGGGGATGGATATATTGCTCCAGATTTAGTAAAAGATATTTACATACCAACTGTCGGAGCCGATAAAATCACCGCTGGTGCATTGGCGTATTTTATGACAGCAGATTATGATTATGCAGATAAATATGGATTTACAGGTACGCTAAGAAGAGACGGGAACTATAGATTTGCTCCGGGTAACAAATGGGGAACTTTCTGGTCTGTAGGAGGTAGATGGAATATTGATAAAGAAAACTTTATGGATGGAGGTTTCTTTGATATGTTGAAGCTTAGAGCTTCTTACGGAACACAAGGTAATGCTAATGTAATTGGTGCAGGTGACGATACCAATCCAATGTTATTGGGTGCAGCAATTGTAAGAGATCTTAATGTTGTTGGAAACGGGTATTCAAACACCTCTGGTTTCTTCGTTGGTAATATTGCAAACCCATATTTACAATGGGAAGAATTAACTCAAGGTAATATAGGTTTAGATTTTAAATTTTTAAATAATAGACTTGAAGGTAATGTTGATGTTTATCGTAAAGATACTGATATGCTTTATTATAATATTCCATCTTCTGCTATTACTAGTCAATATTCATACAGAGGTAATTATGGTAGTTTAAGAAACGAGGGGGTTGAAGCTGTATTAAGATATAACTTTATTAATAAGCCAGATGTTAAATTTACAATATTTGCTAATGCTTCTTATAACGAAACTACAATAACGAAACTTTTAATTCCTGTTACAACCGGTTCATTATTATTAGAAGAGGGAGGAACGCTTCAAGAGTGGAACTTAGTGCCATATTTGGGTGTTAATCCAAATACAGGGAACGAAATGTACTTAGATTCTAATGGAAATGTATCTGAATCTGCTCTTGATAAAGACAGAAGAAAAACAGGTAAAAATTATTTCCCTAAATATCAGGGTGGTTTTGGTTTCAATAGTGAATATCATGGGTTTACCTTAGATGCCCTTTTCTCTTTCCATGCTAAATTCTGGAGATCAGATAATCAGTTAACTTGGTCTCTTAACCCGGCATACATGAGAGCGGGATATAATGTGTCGTCAGATTTATTAAATGCTTGGACACCAGATAACCGTGAAACTGATATTCCATCATTAAATGCTCCTGTATCAGCTATTACAGACAGACTTTTATTTGATGCGTCTTATGTGAGATTAAAAAATGTCACTTTAGGATATAACGTACCAAGAAGATTTTTCAGTGAAAAATCAGTACTAAAGTCAGTAAAGATTTTCGTTCAGGGTGAAAATATAGTGACATGGAGTAAGTGGAGAGGCTATGACCCAGAAGGATTGGGAACTTTCCCATTAGGTATTTATCCAAACCCAAGAACTTTCTCTCTTGGTGCCAATTTAGAATTTTAATTAATTATTTATTAATTTTAACATGAAAAATATTTTTAAAACGACAACTCTCGCAGTTGTAACTATATTTAGCTTATCATCATGTAACGATGCACTTGATATTATTCAGGATGGTGAGTTACCTGCTGAATTAACATTCCAGACAACTGCGGATTTGGATAGATACCTTAATGGTGCAGTGTATTCAAATGTAGATAACTCTAATGAGATCTTTTTATCTGGACAATTTACCGATGAATTAGGAATGGGTCCTCAAAATTCTGAATTGCAATTAAGTGCACATCAATTTTATTTAGATGTTACTAATAGTTACGCATCAGGTATTTGGATTGGTAACTATGGGACAATCAATAGAGTTAATAGATTGCTTGATGGTGCAAAAAGAATAACACCTACTGCTGCTCAACAAGCGAGTTACAACGACATTGTAGCTCAAGGTAGACTTATTCGTGCATTTAGCTACTTTACTCTATTATCATATTTTTCAACAGATATGAAGAGTAATAGTGCGTTAGGAGTTATGGTCTTTGATAATGTTCCAGTAGTTGATGAAGTACGCCCTAGAGTAGCTAATTCTGAAGTATTTTCTGTAATCGATGCAGATATCGCGTTTGCTGAAACTAATCTTACTAGCAACAGTAATTACTACAGAATTACAAGGAATTTTCTTAATGCTTTTAAAGCTAGATACTATTTATATAGAGGAATGTACCCACAAGCTAAAACTGCAGCTGAAGCTTTATTAAGTGGTTCAGGTTTGACCTTAACACCTGCAACACCAGTACCAACAGGATTAGCATTTGGAAATAGTGCTCATGCAAGTTTAAATGCTCTTACTACTGCAAACTCATATAAAAAATTGTGGGTTGACACGGCTCAGGGAGAAATTATTTTTGCATTAAATAGACCTTCAACACCAGTTGCTGGATGGGGTAATGTTGCTTCATTATTTAGTACAAATACTTCAAGTAGTTCTGGTTCAACTCTTTATGATATGGGTCGAAAAACTTATAATTTACTATCTGCAGTGAATGGTGATATTAGAAGATTTGCGTTTTTAGATCATACATCTACAGTTGCTGCAAACTATGCTACAATTCCTGATTATAGAGTTAAAGATGTGTTGATTATCGATAAGTATGCAGGTAAAACCAGTCAGCCTTTGAGAAATGATCTTAAAGTTTTTAGATTATCAGAGATGTATTTTATTTTAGCAGAATGTGCGGTAGAAGCAAATGACTTTACGACAGCTGCTACTAGGATTAAATCAGTTAGAGATGCGAGAAACTATTTAGCAGCTTCTACTCTTCCCGTTTATACGTCTAAAGCTCAGGCATATGCTGATATTCTTTTGGAAAGAAGAAAAGAACTTTATCTAGAAGGGCATAGATATTTGGATTTAAAAAGGTTAGGAGCTGTTGCTGGTGTTGCTATTGACAGAGATCCTACTGATGATTTGAAAACAATTCCTGTCACAATTCCTATCGATGATTATCGTATGAAATCTTTACCTATTCCTAGACAGGAAATTCAAGGTAACCCTACAATACAACAAAATCCTGGTTATTAACTTTTAAACAGAACGATAAATGAAAACATTTAAATATTTATTACTAATACTTTCTTTTTTATTGGTTTCGTGCGATAATGAAGAAATATATTATGAAGGTGAGTCATACCTACATTTTCCTACAAATGCAGCTGATTACTTAATTAATCAAGGAAGTACTCAAAAAGATATTGAGATTGAGTACGGAACATTATCTAAAGTTTCTGGAGATCACGAAGTTAAATTAGTTTTAGATCCTGCATCTACAGCTAAAGAAGGTGTTGATTTTCAGTATATAAAGGGGACAGATAATCCAAATGGAAAGTTCAACAGTAAATTTGTAGTTAGATTATTGGAAAGTGGAGCATCAAGTGTAGCAAAAATTGCTATTTTTAGATTGCAGTCTTCTACTTTAAAAAATTCAATTATTAATTATCCGACCTTTACAGTAACTATGTCACTGAAATGTCCTGCTACTTTGATGAATGCGAATTTTAAAAATACAGAGGCTTTCTGGAATACAGCAGGTGATAATTTTGATATAGTTCAAACTTCAGCTACGAATGAATTAAGAATTAAAAATTTCTTAGATGTTGGTAGAGATTTTATATTTAAATATAATCCTGATACTTATGTTGTAACCATTCCAGATGTATATACAGGATCTAACTATTCTGCAGCTCCTTATGCGGGTTCAGAAATTTGGGTAAAGCAATCTACTGATGCTGCTCAGGTTTCAACTTTTAACCCTTGTACTAAAACATTGACAATTTATTCCAACTATTATCTTAAAGGAACAACGGCAGGATTTGGTAATAAAAAAGAAGTCTTTATAGGAAACTAACTTTTAAATTTAATTATTATGAAAAGTGTCATTGCTGCATCATTTATATTGAGCGTTAATCTTTATTTCTGTCAGAGTACTGTATTGTATAATTTGCACAACAAAACATTAACATCAAATGCTATAAATAAAATAGGTGTTACGGATTTAAATAATAATGATTATGTTGGATCACCATTTCTTGAAAAGAATTTTACACCTTCAACTATTGTTGGCGAAAATGGAATGCATTTGTTACGATATAATATTTACAATGACGAAATAATACTTCAAAAAGATGATAATTATTTCAAAATTCCTAAGAATAGCAATTTAGATTACTTTATTATTAATAATAAATATAAAGTTAGATTAGTTAATGATACGTACTATATTCAAATATCTTCGGAAAAAAGTGGATTCGTTATCCTAAAAAAAGAGGATATTAAATTTACCCAAGGTAAAATTTCTGAAAATGGATATGGACAAAGTACTCCATCAAAGTTTACAAATAAAAAAGCTCAATATTTTCTATATAATCTAGAAAGTAAAAAGCTAATTTCATTTAAAAAAGAAGATTTAACATCCTTTTTTGTAACAAAAGAAAAAGAGATAAGTCAATTTTTTAAAACAAATAAGTTTAAAAGTGATGATAACTATAACGAATTTCTAAAAATCTTATAAAAGTATCATTTGTGACTTAAGTGTATAATCCCTAAATTTTTTAGGGATTTTTTATTTTTTAGATGTTAAAGGACGTTGAAAATGCAGTATTGATAAAATTAAAGGGTTTCTTGTTGGGAAAAATAATTTTGAATATATAAAGTGTGTTTAAAATTTGCAAATATTAATATTAATTAACATCTTTGTGAACTTAAAATATTAAAATTTTGTTAATATGAATGTTAAACTACGTGTATTAAGCGCGGGAGCTTTGTTTTTCTTAGGACAAGTTGCTTACGCGCAAACTACAAAAATTGACACTACAACTAAAGAGACTCAAATTGAAGAGGTTGTGATGGTAGGTTTTGGTCAGAAAAGAGCGGTTCAGGAAATTACTGGATCAACTTCAACAATGAAAGCTAAGGCGATTGAAGATATCCCTGTTGCTTCAGTGGATAAGATGCTTCAAGGTAGAGTAACTGGTGTACAGACAGGCGCATCTTCAGGTCAACCGGGAGGTTTTGCTGCTGTTAGAGTAAGAGGAGTTGCATCTATTAATGGAGGAGTAAATCCAATTTATATTGTAGATGGCGTTAGAATTGCTTCTGGAGATTTGACTGGTAACAGTACAACTTCAAATATTTTAGCAAGTTTAAATCCAGACGATATCGAAAGTTTGACTGTTTTAAAGGATGCTGTATCTACAGCTGTTTATGGAGCTGATGCTGGTGCTGGAGTAATTGTTATTACAACAAAATCAGGTAAGAAAGGAAAACCAAGATTTAATGTAAGTTTTAATCATGGTGTAAGTGATCGTGCTGTTGAAGGTTACAGAGGTCTTTCAGCTGATCAATATAAAAAATTGGTAGCTGTTAGTGCTTTAAATAGATATTCTTCATTAGGTACTGTGGAAAATGCTATGACACAACTTGAAGGGGGAGCCTTAGGAGCAGGAATAGCTGCAATATATACGCAAGGTGGTAATACCGATTGGAGAAAAGAGCTTTCCCATTCTGGAGCGTATGTTCAGAATGCAGATGTAAGCGTTTCCGGAGGAAATGAGCAAGTTTCTTATTATACTTCTGTAAATTATTTTGATCAGAATAGTATTGTGAAGAATTCATATTTTAACAGATTGACTTTTACCAATAAGTTAGATGTTAAGGCCACGGATAAATTTAGATTTGGAACAAATTTACAATTCTCATATAGTAAAATCAGTACTTTAGCTAATGGAGGTGGATTTGCAAATCCTATTTTAGGAGAATATTTCTTAAGACCTACAGATCCTGTTTATAATGCTGATGGAAGTTATTATTGGGGAGGAAATGGAAGAATGTCAAATGGATTGTTCAATAATGCTGCACTTCTTGCATTAAATTCTAGCACTGGAAAAACTGCAAGAATTTTTGGTAATCTATATGCAGAATACGATATTGTTAAAAACTTGAAGTACAGATTCGTTTTTGCTCCTGAATTTATCAATGTAGAAGAGGACGAATACTCAAGTCCTGTTCATGGTGATGGTACCAATTATAATGGTTTAGCAACTTCAGGTTCTAGAAGATATTTCAATTTTAACGTTCAAAATATACTTAGCTATAACTTTAGATTAGCAGATAGACACAATTTTGATTTCTCTGCAATTCAGGAAGCGTATAAGTCTGATTTTAGAAATATTACAGCTACAGGATCTGCTGTAGGAGCTCTTAGCCTTACTACCTTAACAAACTTTGTTAAGATGCAATCAATGGCAGGAGGGAGAAGCGAAAATAGTAGATATGGTTATGCTGTAACTGGTCATTATGACTTTGATAAATTAGTATTATTAGATGCGTCATATAGAAGAGATATTCTTTCAAATTTTACACCAGGTCAAAAAGCTGGAGATTTCTGGTCTGCTGGTGTTGGATTTGATGTTGCAAGACTAGACTTTGTTAAAAATATTGATGCTATTTCATCATTGAAATTCAGAGCGTCTTATGGTAAAGTAGGTAACCAGATTTCGGCATTACCATACGCACTATTCCAATATTCAACAAACTATAATGACTTAGCTGCTGCAAGTTATTCTGGATTTTTCAATCCAAACTTGAAATGGGAAACTATCAAGCCTTTTAACGTTGGATTCGACTTTGGTTTCTTCAAAAACAGATTAACTGTTTCTGCGGATTATTATAATAAGAAAACTGAAGACTTAGTTTATAATATTCCACTTTCATCTGCTCAAGGTTTAGCAAGTTACGTAGATAATATTGGTGATTTGGTAAACAAAGGATTTGAATTTGCTGTAAATGCTGATATCTTTAAAGGTTCAAGAGATCAATTTAATTTAACAATTGGCGCTAACTTAAGTACTTTAGATAATGAAATTACTTCACTATATGGTGGTGATGTAAATACAGGTCTTCAGACGATCAGAGTTGGTGAGGGTGTTAGAACTTGGTACCTAAGAAAATGGGCAGGTGTAGATCCAACTAATGGTGATCCACTTTGGTATGTAAATGGAGTTGATGGAGAAACTACAAATAACTATAATAATGCTAAACAAGCTGTACAAGGAAGCTTCTTAAGTAAAGTATTTGGTGGGGCAAATATTAATGTAGCTTATAAAGGAATTGGATTAGATGCACAATTCACTTATGGATTTGGTGGAAAAGTTTATGATGATTGGGCAAATTATTTATTTAGTGATGGTCAGTACACTGCTAATTATCCTGGATATGCAGATCAAATGGATTACTGGAGCCTAGAAAATCCAAATGCGGCTAATCCTAAACCAATTTATGGTGGTAACAAAAGATCTAATCAAGCTTCTACAAGATTCTTATATGATAGTGATTATATCAGATTAGGAAATGCTAAACTTTCTTACACGTTTGATAGACAATTTTTAAATGGTTCTGGTTTAAACTCTGTACAATTTTATGTAATGGGAACAAACCTTTGGACTCATACATTTGATGATAGATTGAAGTTAGATCCGGAAATTAACTTAGAAGGAACTTCAAACTTGAACTTACCTATTATGAGAACCTATAGTATTGGGGTTAATATTGGGTTTTAATTAAAATTAAAAAGATATTATGAAAATAAATTTTTTAAAAACAGCTATTTTAGCAGTTGGTGTATCTACAGCAATTGTTTCATGTAGTGATGATTTTGTGGAAACGAAATTTTATCAGGATGTTGAGCAGGCTCCATTAACGAGCTTAAACGAAGTGGAGTCTTTTGAAAGAGGTATGTATACTTCTATGAGAGCTTCTACGTATTATGGAAGAGATTACGGATTGTACGCTGAAGTTAGATCTGATGAAATGTATAGTAATGGGTACGCTGGTTATTATAACACAGTATATAATTATACAATGACTTCTGCTGATGCATATTCAAGAGATACTTACAGACAGATTTATACTGCTGTAGCAAAAGCAAATATTCTTATTAATACAGATGTTAATGGTATTAAAGGAACAGATTCTCAACGTGATGCTGTAAGATTTCATATTGGTCAGGCACATGCTTTAAGAGCGTTGTTCTTTTTCGATTTGTTAAAATTATATGGACAAAAGTATTCAGGAGGAACTCTTGGTATTGTTACTCCTTTGAAGTATGATCCTAAAGCAATGCAAGCAAGAGGAACTATTGCTGAAAATGAAGCACAGATTGAGGCTGACTTCGTTAAAGGTTTACAAATGATGGAGGCTTATCCACAAGGAGGAGGTCCTTTGAATCTAAGTACAAATGCTGTTAAAGCATTAATGAGCAGATTTTATTTGTACAAAAAAGACTATGCTAAAGTAAGAAATCTTGTAGCTGACATTGCAAATTCATATCAGGTAATACCAACTTCATCTTACGCAGGATCATGGAGTTCTCCAACGCAAAGCAATAGTATTTTTGAATTGGCTGTTGGTGTACCAGGATCTAATGGTACAGATTCTTGGGGGTATATGCTTAATTATGATGGATATGGTAACGTTGTGATGGAAGAATCATTATATAATTCATATGCAGCTAATGACGTAAGAAAAAGTATTATTGAAGAAATCGATGCAGAATATTATATCTACAAATATCCAAATTTGGAAGGTACAGATAATATTAAAATTGTAAGAATTGAAGAAGTATTACTTAACGGAGTAGAAGCAGAACTTAACGGAGGATCTGCAACAACAGCGCTAAATTATTACAACAGAATTATTACAAATAGAGGATTAACTGCGGCAGCAACTGTTAATATGGCAACTTTAAAACTAGAAAGAGCTAAAGAATTAGTTGGTGAAGGTTTCAGACTATGGGATCTACTAAGATGGGGCGATGCTGTTCCTAGACCTGCAGGAGCTAGTACTAATAATCAGTTAACTGCTTTTCCAATTCCTAGAGTTGAAACAGACGTAGCTGGTACACTTGTTGCTCCTAACCCAGGTTACGATAACTAAATATTTAATATATTTAATAACAAAAAAAGTCTGCGCAAGCAGACTTTTTTTGTTATATTCACTTAAAAAAATAAGTTATGATAATAAAAAAATTTTACATCTTAGGAGGATTAGTAATAATTAGTTTTACCTCACCAGTATTTTCTCAGAATACAAGTACTGGAGGAGCGATAAACACAAATGACGGAAGAGTATTTTTATCTCCTAAAAGAACTATTGCTCCATCAGAAATTATTGATGGCAGCCCATATTACAATGGTAACGATTTTAAAAAAGTATTTATTTCTGGATATTCAAAAAATGTTCAAGACTTAAGATATAATAGCTATTCTGACGAAATGGAATTTTCTGATGGAAGTGATGTTTTTTCAATCAATAAAGAGAGTGGAATGATAGTCAATTTTACTACACTAAATAAAATATATGAATGTGTCAGTTATAATATTGAAGGAAGAGATAAATTCGGATACTTAGTACAATTAGTAATCAATCCTGACAAATATTCTTTATACAAAAAAGAGAAAACTGAATTACTGAAAGGAGAAAAGAGCCCTAATGGAATAACAAAAGATAGAAATGATTATTTCGTGAAAGATAAAGAACTTTATATATTGAAAAATAAAGATGCATTTATATCATTTCCTAAAAGCAAAAAAGAATTTATGAATAAATTTAATAATTCGCAAATGGAAGTTTATCTGAAACAGAATAATATAAATTTTAAAAAAGAAAGCGATTTGATTAAACTGATAAGTTATATGAATACATTATAACATATTTTATATTTTTGCAGATTAATCATTACAATGAAATATCTTCTTTTTATAATACTGTTCTTCGGCTCTTTTTACAAAGCCCAAGTTATTGTCAATAAAACAGACTCTAACATGCTTGATAAAAAACTAAAAGATACCTTAGTAATAGATTCGGGGACAAAAGATTCTCTAAAAATTTTTAAGCCGACGATTAATGATTATCAGTATCAGACACAGTTTTCTGAAAAGAAAATCTTTGATACGGCGATGACTTTTAATAAGACGTATATTTTTTCTCAGTATAATAACAGAGATAACTTTGGAAGAGTGCAGTTTGCAAATATAGGATCAGGATTCAATCCTTTATCATATGAAGTGAATGCTGAGCAAAACCTTTCTCTTTTACCAACAAATAAGTCGTACGGAATTTTAGGAATTAATGACATTAAATATTACGATGTAAAAACTCCAACGGCAACCTTTATTTATCATACCGCAATGAAGAACGGGGCTGCTTTACAGTCAACGTATACCCAGAACATTGGTAAGAGATTCAATTTTGCTTTAGATTATATGGGACTTCGTTCTCAAGGATTTTACAGAAATTCATTGGCAGCAAATAATAATACTTTGTTTTCGGGACATTATACTTCCAAAAGTGGGGATTATGAATTATTTGCTCATTACCTTCATCAGAATGTAAACAATCAGGAGAATGGAGGAATTGTCAATGATGATCTGTTTCAGTCTGGAGATAGTGAGTTTAGAAATCGTGATAGAGCTTTGGTGAATTTGGCCTCATCCAGTTCGCAATATTCTTACAGAAGATACTATCTGAGTCATCAGTTTACTCCTTTTAATGCTGAAAAATTTCCTTTTAGAATTCGACATACTATTTTTAATCAAGGAAATAAATATTATTATAACCAAGTTAGTTTAGAGCCATATTGGTACACTTCTGAATCAGAAATTGTAAATGGTTTTCCTCTTGCAACTAAAAAATACTCAAATAATTTTAGCAATACATTGAGTTTGGTTTTTGATAATGAGCGTTTCAAATTAGATGCGGGATTAAGGTATCAAATGCTGAAGTTCGGAGTAGATCAAATTACATTGCCAACGCTTGAAATTCCTTCTGAAATGAAAGAAAACAGATTAGGCGCTGTCGGAAATCTACAGATCAAACTTTTCGACAAATTCCAGGTCAATTCATTTTTGGAAATTTCGAAAGGAAGTCAGTTTGGAAATTATTTGAAAACAACAAACAATATCAAGTTTGAGCCGATTAAAGATTACTTTGTTAATGCAAAAGTAAATTTCCAAAGTTCATACCCGTCATTTAATTATCTTGCGAACGCTTCGGTATATAATAATTTTAATTATTTCCTTAGTGATGCAAAAAATCAGTCGGTAACAGAAATTGGGGGTAATGTCAATTTAAAATGGTTTCAAACTCAACTTTTTGCCAACTATTTCAGAATAGATAATTATACTTATTTTGATGCCGCTGCGATGCCAAGACAAAGCGCAAATTCTGTAAATATTTCTCAAATCGGTGGTGATGCTACATTCAGCTATGGAAAGTTTCATTTAAATACAAGAGTACAGTTTCAAAATGCTTTAACCAATAAAGAGTTGTTGCCAATGCCATCTTTTATCGGAAGAGCCAACTTTTTCTTTCAGTCTAAAGCATTCAAAAATGCAGCAGAAATTCAGGCTGGTTTAAAAGTATATTACTTCTCAAAATTTTCTACACGAGAATATTTCCCGATTCTTAACGAATATATTTTGCCAAGCGCAGATTCTTTCTCAATCGGAGGACAGCCAATTGCCGATTTGTACGTCAATATGAAGGTAAAAAGAATGTTTTTCTTTATCGAAGGTCAGCAAATAGGAACAGTCGTTTCACCAAACAAATCATATGCATTTCCACATTATCCGGTCTATGATTTTAGACTGAATATCGGAATTTTATGGTATCTGTTCAACTAAAATTAAATCAGGTTGAAAACAATAAATAAAATAGCATTCAGCGAAATTGAAAGTATTCCAAAACTTATAAAAGATTTCCTGAATCATGATATACAAGGATTTGAAGCACATACTTTTTCTCTTGAAAATTTTGCTCAGCAAATTCATTTAAAACAAAACTCTTTCACATTAGAAAAAAGAGAAATTCTATTTGAAACGATAAAATCTCAACTTTCAGATTTTAAGTTGTCTTCTAAACAGATAGAAAACTTAGAAAATTTTAAAGATAAAAATACATTTACGATTACAACCGGGCATCAGCTTAATCTGTTTTCCGGGCCTGTTTTTTTTATATACAAAATTCTTCAGACGATAAAAACCTGTACCTATTTAAAGCAAAATTTCCCTGATTTTAATTTTGTTCCGGTGTATTGGATGGCTTCTGAAGATCACGATTTTGCAGAAATCAATCATTTTAAAACAGAGAATAATTATTACGAAATCAACGAAAAGTCGGGCGGTGCAGTTGGAAAGATTTCTGTAAATGATACTTTTTTCATTTCTGAGTTTGAGAAAGAATTTAAAGATTCTGTTTTCGGAACTGAGTTGATTTTAATGC
>Ga0157370_10004966_pt1 | contig 15056 bp, 9 predicted proteins | sample C35metaG_FD_113463 | JGI IMG/M metagenome (GOLD analysis project Ga0157370, IMG submission 113463) | Corn rhizosphere microbial communities from Kellogg Biological Station, Michigan, USA - C3-5 metaG | ecosystem: Host-associated > Plants > Roots > Rhizosphere > Soil | place: USA: Michigan...
CCGTTCACCAACGAGGAACTGGTCGGCGAGGCGCTGGCGCCGATCCGCAACCAGGTGGTGATCGCCACCAAGTTCGGTTTCAAGGATGGCGATTCGAAGACCGGCATGGACAGCCGGCCGGAACGCATCCGCGCCGTCGCCGAAGCCTCGCTCAGGCGGCTGCGGATCGATCGCATCGACCTGTTCTACCAGCATCGCGTCGACCCGAACGTGCCGATGGAGGACGTGGCTGGCACCGTCAAGGAGCTGATCGCGGAAGGCAAGGTGAAGCACTTCGGCCTGTCGGAAGCGGGCGTGCAGTCGATCCGCCGCGCACATGCGGTGCAGCCTGTCGCCGCGCTGCAAAGCGAGTATTCGCTGTGGTGGCGTGAGCCGGAAAAGGAGGTGCTGCCGACCTGCGGGGAATTGGGCATCGGCTTCGTGCCGTTCAGCCCGCTGGGCAGGGGCTTCCTCGCGGGAAAGATCGACGCGAGCACCGCGTTTGCCAAGGACGATTTCCGCAACAACGTGCCACGCTTCTCGCCCGAGGCGCGCCAGGCAAATCAGACGCTGGTCGACCTGTTGGGGCGCATCGCGGCCGGCAAGCAGGCGACGCCGGCGCAGATCGCGTTGGCATGGCTGCTGGCGCAGCGGCCGTGGATCGTACCGATTCCGGGCACGACGAAGCTGCATCGGTTGAAGGAGAACATCGGCGCCGCGGATATCGCGCTGAGCGCTGACGATCTTCGGCAGATCGGCGAATCATTGGCGCAGATCCGGGTGCAGGGCGACCGCTACCCGGCGCACCTGGCAGCGCAGGCGGGCAGGTGACAGGCATCGCCCGGCCTTTCGATCAATAGCAGGAGCACGACCATGGAAATCATCCGCAACGGCTCGCAACCCTCCGTCACCGGGCCGGCCGAATATTTCACCGGCGCGGTGCGCATCGATGCGCCGTTCAAGGGCATCGGCGGCGCCAACGTGTCCGGCGCCATCGTGACCTTCGAACCGGGCGCACGCAGCGCCTGGCATACCCATCCGTGCGGGCAGACGCTGATCGTCACCGCGGGCAAGGGCTGGACCCGGTGCGAAGGCGGTCCGATCGTGGAAATCAACGCGGGCGACATCATCTGCTGCCCAGCCAACCACCGGCACTGGCATGGCGCCACGCCGACCACCGCGATGACCCACATCGCCGTGCAGGAGGCGAAAGACGGCAAGGTGGTCGAGTGGATGGAGAAGGTGACCGATGAGGAATATCTTGTAGGGCCGACCGCCTGACCCCATGACATCAGTCCCGATGACCTCACTCCCGCAAGGAAAAACGCCATGACCACCAAAGCCTACGGCGCACACGCCGCCGACAAGCCGCTGCAGTCCCTCGACATCGAGCGCCGCGCGCCCGGCCCGCAGGATGTGCAGATCGAGATCGCCTATTGCGGCGTCTGCCATTCCGACCTGCATACGGTGCGTTCGGAGTGGGGCGGCACGCTGTATCCCTGCGTGCCCGGCCACGAGATCGTCGGCCATGTCAGCGCCGTGGGCGGTGAGGTGACCGGCTTCAAGGTCGGCGACACCGTGGGCGTGGGCTGCCTGGTCGGCAGCTGCCAGCATTGTGCGGCCTGCGATGAGGGGCTGGAGCAGTATTGCGAGAACGGCTTCGTCGGCACCTACAACGGCCCGACCGCGGATGCGCCCGGGCACACGCTGGGCGGTTACTCGCAGCGCATCGTGGTCGACAAGAAGTTCGTGCTGAAGATCCGTCACCCCGAAGCGCAGCTCGCCGCGGTCGCGCCGCTGCTGTGCGCCGGTATCACGACCTACTCGCCGTTGCGGCACTGGAAGGTCGGCCCCGGCAGCAAGGTCGGCGTGGTCGGCATCGGCGGACTGGGCCACATGGGCGTGAAGCTCGCGCATGCGATGGGCGCGCATGTGGTGGCGTTCACCACCTCGGACAGCAAGCGCCAGGCCGCGCTGGACCTCGGCGCGAACGAGGTGGTGGTTTCGCGCAACGCCGACGAGATGAAGGCGCACGCCAACAGCTTCGACTTCATCCTCAACACCGTGGCCGCCAGCCATTCGCTGGATGCCTTCACCGGCTTGCTCAAGCGCGACGGCACCATGGTGCTGGTCGGTGTGCCCGAGCATCCGCATCCGTCGCCGAGCGTGGCGAACCTGATCTTCAAGCGCCGCGCGATCGCCGGCTCGCTGATCGGCGGCATCGCCGAGACCCAGGAGATGCTGGATTTCTGCGCGGACAAGGGCATCGTCTCCGACATCGAGATGATCCCGATGCAGAAAATCGACGAGGCCTACGACCGCATGGTGAAGGGTGACGTGAAGTACCGCTTCGTCATCGACAACGCCACGCTGGCGGGCTGATCACTCGCGTAGGAGCCCGCTCGCGGGCGATGCTTTTTCACGGAATTAGGAAGAGCATCGCCCGCGAGCGGGCTCCTACGCGAAGTTTGTTCAATGCGATGGGCTAGCCGCGGTTTCTCCGCCGCGGCCAACCCGCATTCGCGTCAACCTTCGCCCATGCCATCGACCGGTTCCGCTGCCCTGCAGGCACGCACCTTGTCCTCGATCTGCTGGCCGACCGTGGCGTCCACGTTTTTCCAGTACGCGAAGGCGCGTTCCAGCACCGGGCTGCGCACGCCGCCGAGCAGGCTGCCGGCGACTTGCTCGACGAACTGCGCGCGCTGGGCGTCGTTCCAGACTTCGCGAACCAGGGTGCCGGCCTGGCCGAAGTCGTCATCTTCCGGATGCAACGTGTAGGCGCTGCGCACCATCTCGCCGTCCGCCTCCCAGCCGTTCTCCACCGGGCCGGTGTCGTCGGACCAGGGTCGGCCACCGCTGTTGGGTGCATGCACCGGTGCGTTGCCGCTGTGGTGGTAGGCCATCTGGCCGTCGAACATGTACGTGTTCACCGGCACCCTGGGCTGGTTCACCGGCAACTGGTGGAAGTTGGTGCCGATGCGGTTGCGCTGCGCATCGGCGTAGGCGAACGCGCGACCCAGCAGCATCTTGTCCGGCGACAGGCCGATGCCCGGCACGGTGTTGCCCGGCGAGAACGCGGCCTGCTCTATCTGCGCGAAGAAATTCTCCGGGTTGCGGTTCAAGGTCATCGTGCCGACCTTGATAAGCGGGTAGTCCTTGTGCGACCAGGTCTTGGTGAGATCGAACGGGTTGAAGCGGTAATCCTTCGCCTCCGCATACGGCATCACCTGCACGGACAGACCCCACACCGGGAACTCGCCGCGCCTGATCGCGTTGAACAGGTCGGCGCGGTGGAAGTCGGCGTTCTCGCCGGCCATCGCGGCGGCCTCGGCGTTGTTGAAAAATTTCATGCCCTGGCGGGTGTGGAAGTGGTACTTCACCCAGAACCTCTCGCCGGCGGCATTGATCCACATGTAGGTGTGCGAGCCGTAGCCGTTCATGTGGCGCCAGGTGCGCGGCAGGCCGCGCTCGCCCATCACGTAGGTGACCTGGTGCGCGGTTTCCGGATTGCTGGTCCAGAAATCCCACTGCATGTGGTTGTCGCGCAGGCCGGAGTCGGGCAGCCGCTTCTGGCTGCGGATGAAATGCGGAAACTTCATCGGGTCGCGCAGGAAGAACACCGGCGTGTTGTTGCCGACCAGGTCGTAGTTGCCTTCGTCGGTGTAGAACTTCAGCGAGAAGCCGCGCACGTCGCGCCAGGTATCCGGGCTGCCCGATTCGCCGGCCACGGTGGAGAAACGCGCCAACATCTCGGTGGACGTCCCCTTCCGGAACAGCGCGGCCTTGGTATAGGCGGAGACGTCTTCGGAAATCTCCAGCACGCCGAACGCACCGGCACCCTTGGCGTGCGGTTGGCGCTCGGGCACCTTCTCGCGGTTGAAGTGCGCCATCTGCTCCAGGAAGTGTACGTCGTGCAGCAAGATCGGGCCGTTCGGGCCGATGGTCAGCGAGTTGCGGTCGCTGATGGCGGGTGCACCGGAGCTGGTGGTCGAGCCGCCCTTGGGCTGGTTGCCTGGCTTGGACATGGCGTGCTTCCTTCTATCGGTGGCTGGCGGGGAGGGAGAGGCGCAGTACGTCCACCGAGTCTGCCCGCAACGTCGCAGACAAGCCATTCGGTTTTTCCAATCGCCGCGATAGACCGTGCCTCGGGCGTGCGGGTTGCTGGTATTCATCGCGTCATGGCCCGGTTGCCGGTTGCCCGGATACCTGGCACGGCGTATCCGGACCTTGGGGCGAGTCTCGGCAGTGGCGAGCAACGATTGCAGCACGACGATGTGGCGGGCTATTGCACGAAAGTGTCACTTTTTGCGGCTTCCGTTCCGAAGCCTCGAACAGAGCTGCCGGGGAGCGCGCAACGGCGCATGGTCTGCGCAGGATCGGACACGGCCGGAATCCGTTGCCGACCTCAGTAGCGCCGGAACCATTCCTTCAGCGTTTCGACGTCGCTGGTCATGGCCAGGCCCAGCGCCAGCAGGATGCGTGCCTTCTGCGGGCTGAAGTCTTCACCGGCGATGATGCCGGTTTCTTCGAGGTATCGGCGCCGCGCCACCCGTCCGCGGGCGGCCCGTGTGCACTGCACTACGGCAACGCCCTGGCGCACGGCCTCTTCAAGCGCCGCCTTTTCCGCGCGCGCGGGAATCCCGGGGGCGAACCCGGCGGAGACAATACCGCGCGCGCCCTTGGCGATGGCGGCCTCGATGAAGGTGGCATCGGCACCGACGTAGGAATAGACAATATCGACGCGCGGGATCTGCGCATCGTCTGTCAATGCGGCAAATGCGGTGTCCGGCGCATGCGGTCGCTCCACCCGCCGGTAGTAGTGGATGCCATCGGCGTCGACCACACCCAGCGCGCCGAAGTCCGCCGAGCGAAACGTATCCAGGCGCAAGGTGGATGATTTCACCACGTCGCGGGCGGCGTGGATCTCGTCATTGAGCACCACCAGCACGCCGCGGCCGCGCGACGAAGGATTCGCCGCAACGCGCGCGGCCTCGATCAGGTTCATCGATGCGTCGGTGCCGACGGCACTGAGCGGCCGCTGCGCACCCACCAGCACAACGGTATGTGGCACATCGAGCGTGAGGTTGAGGAAGAACGCCGTCTCTTCGAGTGAGGCCGTTCCGTGCACGATCACGAAGCCATCCAGATCGGGCTGTTCGGTGGCGATGCGACGGATCAGCGCGCGCAGGGAAAGCCAGTCGCGGGGCACCAGACTGGTGCTGCCGGCTCCGTGAAATGGCGCGGCAACGATGTCCGCGATCTTGCGCAGCTCGGGTATGCGATCGAGGACTTCGTTGATGTCCAGCTTGGCCCCGTGCTCGGGGTAATCCATCAGGTCCAGCGCGGAGGTGCCCAGGGAGGAGATCGTGCCGCCACAGCCGATCAAGGCGATTCGGGGGAGATGGGGCTTTTCGTTCACGGGGATGCCTTGACAGAAAATGCTGATCGCCTGGTGCAACCATGCCAGCCAAGTCTGCATGAGGCGAGGTCGGTTGACCTGATGCGAAAGTCACGCCTGCATGATCCTGGCTGAGCAGTGCCAACCGGCAAGGGCGACCTCCCGTGATCCGGGGAAGAACCAGCCAGGAGCCCGGCGCATTTCTGCGCCGGGCTCCTGGTGGTCGGGATCGAGCGGGAACGATCAGTCGTGCGATTTCGCCACCACGGCGCCGTTGTTCGGATCGACCAGCAGGTCGACATCGCTGCCGTGCGACGTCTTGGCCTCGGCGCTCCACAGGCCATGGTCGAACTCCACGTCCTTGATGTTCTGGTAGCCGGCGGCCGCCAGCTTGGCATTGACTTCGTTCTTGTTGAGCTTCGACGGTGCATCGGCCGGATACACCACGCCGTTGACCGGCCCGACCGCGAGCTTGACCCACTTGTCGTTGCCGCCGCGGGCCTTGCTGCGCCACACGCCATCCTTGAATTTCAGGCCCTTCACCTCCTTGTAGCCGGCGTTGGCGATTGCGGTCTTGATGGCTTCTTCGCTCAGCGCACCGGTGGGTGCCTGGGTGGTCCAGGTGGTCGTGGTTTGGACGGTACGAGCGGTGGACGTGCTGGTGGCCGGAGCCACCTGCGCCGCGACGGCAGCGCACACCGACAGACCGATCAACAGGGGAAGCATGCGCTTGATCATCGTGAACTCCTCGACAGTGGGGATGCGAACGGATGTGGCTGGGAAGGGACTGCGTGCCCCAACTCAGGCTGCTGCGATGGGAGCACTGCGCTGCGGACGAACGCGTGAAATCATCCATCACCCGCCGGTTCGAGTGGAGCGCGGTTCAGCAATGTCGACAACGTGTCGACTCGGCCCTGGTTCGGGCCCTCTGCGACGCAAGCCGCCGGATTTGCGGCGCTGTCACTCAAGGGGTGCTGGAGAAGCGCCGACGCGTCATGCACTTGACGAGGTCCGGAAGTTTTGGGCGCACTGCCCGAGGCGACGCGGTGCCGGCCATTCGCTATCCTCTCGAGGGCTGCCAGCGCTTGCCGGCGCGGAAATCCCCTACTATTTGCCCGAAGGGGAGCAGGGGCGAAGGCGTTCGGTGACCAACACCGCCTTCGGCGGGTATCCAGTCGTGCATCAACAGCCCAGGGACATCACCCATGTGCCGATTTACCGCCAGGTTCATCGCCGTGTCATTGCTGAGCACCGCGTTGTTCATCAGTTCGCCCTGGCTGGACGCCACCACCGCGACGGCGCAGAAGACCGCAGCTGCCGGGGCCAGCGTCTTCCAGCACACCAGCGCGTTGAACGGGCTGCTGCCGGTGCATGTGGACCGGCACGACGGGCGCATTCTCGTCACCTTGCCGGCGGCGCAATCCGATGGTGTTTCGGCGCGGTTCCTCTATGCCACGACCTTGCGCACGGGCCTCGGCGCTGCGCCGACGTTTCTCGACCGTGGCCGGATCGGCACGATGCAGCTGATCGCGTTTCGCCGCTACGGCAAGAAAATCGCCGCCGTGTTCGAGAACCCCCGCTTCCGGGGCGCCGGCAGTGTTGCTTCGGCGAGTCCGGATTTCGTGACTTCCATCGTCTGGATGGGCGATATCGCAGCCGCGTTGCCGGATGGACGGATGGTGGTGGACCTGTCCGGCTTTCTCACCACCGACACCCTCGGCATCGCCAATTCGCTCGACCAGAGTGGCGATACCTTCGGTGTGGGTGGTGCGCAGGGGGCCGGCAAGGGGTTTGCGCTCGATCCCGGGTTGAGTGCCGCCGACCCCGCATCGGTGAAGCTGTTTCCGGACAACCTGGAAGTCGACGCGGTGCAGACCTACCGCTCGAAGTCGCCCGGTGCTGAGGTCTCCAACATCGCGCCGGATGCGGAGCAGGTCAGCTTCACCGTGCATCACAGTTTCGTGCGTTTGCCGGGGCCGGGATTTCACCCGCGCCGCTTCGATCCGCGCATCGGGGGCTTCTCCACCCAGGTGGTGGAATTCGGCACACCGCTCGGTGGCGATGTGGTGCGCGACTATGCGAATCGATTCCGGCTGGACAAGATCGATCCTGCCGCGGCGCGCTCGAAGGTGCGCAAGCCGATCGTGTTCTATGTCGATCGCAACGCGCCCGAACCGATCCGCTCGGCACTGATCGGGGGCATCGGCTGGTGGAGCAAGGCGTTCGATGCCGCCGGCTATATCGACGCGTTCCAGGTGAAGCTGCTGCCGGCGGACGTCGATCCGATGGACGTGCGCTACAACGTCGTCAACTGGGTGGATCGCGCCACGCGCGGCTGGTCCTACGGCCAGCAGATCGTCGACCCGCGCACCGGCGAGATCGTCAAGGGCATGGTGGTGATCGGCTCGCTGCGGGTGCGCCAGGACATCCAGATCTTCGAGGGGCTGGTCGGTGCCGACAAGGTCGGCAAGGGTGGCCCGAACGATCCTGCACAGGTCGCGCTGGAACGCATTCGGCAGCTCGGTGCACACGAGGTGGGGCACACGCTGGGCTTCGCGCACAACTTCGCCGCCAGCACCCAGGGGCGCGCCTCGGTGATGGATTACCCGCCGCCGCGCATCAACCTGGTCGATGGTCGCCCGGATCTCACCGGCGCTTACGCGAGCGGCATTGGTCGCTGGGACATGGCCACGCTCGACTGGCTCTATAGCGAGCCGCCATCGGGTCACGATCCCCAGGCGGTTGCCGATGCCATCGCAGGCGCTGTGGTGGCATCGGGCCTGCGCTACGTGTCGGACGAGGATGCTCGCGCCGACGACACCGCACAACCATGGGCCTCGCTCTGGGACGATGGCGCCGACCCGACCGCCGAACTCGTGCGGCTGATGGGTGTGCGCCGTGCAGCGATCGACCACTTCGGACTGGCCGCGTTGTCGCCGGGCGAACCCATGGCCGACCTGCGCCGACGTTTCGTGCCGATCTGGCTGCTGCACCGCTACCAGATGGTCGCCGCGGCGAAGGCGATCGGTGGCGTCGATTTCCGCTATGCCGTCAACGGTGGTGGCCGCGAAGTGTCGGCGCCGGTGTCGTCGGCGGCGCAGCGCGCGGCACTGGACGCCGTGCTGGATACCTTGTCGCCCGATCAGTTGCGTGTGCCGCCAAAGCTGTTGCCGCTGCTGTCGGCGGCGCGCAACGGCAGCGCGAACCGGCAATACAGCATCGAACTGTTTGCCGGTACCGGCGGCACCGTGTTCGATCCACTGGTGGCCGCCGACGGCGCCGCGACGCTGACCCTGGATGCCTTGCTGGCGCCCGCGCGGCTGGCCCGGCTGGATGCCCAACACGCCACCGACACCAAGGCGCTCGGCGTCGCGGAAGTGCTCGACCGTCTGCTGGCGACGGCGCTTCCCGACGACACCGATGCGCTGACCCGGCGTATCGCCTATCGAACCCTGGTCACCCTCGCGCAGATGGCACACGACCCCGCCACCACGCCAGGCGTGGCCGCGCTGCTGGATGAACGCGTGCATGAGACCGCGCTCGCGCTGGCCCGGCGCCATGGCAGCGTCGCTGACCGTGCCTGGGCCAGCAGCCTGTCGCGCCAGTTGCTCGATCCCCGGCAGCTCGACAAGCTGCTGGCCACTCATGCGCAAGGCGTCGAGGTACCACCGGGCGCCCCGATCGGCAGCGAGGCTGACTGGATGGGGATGCCGGGTGAACCCTGAGCCCGGGTCGCCCGGTCGGTCAGGATCGGAAGCGATGTCGGGGACATGGTCGATAGGTCCCCTGGCGGGCGTTGGCACCTTGGAAACGCCTGCAAGCGAGGCCAGGCAGGTGGCGAAAACGTGTGGACAGCCACCATCCGGCGGCACTGGTTCGGCGATCAGGCTAAAGCGCATGCTCGCGTCGGAACCAGCTCATTATTGAATCCTCACCGTACGCTCATGAAATGTAGTTGGGGAGCGCTCATAGTGCGGACCGGGCGACACAAGGTGTGGATGAATGCGGTTTGCGACGTCAAGTGGAGGGCGATGATGGGTATTGAACCGAATCAAGCCGCATCGCACGCATGGCAGCGACTGGCCGCGGCCATGCGCGGTGCCCTGTTGCTTCCCGGCAATCCGGATTATGAGGAACGCCGGCATGTCTGGAACGGCGCCATTGATCGCCGGCCGCTGGGCATTGCGCGTTGCGCTGACGCCGAAGACGTCAGTGTCGCCGTCAAGTTCGCGGCCAGCGAGCACCTTCCGCTCACCGTGCGCGGCGGTGGCCACAACGTGGCGGGGCTGGCCGTGCGTGACGGCAGCTTGATGCTGGATCTTGGCGCACTGAATCGCGTCGAGGTCGATGCGCAGGCGCGCATCGTGCGGGTCGAAGGCGGCGCCTTGTGGCGCGAGGTTGATGCAGCGACGCAGCTGCATGGTCTTGCCACCACCGGCGGTTTCGTTTCGAGCACCGGCGTCGGTGGTTTGACGCTGGGTGGCGGCGTCGGCTGGCTGATGCGGCGTTGTGGTCTGGCGATCGACAATCTGATCGCCGCTGACGTCGTCCTGGCGGATGGCCGTTGTGTCGTCGCCAGCGCCGACCAGCATGCCGATCTGTTCTGGGCATTGCGTGGCGGTGCCGGCGGTTTGGGCGTGGTGACGAGGTTTGCTTTTCGCCTGCATGCGGTCGGCGAGGTGCTGGCTGGAGCTGTATTCCATCCGATCGAGGCGGCGCCCGCTTTGCTGCGTGCCTTTCGTGCATTCACCCCGGTGGCGCCGGAGCAGGGCACGCTCATGCTGGTGTTCACGACCGCGCCGCCCGCGCCGTTCCTCCCGGCACAAGTGCATGGTCAACGCGTCATGGCGTTGGCTTACTGCTGGAGTGGCGACCCTGCGCATGGCGAGCAGGCTCTCGCGCCGCTCACCGGTTTCGGCGAACCGCTTGGCCGGGTCGGTGGCGTCATGCCGTACGCCGCCTGGCAGCAGTCCTTCGACGCGCATGCCCCTGCCGGCGATCACTACTACTGGACGACCTCGATCTTCGATGGCCTCGATGACGCCCTGATCGATGCGCTCGTCCCGGACGCCGCCACGCCACCCGATCCCATGTGCGAAGTGCATGTACACCATCTGGGCGGCGCGGTGGCTGCGATGCCGGCCGATGCCAGCGCGTTCGTGCATCGGGACGCGCCTTTTTTCATCAACGTGATCGGCCGTGCGCAGGCGGCGGAAACATTCACGGCAGTATGCGAGTGGGCGCGCGGACTGCGTTCCTCGCTGGCGTTATGGGCGCGTGAGGGAATGCAGCCGAATTTCGCCGGCGAGGCGGCTGACTGGCAGGCGCACACACATGATGCCGCCACGCGGGCACGGCTCGAAGGCGTCCGCCGGAAGTACGATCCATCGGGCTTGTTCGAGCCCGTGCGTCGCGACTAGGCCACGAAATCACTCAACAGCGCTCGCGTCTGCTCGACCACATCTTCGAGCCGCGCCGCGGCGCCCTGGCTTTGCACGGTCGTGAACGCATTGCCCAGGATTTCCATCGATCGGGCTTCGGCCTGTGCATGGGCCTTGTACCAATGCGGAAAGAGCGGTGCGTCGGTCAGTTCGCGCACGAATGCAGCGGCCCCGAGCAAGGTCGCGGCGCAGTGGGCATCGCCCCGTTTGAGCACGAGATAAGCCGTGCCCTCGATGCAGCCGGCGATGGCACGTTGATGTTGCAGCCTGACGCTCATGTCGAGCATGCGCAGCCAGTCCTGCGCCGCGCCGCGCACATCGTCGCTGAGGTAGCGCTGCAGGGCGCGATTGATCAACACGTAACCCTGCTGGAAGATGTCGGCCCCCGGCAACGACATGAGTTCGGCGGCCTCGCTCATCCACGCCTCTGCGTCATGGTGCTGACCACGCATCGCGCAAGCAACGCCACGGCTCAGCAGCGCCACCGACCGCAGCCAGTCCGAAGCATGCTCGCTGGCCACGGACAAGGCGGATTCCACACACTGTTCCGAGCCGTCGAAATCTCCGCAGCCAGCCAGTTCGAACGCGAGCACGCCCTGGCCTGACGCGGCGAGCACATCATCGCCGAGCTGCACGGCGAGGCTGATGCCCTCCTGCAGCAACACGATGGCGCGTTGGTGCACCCCGCGATGATGATGGACGATGCCATTGGCGATGAGTGCGCGCGCGCGATGCGAGCTCTGGGCGTGCGTGGCCTGCAAGGCCGCATCCAGCCATTGGCTTGCGCGGTAGTACTCGCCTTGTACCCTGAAGTACCAGCACAGATTGGCGCAGAGCGTGAGCGCGCCCTCGGCCAGATCCGTCTCGACCAGTGCGTAGCCGAATGCTGCCAGCAGGTTTGCCTGCTCCCGCAGCACCCGCTCGTTCCAGAGTGGCTGGCGTCCACCGCGTATTTCCGCATCCACACGCGCGGTGAAATCGATGTAATGCGCCAGATGCGCCCGCCTGACGCGCACTTCGTCATCGCTTTTGCCGAGGCGCGCCAGTGCAAACAGGCGCACGCTGTCGAGCAGGCTGTAACGCGGTGGGTTGCTGCTGGCATCGACCGCGACCAGCGACTTGTCGACGAGTCCACCCAGCAGATCCAGCGTCTGTTCGCCGTCGAATTCGAAAGCCGCGCCGATGGTCATGGCGCCATCCAGCGTCCAGCCGCCGGCGAATACGCCCAGGGCGCACAGCAGTGCCTGTTCGCGCTCGGACAGCAGCGCGAAACTCCAGTCGATCAACGCGCCCAGTGTCTGGTGGTGGGCCGTTCGTCCGGCCGGCGCATCCGCCAGCCACTGGAAACGATCCTGCATGCGCAGCAGCAGTTGCTCGGGACTCAACAGGCGCAGGCGCGCCGCGGCCAGTTCCAGCGCGAGCGGCAAGCCATCCAGGCGGCGGCACAGCTCGGCGACGGCGCCGGCATTCGTCGGCGTCAGCGTGAATCCCGAAGCCAGCGACCGCGACCGTATCAGCAATAACTGCACGGCTGGCACCACGGCCAGGCGCGCGACTTCGTCGACGGTGGCCCATGCACCCGACGTGGGTGCTTCCAGGGGAGGCAGGGAATAAATCGTTTCGCCGGTGCAATGCAAACACCGCTGACTGGTCACCAGCACGCGCAACTCTGCACACAGGGATAGCAAGGACGCAACAAGATGGCCTAGCGGTACAGCCACCCGTTCGCAGTTGTCGAGCAACAGCAGAACGCGGCGCCTTCGCAGCACCTCGACCAGCCTTTCGAGGAGATCGTCCGCGCCAGGCGCTTCGCTGATACCGAAGGCATCGGCCAGTGCGCGCACCAACCCTTCGCCGTTCGTGTAATGGGTGAAGTCGAACAACCAGACCCCATCCGGAAATGCCTGCGCGCACACCCGCGCCGCTTCCAGCGCGGCTTGCGTCTTGCCGATGCCGCCGGGCCCGGTAACCGTCAGCAGCCGCGCACTGCCGAGCAATTCCCCGAGTTCGACGATCACTCTTTCACGTCCGATCAGCGCGCTGGTGCGCTCGGGCAGGCGTGCGTGCACCGGCGGAGCAAAACTCAACACGGCTGGCGCCGCACCCGATGTACTGGTCAGTGGTGCGATGAAGCGGTAGCCCAGGCCGCGCACGGTCTGGATGAAGCGCGGCGACTGGATGTCGTCGCCGAGCGCGCGCCGCAACTGGACGACGAGCCGGTTCAGGGTTGCCTGGGTGACATAGACGTGGCCCCAGACCGCGTCGAGTAGTTGGTCGCGGCTGAGCATCTGGTCCGGATGGATCAGAAACTCGACCAGAACCGCGAACGCCTTGGGCTCGAGACCGACTTCCGTGCCCGCCCGGATCAAACGATGCGCACCCATATCGACCTGCACGTCGGCGAAGGAAAACACGCCGACTGCGGCCGCACGTCCTGAAGGTTTGCCGGTGCCCACCGATGCATTATCACACCGATCCAGCGCACGCGATCAAGCGATTCCTGCGCGATTTCTCACGATTTCCCTATCGCTCCCTCATGAATCCGGGGTCGGTGAATAGCATGCTCCCCGCCGAGCCGCTGCCGGTTGAAGGAAGCCTGCGACGGGTCATCACTACCCCAAGGGAGACTTGCCATGAATACCCGTCTGCAAACAGCGATGGTGCTCGCTGCGCTGGGAGTGTCTGCTGCCACGCTTTCCACCAGGGCGAATGCCTGCGGTGTCACCGACTACCGTGTGCCGATGTCGTTCCACTGGACCTTGCCTCACGCCATGCCGAACCTCGCGGCGGCGGTGGTCGAGGCCTCGGCTGCCGCCCAGGCCTCACCCTCCGCCAATAGCGCCGCGGCAAAAGCCGAGAACGTGTTTCAACTGCTCGAGCCGATCACCGGCTTGTGGAAATTCACCTTCACCTCGAAGGGCAATGTCGGCATTCCTGACGGCACCCAGCTGGATGCGGGATTCACGACCTGGAATGCCGACGGCACCGAAATCATGAATTCCGGACGTGCACCGCCGACCAGCAATTTCTGCATGGGCGTGTTCGAGCACACCAGCGTCTATGGCTACAAGCTCAATCACTACGCGCTGGCCTGGGATCCCACCGGAACGGTCTTTGTCGGACCGGCCAACATCCGTGAACAGCTTCAACTGAATCGCAGCGGCAACACGTACTCGGGCACCTTCTCGCTTACCCAGTACGCGGCAGACGGCTCGACGGTACTCGCATATCTTACTGGCGTTGTCGCCGCGAACCGCCTGACACCCGATACGAACTGAGAGCGCGGGTACCTGGTTTTTCGATCAGCTGACTTCAGGTGCCGACTGCCTGCGCTCCTTTTCGGATGCAGGTCAAACGGATTCCTGAATTGAAACGGGCCGGAACAGTCCGGCCCGTTTTTGTCTTGTGGATGTTCAATCGCAGCGAGCGTCGCTGCCGTTCTCGTGCTCGGGGGCGGGCTTCCCGTTTGCGCCCGGCACAGCCTCAATGCCTTCGTGCACGAATGACGGTTCCATCTGCGGACATCCGGTCTCCCGGTTGCATGCCCGCCGGGCAACTGCCGAGGTACTTCGAATCATTGATCGTCACGTCGCTTGTCCGGCCGTAAAAGCCGGTGCAAACATCGAAAACCCGGCCGTTCTGTCCGTCATTCCCGCGAACGCGGAAATGACGACATGGTCCTTTCTGGTCTTTTGATTGTGGTTCCGCGTGAATCGGGCGTCGAATCGACGCGGCCGGCGCCTCAGGCCACGAACTGCAGTCGCGCCAGTTCCGCATACAAGCCGCCTTCAGCCAGCAGACTTTCATGCGTGCCCTGCGCCACGATGCGGCCACCGTCGAGTACGACGATGCGGTCGGCGCGCTGCACGGTGGCGAGGCGGTGGGCGATGACAAGGGTGGTGCGGCCTTTTTCCAGGCGCTCCAGCGCCTGCTGGATCGCGGCTTCGGATTGCGCGTCGAGCGCCGAGGTGGCTTCGTCGAGCAACAGCAGCGGCGCGTCGCGCAGGATCGCGCGGGCGATCGCGATGCGCTGGCGCTGGCCGCCGGAGAGGCGCACGCCGCGTTCGCCCATCTCGGCCTGGTAGCCGTCGTTGAGCGTGCTGATGAAGTCGTGCGCTTCGGCGGCGCGGGCCGCTTCGCGCACTTCCTCGTCGCTGGCGCCTTCGCGGCCGAAGCGGATGTTGTCGGCGGCGCTGCCGCTGAAGATCACGGTTTCCTGCGGCACCAGCGCGATCGCG
>Ga0157370_10004969_pt1 | contig 15053 bp, 10 predicted proteins | sample C35metaG_FD_113463 | JGI IMG/M metagenome (GOLD analysis project Ga0157370, IMG submission 113463) | Corn rhizosphere microbial communities from Kellogg Biological Station, Michigan, USA - C3-5 metaG | ecosystem: Host-associated > Plants > Roots > Rhizosphere > Soil | place: USA: Michigan...
CATAGACGCCGCACTTGCTGCACCGGAACCGCAGGCGTTGAAGGGGATCGTCAGCCAGCCGCGCGCCAATCTTCCAGACATTCGCCTCACGGATCACGCGGCAGCCCGCGCAACTGAAGGTGATGTAGATTTTGGAATCGACGACGAGGTCACGGGCCGTGACGTTGTAGTCTTTCCAATCGGATTCAGGGCGGGCGCGCACGACACGACTCAGGTTGGGACGCCACGACCCACGGCGTCATAACCGATTCCTAGTCGCGATGTTCCCGTATTGTTCACGTTCCTGTGGATGCCCTCTAATCCGCTTGGGTTGGGGCTTCCGTGAACATGTAGAGAACACGAGGAAGATTTCGGTGGATGGAGAGATCAGTGCTCACCCAAAATTACGCGGCGGCGCCAGGGTTTGACCAACTCAAGTAATTTAACTGCGAATCGACCGACGAATCATGGTTGACGCGAATCGCGAAAAAGACCCCATTGCCCGCAGGGCTTGACCAAGTTTTTTCAATGAACTGGTCCGCCCAATGTTTTCCAAGAAAACCAAATCACTGCCCGTCCCATCTGCTCCACGCCATTCGTTTCGCATGCGAACGAAGGACACGGAGATTGAGGCGCACGGTTACGGCCTGATCGTCGCGATGATGGCCGTGATCCTGATCATTGCTGCTCTTGGCTTTGGCGCCGTCGTGGGGCCGACCTTGGTGTCGATGGCCAAACAGTCAGCGCAAGCCGAACCGGCTACGCCGGTTAAGCCACCCGCGTCCTAGCGATCTCGCAATACTCCGCCGACTGTTCGAGCAAGATCGCCGAACGCTGATGGAGCTTTGCCGCGACGCCCGTCGTGCCTGACCCACCAAACGGGTCCAGGACGATGTCACCGAGATTGGAGCAGGCCAGGACGATCCGTTCGATCATGTCGTCTGGGAACGGGCAGGGATGCGCGGTGCGCTTCTTGGAGTTGCCGTTGACCTTATTGAACGTCCACACATCCACGGGCAGCGAGTAGTGCTTGTTGTTCCGTTTGTCGCCGGGCTTTGGCGGCTCCTTGACGGCGTCGAGATTAAACGTCCGCGTTCCGCCCGGCTTCACCCAATACATCCAGCGTTCCGACTTGATCGAGAACCGAGACTTACTCGACGCCTGACGTGACGAAGGATTCCAGACGATCTCTTGGATGAACTGGAGGCCGACCCGTTCGCCAATCGGGAACAGGTAGTAGGTCATCGGGACACGCCGAAGCCATTTGTCAGCGCGATAGTAGCCGACGTTGATCCAAAGGGCGCCGCCCGGTTTCAGGACACGCGCTGCGTGATCGATCCACTCAAGGGAGAAATCCTGGAACTGCTTGAGGCCGCCATAGGCGTCTCCGTAGGCCATGTCATGATCGGGATAGGGGGGTGACGTAACGATCAGGTCCACCGAATCCGCGTCCATTTCCAGCATCAGGTCGATGCAGTCTCCGTTCCAGATTTCGACGCTCGGCGCCGGGTTGTCGTTGGCAAGGCGTGCGGCGACGAAGACAACATTTTCCAGATCGAAGATGGCTGCGTTCAAGGATTTTCCTTCCATGTTTCGGGCGACTTGTAGAACGAATATGCCATAACCTATTGATTTGTCAAGGAAAATTGTCAAAAGGTTTTCGGCTGTGCGAGAGCCGCGCCCGAAACGTAAAATATTTTATATTTTGTCCGGGCTATCGGAGCCGTCGTCCCTGACCCCGCTTCGGACGGTTGTCGAACATCCGCGCGAGCGGCGTGTTGGCGAAGAACTTCTTCTCGAACTCGCGCGCCGCCTTGGCCTGGGCGTTGGCTTCAGACTTCAAGATGTCGGCGTTCATGAACGCCTTCCAGTAATCGACGGCCTGAGCCAGCACGTCGATGCGGTCGTCGTGTTTGACGGCGCCGCGCGCGCCGGTCATTCGGCACATCTGATACAGGCCGTTGTAGTCGCCCTGGCCGAGTTGGCTTTGGATCACGTCCTTCGACATCACCAGACGGTGCTGCTTCATCGTCGGCTCCAACGCGCCGATGATCCGCAGTTCCTTCTGCTTCGTGACCTTGAAACCCGATAGGCCGCATCGCCAACGGGTCGAGAACCGCCGATGCAGGAACGGCTGAAGCATCTGGCGATAGAGGCCGTCGCCGAAATTGTCTTCGATCACGACCTCGCGGACCTCTTCGGTCTTAGCCAGTTCAGCCAGGGCGTCCAACGTCGCTTCGCTCGTGCCGTCTCTGAACCCGCCCCAGGCACGGACGTAAATGCGGCCTTCGAGATATTTGGTCACGACGTAGGCGGTTTCGTCGGAACCGGAGCCAGACGGGTCCACGTGCATGACGGAGCCGGTGTAATCGACCCAATGCCCGCTGATGCTCTTCTGGATCGGTCCATAAAAGCGGTCGCCCGTGAAGCCCGGACTGACGAAGTCGAGTAGCTGTTCGTCACTCGATCCATAGGACATCGCGACCGGCGCCTGTCGTGGATCGATGTCCATGACGATCAGATCGCGCGTCTTCAGCGGGTATCGCTCAGCGTCGCTAAGCTGGGTGTCCAGCATGTAGTGGAGCGTCCACGATCCCGAGGTCGCATCGAGTTCCGAGACGCGAAGCGCGCGGTCGTCGAAGCGTTGAGGATCGGTCGGCGCGCCGCCTAGTTGGGAAGCATCCGGCTTGCACAAGCTGGGATCGGCTTCGATGTCCGCCACCAGCATTGGGGCGAGCGTGTCGCCGTAGTTGGCCAGCTTGCCCTTCAGAGGGTAGCGAGCCGTCCAGACACGGACCCTGTAGCCCTTATGAGGAAGGTCGGCGTAGATGGAATCCTGGGACTGGGGCGTTCCCAAATAGATGATTTGGTTCTTGGGTTCAGGCTTCAGGATTTTGGTGAATTCGGAGCAGGACTCGCGCAGCTTCTCCCGCATCGTTTCGGTGCCGGAGTTACCGGGGATTTCCACGTCATCTGCGATCAAGAGCGTGGCGCGGTTGTTCGGAAGCTGACCACCGATGCCGACGCACGAGACGGACGGCTGACGGTCGGTCAGTGCGGGTCCGACATCAAAAGCTTTGATGGACCCGCGCTGGCCTTCACGCGTGTGAAGGTGATCCCAGAGACCGGCACCACTGTCGTGGTAGATGATCTGACGGATCAGGTTGGCGTTTTTCTCAGCCGCAGTCGCCGTGGCCGAGACGATCAGGATGCGGTGCTGAGGGTCGTTCCAAAGACACCAGACGACGTAGGCGCAAGTCAGGAATGACTTGCCGACACCTCGATAACCTTGGATTGCCCGCAGGCTGGGCCCGTCTTCCAAGAAGCGGGCGATGTCGTCCTGAACCTTGGTCGGCGCAGGTAGCTGTAGGACGTGCGTCCAGACGTGACGGATGAAGAGTCTGAAGTTGGACCGCAGAAGGTCCGCGTAGGATTTTTCCAATCATGGGGAGGCATGGCGAGGCCCGGTCAGACCGGGGCTCGCACATGCAGTGGGGGGTTAGTGGCGGTGCGATCCGCCCAAGACTTCGTCGTCCAGATCGACGCCGATGTCTGCGAGTTTGGCCGCGATGTTCTCGACGCGGGGCGACGAGGCCGGGGCCGTGATGTTGTTCGAGACGAGGAAGCGCGTCACTGCCGACAGGAGGGCAGGAGAGACGGCTTTCTCCGGATCATCTGGATCAGCGGCGGAGATCGCTATGGCTCGTTCCAGTTGGTCGATCAGAACTTCGGCCTGAAGCGAATGAAGCTGATCAAGCAGGGAGTCAGTGGCGCGGCTCATTTCAGCACCACGTCAATAATGAAGCCTGCCAGGGCGCCTGCGGCTGCGGAAGCTCCGAGCAGTTTCGCCCAGGCATTCTCCAGAGTGCGGAGACGAGTTTCCATGGCTTGCTGGTGATCTTGAATAGAGCCAATGACCGTCGTCAGGGACGTGAGCTGGCCTTTGATCTCGCCGAGTATGAAGACGAGGCCTTCGTTGTTTTCGGGTTGGTTCGGTTGGGACATATTTCCTTTGGTTGAGGGGAGGGGGTTAGAGGTCGCCGTCTGTGGTGAGTGACATTCGAGGTCCGACGATGGTGTAGGTTTGTCCTGCGATCACGACGTTACAGAATGGCTCTGACTGGTCGGTGCCATTGAAGCTCAGTGTGTTGTAACTCTGGCCATTGAACCGACATGTCCGGGAGGTCGGCGACACGACCGCCGCGCTGTAGCCGCCCCAGCCCCACGAGTAACTCGATGGTGTCGTGGCGCCGGTCCAGTTGATCGTGGCGGTGAAGTAGTCGCGCCGACGCCCCGATCCGACCGCTTCGCTGCTGCTTTGGGTGATCTGGATCGTAACGGTTGGGCCGGACGACTTTCCGCGTAGCTGATCGGAAGTCCAGGGCGTGTTCAGCCCTGCCGCCGACGAGACCTGGGAAGATGTGAAGGGGGTCGCGAAACCCCACTCCGCCCGCACCTGTTCAGATGTGAATGTGCCGTTGGTAGGGATGGTCAATGGATCGTCCCTTCAAGCTGGGCGACACGCTGACGAAGGGCCTGAACCTCAGCAATCAGAAGCGGGATGTAGCCGGTCTGATCCAGCGACAGGATCGCGTCGCCATCCTCGTGCGTATCGGCCCCTTCGCTGACGAGGATCGGAGCGACCTCGCGAGCTTCCTGGGCGATCATGCCGAACATGCGGCGACCGCCCTTGGTGAACTCATAGACGTTGGTCCGGTCGATGATGTCGGACGCCTGAGCCAGCGGGATCGGAGTGATGTCGGTCTTCAGGCGACGGTCGGAAGTGACGGTGAACGAACCCATCTGAACCTGACCGCCCGTGACGATGTTCTTGTCGTTGTAGGCGCGGAGCCACGAACTATCGTTCATGAACCAGCCGCCTCCCCAGTTCTCCCAGTAGATGCCGGTCGAGCCACGGACACGGAACCACTGATCGATGCCGGTGTAGATATTGGCGCCGAATGTGGCGTTGTTGTTCTCCAAATCGATCTCAAGCGGCCAACCGCCACCCGTGCTCGCCCAACCATCTGAGTCAGTTCCGGACCCGCGCAGGACGTAGAAGCGATTAGCGTTGACGTGGATCATCGCCGAGCGATTGTCGGTGTCGCGCAGGACGACCGTTGGGTTTGTCCCGCGAAGCTGGAGCTTGTTCCCCATTGAGGTGTCGGCTCTGACCGTCAGATTACCATCGTTGTCGATGATGCCGGTCCACACGTCGGAGCCATTGCGCCATTCGTGACCACCCTTCGACTTGTAGTAGGAGCGGCCATTGCTGGCGAAATAGAAGCGGTCGTTGGCGTCGCGAGTCTGAATCCAGCCGTCGTTGTATCTCTCCATGCGGGTGAGGGGATCGAAGTTCTTGGTTGTCCAGAACTCGTTGATCACTGCACCATCGGACCAACCACCCCAGCCCCAGCGACCGTTCTCGAACATGCCGAAGTATGTTCCCCATGCGCCGGGACGGTGGAACTTCATCCACGCGCCGTAGCCGCCGCCCGCGCCTCGAACTTCGAGCAAGGCATTCGCGCCGTTGTCCTGCGGGTTCATGAACGAAGGGAAGGTCAGTTGCTTCGCCATGACCTGTTCGGTGCCAGCGTGAGTGATGACGGACCCAGCTTGAGAGCCATTGTTAGAGTTGGCCTCGATGGTCGGCCCGACGATGACACTTCCACCCTGACCATGGGATAGCCAAAGGCGTCCGTCAGATTTCGGGATCGATATGCGGGCGTGAAAGTCGGTCGTCGCATCTGTCGAGAAATCGACGTAGGGGCCGTAGCCATCGTTGCGGAGTTCGACCCAGCCCTTCTCGACATTCACGCGGTTCGCTGCGGTCGATGCTCCGACGATGAGGCTCCCCATCGCCTGCATGTTGTAGTTCGAATAGATGTTGCCGTTCAGACCGTAGAGGGTGCCGTCCGCGTCGAACCGCCAGTAGCGTTCCTGCCCGCCCGGTCCAGTCTTGATGACGGTGTGGTTGCCATCAGGGTAGAATAGGCTGTGGTTGGCTGAAAAGCTGTGCGCGCCGACCGCGCCGTTCACGCTTATCGGTGTGCTGAAGGCGGCGTTTGCCTTTGGGGCTTTGAGGTCCAGCGCATCTGGCAGGCCCGTGATGTCGGTCATGCCATGGGTGTGAGCCGATGGCGCGAATGTCGCCGGGATGCCGGTGATCTCGCCCCAAGCGTGGCCGTGGGTGGACGGTGCGAAGGTCGTCGGCTTGGAGCCGAGATTGGCCCAGGTGAAACCGTTGATGTCCGTATGATTGTGGCTGTGCGTCGAGGGTAGAAACGTCGTGGGTTTGTCCACGATCTCAGTCCAAGCAGGCGTGTCGTCGGCAATCTTGATGTAGCTCGTCTCGACAGTCTTCGAGCCTCCGCCCCGATAGACGAAGCGTCGTCCGTCCGTGATGGTGACGAAGTCGCCGCTCTTCATGGCTGACTGCTGAGCGGCTGTCAGTTCAGCAAACCCGCCGGTCGAAGCGAAGTGCGCCGGTCCTGGCATGATCGGCAAGTTCGCCAGAGACAGAGTGCCGCTGATCCGGTTGGCTGCGATGGGGTCAGACTTCAGATCGAAGTTTGCCGGTTCAAAGTGGGCGGCCAGTTCGGCTGAATCAGCGGCGGAAACGGCTGAGGCCTCTGCGGCTACGGCGTTCGCCGCCGTTTGCTGGGACAGTTCCGTTATCGTTTCGACGGCGACTTGCACATCTGCACCGTGGCCCTGTGCAAGCTCCGCCCAATAACGCGCATTGGCTTCGTGATTGGCTGCGTTCGACTGCGCCGTCTGGGCCTGATTGCGGGCGGTGACGGCGGCATTCTTCGCCGCATCCGCCAGCACTTTCGAAGCGTCGGCGGCAGTTGCGCTGGATGCCGATGCGCCTGCGGACTCGTTGGCTGCCAGCTTTGCGATCTCAACCTGCGCGGCAGGACCGGCGACTTCATCGACGATGGCTGCGGGGCAAGACACAAGGGTCTCGACCCCGAGTGCATTGGTCAGCGGGTAGCGACCATCATGGTTCGGCCCACCTCCGACGACCCCGCCAAGCCAGTCCGCAAACTGTGCTTGGTTGGCGTTCCACGCCGTGATGGTCGTCTGAAGTTGTTGGGCTAGGGCTGGTGACAGCCCGGACATTATTCGTGCGCCGCCTCGACGGCGTAGTGGTTGGGCTCCATGCGGCTCCTTGTTCTGATGTCAGTATATTTAGGGGTATGATCGCGTCAGGTGATCGTCGGCTGATCGGTGTAGCCACCGCCACCGCCTGGGTCGTAACCCGGATCGGTGTAGCCGCCGCCGCCGCCACCGCCACCTCCGCCAGTTCCGACGCCAGCACCAGAGCCGGTGCCGCCGCCAAGGGCCGAGGTGTTGTTCTTCATCTCAGTCACCTTGCCGTAGCGGGCGGTCACGGTCTGGGTGGACATGTTCGAGGTGAAGTAGATTTGGACGTAGTAGTGCCAGTTTCCGGCTTCGTTCGGACGGTCGAGATACTTCATGGGAAGCGCGCCCTGCCATGTGTCGTTCGCCATGCCGGAGCCGTTCAGTTGGACGGTCTGGATGACTGTGCCGCCGTCCGTTCCGCGCGACCGGACAAGCTGAACGATGGCGACGAACGATCCGCTCGCGTTGTGGGTGAATGTCCCATAGGCGTTGAAGTCCACGTCGATTGGGCTACTTGGCTTCTCGACGTTGATCCAGACGCCGTGGATGCGACACGGCGTGGTGTTGGTCAGAGTGACGGCGCCTGCATTGTAAGCCGCCTCGACGTTCGTGACGGTGTTCTGGGTCAGTTTGCTGTTGTGGATCGTGCCTTCGACGAGGAGGTCACCGCCCATCTCGACGTTGGTGTTGAAGCGGACCTTGTTCCCGTTCATCGAGACGATCTTCACGGGCGTCCCGCCATTCGGGGAAACGAAGGCGAATTCGTCGGCGACCATATTCAGCGAGCCAGCAGCCGGGCCGGAGTTGTTCAGGCTGATCCCGATGATATGGCCGTTGTTGTTCACGGCGACGCCCCAGCGGGACAAGACGCCGTTGGTCGCAGCCGACAGGGTCGTGACCGATGCCGATAGATTGCCGACCGTGGAGTTCACGGTCTGAAGGCTCTGCGCGACCGAACTGACTGCGTTCGTCCGGGCGGTGATCTCGTTGGCGATGGCCGCTGAGTTGTTGCCAAGGGCCGTGTCGATTCCAGACAGACGGGTGGCCATGCTCATGCCGCCGCCGATCTGGACGGTGTTCATGTTCATGTTCCAGGCGGAGCCGTTGGCCGTCGTCGCGCCCAAGAGAGAGAACTGTTGGGCGAAGGTCTGATCGGCGGTGGACCGGGCCGACGCCTCGTTCTGGATAGCCGCTGTGTTCTGTCCGACTTGGGTCGCCAGTTGCTGGCGCGCCAGTGTCTCCGCAGAGATCGCGGTGGAACGGGCGGACTGTTCGCTGTTGATGGCGGCGGAGAGGTTGGCCGCCACCTGTGTCGCCAATGCCTGACGCGCCGAGGCCTCTGCGGCTATGGCCGTGGTGCGGGCCGTAGTTTCCGCAGCGACCTGGGCCTGGGCGCCGGAAGCCGCCTGCGACAGGATCGCTGTAAATTTCTGCCCCAAGGTCTCGGTCGGGCTGACCATCGTCTTGGCCTGATCCAGAACGAAAGCCGTCCCGTTCGCCGTCTTTGATCCGAGCAGACTAAGGGTCTGAGCGAAGGTCGCGTCAGCAGTGGTCCGTGCCGTCGCCTCTGAAGTGATGCTGGATTCAGCGGCACCGACGCGCGTGATCAGTGCGTTGATGCGGTTGGCTTCGGCGGTGACGGCGTTGGTCCTGGCCGTCTCTTCAGCGATTATCCGGGAGAGGCTGTCACCCGCCGCCGCATTGATCGCGTTGAATCGCTGGCCGATGGTTTCGGTCGGGCTCAGCCGCAGTGTGTTTTGATTGACGATGAAGCCGGTATTCGAGCCGTTCTTCGCGCCGATCAGATCGACGGTCTGAACGATGGCGTTGTCGCCGTCGATCCGCTGCGTCCGTTCTTCTGCGATGACGGTCGCGATGCCCTGGCCGTCGCCCACGCCGAGGAGGCCGTCCACGACGCCCTGGATGTTATTGACCTGATTTTCGAGGCTGGCGGTGCGGGTGCCGACGCCAGCAATGGTCGAGTTGACCACGCCAATGTTGTTCTCGAAGTTCGTCAGTCGGAGCGCGTGCTGGATGATCTCAGCCGCGTTCAGATCGACGCCAGCGACCGCGTCACGAAAGCGGTTCAGTAGGTCTTCGCCGAGATCGCTGATCCGGACGAGTTCATCGATGATGGCTTCGGGTGTGGTGACGACGCCAAGCTGATCACCAAGGCGGATGCGCGCTTGATCGATGGCCCCGGCGACGGTGTCTTTGGTTTCCTGTTCGTGGAAGAGAAGCTGGGCGACCGCCTTGTTCAGTTCCTCCTGCGTCAGGTTCGACCCGTTGTGGAACTGGACGGCGGCTTGGTCGATCGGCGTAACTCGCCTGATCTCGACGACGCTGTTTTGCGCCGGTTGGCTTGGGAGCCGAATGCGGGAATCGTTGATCCAAGTCAGAAGGTGCTGACCGATCCGCAGACCGTTGACGCTGACGTGGATGTCGTTCCGGTCGAGGTAGTTGACGGCGAGATCGAACTCGCGCTGGCCTTCTTCGACCAGATACTGAACGCGGGTGTTGTAGCTCAGAGGCTCCTTTCGCAGACGCCAATAGGTCCGGCTGACGCCGGGCCTATCAGCCGCAGGGGTGTTGGGTTTTTAGTCGCCCATCAGGGCGGTGAGGCCTTCCGGCGTCACGCCGTAGGCTCGGGCGCGGCTCTCGACTTGGAACATCTCAAGGCCGCGTTCGGCTCCGAACTCTACCGCCTGGGCGGAACCTGTGCGGTTCACCATTTCAGCAAGCTCGGGATAGTCGCCACGCTTGATCGCCGCCGTCGCCTGTTTGCGATAGCTGGACACGACGCGCTTGATTTCGAAAGCGCGCTGAGGGTCGGCCATCCCGGCGAACTCGTCGGAACGGACCAACTCTGTCAGGGCCTCGTGCATGTTGAGGCCATCGGCTGGGCTTCGATATTCCTGACCCTGAATCTCAAGCAGCCGAGCGGCTTCGCGCGGCGTGATCTTCTGGCCATTGAACCGGGCAGGCGGGTTTGCAGCAAGCAACAGATCAGGATCGTTCTCCGCCAAGACGGAGACTTCTCGCCGGACAATGTCGTCCGTGACTTGGCTGACCCGCATCGGCTGCAACAGACCCAGCGGATTATCCGGGCGAACGATCACGTCACCGAGCCAGTCACGACGCTCCGCAACCGACTCGGACAAGCCGGGCAGATTGACCATGAAGGCTTCTAGGACGCCGTTGGCCTGACGCATGACAGGGTCTTGCTCCCACGCGACGTTGCGCACGATGGCAGGGACCAGCGAGTCGCCGAGCTTCTTGAATCCGGCTTTGGCTGCGGCCTGACCACGGCTATCGTCTGTCTTGGCGAACGCCGGGTCCAGCATGTCGAAGAAGTCGCCGACGCCTTGCAGCGCAGCCTTGTTGACGATGTTGTTCGTGATCGCCGACAGGACGCCACCGGCCATGGCGGTAAGGGCGTCATCGCTCGCATCTTTGTCCCGCCATGCCTGATGCATGTCAGAGACCATGCCGAGCATTTCGGCCAAGGGGGACAACTGATTGTAGCCGTACCAGCGACCGCCAAGCCTGATGCTGTATGATTTCACCCCGTCTTGTTCTTCGGCCTTTGATCGTTTGCCGACCAGATCACCGTTGCAGAACAGGATCGAAGCCATCGACATCACACCGATACCGGTCACCATTCGGGCCATGACCATATCGCCTTCGGCGCCGCCACGGGTCAGCGCAGCTTCTTGCTCCGACATCACGCGGAAATAGTCTTTGAACCCGGCTTGGTTCTCCTTCGTCATCCACGCCAAAGCCGGATTACGATCCACCATACCGGCGCGCACGAGGTTGATCGGCGTTCGGAAGAACGGAACGTAGAGAGCCTTGATGAAGCGCATCCGGTTCAGGGCGCGTTCGAACGCCTCGACGGTCGGGCCGGTCTTCTGGAAAGCGAGAAGACGGGCATAGTCGTTGGCCATCTCTTGCAGGTTTACCGCCGCCAATGTGTCGGCTGCGGATTCCAGGCGGTCATCGCCCATGTAGTTCTTAGCGAAGTTCCATTCCTCGCCGATCTCGTCGAAGGCCTGCTGCGCGCGGCCCAAGGCTTCGGCGGTCGGACGGTTCTTCACCGCGTCCAGCGTCCGGGCAAACACGCGGTCCTTGTCCTTGCCGGTGAGGCGGGCCGAACGGTAGGCGGCTTCGCGGACGGCCAGCGCATTAAGCTGCATGCCGCGTCCCATGACCTTGGTGAACTCGTCCATCGCCAGAGACGGGCGAACGCCCAAAGTGCGCAGGGTGCCGAACAGCGCGGTGCCCGCCATGTCCGGGATGGCCAAGACGCCTTGCTTTCGCCAGTTCGCACGTCGGGCGGCATTGAAAGCGAACGGCACGATCTGCGCGGTATCGCCGATGGATGTCGCTGCGTCGGTGATTGGCTTGGCATCTTTGAAAGCCTGCCAAGCCATGCGCGACGCATCCATGAAGTTCTGATGGACCCCGTGGACGTAGGCGTTGGCTTCCCGGAACGTCACCGCTTCAGCGGATGTCCTCTTACCCAGGACGCCGCGTCGGATCGGCGAAGTGACGCCAGCCGCGACGTAGCGTTCGGCGACGGTCATGGTGGCATGCAATACCGAACCGATGGCGTTGCGGACGGCGGTCGCCGGGTTCGAAAGATAGCCAGTCACGATGTAGGTCGAGAGATAATCGCGTAGTCCAAGCTTCCGGATCGTGCGCAGTTCTTCGCGAACCTTCGCCGCTCCGCCTTCGCCATACGCCTCGCGCATGCGCTTGAGCGCAGCGGCGAGTGCTTCGTCTGACAGGTCAGCCGTGCCGAGCGAATCTTGCATCGCGCGCCACGACTCTTGGATGTCATTGACCATGCGCGCGCTTCTTCTGCGCCTTCATCATGTTGAGGGCGCGACCGATCTCCGACTTGGCCCCGCCTGCCATGCTGTCGAGAAGTGACGCGGCCTGAAGCTGGGCGGCCACAGCCTCAATGGTGGCGGTGTCCTTCTTGCCAGCTTTGATCTCGGTCTCCAGCTTGCTGATGGCTCCGAGGAGTTCGTCGGTCTGCTGGATCGCGACGGTTTCAAGCGCATGGATTTTCGCCGCTGCGCCGCCTTCGCCGGTAAGGTCCGAGTGCGCCTTGATGGCGTCGGACAGGGTAATCCCGAACAGCGTCTGACGCTTGATCGTGTCATCCCACGTCTTCTTCTCACGACCGGCTGCGTCGTAGAGCGGGCGGAAAATGTCCGCCATGACGTTGGTCACCTCTTCGAATTTGTCGGGATCGTTGTTCAGAGCGTCGAAGTCGAAGACATCGCGATTCCAGTGGCTGGCGTCGTCGCCGAGATCGACGGATTCCTTGCCGAGCCACCGGACGAAGGTTTCGATCTGATCCTTCTTGATGAACGTCTTCAGACGGTCGAGGTGCGCCATCGCGGCTTTCCCCCGGTTGGTCGTTCCGACCTTGTCCCAATCGACGCCGTTCCAAGGATCGGCCTCCGGGGCGTCGGCCTTGGCTCCGGCTTCTGCCTTCACATCTTCAGCCGATTTGACTTCGGGCCCGTCGATCCGTGCGTCGCCCTCCACTCGCGCCGGGACGCTGGCGTCCTTTGGCGGCGTGACATCTTTGAGAGGCATTCCATCCGGCAGAGGCGTGGTCTTGATGTCGTCGGTAGTCAGGAGGGGGCGCGTCACAGCGTCAGCCGCGTCCAGGTCTTCACGCATCGCCTGAGCAATGGTGTCATTGGATGGAGGCGTTGCCCCCGGTTTGCGGATCAGTTTGGCGGCGCCTTCGAAGGCGCCGGTAAAAGCAGCACCCGCGCCAGCAGAAAGAACCGTCTGCTCGATACGGTATTCGTCTTGGGTAAGTCCTAGTGCGTCGGCCTGGGCCAGCACATCTACGCCGCCCGCGACAGCCGCCTGCACGGCAATCTTGCCCCAGATGGACGACCCACCAGTGATGTAGGATGTCGGATCGGTTGCTGCGCCGACCAAGGTTGCAGTCAGGGCTGCGGCGCCATGAAGGGCCTTTCCGCCTGCGCCACCCTCCGCTTCCCAGAACGGGTCTTCGGAGGATTCTCTAGCGAACTCCGCTCGACGTGCGCGTTCGTCTTGAACCATTTCGTTGGTGACATTAGCCAGCGTGTCGCGACCGGTGACGGCGTCGAAGCCCATGTATCCGCTCGATACCAATCGCGCGATCAGACGCGACGGGTTGAGCGCGAAGCCTGCCGGGTTAGGGATCGGTTCGCCCTCTTTGCGGGCTCGGCCAGCGGCCTGATATTCGGCGGCATCATTGAAGCCTGCCCGCCAGCCTTCAGCGATCCAAGATGTGTTGACGGTCTGGGACCACACGTCTGCAAAGCGTTCGCCTGCGCTGCGGTGGCGAGGGGCTGTGAGGGCGGTCGTCGCGTTGAGGCGGTCGCGTTGCGCTTCGGGTTGGTTGCCGTAGTGGCGAGCGATTGCAGCCGAAATGACGTGCTGCGGAGTTCCTTCAGGAAACTCGAACTCAGTCCCATCGGGACCAACGTGAATCGTATTCATCAATCTCCTATCACTTTGCCCGTGGCGTCGTAGCGGACGCGGCGAGGCGCGGTGGCGGTTTGGGTTTCTCCCGGCGCGCGGGTGTTGCCTGCGCCGTTCGTTCCTGGCCCGGTTGTGGAACGGCCAGCGGATCGAATGCGCGGCGAGTATTCGTTGAAGACGTTGTCCGCTGCGGTCATCGGGGATTGTCCAGACGCCACTCGACGCTCCCACTCGATCTGGGCGTCAGCCATCAGACGACGTTGAGGATCGCTTGGCGCGACGCCTGCTGGGAACATGCCCCCCAATGACGAAGCGACGTAGCCGCGAGCGATGATGGCGGTGCGACGCTCTTCGGGCGGGATCGCGTTATCGCCACGGCTTCCGCTGGCGGCGCGTTGCTTGATGTCGAGGTAAGCGCGGGTCGCGGCCCGCCCTGATCCGAAGCGGCCAGCTTGATAATCGCGGTCAGCCTGGGAGGAGATAGACGACCAGTTCGGACGCTCGGTCGCGAACCGTTCCGCATATTTCAGAACGACATCGTCATCAGCCTCGCCTTCCAGTTGGTCGTTGCGAAGGCTCGTGAAGGCGTTCCTATAAGACATCGCCTCTGACGCGTTCAGCGTCCCGTCGCGCATGGCGGCGGTGATCCGGTCATCGACGTTTTTGCCGGATAGGCTGGCTTCATACAGTTCGGTGGCGAGCGTATCGCGCTTGTCCTGGCGAGCTTTCTCGATGTCTCGCTCCGTGTCTGACTCGATCTGCTCAATCAGGCCGGTCACATACATTTGCTGTTCAGAGGTCAGGATCGAACGGCCTGGACGGCGAGGGCGACGCGCCTCGTTTTTGACGCTGCTGTCAGTCGCCGATCCATCGGCGGCGCCTGAATCGGCCAGCGTGGGCGTGCCTGCGATCTGCTTGCCGACGTGCTGATCAGGATTGATCGGGTTACCCCGTGCATCCTTCACGGCCCAATGGAGATGTGCGCCTGAGCTATTGCCCGTGTTCCCGCTTAGGGCGACGATCTGCCCTTGGCTGACCGTTGCGCCTTGTTCGGCCTTGAAGCCCGACAGGTGCATGAACTCGGTGCTGGAGCCATCCGCGTGACGGATGATCATCATCTTGCCCGCGTTGCCGCGAGTGCCAGCAAACTCGACGACGCCCGATGCGGTGGCGCCAACTTCCGTTCCGACAGGCACGGCAATATCGACGGCCATGTGGTTGGTGCTGGCGCCTGGAATGAGGGCGCGGCGGGGGCCAAAGCCAGATGTGCGACGGCCACCCGACACGGGCGATTTGTAGGTTTCGACAGGCGCACTGACCGGCGCGGGATTTGCCGGAGCGACGGGGGGCAGCGGCGCACCTTCGATGGCCGGGCTGTTCAGTTCAGCCGTGCGCGCTTCTTCAACTTCTGCGGCGACATCTTC
>Ga0157370_10004970_pt1 | contig 15051 bp, 16 predicted proteins | sample C35metaG_FD_113463 | JGI IMG/M metagenome (GOLD analysis project Ga0157370, IMG submission 113463) | Corn rhizosphere microbial communities from Kellogg Biological Station, Michigan, USA - C3-5 metaG | ecosystem: Host-associated > Plants > Roots > Rhizosphere > Soil | place: USA: Michigan...
CGCACAGGCCGCATTCCATCCACTGTCCGACGCATGGGTGCAGGGGAGGACACTACAGGCACTACAGACGCTGCGACAGGCTGCGTCTTAATTTCGGGAGGGTGAACAACAGCTTGTTCTAATTTGGATTCAACTTTGCTAACTTTCGCTTCTTGTCTTGCCAGTTTACGCGTCCGTCTGCTACGAAATGAGTGCTGGATAAGTACCACCACAATTGAAACATTATAAAGAATAATGATTGGGCTTGCGATAAGCGTTTGTACCGTTAGATCATTGGCAAATGGCACAACTATGGCGACGAATATGCTACCGAGTATGATGTACTTTTCAAATTTAAGCATTTTTTTAGGAGGAATAGGAGTGATGTGGTCAGCCAGGCTCATGAGAAGCGGCAATTGAAAAATAAGTACGAAGGTAACGATAACACTCACTACAAAACGCAAATATTCATCAGCAGAGATGATTGCTTCAAGCCCATTAATCTGAAAACCACTAAAAAACTTGAGGGCTAAAGGAATAATCAATAAGAAGCCGAACGCCGCACCAACCACCACCAAAGTAAGTGACATAAATGTTGTTACATATATGCGTTGTCGTGACAAACGCTGCGACAAAGCAGGCTGTACAAACATAATGCCGTTATAAACGGCAACAGGCAGAGCAAGGACAATCCCTGCCATAAGACAAATTTGAAGAATGAAGGTAAAACTGCCGGCGGGCGACATATAGTGCAGAGGGCCTCTGAGGGGTGCCTTGATAAACTCGAACAGTGGTTCGTAGAAAAAATAACCCACAACCATTCCAACAATTAGAACAGAAACTACGGAAAGGAGCCGCAGTTGAATCTCTCTAATATGGTGGACCATCATCGTGGGCTGCTGACGTACTGTCGTTTGTGCTTGCCCCCTCATGAAGAAAATACTACGCTTTTAGTTACTTTTCTTCAGCTGCATCTTTTTTAGATGCGACTGTGTCTTCGCTGCTATTTAGACCACGTTTTAGTTCGCGCACCGATTCACCGACGCCACGAGCGAGTTCTGGAAGCTTTTTAGCCCCAAATAAAATCAGAATAATCGCTAATAGTATTAAGAGTCCCTCTACCTTACCCATTTTTGTCCTTCCAATTCTTTTCGAATTTGTTACACTTTAAATATAAGCAATATTATCCATAAATACAAGCGGTAAGTAACAATGCGAATATACAAGATCAAACAAATTATACAAAAATGGCAACGATTCGCACTGGTTGCGACTGCCTGTGGCGTAATCATTGGCGCTACTGTGCCCGTAGCAAATAGCTATGCTGCAGCTACCTACTCGTGTGGAAGTTACGGGGCAGGAAATTACTCAACTTCAAACTGTACTTCTACAGCCGTCGGTGCACCAAATACAGGTTTCGCAAAGTTGCTTGAGCCAACCAATGTCATGGCGATTATTGCGTCTCTCGCACTCCTCGGCATAGGCATCGGTATCATCATAAAAGCACGTCGGAAATCGCGCGCCTAGCTACGCCGCATTAAGATCGTCCATAGCTATTGTTCGGGTCGTAATAACCGCATAGGTGATTATTTCTCCATCAGCATGCTTTTGACCCCAGTTGTGATTTGTATATGCGTCTACCATTAAAAGTCCACGTCCATGTTCAGCCTCATCATTTGACTCGTCAGCTGCTAACTCTCCCCGATGAATAGTTCCGGGTGTTTCAACGGGGTTTGATTCAACCGCAGGATTAACCGCAATCGTATAAACAGTTTCCGGCCTTGCAGAACGGCGTTTCTTTTTCTTAACACTTGGCAAACGTACCACGTCTAATTCAGTAAGCATGCCACCGTATTTAATGGCATTTGCCGCAATCTCAGATATAATCGTTGCCGCTACATAGGCCAACATCTCATCCGTTCGCATGCTCGCTAGCGCAGCTTCAGCTAGTTTGCGAGCATCACGTGCAAGTTGTTCAGGTTCAATCGCACCCCGAAGCTCTGTTATATTCAGCCCTTTAATACGAATGTCTTTCCCAGAAATTATATCCATTACAAGGGGACGTGAATGCGAAGGATTATGTTCGGTACTCATATAACGAAACCTTCTTTCTAAAGAGACGAATATAACGTCTCGTTTACTATAATTAAGCGCACCTGTACCAAAAATGCAAGTAGGGTTACAATATGCTTATGAATAAAGAAAAAAGCCTTGCCACCGCCCGCATCACTCTTGGTGTAATTACCGTTATTGCAGTATGCACTCAGCTCGTAAGCAGCATCCATCATGGTCGTGACATTGGTAACTTTTTTAGTTTCTTTACGATAGAAAGTAATATCTTAGCAGCCTGTCTACTTATCGCAATGGGCACATATACACTCATGAAGCGTGAAGAGAAAAACATCGCCTACATAAGAGGCGCCGTTACTCTTTACATGACAATGACCGGTATCATCTACATGATGTTCTTATCCGGCAATGAGGTAGCACTTCAGACGACTATCCCGGTTGTTAACTTTGTCTTGCACTATCTTATCCCCGTGGTTATTCTCCTTGATTGGCTTATTTTTCCTCCCAAAACACCTGTTACATTTCAAAAATCACTCGCATGGGTAGTATTTCCAGCATTATACCTTGTCTATAGTCTTGTCCGTGGAGCCATAACGGCATGGTATCCATATCCATTTATTAACCCCATAACGAATGGCTGGCCAAATGTTATAGGCATGAGTCTTTCTATTGCCGTCGGAACTATTGGTCTTATTGGACTGCTAACACTGAGAACTAAAAAACGCCGTCATTCACGTACTCTGTAAAATGCCGTATACTAAGGTGATATGAAAAAAATCCAATCTCAAACTCTCCGACTCGAAAAAATCGTCGGTGGCGGTCAGGCACTTGGTCAACTTGATGACGGCAAGAAAGCTTTTGTATGGGGCGGCCTGCCTGGTGAAACTGTAACTATCGATATCACAAAAAAGAAATCGCATTTTGTCGAAGGTATCGTTACCTCAGTCAGTGAACCAAGCGTCGAACGCATCGATCCCAAAGACCCTGAAAGCTATCTTTCTACCAGCCCTTGGCAAATCATGTCTTTTGAGGCTGAACAACGCTATAAAGCAGCGCTTATTGAAGAAGCCTTTGAACTACATGACATCGTCGTACCTGAGCCAATCGATGTCTATACCGATGACAACCAGTATGGTTATCGAAATAAGATCGAATTTAGCTGGTGGTGGGACACCGAATCAGAGCAACTTGATCTCGCTTTTTTTAGGCGAGGAACACACGGCAAGATACCCGTAGAGGGAACGAGCCTTGCCACATCAGCAATTACCGATGCCGCTCACAAGCTTCGCCATGTGCTCCGCGAACGACAAACTGAAGGTCGCGACTTAAAGACTGTCATTATTCGCAGCAACAGGGAGGGTGGAGTAGTTGCCCAATTATATGTTAAAGAAAAAGACTTTCTGCCACTCTCTGAGACGGAGCTAACGCAGTTAGAGCTACAGGGCTTTGAACTTATCTTCAGTAACCCTAAAAGTCCAGCAAGTGTCATAACAAGACGGCTCCAATCATGGGGTGACGTCGTACTCCGTGATACGATTCTTGATATTCCATTTACCTATGCGGCAGAGGGATTCTTTCAGATTAATCTGCCCGTATACGAGCAAGCCCTGCGAGATATGAAAGAATGGATAGAACCCGGTAAGCCGACTGTCGACCTTTACAGCGGGGTGGGGACTATAGGCCTCACCATTGGTGGTCCGCAGATTACGCTCATTGAAAGTAACGAGCACGCAGTTCGTGAAATGGAGCAAAACATTCATAGTCTCGATCGAGATGACTCAGCCACCGCCATACTTGCACCAAGTGAAAAGGCACTCGATTACATTACCGGCGATGCATGTGTGATCGTCGACCCGCCGCGCGCTGGTCTCCATGAGGATGTTATCGACACCTTACTCGAAGAGGCACCAGAGCGAATCATATACCTAAGTTGCAACCCTGTAACACAAGCTCGAGACGTAGCTCGTTTGGCGGTACGCTATGGCATACGTGCACATCGTGGCTACAATTTCTTTCCACGCACACCTCACATCGAGCATTTGATCGTACTCGACCGAAAAAGCTAGCTTGTTTTTATTCGGCGGTAAGCAAACTTTGCGGCAATGCGCCAATCGCTTTTTGCATCGCTATCGTAGCGATAGATCTCACCATTTTTGACTTCACCAATAAGCACGAGAGCGGGATTATACGGGGCAAGCGTACGGTAGAAGATGATATCTTCATCACTAATGTGACCACGTCCTGGAAAAACCTCACGAAACTTGTCGCGACCGATAGTGTCGAAATAGTTTGGTTGACCCTTGGGAGGGAAATAAACTTCCGCCTTCAACCCCATACGGGCAACCATCTTTTTAATATCACTCAAAAGCAGGCGAGAATGCCCGTGAACATAGACAAACAATTGTTTTTTCTTGGTTAAAAATACCGTTGCCGAAGCACTGCGACTAACATCAACACCACGCACAATAACTTGTGATATTTCAGCATCGACGCCGAACCGCTCTTTACAGACCTTTTCGAGCGCTATATCATCATAGATCTCTTCTCGCATAATAGCTCTATTGTAACACCTATTGATTTATATGATAGATAGTATATAATTCGCACACTACAGGTCGCTAAGAGATGTCGAAACACAGCCACGTCTTTCCAGCCGAGGATATCTCGAGTGAGACGGCTGAGCTGCTTGAACTTTATCTCCTAAAACCACGATCTAGCCGAGCCGCCGCTACGCCTGAACTCGAAGTCCAAGCAGCCGCCTAGACTTTTTGCGCTACAATAGGATTAATGGATTTTTCTACACGTTACCGTAAATTGAATGAAAAACAGAGAGAGGCCGTCGATACGATCGATGGGCCTGTCATGGTTATTGCCGGTCCAGGCACGGGTAAGACCGAACTGCTCAGTATGCGCGCGGCAAACATTCTTAAAAAAACCGATACCCTACCAGAGAATATCCTGTGTTTAACATTCACTGAAAGTGGTGCCGCAGCGATGCGTGAGCGGCTCTCTCAGATCATTGGTATGGATGCCTATAAAATAGCGATCCATACCTTCCATAGCTTTGGAACTGAAGTCATAAACCATAACAACGAATTCTTTTACGGTGGTGCTTCGTTTAAACCAGCCGACGAGCTTAGCTGCTACGAACTCATGAACGCCATTTTTGACGGTCTCGATTACAATAACCCGCTTGCCGGCAAGATGAACAATGAATACACTCACTTACGTGACGCCGTAACGGCGATCTCTGAACTGAAAAAGAGCGGTCTTACAAGTGATGAACTACTCATTCTGCTTGATGCGAATGACAAAGTTATGGACGAGGTCGAGCCGCTTTTACAGCCCATTTTCTCAGGACGTGTAGGCAAGACTACGGCGCCGCAGCTACATACTATCCTCTCTACTATCCGCGAATCAAACGAGAAACTACCGCTGCCTGGCTTTGTTTCACTCGCTCGCATCGTCGCCGATAGCCTACAAACAGCAATCGAAGCAGCCGAGACGGAGAACTCCACCAAAGCCATCACCGCATGGCGCAATACGTGGCTCAAAAAGAACGAAAAGGGCGATTTTATATTTAAGGCACGCGACCGTCAAACAAAGCTACGCGCCGTCAGTTACATATACTACCAATATCTCCTGCGCATGCAGGAACTTCAGCTATTTGATTTTGACGACATGATTTTGCGTGTCGTGCATGCTATGGAAGTATTTCCAGAACTCCGATTTAATCTTCAGGAACGTTTTCAGTACATTATGGTTGACGAGTTCCAGGATACAAACATGGCACAGATGCGTATTTTACGTAACCTAACAAGCAACGAGGCGAACGCGGATCGTCCTAATATTTTAGTTGTGGGAGATGACGATCAAGCCATTTACAGTTTCCAAGGTGCTGATGTTGGTAATATCAACGGTTTTCGCGAATTATACGTAGAGACTAAACTCATAACACTAGTCGATAACTATCGTTCAACCGACACCGTACTATCACATGCCCGTGAAGTCATAACACTTGGTACTGACCGACTTGAAAATCACATCAAGGATCTCAATAAAACCCTTATACCTCATCACCAGGCCGATACATCCGTCAAGCTGGTGGAACTTACAACCAATAGCGACGAACGGCTCTGGGTGGTCGATGCGATCTCACAGGCCATACAATCGGGTACTGCCCCTGGCGACATAGCCGTTATCGCAAGGCGTCATCACGAACTCGAAGCATTGCTGCCATATTTTGCAAAGGCTGGTATTAACGTAAATTACGAACGACGAGACAACGTACTTGACCTTGAAATTATTCAGCTCGTAGAACACATCGCTCAAATACTCGTCACACTATTTGAAAAAAGGCATGAAGACGCCGACGCGCAAATACCCAAGCTATTAGCTCATCCTGCATTCGGGTTTATGCCAATTGATATATGGAAATTAAGTCTCAATGCTCGTAATAACCACCAAAAATGGATGGAAGTTATGGCGACGACACCGCTTTTTGTTCCACTTCATACCTGGCTCATCACGCAGGCCCAGGCCTTGACTCACGAGCCACTCGAGGTTATGCTCGACCGCATCATTGGTCTACCGTCCGAGCGCGGGGAGCGTGATTCGGTATATGACGACAGTAGTGATGAACCGAAAAAAGAAGAGGATACTCCCGAATTTATTTCACCGCTTTTTCAGTATTTCTTTTCTCAAGATAAGCTCCAGACCTCGCCGGATGCCTATCTCCTATGTCTAGAAGCTCTCAGGACGATTCGCACAAAACTGCGTGAGTATCAACCCAACGATGTTCCGACTTTACAGTCATTTCTTGAGTTTATTCGCCTTCATCGTCAACTCGGTAGCTCCATTACGAGTGTACGACCAAAAAGCGAACGTATTCAAACCGCAGTCAACCTTATGACCGCACATAAATCAAAAGGTCTGGAGTTTAATGTGGTATATATCGTAGGCGCTATAGACTCAGCATGGGGTGAACGCGTCCGCACTCGATCACGACTTATTGGTTACCCCGAAAACCTTCCACTTACGCCGTCCGGTGACACATTTGACGAACGCTTACGACTATTCTTCGTGGCAATGACACGGGCAAAAAATCACCTCGCTATCAGCTACAGCTTAACTGATGATAGTGGGAAGGGTACGCTACGTGCGAGCTTTTTGCATGATGGTATCTGGAAACCGATCGTCGACAATCAGCCAACGACCCTCGACACACTCATAGAAGCAGCTGAACTTGCCTGGTATCAACCGCTCGTTCGTCCGCTACATGCCAACATGAAAGAGTTGCTTGCACCACATCTTGAGACTTATAAACTCAGTAGTACTCATATTAATAATTTTCTCGACGTTACACGCGGTGGACCACAGAGCTTTTTGCTAAATAATATTCTCCGTTTCCCGCAGGCAATGAGCCCGAGCGCAAGCTATGGGTCAGCTATCCATGCCAGCCTACAGCGTGCACACGCGCATGTTTCCGCAACTGGGAAGGCGCGGCCACTAGAAGATATCCTTCATGATTTTGAAGAAAGCTTGCGTGCTACACATATGAACGAATTGGAGCTTGCAACATACCTACAAAAGGGAAGCGACGCGCTCACTACATTCTTAACCGAGAAACAATCATCTTTTGTACCCACCCAAAAAACCGAACTGAGTTTTGCTGGACAAGGTGTTCAAATCGGTCAGGCTAAGTTAACAGGCTCTCTCGATCTTGTTGATATCGACGAAGAAGACCATTCGATCATTGTGACTGACTATAAAACCGGAAAGGCTGCCCGCGATTGGAGTGGTAAAACGGATTACGAAAAAATTAAACTCCACAAGTATCGACAGCAACTTATGTTCTACCAACTACTTATTTCAAACTCACGTGATTTCAGTAAATATGCATTCAAAAAGGGTGTACTTCAGTTCGTAGAACCAACGATGAGCGGTGATATTATTCATCTGGAAGCCCAATTTACAAACGACGAGCTTGAAACTTTTACAAAGTTGGTTACAGCCATTTGGCAGCACATTACAACACTCAACCTGCCAGAAACAGAGAAATACGAGCCCGACTACAAGGGCATCCTTGCATTCGAACAGGATCTAATAGACGGTAACTTATAGTCTACTCTGATATCTCAAAACTCATGACATAGCCAATATTGAGGGGGATTATCGAACAACAAATTGTGATAGCACCCTAACTCTTAAGCTGTTTTTCGTACATATAACCCCATAGCACTACCTGCTATTGGTAGGATCAAATACATAGTCCCAGCCAGTGGTGACATATGAGAGTTGGCTGTAATATCTTGATAATTTACAAAGCTTAACGTTATATAGAGACATGGAGCAGACTATGAAGACGGAACCTCAACAAAATAGCACAACAACTCAGAAGAGCAGCTATGCTGGCACTGAAGTACAGATAGGAGGTGGTCGCTTCGGCATGAGACCCTTAGCGCAACACGGTACGATTCTCATTAGCGACGGTAAGATTACTCTACTTAATACCCAGAAACAACTCATTGCTCAAGCACCAATCACGCAGTGCAGCGCTAGCAAAACTCCTTGGTATCTTTTTAGCCAGGGTGTTTGGCTCACTATACGAGGAGTGCGTTATTTTGTTTCAATAACATACTTCGGTTCTCTTAGTGAGCCTGCTACAACGAGATTAAGTAGAGGAGAGGCCACGAGAAGATTTCTAAATGTCATTCACTCCTCGAGCCAGTCATAGACACAATCCTTGGGCTATACCCACGAACATAAAAGGTCATGGCTGATCAGATGTTAAGCCTATCTGCTAACATGACTTAACAAGGATTAGATCGTATCTCTATGCCGTTTGGGTCAGTACTGCCCGATCTATCATACCTAGATATCCACTCGCTGAAGCATTTTTGCTCGCCATAACGACACTCAAAGTATGTTGACCAGTCGTACTAATACTTATGCCAGTCAGTACAGCACGTGTAGGGTTAAGGCTCGAAGCATAGCCATCGACTGTACCGATCGTGCTGCCATCTATTTGCAGAGTGTAGATGCCACGACTTTGGAACGGCAGGTGAAAAAATTCCAGGGTATGAGTACCCGCATTACACGCGAAGTCGAACGTGATAGCATCATTTTGCGTGCCGTCCGAAATGTTAACCCAGCCAACAAAATTAGCAGTATCTGTATTAGTAAGGTAGGTAGGCGTCCAAGTACCAACAGAAGCTATTAGAACGGAAGGGGTGCCACTCAATCTAATGTCGACTTGACGTGAAACCGCACCTGACGCTGGCAGTTGCCATGACGCAGCACTACTACTAGATGCAGTCAGAACCTTACCAGCGGAAGCAGTACCACCGACAGTCACCCCATTTACTCTCGCAACAGTAGGTCCAGGATATGTGCCGCTCAAATCACCCCCAACCACCCCTCCAGATGGCGTACGGCTATTGGTGGTTGTAGGATCGGTTGCCGAAAGGGCTGCGTTTGGAGTCCCGGCTGCAGATCCAGCGAAGCGACCATCATTTCCTGCTGCAACTGTATTACTGGCAGTTCCTATCGGTAAGTAAGTTGTTGAAACTTGCGCTGAGCTGTTGAGTGGTGCATAGCCATTAGCCTGACCCTTATTATTCGTCATCTCTCCACCAGCGGCAGCAACACTGCTTTGAAGAATCGTTCCGTCACCTGCATGCGCAACTGACAAGAATGTATTTAGGATGATTCCCCACTGATCTTCATCAGATCCTGGAACAGGCAAGCGTGCTGGCATAATATACCTCAACGGTTACGTTTATTATTGTTATTGTATCGGATACTGAAATACAGCACAAGTCCTACTGCACGCAGCGACTCTCTTTGGCAGTTCCCTGGCTACATGATTATTCGTGTCTCCAGGCAACTGCTAAACTTTCTATCCCATCACTCTTCTCGATAGCACCGACCATACAACCAAAAACATAATATGGAGATAACCTTCATAGCCCTGCTATTGACATAAACGCTAAAAATAGTTATAGTCTGTATCGAACTCGAAGTATAGCGCTTACACGCCATGCTTCGAAGTCATACGACAGGAATAGTACATTCAAAAAAAGCCAACCGAATCCGGGAGAGACCCCTGGCCAACCCCCGCGGCCATGGTGGTCCCCGGCTGGAATGTAGCTCAATTGGCAGAGCACCGCACTTCTTTATAGTGCGAAGGTTACGGGTTCGAACCCCGTCATTTCAGCAAGGTAGAAGCAACGGCATTCGTGCAGTAGCTCTTACCGGTCCATAGCACCGATTCAAGAGAACGAAGGGAAGTGATCCCTGTGGCTACGCTACAGGAATACCTCGAGGCGGCCAAGGTGCTGCCCGCTAACCGCACGACGGCTCAGCAAGCCCTCGTCGACGCGGGTAAGAACATCCAGGCTGTCCGCAACGCGGACGAGGCGGCCAAGCGCCACCAGAAGATTCACGGCGCCAACGGCTGATCGATGGGGAGTGAGGGGCGGCTCATCGTGAGCCCCCCTTGCTCAAAAAGAACTATTCCTGTCCGTCTCACATTCTTCATGACGCCACACGTTGTGAACGATGTGAGGCGTTTTTATTTACCCAAAATTATGTTATAATGAAGTTTCGGAACAGTCCGAACCAGGAGGCGACAGCCATGCAGTCACAGATTCTCCACCAGAGTGGCGATGACCACGAGAAGGAGGACGGAACTACCATCGTCCGAGGCGAGGACTGACGCACTGCGCGTCACCCTGGGGGAATCCCGCTCTCGGCCAACCGGCCGAAGCGGGATTCCCCGCATCACTTTTGTTATAATAAACTGATATGAATTTTTGGCAGGAACTACCACGTCCATTTTTTATACTGGCTCCTATGGAGGCAGTAACTGACGTCGTGTTTCGTCATGTAATCGCCACAGCTGCGCGACCAGATATCTTTTTTACGGAGTTTACCAACGCCAGCAGCTTTGCCAGCCCGAAGGGTATTCACAGTACACGCGGGCGTCTCACATTCACCTCAGACGAGCAGCCAATGGTCGCCCAAATATGGGGAGCTAAGCCAGCTGATTTTTCCGTTATGGCTAAGGGTCTCGCTGATATGGGATATAGCGGTATCGATATTAATATGGGGTGTCCTGATAAAACTGTTATTAAAGCTGGTGGCGGTAGCGGCTTAATACGTACACCCGAGCTTGCTGGCGAGCTTATAACTGCAGCAAAGAAGGGTGGCCTACCAGTCAGTGTCAAGACACGCTTAGGCTATAGCTCAACTGAAGAATGGCGTGAGTGGCTAACGTTCCTTTTTAAACAAGATATCGTTAATCTCACTATCCATCTTCGTACCCGTAAAGAAATGAGTAAAGTTGACGCTCATTACGACATAATCCCAGAAATTAAAAAGCTACGCGATAAAATAGCGCCACAAACTCTTCTCACTATCAACGGAGATGTCCGCGATCGCCGGCACGGAGAAGAGCTCGTAGAAAAATACGGAGTTGACGGCATAATGATTGGCCGCGGCATCTTTCATAACCCATTTGCATTTGAACTTGAAAAACACGATCATAGCAGAGATGAGCTTCTAGAACTGCTTAGTCTCCAGCTTGATCTATTTGATAAATATTCAGAAGAGCTCGAGCCCCGCAAATTCGAACCACTCAAACGTTTTTTCAAGATCTATATACGTGATTTTCCAGGTGCAAGCGAACTCCGCGAGCAGCTCATGCATACAAAAAGCACGGACGAAGTCCGTGCTCTCATTGACGCTGGATAATTTATTTAAGCACAACCACGCGCATCTTTTTACCTGCTAGTACTAGGGTGGTGGCTAAATTGTAATATGCCATCGCAATAACCTTTTGCTGAACCTCATCCTCATCGAACGATGTAACGCGAGCAGCTTCTTCAAACGCCCAAGCATCAACGTTAAAGGCTTCGTATTCTGGACCAAATTCCGCAGCAAGCGCATCACGATCAAGCGTTGTACCCTTACGCATGTTTATAACTGCAATAACTTCTTTATGATCACCATGTAGCTTATCGACAAACTCTTCACGTGCGTTGTCTTGTAGAACGTTCAAAAGTCCCTTACCTGCAGAAAACTCCGTTCGGGCCGCAGAATTCCCAACGATGCGCTCGTGTGTCTTGACGGGTACTACAATACCCAAACTTTCAGTCAGATCACGTAGAACATCAGGGTGGTGTACCATATAAGCGTAAATGAGTGGCAGCTTATCGTTCGCGCCACAATCACTAGCATCGCCATGAGCATGCTCACCTGTATGACCGCCAACCACATAACCTTCGGCCGAAAGTGCCTTTACTAGGTTAGTATAGCCACCTAGCGTCGTTCCGTCCTCACTTGCATACCGCTGAGTCGTCAGATCATCAGCGACAAAAATCGTCTCCGTACCACCAGCTGCGTTAGGCGCAAGTGGATTAGCACCTTCCGCCGGAATACGCCCGTCTACACAGCGGGCAAGCAACATCTTCATTTTCCAGAACGACTCATCCCAGTCGATGGTACGATGAAACTCACCACGGCCAACACGTTCAGTAACTTCTGCTAGGCGTTCTTGTTGGTCGGGACCCGCCTCGATCTTACCTTCGGCAAATTCCAGCTCCATGTATTTAATCTGCTGATCGACGTATTCTTTATCCACATCAACAGTGTTCGATTTCATCGTTTCCATATTATCCTTTTCTTCAAACTAAAGAGGTAAAAATCCTCATATTATTTTACTCCCATCGTTTAAAACTACAAGATGCTACACTAAGGATAGCCGTGACAAACAATGAACGCCAACCTCACGACCCGTTCGCTGGCTTACCGGATATAACGCCAGAGTTGATAGAGGCGTACAAACGCCAGTTGCATGACTTTGAAACAGATTTTGCGAATTTAAAACGTAGATATCCTGCCGTCGCCCACGATATTATAACGGGCATAAACGGAGTTGATCCTCATTATCTAGACTTAAAGCGCGCCTTTGCACAAGGCGCGCTTTACATGTGTGGACTCTTTCGATCAGCAGCTCAGACAGAACTGCTTCGCCAAATGTTTGAGAGGGAGATTATTGGCGATAATGACGACGGCGAAGGTCTGCAACCTTAAGGCGAACCATGTGGCGATCAACAAGCTGGTGAGCCTTTTCAAGTTCAACCTGGTCCTTAGCAGCATCGCGTAATTGAATAGCTCGATCAAGTGCAGCTTTACTTTCAGCTTCAATGATATCCTCACCATTATCAGCTTCATCTACAAGTACGCGAACTTTTTTGGGAGAAATCTCAACGACACCACCGCTAATAGCAAAGAAGTCCAGTTTACTGTCAGGATCATCCTTTTTATAACGGACTGCAATAGCACCTGGGACGGCAATGGAGACAAGTGGTTCGTGACCAGGAAAGACAGCAATTTCACCTTCACCAGTTGGAATCATCACTTCGTATACCTCTTGATCAACTTTTTTGCCAAGTAGTGTAATAAGTTCTAAATTCATATCACACCTATAGTAGCAAAAAACCCCGCTAAATGCGAGGGGGTAGACGATAGATAGCCTGAGAGGTGGGCAGAGCCCGGCGGGGAATGCATGGAGCCGCAGTGGCACCAACCCCGCGCGGGAGCCCATCAGATGGGGAGACTGAAGTGCGTCATCAGGACGGCCGAGACGACGAAGTACGCGATGCCCACGATGATCGAGATGATCATGCGCGTGGCCTTGTACTTGATGTCGTCCAGCGTCCAGGTGACGATCGGACCGATGAGGATCATCCACAGCCCCATCAGGAACCACACGCACACAGCGGCGAAAGCCGCCCAGGTCGACAGGTGCATCGGCCGGTCGCTCGTGACCATCGTCAGAAAGATGAAGATGATGACGATCGGGCCGACGATGGACAGAGGGACGATGGCGTCCCGGTCCCCGAATACACGGGGCTTGCGAGCAGTCTTGCTCATGAGAGCCTCCAGGCTATCTATCCTGCGGCGTAGTGCGCGCATTGGATATATAATATCATAAAAATAAGGATTATGCAACTGGTACCGTCTCTGCGGGAGCAGCCTTACGTGGTCTTTCAATTAGGACGAGGGAGACAAGCCCCCCTAAGATTGCTAGGGCTGCACATAGCCCCATAGCAAAGGAGTACGCCTGTGATGCTCCGAAAAATCCCAGCATTGCTACTACAATAAGCCCAGCAGAACGCGCAACAGCATTATTTACTCCCGATGCGATACCAGAGTCAGTATGATCTACCGACGCCATAACCGTCGTCGTAAGAGGTGACACGAGTAGTGTCAGACCTGCACTAAAGATCACTACGCCAGGAAGAATATTCATAAGATACGTGTCTCCTGGTTTCAAAAAGAAGAGGAACGCCATACCGATACCCGCAAGAATGGGACCAACGGTCATAAATAGGCGCGGACCGTACTTTGCAGACAGACCCCCTACTTTCCCCGAGAACAGCATCATACAAATGCTGATAGGCAATAGACTCACACCCGCAGCAAACGCCGAATAGTGTAATGTTGTCTGTAAATAAATAACAAGAGCAAAGGTAAAACCTCCAAGCGCCCCATACATAAGAAAAGTCATGATGTTCGCACCAACGAAGTTACGAGAGGCAAAAAGAGACAACTTAACCATAGGGTCGCGCCGCACCTTTTCACATATCAAGAATAAAATGAAGAACAGCACACCCAGCGTAATAGACATAAGATACATTAGTCCCCAATGATTTGCTGGACCTTCAATGAGACCATAGGTAATACCCGCGAGACTTATTGTTGCGAGTACTGCACCGATAATATCGACTGATCGCACTCTTGTATCCTTTGATTCTTGTACGGAAAATTTTGCGAGTACATAGCAGGCGAGTGCAAGCGGCACGTTTATAAAAAATATCCAACGCCAACTAGCCACAGCAAGTATCCAGCCACCCAGAAACGGTCCGATTACCACAGCGATACTGCTCCAAGCAGTCCAACGGCCGATTGCCTGGGAGCGTTCACTAGAATGAA
>Ga0157370_10004972_pt1 | contig 15047 bp, 12 predicted proteins | sample C35metaG_FD_113463 | JGI IMG/M metagenome (GOLD analysis project Ga0157370, IMG submission 113463) | Corn rhizosphere microbial communities from Kellogg Biological Station, Michigan, USA - C3-5 metaG | ecosystem: Host-associated > Plants > Roots > Rhizosphere > Soil | place: USA: Michigan...
CGAGTTGAGGCTGCCGGAAAAACGTTTCACCCAGTCCGCGCTGGATGCGTTGAAGAAACGGGATTTTCCCGGCAACGTTCGTCAACTGGAAAACCTGTGCCGCAGGCTCGCGGTGATCGCATCGGGCACGAGCGTCCGGCGCGAAGACCTGGACGAGGCTGGAACGCGTGCGACTCCATCGCCAGCAGGCTCAGCCCCGCCCTGGGAATCTGCATTGCGTGCATGGGCCGATGTGGAATTGGCTGCCGGCGCCGGCGACGTGCATGCGCGCGCCCGCCAGCGTCTCGACCGCATATTGCTGGATGCCGCCCTGGCCGCGCACGATGGCCATCGGCACAACGCGGCCAAAGCGTTGGGGCTGGGTCGCAACACGTTGACGCGCAAGCTGGGCAGCTCGCGCACGCGACGCGGAAAGAAAAACGAGGAACGGTGATGCCCATGCCAATAGGTGTTCGCAGCGCGAAAGTTTCCGACATTGCCTTTCTGGTCGACTGCAACGCCGCCATGGCGCTGGAGACGGAGCACAAGGCGCTGGACCGGGACGTGTTGCTGCGCGGCACGCAGGCGGTGTTCGACGATCCGCGCCGCGGGTTCTACCTCGTCGCCGAACGCGATGGCGAGCCGGCCGGCTGCCTGCTCGTCACGTACGAATGGAGCGACTGGCGCAACGGTGACTGGTGGTGGTTCCAGAGCGTGTACGTGACGCGTGCCGCGCGTCGCGGCGGCGTGTTTCGAGCCCTGTACGCAGAGGTCGAACGCCGTGCGCGCGAAGCGGGCGCGGTGGGACTGCGCCTGTATGTGGAACGCGACAATGCCCGCGCGCAGCGAACTTACGCGTCGCTGGGAATGGAAGAAGAGCCGTACAAGATGCTGCGGCGCGGCTTCATTGCATTCGATCAGGTTTCACATGATTCCGGGACCGCGCATTAGCGCGGAATCCGGAATGCAGGGGCAAGATACCGAAGCCAACGCCAGGGACGACGCGAGTAATCTGCCACAAGACGATGAAGAGCAGATTCCGGATCGCCGCTGCGCGGTTCGGAATGACGGCAAAATCAGGAGTTGAACATGATTCTCCAAACCCGCCGCGTCGCCGTGCTGGGCGGCGTGCGCATCCCGTTCTGCAAGCGCGACACCGCCTATGCCGACTTGGGCAATTTCGGGATGTCGGTGGAAGTGCTGGGCGCACTGGTCGAGAAGTTCGGTCTGCATGGCGTCGAATTGGGCGAGGTCGCGTTCGGCGCGGTGATGAAACATCCGGCCGACTGGAACCTCGCGCGCGAAGCCCTGCAGTCGTCGGGGCTTGCGATGACCACCCCGGGTATTACTACGGCGCGTGCCTGCGGCACTTCGCTCGACAATGCGATCCTGGTCGCACAGAAGATCGCGACCGGGCAGATCGAAGCCGGTATCGGCGGAGGGTCGGATACCACGAGCCAGGTGCCGTTGACCTATTCGAATCGTTTGCAGCAACGCCTGCTGGATTTGAATCGCGCCAGAACGACCGGGCAGAAATTGCGCGCCGCGATACGTGGATTCCGCCTGCGCGAATTGAAGCCGCAAGTACCGGGCGTGGTCGAGCCGCGCACCGGCCTGTCGATGGGTCAGCACTGCGAAAAGATGGCGCGTGAGTGGAAGATCGGCCGCGCCGAGCAGGATCGATGGGCACTGGAAAGCCATCGCAAGCTCGCGGCCGCGTACGACGCCGGCTTCTTCGAAGATCTGGTGATTCCGTTCCGAGGCGTGCAGCGCGACAACCTCCTGCGCGCCGACACCACGCTCGAGAAACTCGCCTCACTGAAACCCGCGTTCGATCGCACCTCGGGCAAGGGCACGCTCACCGCCGGCAATTCCTCCGCGCTGTCCGACGGTGCGGCGGCGGTGCTGCTGGCCAGCGAAGACTGGGCTGCGGCGCGCAAGCTGCCGGTACTGGCGTACCTCACCTTCGCGGAGATTGCCGGCATCGATTACGTGCATGGCGAAGGCCTGCTGATGGCTCCGACCATCGCGGTGCCGCGCATGCTGCAGCGCGCGGGATTGACCTTGCAGGATTTCGACTTCTATGAAATCCACGAAGCCTTCGCCGCGCAGGTGCTGTGCCAGTTGCGTGCGTGGGAATCGCCGGATTACTGCAGGAACCGATTGGGCCTGGATGCGCCGCTGGGCGCGATCGATCCCGGGAAGATCAACGTCAACGGATCGAGCCTTGCGACCGGTCACCCGTTCGCCGCGACCGGCGCGCGTATCGTGGCGACGCTTGCGAAACTGCTGGCGCAGAAGGGTTCCGGCCGCGGCTTGATTTCGATCTGCACCGCGGGCGGGATGGGAGTCGTCGCGATCCTGGAGCGGTAGGTTGGGCTGAATGCAATGAAGCCCAACGCGGTGACGCGTGCGCAATGATGTTGGGCTTCCGCCGCTGAAGCCGGCGTCAGTCCAACCTACAGGCGCATCCGGTCGTGCGGCGGTTCTTTATCCGACCTTGAAAAGCGTCGGCTTCCACGCGCCGCTGGCATAGGATTCGCGGCGACGGCGGTGCATGCGGGCGATGGCTTCGGCGGCACGTGCATCGGCCCAGTCTGCACGCTGCACCATCAGCTTGGCCGGGTCTTCGCCGCGCGCGCGCGCTTCGTCGCTGCGCCATTCACAGAAATCATCGTAGGCCTCGATTTCAAATTGCAGGTCGCGACGGCACAGTTCGATCATGATCGCGTCGTCGAGGAAGCCCAGCACCGGCACCCGGTCGGGAATCGCGTCGTTGGGATCGGCCAGGTAAGCCAACGCCGCCAGCACGCGGTGGCGATCCTCTTCGGGCAGGTTGAAGCCCATGTCGCCAGCCATGGAAATCAGCGATTCGACGCTGCCCAGGCGCTCGGCGATGAACGGCGGTGCGTGCTGCGCGCCACGGGTTTCGTCCAGCAGCGCCTGCGCCGCCGTGATGATCTTGTCGGCGTTTTCACCCTGGATGCTGCTCTCGACGTCGCGCATGCCCTTGACGAAGAACTGCAGGTCGTCGTCGCTCAACTGGATGTTGATGTCCATCGGCATGGCGAAATCCTCGAACGGGGCGGCAGAATGCGCCAGCCTACCGAGCGGCTTCGGCGGCGTCAATCATGGAATGGACAGCCGGCAACGCGCGCCGAGGCAAGGAATCCGATGGGGTGGCTGCGGTGGGAAATCGGGCCACGGATGGCCGTTCTGGCCAACCCTGCTTGCAAGTACATGAACTCCAAATTGCTTCCGCGACGCGGCGGTCGTGGGAGGATCGCACTACAAGATCCCCTGGATACCTGCGCCGAACGCGGTGACGAAGCGCGTGATGATGGCCGTGAGCGACAGATTCACTTGCGGGAAGTCGCCGACCGGCTTCCAGCATTTCGGGAAGTCCGGGTCGGTGGCGGGGATTGGTTTGCAGCCCGGCTTCAACTCGTAGTCGGTGGCGTAGGCCCACGGCCAGATATCGAAGATCGGCAGCGCGCGCGACACGTCGCCGATGGCCTGGCTGACGTCCCCGATAATGGGAATCGGATGTCGCGGCGCCACCAGCCAGGCATTCTGCGGCGAGGCGTCGCGCAGGATCGCCGCACGCAGTTGCTGCGCGAACGCGGGATCGTCGATGATCACGCCGCCCTCGGTGTTGTAGTGGGCCGAGCGCGGATCGAAGTTGTGCGAGCCGACCATCGCGATGCGGTCGTCCACCACCAGCGATTTTGCGTGCAGGCTGATGCGCGGGCCGGGGCTGCCGGGTTCGATCGGCGCGCGGCCGCCGTGGTGCGCCGAGGATTTTTCCGAACCGATACCCGAAAGCCGGTAGTAGTCGCCCAGCATTTCGGCTGCATCGGCGGGATGCGGCATCAATTCGTGGATAAGGAAACCGTAGTCCACCAGGTACTTCTTGTGGTGCTTGTACGACAGTGCGTACACCCCAAGCGCGTCGGTGGACGCCAACGAATTGGTGGACACGATCACCTGCACCGGCGGCTGCTTCTTCTGCAGTGCCTTGAAGATTTTGCCGGCACGACCCGTCAGCACCAGGTAAGGCGTCTGCAGCACGATCTGGTCGTGCGCGTCCGACAGCATCTTCATCAGATCGCGCGTCAGTTCGCGCGAGTCCGGCCCGTGCACGGCCTCGGCCTTGGAGGGCAGGTCGTAGAAGTAATCCACCAGCCCAACGTCCAGGCTGTGGTCAAGCAGGTTGTCGGCCAGCCACTCGGGATCTTCAGCCTCCTCGCGGGTGGCGGCCACGCGTTGCGGATCGGCAAAGGCAGGTTCCCGCCATGGCTCCGCGTCGAACGGATGTTTCAGGATGTCGGCGTTGACGTCCTTCAGGTGCGTCAGCGGCACCGAACGGTTGTTGTGCCAGAAGAGGTCGAAGCTCTTTTCCATCTGACGCCCGGCGATACCCGCCACCAGCACGTCACGATCCAGGAAATCCATCTGCGGATCCCAGTCGTAGTACTCGTTGGCGTAATTGCGTCCGCCCACGATGCCGACCTTGTCGTCCACCAGGAACAGCTTGTTGTGCATGCGCTGATTGAACTTGCGGAAGCAGCACAACACGCTGGCGGTGTACTCCACGAAATTGCTGCGGGCGCTGTCGAAGGTCGGGTTGTACAGCTTGATGTGCAGGTTGTCGCTGGCGCGCGCAAGCCGCGACAGCAGTTGCGGGTCGTTCAACGACCCGAGTTGGTCGGCCAGGATGCGCACCTTCACGCCACGCCGCGCCGCCTTCACCAGTTCGTCCAGCACCAGCATGCCGGCGTCGTCTTTCGACCAGATGTAGGTCTGGATGTCGATGGATTTCTGCGCCGCGCGGATCAGGTTGATGCGCGCCCCCAGCGCGGTCTGGCCGATGTTCAGAAGCGTGACGGTATTGCGCGGAAGATCGGGCGTGGAGGCCGCGATCGCGCGATCGGCCTGCGCGATGAACGGCGACGGTTCAGCGCAGCGATCGGCCTTGTCGCAATCCGTATGGGTGTCAGCCGACATCGCCACGATGTGGTCGGCGCGTTCGATGCGCTTGGTCGAAAGCGGCGCGCAACCGGCCAGCACCAGCGCGAAGGCGCACGCGCACCAACCGAGTTTTGCACGCAGATTTTTACGCATTGCCCGGATGATACGAGGCAGGTCAGTCAATTCACGAATCGTCGCTGTTCAACACGATCCTCAGATCCAGCTCCACCTTGTCCGAGAGCACGCCGCGCCATGCGCGCATCCCGAACAGCGAACGCGAAATCGCGCCTTGCACGCGGATCACGCATGCGAGCGGCTGGCGCGGGCAATCCGACGGCTGCAATGCGAGGGTCACCGGATGGCGTTCGCCGTGCAAGGTCAGCAGGCCACGCAGCGTGCCGCCGCCGGCCAGCTCGCCCAGCGGAAACGGATCGGAGTCGAAACGGACGACAGTAAACTGCGCGACATCGAAAAAGCCGGGCCCCAGCGCGCGTGCGCGATCATCGGTGTCGTCCATCTGCAGGCCGGCGACGTCGAGGTTGGCGTGGACCTGGACCAGGTCGGCGCCGATGTGGGTGTCGATCCGGCGCAGCGTGCCCGACAAGCCGGGAAACGTACCGCGCACGTGGGCGAACAGCAGCTTGCGCACGCTGAATTGTGCCTGGGACTTCGAGGCGTCGATCGACCAGGTTTGCGCGCTGGACACCGGTGGTGGCGCCGCTGCCGCGAAGCCCGGCAACACCAGCAATGCAAGGATCAGGGCCGCCTTCACGGCGACCACAGCGCGTGCAGCCGGCCGTGTCCGGGCTCCAGCGCATCGTCGGCCAGCTCGACCCACGCGACGGTCGCCGGCGACATGCCTCGCGTGCGGTCTGAACGCCCCTGCGTCAGCAGCGACAGCAGTTCTTCCATGCCGGGATTGTGGCCGACCAGCAGAACCTGGTGCGCGTCCGGCGCATGGTTTTCGATCAGCGCCAGCAATTCGCCGGGCGTGGCGCGATAGATCGCGTGCACGAACTGCGGCTCCGGCACCCGCAGCGACTTCGCGATCGCGTCGGCGGTCATCTGGGCACGCCGCGCGGGCGAGCACAGGAGGGCATCCGGCGCCGCATCTTGTTCCGCGAGCCACACGCCGGCCGCATGCGCTTGCGCTTCGCCGTGCAGGCTCAACGGGCGCTCGGTGTCGCGCCCATCCGGTCCCACGGACATTGCCTCGGCGTGCCGCAGCAACAACAATTCACGCATGGCCACATGTTCTCGATTATAGGTTCTTATTGATCCGCGGAGCCGCCGGTGGCCGGCGCGGGCGCGTCCAGCGGAACCTGATTGGCGCGCAGCGTCGCGAGCATCAGGCTGAGCTCGGTACCGCCGTTGCGTGCGCTCGCCAGCCACTGCGACGCCAGCGAGGAATCGGTGAGCGCGCGCTGCAGCAAGGCCGAATACTGGTGCACTTGCCAGGCGAGATTCTGGCTGGCCTGGTCGTCCCGCGCTTTCTCGGCGGGTTTCAACGTGGCCTGGATGTGCAGGCCCACCGCACGCGCGATCGGGCTCGAGCCCCACTGCAAGGCGTGCGCGAGTTTCAGGCAGTCGGCCTTGACCCCGGCATCCTTGCTGGCGGCGGCATCATCGCCGCAGAGTTGTTCCAACGGCCCGAACGCCGGACGAATGTGGTTCTGCGTGTTCATCACCGCCACCAGCATGCGCACGCCATCGGCGTTGTCGGGCTGGCCGTCGTGCGCGCCCTGCATGGTGTCGGCCAGCGGCGGCAGCACCGCCGTTGCCCTGGCGACGCCCGCCATCGCCTTGCCGTAATAGTCGTCGTAGATTTGCGCGGCGGCGGCCTGCTTCAGCGCCGCGCGTTCGGCCTTGTCGTTCTTGTCGCGCGCCGCGACATCCATGGCCACCATCCAGACCGCGGCATTGTCGGCGGCGTGCTTCTTCAGCCAGGCGAAGGCTTCCGCGTTCGGGCAATCCTTTTCCGATTTGCAGACATCGAGCCGCGCCCATTCGGCGGCGGCATTCGGCACTGCGACGGCGCGCTGGCTGAGCGCATCGAAGTCGAGGCCTTGGGTCTGATCCTTGAATGGCTTGGCCAGGATCGCGGCGCCGAGCAGGTAATCCGGATCGGCGCGGAGCGCGACCACGCTGACGAGATCATGCTGGTATTGCTGGATCGCTTCGGCACGCTTGCGGTCGGCGGGCGACATCTTTTCTTCGTCGGCGGGTGCGGTGCTCGCTGCAGCCGCCGGCAGCGCCGATCCTTTCGACGGATCTTTCGCCGGCGGGTTCGCGAGGGCAGGCCCCGCGATCAACAACGCGGCGAGCACGGCGGTGGGAATGGCATGGCGCATGGCGGGTACCGACAAGGCAGTCCGGTGAAGCTAGAGGCGGACGGGTGAATGCGGGCTGGCCGGCGCGGCGACCGCCCCCGCGATCGTGATGCAAAAATCGTGCGCACGAGAGGCTTCCGGGAGCACGATGTTCAGTGGATGCTTATCGCGACAGCGCTTCGTGCATGAACTCCGGTTGCGCCAGCGCTGCGCGATGGACGTCGGCGTTGTAGTAGCGCGTCGCGAATGGCTTGGCTGCGGCATCGTGTTCGCGGAAGGCGCCGAGGCCACCGTCCCTGCGCGCCAGGGTGCAACTCCACCAGCCGGTTGGATAGCACGGTTGCGGGAAGGGCAGGGTGCGCGTCGCGGAAAATCCGACCTCGCGCATCGCGTTCTGCATCGACCGGATCAGATCCAGCAGCACCAATGGCGATTCCGACTGCTGCACCAGGATGCCGCCTTCGCGCAGCGTGCGGAAGCAGCTCGCGTAGAACTTCGCGTTGAACAGGCCCTCGGCCGGGCCGACCGGATCGGTGGAGTCGACGATCACCACGTCCAGCGAATCGGGTGCGGCATCGGCCATGTACCTGATGCCATCATCGAACAACAGCTTTGCGCGCGCGTCGCCGTTGGATTCGCACAACTCGGGGAAGTATTTTTCTGCGAGGCGGGTGACCCGTTCGTCGATGTCGATCTGGGTGACGTTTTCGACTTCCGGATGACGCAGTACTTCGCGCAACGTGCCGCAGTCGCCGCCGCCGACGATCACCACGTTGCGGGGTGCGGCGTGGGTGTATAGCGCCGGGTGGGTCATCATTTCGTGGTAGAGGAAATTGTCGCGGCTGGTCAGCATCGTGCAACCGTCGATCACCATCAGGTTGCCCCAATCGGTGGTGCGGTAGATCTCAATGTGCTGGAAAGGCGTCTGTTCGTCGGCCAGTTTTTCGTCCACGCGATAGCCGATGGACGACCCGGAAGCCTCGTGCTTTTCGGTGAACCAGTTGGACGACATTGCCGGGAATCCTGTTGAAGAACGCATGATTGTAACGGTCTGCCCGGGCCCACGCGTTACAATGATCGCCGTCGATCCCGCGGCGTCGGTGGCTTCCGGTCGGCGAATCCTTTGCGTCAAGGCCCGCCGCTGCGACGTTCCATTCCTCGTTATCCGGAGAACCACGATGACGAACGCCTGGAACATCGATACCGCCCGTTTCGCCTATTCGGTTGCGCACTGGAGCGACGGCTACGTCGACATCGATGACGCGGGACACGCGGTGATGTTTCCACGCGGGGACGATGGCCCCGCCATCGCGCTGGAGGACGCGATCGGGCGCGCGCAAGAAATGGGCCTGCGGCTGCCGCTGCTGCTGCGCTTCCCCGACATCCTGCTGGATCGCCGCGAGAAACTGCGCGCCGCATTTGCGGGTGCGATGCGCGCGCACGGTTATCCCGGCGGCTACACCGCGCTGTATCCGATCAAGGTCAACCAGCAGCGCGCCGTGGCGGGCACGCTGGCGCAAGGCCAGCAGTCGCCGCGCGCGGCGGGTACCGGATTTGGCCTGGAGGCCGGTTCCAAGCCGGAACTCCTGGCGGTGCTCGGGCTGGCACAGGCGGGATCGCTGGTGGTGTGCAACGGCTACAAGGATGCCGATTACATCCGCATCGCGTTGATCGGCCGCAAGCTCGGCATCGACGTGGTGATCGTGATCGAAAAGCCGTCCGAGCTCGAACACGTGATCGCGGAATCGAAGTCGCTCGGCGTCGAACCGAAACTCGGCGTGCGCGTGCGGCTCGCGTCGATCGGCGCCGGCAAGTGGCAGAACACCGGCGGCGACAAGAGCAAGTTCGGCCTGACGCCGACGCAACTGCTCGCGCTGGTCGGGCGTTTGCGCGAGGCGAACCTCACGCACACGATGCGCCTGCTGCACTTCCACATGGGTTCCCAGATTTCCAACCTGCGCGACATCGCAGCCGGCATGCGCGAGGCGGTGCGCCATTTCGCCGAACTGCGCGCGGCCGGATTGCCGCTGGATCACGTGGATGTCGGTGGCGGTCTGGGCGTGGATTACGAGGGCACGCGTTCACGCGGCGAGTGCTCGATCAACTACGACCTCGACCAGTACGCCAATGCGGTCGTCGCACCACTGGCGGCTGCGTGTGCGGAATGGAAGATCGACCCGCCGCGCGTGTTGACCGAATCCGGCCGCGCGATGACCGCGCACCACGCGGTGCTGGTGGTCAACGTCAGCGAAGTGGAAGCGGCGCCCGACGGCGCGATACCGCCCGCTGCCGGGAACGAATCGCCGGTATTGCGGAGCCTGCGCGATACGTTGGCAGCGCTGGGCCAGCGTCCCGTGCGCGAAGTCTGGCAGGACGCGCAGCAGTATTTGAATGAGGGACACCTGCTGTATGCGCAAGGCGTACTGGACCTGGCGCAGCGCGCGAAACTCGATGCACTGTTCCACGCCATCGCGCTGGGCGTTCGCAAGCACCTGAAGCCGGACGAACGTTCGCACCGCGAGATCATCGACGCCCTCGACGTGAAGCTGGTCGACAAGTATTTCTGCAACTTCTCGGTGTTCGAGTCGATCCCCGACGTCTGGGCGATCGACCAGATCTTCCCGATCATGCCGCTGACGCGGCTCGACGAGAGACCCACGCGACGCGGCACGCTGGCCGATCTCACCTGCGATTCAGACGGCCGCGTGGACGCGTACGTGGAATCCGGCGACCTCGATGTCAGCCTGCCGCTGCACGAACTGCGATCCGGTGAACCTTACCGGCTCGGCATTTTTCTGGTGGGCGCGTATCAGGAAACCCTGGGCGACATCCACAACCTGTTCGGTGATACCGACGCGGTCAACGTGCGCATCGACGGCGATGGTTTTGCGCTGGATGGCGCGCGCCGCGGCGATTCCGCCGACATGCTGCTCGATTACGTCGGCTACAAGCCCGACGACCTGCGTGCTGCGTATCGCGACAAGGTTGCTGCGGCACAGTTGCCGTCGCATGAAGCGCAATCCTTGCAAGCCGCACTGGAAGCGGGCCTGACCGGCTACACGTATTTGAAAGAAACGTGAGGCGTGCCAATCAATCCGCTCAATGCACCGCGGAAGGCGGCGCGGCGGGAATCCTGTCGGGTTCGTAGCTGGCGTACTTTTTCAACAGCGCCTGAAAACGCGTATCGTTGCGGACCGGATCCCAGGCAGGATCGAGCCACAGCATCACAGGCGCGTAATCGGCGCCGATGCCGGGCGCAGCCAGCGCCTTGGCAAGCAGCGGCACGGCGAGATCTGCGCGCTCGGCCTGCGCGTAAAGCGTGGCATTGAAAATCATCAATCGCGGCGCGCCGAGGCGATTCTTGCTCTGCGCGATGATCGCCAGCGATTTGGCGATGGCTTCCAGCCCTTCCGCGGTCCGACCCAGGCCCAATTCGGCTTCGGCAACGCCGCTCCATACCTCGGCCAGATTGATGTCCCGTTGCACCGCGAGTTGTGTGCGCAGCCCGGGCAGGACCTGCGCGTACAGCGGTTTGGCACGATCCGGCTCACCCATCAACCGGTACAGCTCGGCTTTTCTTTGAGGTTTGCGGGCGACCGCGTAGGCGAAGTATTTGTCCGACAGATTGATCCCGGAAACGCTGTCGAGCAGCCGCAATGCTTGCGGGTACTGCCTTTGCAAAATCAGCAGCGGCACGCGCGATTGAAGCTTCAGACGGTTTGAATCGCCCTGCGCCGCGGCCAGCGCACGCCCGATATCGCCGCTGCCGAACAGGATGCTGTGAATATAATCGTCCTGGGCAGGAATGTTGTCGGGGTCCAAGGTCAGCGCGCGCCGCGCCCAAAGCTCCGCACCGGGATAATCACCCGCGTACATGTAGGCATCGCTCAGTTCCTTGGCAAGCACGGAATTGCGCGGGTCCTGCGCGAATGCGCGCTGAAACGAGGCGATGGCGTCATCGAAACGGCCCATGCGGCGCTGGACCAGTCCCTGTGCGTCGAGTGCCTCGGCATCGTTGGGGCGCGATGCCAGCACTGCCGCGAAAATTTTCAGCGCCCCGTCGTAATCGAGCTGACCCCAGTAATCGTTGTAGCCCAGCGCAAGCTGCGCGGCGGCAAGATCCGGCGCGAATTTCCGCGCGTGTGCGGCATCGGCACGCGCCTGGGAGAAGAGCTGCCGCACGTTTTGGCCGCCGCCGCCGAACCACGCGAGGGCACTCTCGGCATACGACAGCCGCGCGTACGCCAACGCGAATCCAGGGTCCCGTTCGATGGCTTGCCTGTAAAGCGGAATCGCTGCACTGAAGAACGGGGGATAGGTGCTACTGCTGCCACGGTTCGTGTGGTATTCGGCACGCAGGAACAGGTCGTAGGCTGCCTGGTTCCGGGTCGGCACGGCGGTCAGGCGCGCCGTTTCCGCCGAGGAAAGTTTTGCATCGAGCGCGGCGGCGATCTTCTCCGCCACTTCGCCCTCGACGCCGAACACGTTGTCGAGCGTGCGCGTGTAGTCCTGCGCCCAGAGATGGCTGTCGCTGCGGACATCGATCAACTGCACGTTGATCAGCACCTGCTTGCCCTGCTTCTGCACACTGCCTTCCAGAATGGCCGCGACGCCCAATTGCTGGCCAATGGATTTCAGGTCATCCGGATGGCTGGCGTATTTCGCGGTGGAAGTGCGCGCGATCACCTTGAGATCGCCGATGTCGGCCAGTTTGGTCAGGATCAGATCCTGCATGCCGGCCACGAAGTATTCGTTGTCCTTTTCGCCCGACAGGTTCTCGAACGGCAGCACCGCGATGGATTTGGCCGGGATGGACTGCGCGGCAACGGTGGGCGCCGCGGTCACAGGCAACCGCTGTACGGCAGATGTCACGGAGGCCGGCGCGGCACTGGTCGCGACGCGTCCGGGTTGCGCGGCGTTCGGGCCGCTCACCGCGGCCGGTCCGAAATGCCAGATCAGCGTGCCGCCGATTGCTAGCAGCAGGGCGATGATCAGCAACTCGGAGCCACCGATACGTTGCGCGCCGCGCTCGCCGTGATACCAGGCCAGCACCAGCAGCACGAAGAATCCGACGGCCAGCGCCAGGATCAAATAGCGCTCGGCTGCGTCCGGCCAGTCGAACCGCTGCGCGACGACATCCAGCCCTTGCAACAGCGCGAACGCGAAGGCCACGTAGGCGATCGCCCACTGCACCAGTTTGCGCTGCCTGAGGCGTTGCCAGAACCCGTTCATGTCGGGCCTCGCTGTGCCAGAACGACGCGTGTTGCTTGCGCGAGAGCGTTCTTGTCGTGTGCATCGGAATCCTAGCCGATTCTAGTCCCGGTGGCGGGCCTCAGGTACCGCGCGCGACTTGAAGTCCCGCGGGCGACTGGCCGACCGGCATCACCTCGATGCGATTGACGTTGAGGTGCGGAGGCAGGTTGGCGATCCACCACACGGTATCGGCAATATCGCTGGCCGTGATGGGGTGTGCGCCCTTGTAGAGCTTGTCCGACGCAGCCTGATCGCCGCCGGTGCGCACCAGGGTGAATTCGGTTTCGGCCATGCCGGGCTCGACCGATGTCACGCGCACGCCGGTGCCGTGAAGGTCGCAGCGCAGGCCCAACGAAAACTGGGTCACGAACGCCTTGGTGCCGCAGTACACGTTGCCGCCGGTGTACGGATAGGTGCCGGAAATCGAGCTGATGTTGACGACCGCGCCACGGCGCTCGATCAGTTGCGGCAGCAACAGTCGCGTCAGCGTCGCCAGTGCGGTGACGTTGGTATCGATCATCTGCCGCCATTGCTCGAGATCGCAATCCTGGGCCTTGGCAGTGCCCAGCGCCAAGCCTGCATTGTTGACCAGCACATCGACGCCGCGGAAATCCTCCGGCAGCGCATCCAGCACGGCGCGCGTGGCACCTTCATCGCGGATATCGAATGCGGCGACATGCACGCGTTCCGCACCGAAGCGTTCGACCAGTTGCGCGAGGCGATCGGCGCGGCGCGCGCAGGCGATCACGCGCCAGCCGTTTTCGGCGAACTTTGCCGCAATGGCGGCGCCGAACCCAGCCGACGCACCGGTGACGAAAACGGTGCCCATCATTTTTCCTTCAACGGAATTCCATGGATGCCCGCCGCGGAAAGCTGCTTCTGCACGTCCTGCAATTGCGTGGCCGAGGCGAACGGTCCGATACGTACGCGGTTCCACACCTGGCCATCGAGCGTCACGGCCTGTACGTGCGCGGTGAAGCCCTGCAACGCGAGTTTGGCCTTCATTGCGTCGGCGTCGCTGGCGCTGGGAAAGGCGCCGACCTGCAACACGTAACCGCCTTCAGACGATGAGGCTCCGTTCGCGTTCGCGACGGTGGGTGCAGACGCGCTGGCATTGTTGGCCGCGGCGGCTTTCTGCTGTTCGGCCTTGGCCATCGCGGAGAGTTCCGTATTCGGAATCACGACTTCTTTTTCAGGCAGCACCTTGTAGAAATCGAATTGCGAGGCGCTGGACGGCGCGCTGCTGCCGGCGATGCCAGGGGAACTGCCCTGCTGGGCGACGGCATTGGGATTGGCCTGCGGCTGGTCCGTGCGGCGCAGGCTGGGCAGGTGCCTGCTCGCGAAAGCGAACAGGATCACACCGACCACGATGCCTGCCAGGAACAGGGCCCAGCCTGGAATACCAAAGCCACCGTTGCGTACCGCTTGTCGATTGTTGCGAGTTGCCACTGCCAGCCCTCGTGTACGTGTACTCATTGCGACCCGGATGGGTCGCGCCAGTTTGTCAGTAATCGCGGATGATCACATGGATTCGGGCGCCGAAACGCCCAGCATCCCGAGCCCGTTGGCAAGCACCTGACGGGTCGCGTACGCCAGCGCCACGCGCGCGTTGCGCAAGGCCTCGTCATCCACCAGGAATTGCTCGGCGTTGTACCAGACGTGGAATGCGCCAGCCAGCTCGCGCAAATATTGCGCCAGCAGATGCGGCTCGCGGTTGTTCGCGGCGGCCTCGACGATTTCCGGAAAACGCGAGATCTCCACCATCACGCAGCGTGCGTGTTCTCCCTGCAGCCGGTCCAGGTGCTTCAGTGCGTCGCGCTGCTCGAACACGATCGAGCGCTCGTGCATCTGGCGCTGCACGCTGCACACGCGGGCGTGCGCGTACTGGATGTAATAGACCGGGTTGTCGTTGGTTTGCGCGCGGGCAAGGTCCACGTCGAACACCAGCTGCGAATCGCTCTTGCGCGCGATCAGGAAATAGCGCGCGGCATCCAGGCCCGCCATCTCGATCAGATCCCGCAGGGTGACATAACTGCCGGCGCGTTTGGAAATCTTCACTTCCTCGCCGCCCTTCATCACCGTCACCATCTGGTGCAGCACGTACTCCGGCCAGTCCTTCGGGATGCCGATGTCAAGCGCCTGCAGACCGGCCTGGACGCGCGCGAGCGAGCCATGATGGTCGGCGCCGAGTTCGGTGACCGCGCGCTTGTAGCCGCGTTCCCACTTGGACAGGTGATAGGCGACGTCCGGCACGAAATACGTGTAGGTGCCGTCGGACTTCCGCATCACCCGGTCCTTGTCGTCGCCGAAATCGGTGGCGCGCAGCCACAGCGCGCCGTCGGCGTCGTAGGAATGGCCTCGCTCCGCGATGCGCTCCACCACGCGCCGGACTTCGCCCTCGGTGTAGAGCGACGATTCCAGGAAATACACCTCGAACTCGACGCCGAACGCGCGCAGGTCCTCGTCCTGCTCACGGCGCAGCCAGGCCACGGCGAATTCGCGGATCGCGTCGAG
>Ga0157370_10004973_pt1 | contig 15046 bp, 9 predicted proteins | sample C35metaG_FD_113463 | JGI IMG/M metagenome (GOLD analysis project Ga0157370, IMG submission 113463) | Corn rhizosphere microbial communities from Kellogg Biological Station, Michigan, USA - C3-5 metaG | ecosystem: Host-associated > Plants > Roots > Rhizosphere > Soil | place: USA: Michigan...
GCAGGTGGCAATACGCGCAAGCCCAGGCGTCACCATCCCCGTGCGCGACGATGCGCGGCATCTGAGGGTGATCCTGCGGAAACCAGTCCGGCGCGCCGAACATGTCGTCGTAATCGGCCAGCGTGTAGGTCCGCGTGCTGCCCGGCACGCGCAGCGGCTTGTGCATGTCCGGCTTGCGTGCATCCGCGGCGGGCGGCGGATTCAGCGGAAAGGCCCACGCCATCGCGGCGCGGATTTCGGTATCGGGATCGATCGACAGGGTCTGCGCGAATGCCAGCGCGCACACGATGGCAAGCGGGATCCCCGCCAAAAACAATGCTGGCGCTGCAGGTTTGTGCATGGCTGCGTCCTGTTTCAGGTTCAGGGCTCGCGGGAGGCGGCATAGGCCGCAACGCCGATCATGTCTTTCAGGGTCAGTCGCGAGGCCTCCAGCCGCATCGGGGCGGCGCCGGGGTTGGTGCGCTGGCCCAGTCGAAACCGGATCAGTTCACGTACGATGTAGGTCGGCGAACGACCTGCAAGCGGCGGAATGCCCCCGACGCCCCGCAATGCCGGCCCGTGGCAGGACTCACACGGTAATGCGTTGCCGGTGCCTTTTGACGCGACCACGGCTCCGTGCGTGATGCTGCCCGGCGGTACCCAGGCGACATTCTCGACGTGAGAGTCGCCAACGATGTGAGAGACGATGTCGGTCGATGTTTCGACGATGCGCTCGCCGATGGGTTCGCGCGCGCCGTTCCTGTTCGGAACCAGAACGAAGTCGACCCAATGGGTTTTCGGTACCGTCGCGGTTTCGATCACCCGCGTGCGCGGCTTGTAAGCCAGGCTCGAGAAGTAGCTCGCCGCAAGGTCCAGATCCGCGTCATCGACTGCCTGCGCCTCCCTGGTCATCACCAATGGCGTGCTGCGCGTGCCGTGCCGGAATGCGGTGACCTGTTCGATGATGTACGCCCTGGGCAACCCCGCGAGGGCGGGCGAAGTGATGTCGCCCTGACCGTCCGGCATATGACAATCCGCGCACGGCAGCGGGAACCCCGACTTGCCGTGCATCACGATTCGCGGCGCTGGTGGATGGTCATAAGGAAACCAGTCCGGAAAGGAATCGTCGGCGTCAAGCTGGGCCCGTGTGTAACTTTGCGTACTGCCGGGCACGTGCACGACCTCGTTCGGTTCTGGCTTTGGCTTCCGCGCCAGCCGTGGCACGCTCGGGTCCGGCGAATGCGCTTTCGGGAACACCCATGCCATTGCTGCACGGATTTCGGCATCCGGCGGCAGCGGAGCGATTTGCGCATACGCGAATTCGCACGAAGCGAAGATCAGGATGGCCCCCTTGATCAACATCGTCAGTATCGTTGACCTGCCCATGCGCATCGTTTCGCTCCTTCAATGCATGCCGGAAAGTCTGGCCGGCTGCAGTGGGTACCGCTTCGACTTCTCTGGACACTCAGTTCGTCCCCGCCGTGTCCGGCCGATATGGCAAGCCAAGCTTCACCAGCACCGCCTTGAAGCGCGGGTCGTCGCGGATCGGGTCGAACGTGGGCAGGCGCAGCCAGCGCACGCCATTGAAGCGCTGGCCAATCGGCGCAGTCCGCACCCATGTTTGCAGACTGGCCAGCGCCTGGTCGCGTGCGCCCAACTGGCTGTACCAGAAAGCCTTGGAGAGATCGTCCAGCTTGGCAATCTCGATGCGGTCGATGCCGACAACGTGCTTCAGCGCTTCGGGCCGCAACGCCGGATTCGTGCAGGCGCGCAGCAGAATTTCGATCCTCGCCGGGTCCTGACCCGCCTGCAGCGCGGCGGCGCGGGCTATTTTCAGGGCTTCCTCATCGTGACCTTCATACAAATTGGTCAGGGCAAGATGGAAGCGCGCATAGGCGTAGTCTGGCGTCTGCTCCAGCACCTTCTCGAACTCGGCCGCGGCTTCCGGATAGCGGTGTTGGATGACCAGTTCGAATCCCAGCATGTAGCGCGGATTGGGCGCCAACGGATCCAGCGAGATCGCGATGTGTTCCTGTTGCAGCATCGCATCGGAGGCGCCGACCGCGTTCAGCAGTTGTGAGTACTGGTTGCGGATTTCCGACGAGCCGGGGTTCAACGCCAGCGCCTTGCGGTATTCGCGTTCGGCGGCGGCGTAGTCCAGCCTGTCGCGCAGCACATTGGCGAGTGCCGCGTGCGCCTCGCCCGATTGCGGATCGAGCGCCAACGCGCGCTTGGCCGACTGCTCCGCCGCAGCCAGCGAATCCGGCCAGTCCGCCAACTGGTACCACGGCAGCAGTTCCTGGGCTTGCGACAATCCGGCCCAGGCATTGGCATAACCGGGGTCGCGTGCGGTCGCCTGTTGCAGCAGTGCCGCCGCGTCCCTGAGCGCGGCGCCGCGCTTGGCGATTTCGGCAATGCCCTGCAGATACAGCGCGTGCGCCTGCGAATCGGTGGTGGCGTGGCGAATCAACGACTGCCCGCCGCCGCCGACCCATTGCACGCGCAGCTTGTCCGCGATGCCCTTGGAGATTTCGTCCTCGACCGCGAAGATGCTTGTCAGCTTGCGGTCGTACTTTTCCGACCACAGGTGATAGCCGGTTCGCGTGTCGATCAACTGCGCGGTGATCCGCACCTCGTCGCCGGATTTCTGCACGCTGCCTTCCAGCACCGTCGCCACGTCCAGCACCTCACCCACCTTGCGCAGGTCCTCTTCCTTGCCCTTGAACGCGAACGCCGAAGTGCGCGCGGCAACTTTCAGGTTCGGCACCTGCGCCAGCGCATTGAGGATTTCCTCGGTGATGCCGTCGCTGAAGTAATCATTCTTCGCATCGCCGCTCATGTTGACGAACGGCAGCACCGCGACGGATTTGGCGGGGAGCGGCCGGGCCGCGAGCGGATGCGGCTTGCTTTGCGCTTTATCCGGACTGCCCGCTGCCGCAACACGGCCCGGAACCGGCGAGGCCTGGCGCCCGAAATGCCAGAGCAGCCCGCCGCCGACCGCAAGTACCAACGCGATCAGCAGCAGTTCCGGACCGGTCACCCGCTGCGCGCCCTTCTCGCCGTGGTACCAGGCCAGCAGCAGCGTCACCACGAAACCAATCGCGACCACGCCGAAGGCAACCCGCATGATCGCGGCGGGCCAACCGTAGCTGCCGGATGCCATGTCCAGCACCTGCAGCAGCGCCCACGCGCCCGCCGCGTAGGCGAGCGCCCACTGCACCAGCTTGCGTTGCTTCAGGCGCGCGAAAAATTCACTCACTGCATGGTCCCCCGCCGCCACTCCGGATCGCTCCGCCAGCAGCGAATCCGGAATCCGGCCTTTGTACCGACACGAAAACAGTATTGCGGGTTCCGTTCCCGACCGGACCGGGAACGGCCCCGGAATGGGGCACTTGATGAATGGCGCCCGGAATCAATCATGAGGCGCCCGCTTCGATGCATCCACCTGCGCGGCCCCCGGGTATTTCCGCAGCAGCACCTGGAAGCGCGGATCGCTGCGGATCGGGTCCCACACGGGATCGAGGCGCAATCTCGCGACGGTCTGGGAGTGGTAGCCGGGTGTCTGAAGGAGATGCGCAACAAGCAGGATGGCATCATCGACGTCGCCGTTGATTGCGTAAATCCGAGCCAGGTACCGTTGCCAGACCTGCCCTCCCCAGGCATCGCGGGATTCGGGAATCAACGTCACCGCGCGGCGGCCCTCGGCAACAGCCTTGTCCGCCTGTCCCAGTCCCGCCAGCGCCTCGCCGAGCGCCAAGCGCAGCGCCACCTCGACATGCACGTTGCCGGGTTTTTGCGCGAGCCGCGCCTGCGCCTTCTTCCAGCCTTCCCGATAAAGCGCCACCGCCGTCGCGGAGTGCCCCAACCGCGCTTCGCACAGCGCCTGTTGCAGGCGCCAGTCGAATGCTGCCGGAATGTATTCCCCGTAGCTTGGATAGATCGACGCGCCCCGGGATTCGGCGATCGCGCGCGCGAACAAGGCGGACGCCGCCGCGCAGTCGCGCTGGTACATGGCCTGCACGGCGCGATTGGCGATACCTGGTGCCGATTCGGAATGCCACGCGGCCAACAGGCGTGCGGCGGCATCGAACTTGTTCTGATTCCACAACACCTCGAGCTTCATCCGCCGCAGCTCGGGGTCGCCTCCATCCAGCGCGAGTCCGGCATCCACGGCGACATTCGCCTCGGCAAAACGCCGCAGGCCGATCTGGACTTCGGCAACATTGGCGGCGCTGTCCACGTTGTTGGGATCCAATTCCCGCGCGCGTTGGGAATCCTTGAGCGCCGCCTTGTAGTCGCCGATCCGCTGTTCGACATAGCTGCTGCCCAGCCACACATTGGCATCATTCGGCAGGCCGCGCTGCGCGGCATGGAACGCGGCCAGCGCAGCAACCAGGTCATAGCGGCCGTAATACTGGTACCAGCCTTGCGCGGCCTGCACCTCCGGCGCGTCGGGCACCAGCGCGACCGCCCGATCCAGCGCCGCCTTCGCCATCGCAAGCCGAGTGGGAGTCGGATCGAAGCCTTCCCAGTACATCCACACCTGCTGTTTCACCAGGCCGGCCCACGCCAGCGCGAAGTCGGGATCGAGCGTGACGGCTTCCCGGTACGCCGCGATGATGTTCTCGACGTTGGCTCGGTCGGAGGTTGAACGACCCACCAATGCGCGCGCCTTGAGATAGGCGTCGTAGGCCGCCGAGTTGCCGGTCGGCCGCGCGTCCAGAGCGTGGTGTTCCGCGCCGGTGATGGCGGCCTGCAACGACGCGGCGATTTTTTCGGCGACCTCGCTTTCCACCGCAAACACATCGTCCAGCTTGCGGTCGTAAGTCTCGGCCCAGATGTGATTGTCGGTGCGCGCGTCTATCAACTGCACGTTGACGCGCACGCGGTCGCCCGCCTTCTGGACGCTGCCTTCCAGGATCGTGGCGACACCGAGCTGGCGGGCGATCTCGGGGAGGTTGTCCGGCGCACTCGCATAGCGCTCGGTCGAAGTGCGAGAGATCACTTTCAAGTCGCCGATCTTCGCGAGGCCGGTAAGGATTTCATCCTGGATACCGTCGGCGAAGTACGCGTTGGCCTTGTCGGTGGAAAGATTCTCGAATGGCAGCACCGCGATGGATTTGGCGGGAGTCGGCCGGGCGGATATCAGCGTCGGGACGGACGCTTGTTCGCCGGCCGGTGCCTGGTGTCGGACGAAGTAGCCGGATCCCAGCAGCACCACCGCCACGATGAGTACTCCGACGATTGCGACATCCAGCTTGCGCGCGGTCGAATGCCGGGTCGGTGCATCCTCTGCCACGTCGCTGTCGCGCTTCACGCCACCCGGCGTCAACTCATAGAGCCACGCGAACGCGATCCAGAATGGAAAGCCGATCGTCGCGGCGATCAGGAACCAGCGCGTCGCGTAATCCGGCAGGCCCAACGCGGGCGTCAGTTGTGAAACGCCTTGCGAAATCGCCCACACCGCGCCTGCGTACAGCACCGCCGCGCGCAGCACGTTCCGACGCCGCAGTTCGGCGAGCAGGCTCACGGTTTCTCCCGCGCGAGCGATTGGACTGTGCCTGAGAAGGGCATTGCCCGGCTTACCGCGCATGCCGCGGATAGTCGGCGTTGATTGCAGCGAGTAGCGCTTCCGCACGCGCACGGTTTCGGGCGTCGACCGCCTTGACCACGGTCTGGTGATGATGCAATTCCGGCAGCCATCGCACCGCGCCGGGGGTTGCAGCAAGGCGCCCAGCGATCTCGGCGGCTTTGGACAGATCGGCACTGGACCAGGCGACATCGGTGGCGCCTTCGCTGTGTTCAACCGCGTCAATCTGGTGCGCGTCGAGCAGGCCGGCCGTCGCATACACGAACGCATTCTGCACTGCCTGGTCCGAAGCGATCGGCGCCCAGCGTGCAATTTGCACGTAATAAGCCGCCATGGCCTCCCGCAAGGCGACCGGCGTGACCAGGTTCAACTTGCCGGCGGCAACCAGTTCGGCATAGGCGCGCGGCTCGACGGGTTCGTAGCTTCGCCATGCCGCCTTTTCCAGCGCCGTGAGGAAGCGGGCAGGCGCAGCCTTGGCCGTTTCAGGATTGCGGGCCGTGTGCGACAAAACCGCGATCTGGGCGATTCGCGCGTCGGCGATGGCATCGCCCCGGTCAAACAGCTTGAGGTCATTGCTGACATCCTCGCGGATTCGTTCGATATAGCTGCGTGCAGTTTGCCGGTCCTTTCTCGTCTCGTTCCAATTCGACGCCTGCACGCCGATGAACACGCCGACAATCACCACGATCAGCTCGATGGCGACCGCAGCCCAGTCCTGGCGGCGCAGGTGGGTGATGACATGACGCAACATGGTCATTCTCCTATCGGTACAACCACCTTTGGTCGATCAAGTGCCGCTACCTGCGCTTGCGAAGCTCGAGCAACCTCGTGCATCACGCTGCGCACCCACTGATAGCTGTCCGCCACCATGTCGATCACCCAGCGCGAACGCAGCCGCAATGTACGCCAGCGCCCATTGCACCAGCTTGCGTTGCTTGCGACGTGACCGGAAATCAGGCATCGAATTATTTCGCCAGGTAGTTTCGCGCATCGGCCAGTACCGGCAGGCCGGCATCGGCAACATGCCAGTTGGCCAGCAGTTTGCGATACGTTGCCGCGGCGGCCGTGGTATCGCGCGTCGCGGCTTGGGCCCGCGCCAGGTTGAGCAACAACAGGCTGCGATTCGGGGCTTTCTTCAGGGCGGCCTGAAACTCGACAACAGCCTGCGCGGGCTTGCCGGATCGCAACAACTGCTCGCCGAGCAGCTCGCGCGGCGGCTTGAGCGGTACCGGCGGTCCGAAATCGAATGCCATCAAGTCATAGCGCTGCGCGGCCTGGCGAATCGCAGCAAGGCCATCTTTCACGCGCTGCTGGTGGATCAGCACGATGCCGCGCAAGTCGTCATCGATGATCGCCAGATAACCGGGCAACTGCGGAGCGGTTTCTGACGTGAGTGTTTTCTCGCGCAACGCATGCAGATCTGCCGACGCCCGCTGCGCCTGCGCCATATCACCGCGCTCGGCCGCCGCGTAACCGAGGGCAAAATCGTTCAACCCCGCGTCTGCACCGAGGTCGGCGACATCCACGGTGAGAGTCGCCGCAGCGCCGTTCCAGTTGCGCGATTCGATCAGCGCGGTGCCGCGCATTGTCACCAGCGAGCCATGCAGGCGCGTGGCCACCTGCCCGGGCGACATGTGCTCCGCGTGCAAGGACTGCGCATGTTGCCTGGCCCACGCAAGCGCCCTTGGAATGCTTTTGGCGCAGGCCGCCAGAGTGCGCTGCGCTTGACGATAGCGGCCCTGCTGGAAATAACCGTATTCCAGCCACTCGTCGTAATGCCCGCATCCCACTTCGGGCTTGCCCGCCGCACGGGCTTGCGCATTCACCACGCGCATCGCGTTGACGTTGGCCGTCACCACGTCGTCCCACATGCCAAGTGCCATGAAGATGTGCGAGGTCATGTGCTGGGCGTGGCCGGCGTCCGGTGCGATTTTCGACAAGGCCCGCGCCGCCTCCAGCGCACCGGCGGCATGCACGGGGTCGTCCATGCCGTGGATCCAGTAGTGCGCCGCCCCCGGGTTGCGCGGATTGAGGCGAAAGATGTGCTCGGCGATCGCCGCCGCGCGCAGGTAATCCGGTTCGTTGCGCACGCCTTCGTTGCGCGCCATCAGCGCCAGGGCGTAGAACAACTGCGCGTTGTTGTCGCGCGGATAAGTGGCCGCGAGTCGCTGCATCGCGGCGCAGTAGCGCGCGTCGCGTGCCTGCTTCGTGCCTTGTTCGGAATAGAGGATCTCCACCGCGGCGAGGTACGCCCGCTCGCGCGCCGTCGGCGCCTTGGCCACCCGGGCGGCAGGGGTCGGGCCGAGCTTGGCCAGCGCCGCGCGGCCGGCGGCGGCATCCATCTCGTTCCAGATGCCGTGGTTGTATGTCATCGCCTCGCCCCAGTAGGCCATGGCGAAATCCGGTTGCAGTTTCTCGGCCTGCTCGAATGCTTTGGCAGCCGTGGGATATTCGAACAGGTGCAGCAGCAGCAGGCCGCGCAGGAATGCGGCCTGGGCCGTATCGGATTTCGCCGCGGTCGGGAATGTCGCGGTGCCCAACCCGTCGACTGTCTGGAGTGTGGCGCCGCGCTGCGCGCAAGCGGCAGTGGCGAACCCCAACGCAACGATGACCGCCACGACCAGGGCACAATCCCGCAGAGCGATTTTCATGTTCTCACTCCTGTTTCGTGGGCGTATCGGAAACCGCAACGGGTGCGGCATCGGCATATTTTTGCAACAGCGCCTGGAAGCGCGGGTCCTTGCGGATCGGATCCCACACCGGGTCGAGCTTCAGCTCCGCCGGCGAAATGAGAAGGCCGGTCCCGGGTGTCTCGAACAATTCGCGAAGGATGGCGATCGCGCCCCCGGCATCGCCGAAGTGCGCCAGGATCTCCGCCTTGACTTCATACAATTCGGGCGCGTTGGCGGCCCTGATCGCCTGCTTGTCCGCAACGCGCAACGCTTCGCTGATCGCCTTCAGCGAAGCCTGCTTGTGGCCGGACCACATCTCGATCCCCGCGAGCTTGCCCTGAAGTCCGGGATGTTGCGCCCGCGCGGCGATCACTTCGTCGCGGGCCCTGCCGAACGCAGCCTGTGCGCGCGACAGGTCACCGAGCCCCACATAGGCGGTCCCTATCCAGCTGTCGCGATTTCCAGCATCCCTCCAGACATTGCGCTGCGGAATCTGCTGCGCCGCCGCGAGGGTTTTCGGATAGTCACGCGACAGCCACCACACATACGCCATGAGGGCGGGCCTGCCGCGCGCACCGGGTGGCAGCGGCTCGAGCTGCGCGCGCGCGTCGTCAAGGTCACCCTGCAACAGCAGGACGAAAGCCATCCGGGTGCGCAGCATCTGATCGTCCGGACTGATGGCAAGGCCTCGCTCCAGCGTCTGCCGCGCGTCATCGTAGCGGCGCAGCTGGGTCAGGATCGACGCAACCGCCGCGTAACGCCCTCCCGTGCGCGGATCGAGCGACAACGCCTTGTTGAATTCCGCCAAGCCATGGTTCCAGTCGCCCGTCTCGACGTGGATCGCTCCCAGCAGGAATGCAATATCAGCATTGCCGGGAACAAGCCGGGCGCCCGTTTGCAAGACATCGAGCGCCTGCCCGTACCGCGCCTGACGCAGCAGCAAGTGCCCCAGGGCGACGTAGCCGTCGACGAGATCAGGCTCCAGCGCAAGCGCCTTCCGCGCGTTCGCCTCTGCCGCCACCAGCGTGGCGTCCGGGTCTTCCACGGTGCCGTCGTACATCGCCAGTTCGGTCTGCGCGAGACCGCCATAGGCCGCCGCGAATTTCGCATCGAGGGCGATGGCCTGCTTGAGGTCGCGATCGGCGCGTTGCAAATGTTCGGGCTGGCCATCGCCGTTGAGGAACTGGTCCCGCTCGTACTGCGCCTTGAGATACAACGTGTACGCCTCGGGGTTCCCGGTGAGGACGCGCGCCACGGCCTGCGACTCGGTTGTGGTCAGCCTGGCTTTCAATGCATCGGCAACCTTGCCTGCGACCTCGCCTTCCACGCCGAAGATGTTGTCCAGCGTCCGTTGGTAACTTTGCGCCCAGATGTGGCTGTCCTTGCGCGCGTCGATCAACTGCACGTTGATCAGCACCTGGTTGCCGGCCTTCTGAACGCTGCCTTCCAGGATCGTCGCCACGCCGAGCTGCTGGCCGATGGCTTTCAGATTCTCCGGATGACTGCCGTATTGCAGCGTCGAGGTGCGCGAGATAACTTTCAGGTCGCCGATATCGGCCAGCTTGGTCAGGATCAAATCCTGCATGCCGTCGGCGAAGTAGGCATTGCCCTTGTCGGTTGAAAGATTCTCGAACGGCAGCACTGCGATAGATTTGGCAGGAATCGGTTGCGCGACAACCAACGCGGCATTCGTAGGCGCAACATGCAACCCGGATGCAGCCGCAACCGCAGCGGAACCCGGCATGACCGCCTCCGGATTCCGCTGCAATGCATTCCGGCGGTGTGCTTCGACCGCAAGCGCGGATGGTGTCGTGGAAGAATCGACCCGTGGAACACGCAGGCGCCACCACGCCACGCCTGCAATCACTGCAAGCACAACGCCGATTGCTCCAACCGCGACGCCGGTGGGACGGGAGCGTCGCCCGGCCACGGTGGCGACGTCTTCGACCGTGGCATCGGTCTCGACGATGCCCGCGGGCGTGGCATCGAACGCCCACGCCAGCACCAGCGCAATGGGAAAGCCGGCCAGGACCACCAGCACCACGGCCTGCTCGATCCAGTCCGGGAAATGGAACACCGGAAAGATCTGCGTGATGGCCTGGATCAATATCCATCCGACCACGGCATAGGCAGCCGCCACGCGGTACACGTGGCGGCGTCGCAGTTCCTGCCAGAAACCCCTGGTGCCCATGGTGGCCCCGCTTCCGGAACTCGCCCCCGCGCCCATTTTCGGCCGCCATTCTGGCACGCGGCACGCGGAGTGTCAGGTGCAACCCGGATGCTGCCCACCAGGCGTGCTCAGTGGCAAAGTCGAAGGGCCCTGCACGCGCTGTGTGCGATTGCTGGCCGGCGGTACCCATGCGCGCGCACGGCCTGGCCATGACCGTTGATCCAACTCGGCGCGGGTGCGGCGAACGGGGGCCCCGGTGTACCCTGTGCCGATGCCGGGCCCGTTGCAGGTCCCCCGCCAGGCACATCCCTCCGCGACCGGAGAATGCCGATGAGCGGCAAGCAGAACATGTCCCGCCGCGACGCGTTGAAGGTCATTGCCGCTGCCGTCGGTACGACGCTCGCACCGTCCAGCGTGCTGGCGATGTCGGGAGCGGCGCCGCCCGCATCGGCCGGTGCCGCGACTTCTTCTGGGAAGGCGCGCGGGCCGCGAACGAAGCGCCCGAACATCCTGTGGATCAATTCGGAAGGGATCCCCATCAGCGTTCTCAGTTGCTACGGCAGCCAGCTGATCCACACGCCGAATATCGATCGCATCGCGCGCGAGGGCATGTTGTTCCACAAGGCCTTCTGCACCAACGCGCTGTGCGCGCCGAGCCGCTCGACCCTGCTGACGGGCAAGTACAGCCATCTCACCGGCATGATCAACAATCCGAACGGTTCGACCGGAACCCAGCCGCCGACGCATTTCGATCCGGGCCAGGAGACATTTTCCCGGATCCTGCAGCAGCATGGCTACCAGACCACGCTCGCCGGCAAATGGCATCTTGAGTCCGACCCCGGCAAGGCCGGATTCGACGCCTTCATGTTCAAGCGCGGTGCGGGTGGCCCGTATTACGACCCGACGGGTTACCTGCAGAACCCGCACCCGGGCAGCCCGGTCGTGAAGAGCACAACGCATGAGGGCTACTCGACCGACATCTTCACCGACTACACGATCAAGGCGATCGGACGCATGGCGGGTGCGGGCAAGCCGTTCATGATGTTCTTCAATCCGTTCAACGATCACCGCCCGTTCGATCCGCCGCACCGTTACGAGCACCTGTACGACGGCAAGCGGATCCGCGAACCGGGCACGTTCTGGGACGACTACTCGCATCGCGCGACCGCCGCACGCATGGCGCGGATGCGCATCGAATACATGCCGGATTTCGATCCCCCCAAGGACCTGACCAATCGCCAGCGCCAGCAGTGGAACTACCAGCAGTTCATGCACCATTTCCTCGGCGCGCTGCGCGCGCTGGACGACAACATCGGCAAGATCCTCGATTACCTCGACCACAACGGACTCACCGACGACACCATAGTGGTGTTCACCGCCGACCACGGCTTTTTCATGGGCGACCACGGCTGGTTCGACAAACGCCTGATGTACGAACAGCCGATCCGCGTACCGTGGATGATCCGCTGGCCCGGGCGCGTCAAGCCGGGCAGCGAAACCGACGCCTGGACGATCAACATCGACAACGCGCCAACGATCCTGGACATGGTCGGCCTCGACGTGCCCGGCGACATGCAGGGCCGCAGCATCGTGCCGCTGTTCGACGGCTCCACGCCGAAGGACTGGCATCGCGACCTTTATTACCACTACTACGAATTCGGGCGCCCGCACTGGGTCTATCCGCATTACGGTGTTCGCACCGAGCGCTACAAGCTGATCAACTATTACCGGCAAAACGAGTGGGAACTGTTCGACCTGGACAAGGATCCCGACGAAATGGAAAACCTGGTCGCATGGAACGGCTACAAGGTGCATCCGGGCTACGAGAAAGTGGTCGATGATCTCGTGGGGCGGCTGAAGGCGCTGCGGAAGAAATACCGGGACGACACCGGCTGGCCGGTCAACTTCCTGCCGACGTCCAGCTACGATTGACCCCGCTTGACCGTGAACGACCACAGCCCGGTCTTGCCATGCTGCACGGTCAGCCGCGGGACGAAAAACCCGGCGACGCCAGCCGTCGTGCCGGTATCCGCAGCATCATCGCCCCGCGACATGGCCGGCATGGTCCGGCTGCCGGGCGGCGCTTTCCTGATGGGTACCGAAGATCCGGACGGATTCGCCGGCGACGGTGAGGGTCCGGTGCGCGAAATCGAGCTGACGCCGTTCGCCATCGACGAAACGACTGTGACCAATGTGCAGTTTGCGCATTTCGTCGGGGGCACCGGCTATCGCACCGAAGCGGAAACCTTCGGCTGGTCGTTCGTGTTCTACAAGCTGCTGTCGAATGAGATGCTTGCCACGCGCCCGCAACTGGTGGTCGAGGCACCGTGGTGGTGCGCACTGCCGGGTGCGTGCTGGAACCATCCCGAAGGACCGCAATCGGATCTTTCGGAGCGGATGGATCATCCGGTGGTACACGTGTCGTGGAACGATGCCGTGGCGTACTGCCGATGGGCCGGCAAACGCCTGCCCACCGAGGCGCAGTGGGAATACGCGGCGCGCGGCGGCCTCGAGCAGAAACGCTTTCCGTGGGGCGACGAATTGCTGCCGGACGGCGAGCACCGCTGCAATATCTGGCAAGGTCGGTTTCCCGACGAGAACACGCTGCTGGACGGCTATCTCGGTACCGCGCCGGCACGCTCGTTCAAGCCGAACGGCTTCGGGCTGTACAATATGGCCGGCAACGTGTGGGAATGGTGCGCCGACCGGTTCAGTGCGGACTTCCATCTGACCGGTCCGCGCTCGGACCCCGCGGGTCCACCGCAGGGAAGCGCGCGCGTCCTGCGCGGCGGCTCGTTCCTGTGTCACCGCTCGTATTGCAACCGCTACCGCGTCGCGGCGCGTTACCAGAACACGCCGGACAGCTCCACTTCGAACACGGGTTTTCGCTGCATCGCGACCTGAAGCGACGAAGCACTACCGCGCCGGCAACGGGATCTGCCGCCCGTCGTCGCGATCACCCGCCCAGCAGGTGCTCGACCGCGGCGCGCTCCTCGCGCAGTTCCTTGTCGGTGGCGTCCATACGCGCGCGGGAGAACTCGTCGATCTCGAGGCCCTGCACGATTTCGTACTTGCCGTTTTTGCAGGTGACGGGATAGCCGTAGATCACGCCAGGCTTGATGCCATATGATCCATCGGACGAAATGCCCATCGATGCCCAATCGCCCTCGGCTGTACCGAGCGCCCAAGTGCGCATGTGGTCGATCGCGGCCGATGCGGCGGAAGCGGCCGACGAAGCGCCGCGTGCCTTGATGATTGCCGCGCCGCGCTGCTGCACGGTCGGGATGAATTCCTTCTCGTACCAAGCCTGGCCAACCAGCGACAGCGCTGGCTTGCCCTTGACGGTCGCGTGGTGGAGATCGGGATACTGTGTCGAGGAATGGTTGCCCCAGATGATCACCTTCGCGACGTCGGTGTTGTGCGCGCCGGTCTTGGCGGCGACCTGACCCTTGGCGCGGTTGTGGTCCAGGCGCACCATCGCGGTAAAGCACTTCGGATCGAGGTCGGGCGCGTTGGCCTGCGCGATCAGCGCGTTGGTGTTGGCCGGGTTGCCCACCACCAACACCTTCACATCGCCCTTTGCATGCGCGTTCAATGCCTTGCCCTGCGGGCCGAAGATCGCGCCGTTGGCGGAAAGCAGATCCTTGCGTTCCATGCCGGGACCGCGCGGACGTGCGCCGACCAGCAGCGCGTAATCGACATCCTTGAACGCGACGTTGGCGTCGTCGGTCGCGACCACGCCCGCGAGCAGCGGGAACGCGCAGTCGTCAAGTTCCATCACCACGCCGTTCAACGCCGGCAGCGCGGGGGTGATTTCCAGCAGGTGCAGGATCACCGGCTGGTCGGGACCGAGCATGTCGCCGGCGGCGATGCGGAAAAGCAGCGCGTAGCCGATCTGGCCGGCGGCGCCGGTGACGGCAACGCGAACGGGGGTTTTCATTCCAATGACTCCATCAATCCAGAAGTGACAAAACGAACCAGTCGCGCGACGGCGCGACCGGTGGCGACGACTGTGGATCAGGCATTCGCGGCGCGGGCACGCTCAACGCGCTCGTCGCTCAGTTCCGCGAAGAACGACTGGATGCGCGCAAGGCCCTTCTGCAACTGGTCAGGCGCGCAGGTGTAGGAAATGCGCAAGGAACGCGGCGCGCCGAACGCGGAACCCGGCACGGTTGCAACGAATTTTTCTTCCAGCAGCGCCTTGCAGAAGTCGACGTCGTTTTCGATCGGCTTGCCATTGTGCGATTTGCCGAACGCCACCGAAATGTCGGGGAACGCATAGAACGCGCCCTGCGGACGCGGACACTTCACGCCAGGGATCGCGAGCAGCGCGTTGACCACGTCGTCGCGGCGCTTCGAAAAATCCTCGCGCTTGGCGGCAGGAATTTCCTGCGGTCCCACCAGCGCCGCGATCGCGGCAACTTCGGTGATTTCCGGCAGGCAGGTGATGTGATTGGAATTCAACGTCACCAGCGCCTTCACACCGGCTTCGGGTCCGGCTACGAAACCCACGCGCCAACCCGGCATGCCGTAGGTCTTGGACAGCGAATCCATGATGAAGGTGCGTTCGCGCAGTTCCGGTTTGAACTGCACGAAGTTGTGGTAGCCGATGCCGTCGAACACCAGGCGGTTGTA
>Ga0157370_10004974_pt1 | contig 15046 bp, 14 predicted proteins | sample C35metaG_FD_113463 | JGI IMG/M metagenome (GOLD analysis project Ga0157370, IMG submission 113463) | Corn rhizosphere microbial communities from Kellogg Biological Station, Michigan, USA - C3-5 metaG | ecosystem: Host-associated > Plants > Roots > Rhizosphere > Soil | place: USA: Michigan...
CAGCGCGCAACTGATCGATGCGATCTACGACGCGGCGCTCGATGCGGGATATTGGCCGCACGTCCTCGAACGCCTTGCCCAGTCCTTTGGCAGCTCTTCGGCGCATCTCGCCGTCGATTACGTAGCGATGACGCAGGGCGCGATGGTCTCCATCGGCACCGATCCCGACTACGCACAGCGCTACCGCGATTACTACGCGACCCGCAATGTGCTCTGGCAGCGATGGATGCGCCGGTCGGCCGACAAAATCCTCACCGACCGGATCCTCATGCCGAAGGACGAGCTGCGACGGTCGGAATTCTACAACGATTTTCTGCGGCCCCAGGGCGGCGAGGAGATCCTGATTTCCATGGCTTGGCAGCAGGCCGATCGGGCGAACAGCCTCACCCTCTGGCGTCCGGAGCGGTACGGCGCCTGGCAGCCGGAGCATATGAAAGCACTGGCGAGCTTGACGCCGCATTTGCGCCGCGCTCTTCAAGTCAATCAAAGCCTGGGCGATCTGCACCTCGCGCATGAGCTTGCCAGCGAGGCGCTTCACCGGCTGGAGAACGGCGTGATCGTCGCCGATGCGCAAGCGCGGCCGCTCTTCGCCAATCGCGCCGCCGAGGCGATCCTCGCCGATGCCGGGGGCTTGCGTGTCGACCGGCAGCGGCTCGCGGCACGGCAAGCTGGAGATACCGCGGCATTGCGCCGGCTCATTGCCGGCGCCGCCGCCGAGGGCGGTGGGTCGCTGGTCATCGAGCGAGAGACGCGTCCCTCTCTGATGGTGATGATCGTGCCCGTGAAGCCGGAGCTTCCCCTGCTCCTCCGCCGCCCGGCGGGCGCCATCGTCTTCATCAAGGATCTCGAGCGGCCGGCGGCGTTTTCCTTGACGGTCTTCGCGCAGTACTTCGACCTCACGCCTGCGCAATCTGCGCTCGCGCACGAGATGATGTGCGGCGATGGCGTCCGTGCCGCGGCGGCGCGTCTCGACATCGCCTATGCCACCGCGCGCACCCATCTCCTCCAAATCTTCCAGAAAACCGGAACCACCCGCCAAGCGGAACTGGTCCGGCTGATGCTGGAATGGAGCGATGCGCCAGCGGCGTCAAGAAACCCCCGGCGCCAGATCAAGACGTGCGGTTGAGCCGTCGGAAGACATCAGCGTGGCAAATTCGCGCCTCGGCGCGCTCAGCACTGCACCGCCGATGGCGACGCTTCCAGTTTGCGGAACGTCACGGACGCGGTCCGGCTGCGCGCCGGCGCGCTCGTATAGACCAGCGATGCGGGCAACTGGCGGCCGCGCCAGGCGCCGGAGAGGCTCTCGAAGCCAAAGCGCGAGCCGCGATCGACCGCCGCGGGTGAAAGCTCGACGTTCGACGCGTTGCCATTTGCATGGCCGCTGAGCTCGAAGCGCTCGACCTCGCCCTCTCTTCCCTGTGCCGCGCCAGGGCAGACCGTTAGCGTGCCGAGCAGCTGCACCTCGCCGTCGACGATCCAGAGCGAGGTGGAGGACACGCTGTTGTTCCGGCGGGTCGTTCGGCTGAACCTCGATTTCGTGTGAAGCGCGATGGTCAGGAACACTCGCCGCTGCGCGGATCCGACCACAACCGCGCCTTCCCATGCGCCGGTCAGCGCGTTGTCGCCGAGACTCCACGGCGCGTAATAGCGGCGTTCCGCATAGAAAAATCCCTTGTCGAGGAGTCCGGTCAGATAAAGAACTGCAATCAGCACGAAACCGATCACCCAGGGCGACGACCATTGCGGCCCTTTGCGCTTCGCGGCCGTGGACGGAGCGTTTGGCGCTGTCATGATCTTCTGCGTCGCTCGAAACCCTTCCCGCAACGGATTGGCTCGAGCCTCAGTTGCCGGCATCATGTGCTGGAGGTGCGGCCAGCTCTGGCCGTGCGAGCGGCGGCTTTGCGGGCTTGGTCTTACCGCCGATGATGATGATCCCCGATTTCTCTTCCGGGTCGCCCGGCTTCGGCGGCAGAGGCTGTGGGTTGAGCGCCGATCTTGCGAGGGGCTTGGGTGTCACGCCTTTGAGATGCCACGCATTGGAGCCGAAAGACCTGGGCATGCCCGATTCATCGGCACGAAGTGTGGGCGCGCCGAGGGATAGCGCTGTGAAAGCGATGCCAAAGGCGACAATCTTCATCGATATCATCGCGTGCTCCCTCGTCTGAAATCGGGTGTTTTCCCTAGCGCTGTTGCTCGAAAGCGGAACGCGGCTTCTCGGATTTGAGCGGTACCGCCCCGAGTGTCTGGCGCGGTATTGCGAATTTCGACGGAGCCGCAAGTTGCGGCGCTGCGCCGGATTGCGCCGCGGGCTCGTTCAAGGGCCGGACCGCTTCGCTGGCACCAGGACGCAAGCGTGACATCGGGTCGGACGGGTTGGGGAGCGTGACCGCCGGCTTCGGAACATCGGTGATCTTCACCTCATGCGACACGGTGAAGTTGCGTTCTGTCGCATTCGGCACGACAGCGCCGGCCCAGCCATCGGGCCGCAGCGCATATTTCGCGCTGACAAGCCCGACACTAGCGCTGGCAGCGGAGGCCGTCCCCGCCAGCGTCGGGGTCAGCTGGATCGGCCAGCCAGCGGGCAATTTCTCGAGCGTATAGCTACAGACGCTGAGGGGATTGACGCGACGCATCGCGATCGCGCCGACGCGGCGCATCGGTGCCGGTCCAATCACGGCATCGTTGTCGGGATCGAGAAGAGGTGCAGGGCCGACCTGCACCGCCGCCGCGATCACGAAGCTGGCGCAGCCCTGCGGCGGCGTGTATTCGGCGGCGTTCCACGAGATCGATCCCGAGATACTGCCGTTTGCCGGAGGCGTCAGGAGTGGCGCGAAAGCGATGGTGATGCGTTGCGGCAGGCCCCAGAGGGCAATCCGCACCTCGTCACTGGGACCGGCAAGCTTGGCATTGACCGGCGCCAAAGCCGCATTGAAATCACGGGTGAGGTCGCTTCCCATCGCATCGATGGCGTTTTCGGCGAGGCGCTTGTAATCGGGACCGCCGAAAAACGGCGACAGGTTTTCCGCAAAGAACTTGATCACGTCGGCCGGCGTGTTCTGCGAATCGAGCTTGGCGCCCGACAAAGTAAATTTCGCGACCGCGACGCGTAGCGGCTCGGTCGGCGATGGCTGGGCGAGAATGGTCAAGTCGAGCTTCGCTGCGACATCGAGCGAGAAACGCGGATCGGCGTAGCTGCCGAGCGCCGTCGGCGTGGTCGAGGTCGCCGCGAGATGAGCCTTGCTCAAGAGCAGCGTCGCTGCGACGACGTTCGGCACCGCGCTGCGGGCGACGCTGAGCGTTATGTCGCCCAGCCGGCAATCGATGTCACGCAGAGTCAGGCCGCGCGCGGCGCGGGACTTGCCCATGGCTGCGACGAGGTGATCGCAGACCGATTGGCGGGTCTCCTCCCAGCCCCTCGCCAACGCATCGCTGACGATGCGCGGATCATCGGCGAGGACCTTGACGCTCTGCTGATCGGGCATCGCCGGATTCCAGACTTGCACCAGCACGCGCGCGCCGACATCCGCATGTGCTGACATCGCCAGCGCTCCAAGCGCGAGAGCAAGGGTCGTGAACCACATCACGCCAGAGGATTTCGGTCGCGGCGACAAAATCGGTTTTCGCACCATCCGCTTCCCCGCTTAGAACGGCGATATCCCGGCCGGGCCGACGAGACTGACGGCCACTTGGTAATTCGAAGAGCATTCCCAGGTCGAGAAGCTGCCCGCGCTGTTATGCGAGCGCCAAACGCCCCAATTGATCTGAATGGCGTCGAAGGATGCGCTCTGTAGGCGATTGGTCGCTTGGGAGGTTGTATAGAAGTCCCCGAGCGAGTAGCCCGGAAAGTACATACGATTTCCAGACCCGCCATAGCCGTTTCCGTCTCCTGCATCCGTCCGGCCCGACCAAAACGCGATGCCGCTGACCGTGAAACCTGCGGGGACGTGTGAGAACACGAGAATGTCGTGGGAGGATCTTTCGCAGTCGAAGTCGGAAATCCCGGCTTCGAGTCGGCGAACATTGCCGTTGGTGTCCAAAACGTTGGGGTGGGATCCCGTGTCACTCGTCACGCTAGCGTCCTCTGAGGTCGTCCAGCCGAACATCTGAAACTCGATCAGCCGATCGAGATTGGTCGTCAGGACGATTTCCTCGCGCGCGGCAAAGAATCTCCCATTACCGAGAGTGAAGCTTTTGCCGGCCGGGGTCACAACCTGCGTGGCGACCCCGCTCAGGTCCCGGACGCCGCGAATGTCTGCCGGTAGCACCGCGTCGATCTCGAAATTGCTCCAGGCCGTGACCTGAAGCGCCGCGGCGCCGCCCGGAAAGCCGGTGAGGCCCTTTGCGAAGACTTGACCCGCACGCTCGCCGAAGCCCTTGCCGAAGATGACGACGTTGCCGCCGGGCGTGATGACGAAGTCGCGCGCCTTGTTGTTGACGAACCAGATGCCGTCGGGCTGGCTCGCGAGCGTGTCTTGCGTCCTGGCGTTGCGGGCCAGCAGCGGCGAGCGCGCCGCGGCATTAGCGCCGAGCGACGAGGTTCGGCCGGGCGCCGCGGCGAAGGCGGAGGATGAGGGCGCTGCCGGGCCCGGCGATGCCATATGCCATTGGCCTTTGAGCGACAACGCGATGCGGTTCTGCTCGTCGCGGATCTTGGTCTGCGCTTGCAGGAGCGTGGTGCGATGCGGCTCGAATTTGGTCAGCTTTTCCTTCGATAGCACCCAAGCACGGGCTTTGTTGGAGGGTTCGATCCTGTTGAGCGCCTGAACCGGATGCAGCGCGGAACCCGAGGCTGGCGGTGGCGAGAGGGATCCGGGCGCCGTGTTGGGTCCGGCGGCGTTCCAATTGGGCGCTTTTACCGCCGGCCTCGCGAGCGGCTTCGCCGGTGGAAGCTGCGGGGATGGGCGAGTGAGGTTTTGCTGAATCTGCTGCGGCGATTGACCAAAGGCGCTGCCTGGCGCCTGAGCGCGGCTCGCCCCGGCGATGCCGAGCAGAAACGCCGCGGCCAGCACGTCGCGGAGAAGACCCGTTTCGCGAAAGCTCATCATCGCACGGCGCTCAAAAAGGCGTCAGGCCCGCAGGGCCGACCAACCTGACCTCCACCTGGTAATCCGACGTGCATTGATCGCCGCTCAACTGGGACAAGATGAGGTTGAGCGAGGTATGGCTGTCGAAGACCCCCCAGTTGACGCGCACGTGCTTGGCCGTCTGGCCCCCGGCAGTGACGGCCGTGTCTAAATCGCCGACGCTATAGCCGGGGGTGAACGAATCATCTCCATCGCCGCTATCGGTGCGGCCATGCTGCATGCTGATGCCGCTCACCTCAAAGCCGCGCGGCGGCGGCGGAAACAGCAGATCGTCCGTGCCCGGCGACGGACAGGGCCCACCGCGCTGACGGTGGACGCCGCCATCCGTGGCCATCGTCCATGGCCATGCCGGCGAAGCCTGGAAGAGGATCAGGCGATCGAGCTGGGTGGTGAGCGTGATCTCCTCGCGCGCCGCCACGAATTTGCCGTTGCCGAGGGTGAAGCTCTTGCCGGTCGCAGTGAATACTTGCGCGCTGATGCCGTCGAGATCAGGAACGCCGCGAATTCCCACTGGCAGCATGGCGTCGATCTCGAATTCGGTCCACGCGGTCACTTGCAAGGCCGCGGCGCCGCCGGGGAAGCCGTTGAGGCCGCTGGCAAGAACGCGCCCCGCCGCCGAGCCAAAACCCTTGCCGGCGATCACGACATTGCCGCCCGAGGTGATGACGAAATCCCGCGACTTGCCGTTGACGAACCAGATGCCATCCGGCTGCTTGGCGAGCATATCTTCCTTCTTCGCATTCCGGACCGAAAACGGCGAGCGCGCTGCGGCAGCGGCCGCCAGGGACGAGGTTCTTCCCGGCGCCTGAGCAAAGGCGTTGGCAGTGGTATTCTCCATGACCTGCTGCCCGGCGGCATGGCCGCGCAAGCTCTGCGCGATGCGGTTCTGCTCGTCGCGGATCTTGATCTGCGCTTGCAGAAGTGCGGCGCGTTCTGGTGCGAGCTTGGTCAGCTTCTCTTTCGCAAGCGGCATCATGCGGGCGGTCTTGGCGGGCGCTCCCGGCTTGAGCGTCTGGACGGGATGCGGCACGGCACTCGCTGCGGGAGGCGGCGGGAGGGAACTCGGTGCCGTACCGGATCCAACGGCATTCCAATTGGGCGCATTCGTTGCCGGCTTGGCGAGCGGCTTCGCCGGCGGAAGTTGCGCGGGCGGTCGCTCGAGATGTTGCTGAAGCTGCTGCGGCGATTGGCCGAAGGCGCTGCCCGGCGCCTGTGCAAAGGCCGACGGAGCGAAACCGGACATTGCCGCCACGACGACGGCACCGGGGAGGATAGTGCGAAGCTTGCTCATGGGATTTCCCTCGGCCGTCACGTACCGAAGCGGTTCGCGAGTTGGATGACCGCCTCGTTGATCGCCGCGCGCAACGCCATATCGATGCTTTCCTTGCGATCTTGCGAGACCTGTGCGTCGGGCACATAGGGCGAGCTCACGCCCCTTTGCGCCAGCACGGTGGTGATGAGGCTGCCGACGCCGGACGCATTTACCGAATCGGACAGGATCGGCTTGCGCACGGAGACGACATCGACGATATCGCCGGACTCGGCGTCGACGACGCGGACGTCGATGCCGATCGCGTCGCGGTTGGTGCCGCCGCCGAGCTGAAAGCCGGCGACGCCGACGGCCGCCGAGCGCTGAGTCTGGCTCGAGCTCGCCTCGGTGATCGCGCCCTCAAAGAGATAGCGTGCACCCCGCAGCTTCTGCTGCGCCGATTTTCCAGTGGTGAGGCCCGAGCCGTTGAGCTGCTTCTCGCGCACGACGCCTTCATTGAGCCGCGAGCGCTCGACGACGCGGAACTGTCCGCTCCGCACCAAAGCGGTGACGAAGATATCGGTGCCGCCGCGCGCCGAAACCTCGCCCAGATCGGAGCGGAACTCGTAGATCGCCACCGGTATGCGCTCGCCCGGCTTGCGCGGCAGCTTCGCGAGTGCCTGACTGGTCGGGCTGTTCTCGACGCTCGGCGCCTCATAAGCCGGCTGATCGCTGCACGCCGCGAGGACAGCGACGAGAGCGACGCAAGCCGCGACGCGCAAGCTCGGTATCCCCCTACCCCTCGCCATGGCAAATGCTCCCTCGCCGCGGACGCCCCCTCCATCGTCCTATCGCGAAACAGCGTGGCCGCGCGTCCACCATTTGGCTGGGGCGAGGCGGAGGGCGTCCCAGCGCCAAGCGGCATCAGCGACGAAGCTGATGAGACGCGCGCATGAAACGCGCATAGCGCCGGCGGTGCCACCACAGCCGGAGCTCCTCCGAGTTCTGCTGGAACGAAATGATGATGCGAAACACTCCGCAGCAAGCGAGGAAAAGATAAAAATAGACTTCTGCCGAGGCCGAAATCGCGCAGAGGCCCTGATACTCGATATCCATCTCCCGCTCCTCACCGGCAGCGCGCAAAGGAGCGCCGCGGATGGAGCTTATGAGACGGCGCCGTCCCGAGCCTCAGCCAAATGGCCGATGCGGGCCGTGATAAAGCTGCTTACTGCATCGCCGACCAAAATCGACGCAATCGCGCCGATCGTCTTGCGATCTTGGAGCGAGGACAGACAGCATGAAGATCATCGAGGCGCGCGGATCCTCGCTTGCTGCAAGCTTGGCGCTCATGTTGGCCGCATTCGCCGCGCCAGCCTGCGCTCAGTCCACGGGTTCCGGCGCGGGCGCAAAGGTTTGCACCTGGTTCACCCCGGCCGAGATCGCCAAATATCTCGGCACCGCGGTGGAGACCGGCAAAGTCGGCGGCCCGCTCGACTCGCTCTGTCAGTGGAAGGGAAAATCCGACGACAGTCCCTTCATCCAGATCCAGATCGCCTCGCAGCGCTCCTGGGCGATGCCGGACCTCGCGGACGGCTTCAAGCGCGTCAACGGCATCGGCAGCGTCGCCTATGTCGTGCCCCAGTTTCACGGTTGGACCGCCGGGGCCAAGACCGCGACCAAGGTCGTCGTCGTTTCGGGCGTCGGTCCCGGCTTGACCGCCGAGAAGACGGTCGATCTGCTGCGCGCCGCCGCGGCCCATCAATAGCCGCTCGGCCTCGTCCCTCGAAACTGGCCGGCGCTCCACGGCTCGAGCGTTGCGAAGATTGACAGTATACGGAATATCCGTATACTGCCTATCTCGGCAACCAGCATGGCGATGGATGCGCTCTATACCAAGCCCGGGCATTTGATCCGGCGCATGCAGCAGATCGCGGTCGCGATCTTCCTGGAGGAATGCGCCGATCTCGATCTCACCCCGGTGCAATACGCCGCGATGGTGGCGATCGAGCTCCACCCCGGCATCGACGCGACGCGGCTCTCGGCGCTGGTCGCTTTCGACCGCTCGACCTTGGGAAGCGTCCTTGGGCGTTTGGAGGCGAAAGCCTTCATCGAGCGCCGCGCCAGCCCCGACGATAGCCGCGTGAAGCGGCTTTACCTGACCGCCAAGGGACGGAAGACACTGGCCGCGGCGGAGCCGCTGGTCGAGCGCGCGCAAGAACGGATGGTCGAGCCGTTGAGCGCAGGCGATCGGCGCAAGCTGATCGCGCTTTTGGCGCAACTCGTCCATCTCGGCAACGACACCTCGCGCGCGCCGCAACGCGCCATTCCGCGCGGCTGGAGCGCCCGCAAAACGAAAGAGATCGAATGACCAAACCTGCAGAAAGCCAACCCGTTCTGATTGCCGGCGGCGGCATTGGCGGCCTCGCCGCCGCGCTCGGCCTCGCGAAGGGCGGATACCGGGTGATCGTGCTCGAGAAGGCGTCAGCGCTCGGCGAGATCGGCGCCGGCATTCAGCTCGGGCCCAACGCCTTTCACGCTTTCGACTATCTTGGCGTCGGCGAGGCGGCGCGCTCGATCGCCGTCTATATCGACGAGCTGCGTCTGATGGATGCGCTCAGCGGCGAGGACATAACCCGGATCGATCTCGGCGACGCGTTCCGCGCGCGCTTCGGCAATCCCTATGCCGTGGTTCATCGCGGCGATCTGTACGGGGTGCTTTTGAGTGCCTGCCGAGCCCACAAGCAGGTCGATCTGCGCGTGAGCAGCGAGGTCGCGGGCTACGACCAGAATGGCGAGGGCGTCACGGTTCGCTTGGCCTCGGGCGAGCGCGTCACGGGACGCGCGCTCATCGGCGCCGACGGCTTGTGGTCGGCCGTGCGAAAGCAGGTCGTGGGCGATGGGCCGCCACATGTCTCGGGCCACACCACCTACCGGTCGGTCATTCCGACCGAGCAAATGCCCGAAGATTTGCGCTGGAACGCGGCGACGCTCTGGGCCGGGCCGAAATGTCACATCGTTCACTATCCGCTCTCGGGATGGAAGGTGTTCAACCTCGTCGTCACCTATCACAACAACGCGCCTGAGCCGGTCGCCGGCAAGCCGGTCGCGATCGAAGAGGTCATGCAGGGCTTCGAGCATATCAGCGAGCGGGCACGCAAGATCATCCGCCACGGCAAGGATTGGAAGTTGTGGGTGCTGTGCGATCGCGAGCCGGTCGAGAGCTGGATCGACGGACGCGTGGCTTTGCTCGGCGACGCGGCGCATCCGATGCTGCAATACATGGCGCAAGGCGCTTGCATGGCGATGGAGGACGGGGTTTGCCTCGCGCAGATGGTCAGGGACTTCCCCGATGACATCGCGGCAGCGCTCGAGGCCTATCAAGCCCGCCGCCTCCTGCGCACCGCCCGCGTCCAGCTCCAATCGCGCGCCATCGGCGAGCATATCTATCATCCCGCCGGCCCGCACGCGCATCTGCGCAACGCGATCATGCGTGCCAAATCCTCCGCCGATTGGTACGAGAGCCTCGCTTGGCTCTATGGCGGAACCGCCCTCGACAGCGCGAAACTCGCCTAGCCGTCTCCGCGGCGCGATAGTGGGATGCGCCATGCGGGCTCGCTCCAGTGCAGCCGCCGGGGGAACCTTCGCGCCCCCACGCCGTTTGCACGGGGAGCGGCCCAGGACCATGCAGCATCGTCTTCGCAAGCCGGACAGCGCAGAGATCGAGCCTGTCCCCCTCCTCCGCCTTGGCCGAAACTGCTGGCGCGTGGAGCAGGCGACGCGCGCCCGCCTGTTGTCGAACTCGCATTATTTCCGAGCCCTGGCGCGAAGCCTCGAGCGCGCACGGCGGTCGGTGCTTATCCTCGGATGGGACCTCGATCCGCACCTCCTTCTCGACAATCGAAGCGAGCGCGGACCGCGCGTGCCGCTGGTCGAATTCCTCCATTCTCTGCTCGAGCGCGAGCCCGGCCTCCAGATCCGCGTGCTGCTGTGGGATCGCACGATTTTCTATGGCGGAAACCGTAAATCGGCGGCGGCGCTGCGCCATCTCGCGCAAGCGGAAAGCCGCTTCGAGCATTGCTATCAACCGGCGAGACTCGCGACCTCGCATCACGCGAAGCTTGTCTCGATCGACGACGACATCGCCTTTGTCGGCGGCATCGATCTCACCGGCAACCGCTGGGATCTCGAGGATCATCCGCCACAGCATCCCCGCCGCGTCACGCCGGCGGGCGAGATATACGGGCCGATTCACGATTTGCAGATGCTGGTCGAGGGTCCTGCCGCACGGGCGCTGTCGGAATTCGCCCGCGAGCGTTGGCGCCTCGCGACGGGCAAGACCGTGCCGAAACAGGCGGTCGAGCGGACGAGCGCATGGCCACCGGCGCTCGAAACCGACTTCCGCAAGGTTCCGGCAGGCATCGCCAGGACGCTCCCCGGCGAGGCGGGACATCCGGTGCGCGAGATCGCGGCGCTCAACCGCTCGGCTCTGGCGGGCGCCCGCAGCGCCATCTATATCGAAACCCAATATCTGACGAGCGAAGCCGTAGGCGACATCCTCGCCCGACGCCTGCAAGAGCCGGAGGGGCCGGAGATCGTCATCGTCGTGACGCGCCGGTCGCGCGGCTATCTGGAGCAGCTGGTGATGGGCGGCAATCGCGACCGCCTGCTGCGCCGGCTCGCCGCGGCGGATCGCTGGGGCCGGCTGCGCGTCTTCTATCCGAGCGTGCGCGGCGATGGGATTCGCGTCGACATCAAGATCCACGCGAAGCTGATCATCATCGATGATCGCTTCTTGCGCGTCGGATCCTCGAACCTCAACAACCGGTCGATGTCGGTCGATACCGAATGCGACATCGCCATCGAGCCGCGCGACGCCGACGGCCGAGCGAAAGTCGCCGAGCTTCGCCATCGCCTCATTGCCGAGCTGCTGCGCTGCTCCGCCGCGGAGATCGCTGCCGCGGTCGAAGAAAACCAGTCGCTCATCAAGGGCATCGAGGCGCTGAACCGCCAGGGCGGTCTCCGCTCCATGCTCGATCCCGAAGAACCGGGCCCGAGCGAGCCCTTGCCCGGCACCGCGATCCTCGACCCCAAGGATCCGATCGCTCCTGCCGATCTGTGGTCGCGCATCGCCGCCACGCTGGGGCGGTGGCGGCAGCCCACGAGGCGTGGGACCGGCGGCGAGCGCGCCGATCCACCGGCCGCGGGCGCGGAGCGGCGCGACGAAGCCCGCCTCGAGGAGCCAAGGAACGGCGCTCAAAGCCAGCATTAGCCGGCGCTCCTTCGCCGGCGATGGCGCTGATGTGCTCGCTTCGCCATCCGCCGCAAAATCGCAACACGGGGACGATGCCATGGCGCGACTTCAGACGTCTTTCCTCTTCGATCTCGACGGCACGCTGGTCGACAGCGTTTACCAGCATGTGCTCGCCTGGCACGAGGCGCTCGGCGAGGAAGGACTGCCCCTTTCCGTCTGGCGTATCCACCGCAAGATCGGCATGAGCGGCGGGCTTTTCACCAATATGCTTTTGCGCGAGACCGGACGGGAAATCGATGCCGAGCAGATCGAGCGCGTGAGGCACCGCCACGCCGCCGCCTACAGCCGACGCGCTGCGGATGTCGTGCCGCTGCCCGGAGCGCGCGCGCTTCTCGCTTACTTGACCGAGACGGGCATAGCCTGGGCGATCGCCACCAGCGGCCGAATGGAAACGGCTCGTCCGGCGCTCGAAAGCCTCGGCATCGATTTCGCGCGGACGCCGGTCGTCACCCGCGACCAGGTGCGCCACGCAAAGCCCGATCCCGATCTCTTCCTTGCCGCGGCCGAGCAACTCGGCGTCGCGATCGAAACCGCCTCGGTCGTTGGCGACAGCGTCTGGGACATGCTGGCGGCCCGGCGCGCGCGGGCGCTCGGGATCGGCCTGCTCTCGGGCGGTTATGGCTGCGAGGAGCTGGAGCGCGCCGGCTCCTATCGCGTCTATGAAGACCCGGCCGATCTGCTGCGGCATATCGACGAGGTCGGCGGCCGCCGGTGAGCCTCTTGGTCGTCGCATCGGCCGAAAGCCGTCGGGTGGGCGATTCGCATCGGCAATACCAGCCCGATCAATAACCGCCTTGCATTGGGGATGAGCCCGCGACTTTGCACGCGCGGAGCGAGGGGCAAGACCCGCCTCGCGCGACGGCCATGACGTTTGCCACATTGGCGCGGCCGGTCTATCAACGAACCGGTTGAAGCCCGAGTCATAACCATGCGCACGCAGATCGCCATCATCGGAGCCGGCCCGGCGGGGCTTGTCCTTGCTCACCTGCTCCATCAGGAGGGGATCGCTTCGGTCGTTCTCGAGAACAGAAGCCGGCACTATATCGAGCAAAGGCTGCGCGCCGGTCTCCTCGAGCAGGACAGCGCCGATCTGCTGGTCTCGACCGGGGTCGGCGACCGCCTGTTGCGCGAGCGCATGCTGCACAAGGGCCTCTACATCAAGTTCAACGGCGAATTGCACCGGATCGATTTCGAAGACCTGGTCCACAAATCGGTGATGATCTACGCCCAGCAGGAGATCGTGAAAGACCTCGTGGCCGCGCGGCTTGGCTATGGGGAGCCGATATTCTTCGAGGTCGAGGATGTGGCGCTGGACGGGTTGGAGAGCAACCCAAGGGTCAGCTTCACCCATGACGGCCAGCGCCAAGTTCTCGATTGCGACTTCATCGCCGGTTGCGACGGCTTTTACGGCGTCAGCCGGCGCAGCATTCCCCAGGACAAGATCACCGTCTTCGAGCGCGACTATCCCTTCGCCTGGCTGGGCATCCTCGCCGAGGCGCCGCCCACCGAAGACGAGCTCGTCTACACCCATCACGAGCGCGGCTTCGCGCTCCTGACGATGCGGTCGCCGAAGCTCAGCCGGATTTATTTCCAATGTCCGCGCAACGAGGACATCAAGAACTGGCCGGACGACCGGATTTGGGAGGAGTTCCGGCTTCGCACCGCCGGCGACGGGCGCAAGCTGTCGGAAGGGCCGATCCTTCAAAAAGGCATGACCGACATGCGCAGCTTCGTCGCGGAGCCGATGCAATACGGCAAGCTGTTCCTTGCCGGCGACGCGGCGCATATCGTGCCGCCGACCGGCGGCAAAGGCATGAATCTCGCCATCGCCGATGTCCGCGTGCTGAGCCGTGCGTTGACGGGTTTCTACAAATCGGGCCGCAGCGGTTTATTGGAAGCCTATTCGCGGGTGTGCTTGCGCCGCATCTGGAAGGTGCAGCGGTTCTCGTGGTGGGTGACGTCGCTGCTGCATCGCTTCGAGGACGACAATGCCTTCGATCTCCGGCGGCAGCTTGCCGAAATCGACTACGTCACCAGCTCGCGCGCCGGCTCGATGACCTGGGCCGAAAATTACGTGGGCCTGCCGATGGAATGGGACTGACGGCGCGCGGCCGCGCCCTCGGGGCTCCCAAGGAGCTTCTTATTCGGCCGGCGCCAGCGCGGGCGCACGGGGGCTCTCACGCACGCCGAAGCGGTAAGGACCGAGCACAAGCAGGAGCCCGCACATCACCACGATGAACCCGATATTGACCATCATCATCGGCACGTAGCTGCCGAACTTGTCATGCGCGAGGCCCATGAGGAACGGTCCCAGTCCGACGCCCAGGCTGAACAGCGTGAACATCGACGCGTAGATCGCGCCGAAGCAGCGCAGCCCGAAATACCGGCTGACGAGAAAGGCCATGAGGTCCACCTCGCCGCCGATGCCCGCGCCGCAAAGGATCACCCCGATGAACGGCAAATGGCCCGCCGCCAACAAGGCGATGCCGATCCCCGACGCCGCAAAGAAGAAAGCCGCGACGTAGGGACCGTGAATCTTATCGAGGCAGTAGCCCGAAAGGATCCGCCCCACGGTCAAGGCAATCCCCGAGGCCGAGAGCGCGCCGACGGCCACCGAAAGAGGCAGGCCGCGATCGGTCAGCATCGCGACGACCTGCGTGATGGTGCCGTTGATGGCGATCGGCGCGAGGAAAAAAGTGAACGTCATCGCCGCAAAGCGCCAATCTTTGAGCACCGCCTCGCTCCACAGATAACCGGGAACCGAGGCATCGTTCTTGGGGCGTGCGCGCTCTGGCGGGATCGGCGGCTCGCGTTCGAAGAGGAAAACCGGAATGAGCGCCAAGACGAGGATCGCCGCGCCCATGCCGACAAAGCCCGCGCGCCAGCCGTAATGCACGATCACGTAATTGTCGAAGGGCGGAATGATAGCTACTCCCAAGCCGACGCCGGCGATGGCGATGCCGAGCGCGAGGCCGCGATCCTTGTCGAACCACGCGGCAACCGCCTTGGTGTAGGCGATCGGCGACTGGCCCGCGCTGAAGAGGTGCTGAAGCATGAAGAGCAGCACCATCGCATAAAAAGGCGGGCGCAGGAAAGCGAGGCACATCGTACTGACGCCGAAGCCGGCGATCATCAGCATATGCACGACGCGCAGGCCGTAGCGGTCGAGCGCCTTGCCAAAAAGCGGCATGGTGACGAGGAGAAAAACGACCGAGCCGACCAGCGGCGCTCCAAGAAATTCCGCGCGCGAGATACCGAGATCCTGGGTGACCGGCACGATGAAGACGGCGAGCGCAAAGCTCTGCACGACGCCGGTGTTGAGGGTAAGCGCCACCAGCGCCGCGGCCACCATCCACCATTTGCTGCGAAACATACCGGTCTGAAGCATCGCTCGATTCCCCC
>Ga0157370_10004976_pt1 | contig 15043 bp, 13 predicted proteins | sample C35metaG_FD_113463 | JGI IMG/M metagenome (GOLD analysis project Ga0157370, IMG submission 113463) | Corn rhizosphere microbial communities from Kellogg Biological Station, Michigan, USA - C3-5 metaG | ecosystem: Host-associated > Plants > Roots > Rhizosphere > Soil | place: USA: Michigan...
CACCGTGATTGCCATTGCTAACCTCAGCGGCCGACTGATCCTCGGAGTGCTGTCAGATAAAATGGCGCGCATCCGGGTGATTTCCATGGCGCAGGTCATCTCACTGGTCGGCATGAGCATTCTGCTGTTTTCCAATATGAATGAGACGCTGTTCTTCATCTCCGTAGCCTGTGTGGCCTTCAGCTTCGGCGGTACCATCACCGTCTATCCATCGCTGGTGAGTGACTTCTTCGGGCTGAATAACCTGACCAAAAACTACGGTTTGCTGTATCTCGGCTTCGGCATCGGCAGCGTCATGGGTTCACTTATCGCCTCCCTGTTCGGCGGCTTCATCGTGACCTTCACCTTCATCGCTGTACTTTTAGTGCTCTCTTTGGTGCTTTCTGCCACAATTCGCCTTCCGAACAAAGCCGAACAAGGGCATAATGCGCTCCAGCACGTGTAGCGTAGTTCTTACATGCAGTTAAAATGATGAACGGGAGCATAAATCGCTCCCGTTTCTTATTACTACAACTGTTATGACTAGAAGCTGGCTGCACCTTTAAGGATCTCGCATTAACCGGACAGCTTTACATGAACCGCATCACCCTGATTATCTTCTCCCTGTTTCTTGGCACCCTGAGTTTCAATCTCGCGGCAGCACAGCCGACCAACGCTAAAGATGTTGCCTCCGAGCTTAGCCGCAAGGCTAAAGAAGGCGGCCGCCCGCACTGCACAACGGTTGAAGCAAGCGCTTACAACAAGTTGTCAGCACATACTGATTACCTGAACTGAGCCTCCTGTGAATAAGGCGAAAGCGGCCCCCTAAAGCTAAAAGCATGGGACAGGTCAAAGAAACGCCGTCTATTCATCCGATTTTAGTATGGGTTTGCTATCATGAATTTGCGAAATGAATATAAATTCGCGAGTTCAGTAGGACTTTGGCACGAACCGTGCGCCAAAGCTCGATAGACACCGGGGCCACTTTCCCCGTCTCATGGAGGGAGTTATGAAAGCAACAGTATTCTGGCTGACGATGGCTGGCGGTTCGATGGCAATAGGTTATGTGATGGCCATGCTCATGGAATTGCTCTAGTTCATATCACGCATCGCGTTAATCGTTCGAGTAACGCTGGATTTTACAACTCCTGCCCTAACCTTACCGAGCGATGACAAAACCATACAGAGCGTTTGATACCTTAGAGCCATCAAGATGTTGTGTGATGTCCCTGTGTAGAAAACCCCTGTAGAACCCTGTTATTTTGCCCGCTTCGTGCGGGCTTTTTTTTATCTGTTTTTTGCCAATCTCAGAGCCGGTGGTGATTTTCGGGCACAAAAAAACCGCAACTGAGTGCGGTTTTGATTTCACCCAATAATTCGGGTTGCACGGAAGGCGACAAGTTCGTCCAGCCAACGCATCTGCAACCTGAAGTATTCAGGTTAAAAATGAGTGCCGGTTACTTTCCCGGCCGTCATATTGTGGCGCAAGCGTCCATCGAACACTCCAACATTGCGCAGTCTGAGCAAAACTGTTTCACAATAGAAAAATCGACTCCGCCTATTTCAGGCAATTTCCCAAAACCCTATTTTCTAAAAACGGATAATTGTTAGGATAATTCGTAAATCGTCTTTTCTGTTGGTAAACGGTAATTTTATTGAACGAACAGTGAATAATATATTCGGAAATTTTTTCATGCTCCAGAGAGCAATAAACCTCGATTTTCATCGAGGTTTATTTTAATCGTTGTAACGCTGTCTTAATTATTTTCCTGTCTGCTCCGGGTCTGGCCCATCATCGCTATTGCAGGTTAAAACCATTATGACAGACGATTGTTACAGTACGACTACGTTGCCAGCTGAAGGGCCTTTCATACCATTTTCAATGGTAAATTCAACGTTTTGGCCTTCATCCAGGGTTTTGAAATCATTGCTCTGGATTGCAGAGAAGTGAACGAACACGTCTTTGCTACCGTCTGCAGGGCTGATAAAACCAAAACCTTTACCAGCATCAAACCATTTTACTAAACCAGTCATTTTATTAGACATAAGAAATACCTTCTTGAATTTTATTTTTTAGATGCCATAGGGCAATGAGGGTCTGTTTTTATTATGAGTTACTTATGGGGGCACTAGAGAAGAAAATTCGTCGGAGAAGAGATTTGCTATATCACTTGAACTAGGAACTGCTTTACTAAAATGTCTTTCATAAATAGGTCTTAACGACAAACCGTTGACGCTATTTACACATAGATAACTTTTAGACGCAAGCTTTATTTCAGATTAACTTTATTTAGGCGGTTTTTATTCTACAGCGATATATACTGCCAGACGGCTAATCACAGAGAATAAATTAAGCAGGTTGAAAGCCTTTTTATGCCCCTCTGCTCCCTCGTCTTTTTAGTAATACTCTATCGTCGTTGTCTCGGGATCATCGAGTCTCTTCGGCAAAGGTTTGTCTTTTTCTGCTGACTTACTGGTTATCTTACAGTGAGTTGCGTTGAAGTGGTCATCATAGTCACAGCGGGTGATCACTTCCCCAAGCAGGACATCTTTAACTCGGGTTTCGATGGTGTTATTGCGTTTTTTCTCTTCGGATTCTGTCGCTTTAATGATGGCGACAAAAGGCCCGGTCGGCGTCGGTTGAGATATTTTCGAAGGGAATCCCGAGGCGTCATACTCAAAATAACTGTTTTTACTCGTATCTTTTTCGTTGATAGCAGCCGTGACATAGCCTTTATCATTGCTTTCATAGCGCGTGTCGTCGGTGAGATCCCGTTCGGGTAAGCAGTTATCTTTCAAAGCATAACGCTTCTGCTTATCTCCTCGATTCACCAGAAAGTTGCCCTCTTTGAGCAGATCGACATCCAGCCCCATCAGGGGTGCTACCACTTTTAACTCATTAAAACAGCCGGTTGCCGATAGCGCGCCTTGAAACAAGGAACTGACTTTGCCCTGCTCATCATGCTGCTGTTGCAGGAAGCTTTTTACTTTGCCGCGAATCGGCTCGAAGCCAAAGATATTGGAGTAGCTGGCAAAAATCGGGTTTACCGGCTCGAGGCTGGCTTGCGTATCACATCCATAAAGGAACAGCGTGGATAGCGTCAGGGCGGCGACATTCTTCATGTAAAATTCTCGGTTAAGGATTGAGGTTCAAACCAACACGATCATTATGCAGGCGCCCATGGACCTATCGCTCTGCGCTGTCACAAAAACAGCCGAATAAAATTTACGTTTTAGCCTGCGCTGGCGACGCATTTCTGCCGACGCTCGTCGACCCGTTTGGCAAACCACGCCGTGGTGAGTTTACGGGTAATTTTCGGGCTTTCTAGCTGAATACCCGGCAGTATTTCGCGAGGTAAGCGCTTACCAGCCATTTTATCCGCCAAGGCGAAAACCTGCTTATAGAGGGAGGTTTGCTCAAACTCCGGCAAGTCACCCTTTTCCAATGCGCGGCGAATAGCAGAATTACTCATTCCCAGCCGTTTGCCAAGTACCCGCACGGCAAGCTCGGTAGAGCCAGCCTTATCCGTGCCGTAATTGATGACATCACCATCGAGCGCCAGTGGAATGCCGGAAGTGCGGCTCACCGCGCTTTGGAATGCGGCGTTGCGGCTGGCGTACCAACCGGCATTGAAGTCCGCGAAGCGATAAAGCGTCTGGCTGTAATTGGCCGGATAGCCCAATAGGTGCAGCGTGCCGAAATAGATCCCCCCACGGCGGCTAAACACTTCGTGGCGAATGCTCCCGTCGATAGGATACGGATAGCCCTTGGCGTGGGCTTCGGCAAAGGCAATGCTCACCTGCATCGGCCCGCCGGTGTGTACCGGGTTGAGATTGCCAAACAGCTTCTGCCCCATAGGCACCATGCTGATGAAATCATCGAAAATCGCGCTCAGCTCTTTTTCGCTGCGCACTTTGTCCAATCGCTCGCTGTAGGATTTACCATTTGGCGACTTTATTAATAGCGCGGTGTGGACCAGAAAATTAGGCACATGCACCGCGTCGGCGCGCCTATCGATCTCTTTCCAGGCAATTTTCCCTAGCCCCGGCACCGGCGCATCGACGCTAAAGTTTGACTCTTGCTGCGCCACCGCCAGCACCGAGCAGATGTTCTCGGTAGTCGGCGCAATGTTCTGCGCGCTAAAAGCCGCCGTAATATCCGTCGCCCAGCCCTGACGGTCAGGCACGCTAGCCGGCATCAATCGAACTATCTGTGCTTTGGTGTCCGCCGGGCGAGTTACTGCCGTCTCCGACTGCTTCTTGGTGCTACACCCTGCCAGAACGAGCAAGGCAGTGAGTGAAAGCCAGTACTTACTTTTACGTCGGATCATAGTTTCCCTGTTGATCATTACGTTATCCCGCCGAGAGCAGGTGAAGAGCCTTGCCCACTGGCAGGAATGCGCAACGCAATACGCGTTGCAGAGGTTATAGTCTATGTTTGTAGGTTGAAATGTTTCAAATAAGGAAGAAAATTTCAATGCACACGTCATCTTTGCCCTTTTCATCAAGTCGGGGCATCGCCCTGCATTATCTGCTGCTGCCTTTCATTATGCTGGCCCTGCTGCTTGCCCTCAGCGGCTGTGGCGATAAAGAGCCCGCCCAGCGCAAAGCCTTTATCGACTTCTTACAGACTCGGATTCTGGCGGTGCAAACCGTCGCCGTGCCACAATTGACCGAAGAAGAACGTAAAGATTTCGGCAAATACAGTGATGACTATGGGCTGATCACTGATTTTCATCGCCAGATGAGTGAAGAGATGAATGCGTCGCTGGGGCCGGTGTTCGCCAGCCTGAATGAAACCGTGACGGTGAACAAGCTGCTGGAAAAACGCGATGAGCTGCAAAAAATGGCGGAGAGCAGCAGCAACTGGCGGGAAAAATTGGTGGTACTGCGCAAACAGGCGGACACCCGTCACGCCGCGTTGAAGCAGCCGGATGATTTGAAAAAGGTCTATGACCAGGCTTATGAAAAAGTGGTGGTCCAGCCTAGCGCCGTGGCCGAGCAGGCCTTCACCTTATTGCCAAAAGTACTGACTCTGGTGGTCGCCAAGGCAGATTTCATCAAGGCGCAGGGCAAAAACGTCACTATTTCTGGCAATCGGCTGCAATTCGATAAACAGACCACGCTCGACAAATACAATGCCATTCAGCAGCAACTTGTCCCGCTGAATGCCGACCTGATTCAGCTCAGCGGCGAAATGCAGAAAATGGTGCATTAATCGCGCAACCGGCGTCTGGCAGCCCATGGCGGTTTTTTTTGACCGCGCAATTTTGTTAAGGTGTGCGCCACTACTTTGAAGGAGAGCACCATGAGCGACGATATTCAGTCAAAACGTATTGACCAACTTGAGCGCGTAAACCGCGAATTGCTGGTGCAGATTTCTGCCATGCGCATTCTGTTCGGCGTCGCAGGCAGCGTCATTAACCAAGAGAGTGAAAATGCCTTCACCATCGCCGTTAATGAGACTATCGACGCGGGCAAAGCCGAGCTGGCCAACACGCCAGATCTCGACGACGCCTCGAAGAAATTCCGCGACGACGTGTTCAAATGTGCGCAATCCCTGCTGCCAGGCACCAAAGCCTAAGCTATTGCGACGCATAAAAAACGTCAGGCCGCTTTACTGCTGGCCTGACGTTTTACGCGATTAATCGCGACAATTGCCGGTAATACTGTCTTTGCCGTGCGCGCAAACATCCGACGAGTTAGGGATCAATCCCCACAAACGGCTATCGGCCACGCACCCCGTCAACATCATGGCTCCTACCAGCAGCAACAACGCTTTTCTTGCCTGAATCCTTCGCCAACTTAACATCACTCAATTCTCAAATTGAAAAATGATAAAACTTCACGTCCACGGACATGCGGGGAAAAGTCGCCGGAAGTGCTGACGCATCCACTTCAACAAAACCTTTCTTCTCATAGAAACGATGTGCGGCGAGGAATTTTTCGGTAGTCCCGAGATAAATATCCTGCAGCTTCTGCGCTCGCGCGTGGTCCAGCAGAGTCTCAAGTAAGCGACCTGCTACCCCATACTCGCTGCCGCGCCACGGCTTGGCTACAAACATTTTTCTCAGCGCGGCCTGCTGCTCCCCAATATCCTTCAGACTGATACAGCCAACCACTTCATCTTCAACTTTCGCTACCCAGAAATCTCCGTGACCTTGTTGGTAAAAGCCGGGAACGTCGCTTAAATCGGGCTGTTGCTCGGCAGTGATCGCCACGCCGAACTCTTGATTCTGAATCGGTAAAATAAGCGCGACGACCGCCGGGGTGTCCCCCCGTGCGAACCGCGCTATCTTGACTTTGCTCTCTGCTGCCATCTCTCCCCCGTCATTGAATTCACTGCCCTGTCAGCAGTTTATGCAGAATGAGAAAAAAAGCAGGGAGGAAATGTGGAAAAAGTGGCTATTTTCGCAAAATTTTCTGTAATCGCGCCTGCTCCCAGCGGCTGAACCAGCCGCGCAGGACAAATACCCGCAAACCGCGAATCACCATCAACCCGCCCCAGATCCCCACCGGCCACCAGAACCAGTTGTACTCGGGCGAGGTCACGCGGCAAATCACAATCAGCAGCACGCTGACCAGCAGATAAATAATCACGCCGCGGTAAAAGCGACTTTCACTGCGCACTTGATGACGCGCGGCTTCGATATTCAGGTCCAGCGCGTTGTCGGGCGAACTCGCAGCCCCCTGCTCCCCCACTAGCTCGGCCACTTTAATATCAAAGGCGGCGGCCAGCGCGCCCAACGTCTCTAGGCTGGCCTGCTCGCCATTCTCGATACGCTGAATGGTGCGCACGCTGAGGCTGGTCAGCTCGGCCAACTGCTCCTGTGACCAGGCGCGGGAGAGTCTTAATTGCTTAATACGGTTCTGATTCATCATTTCACCTTTAGAAAATGCAGGACACCGCAACAGCATGCCGCCTGGCGCGAAAAAGCAACACGACAGAAGCCCGACAGCGACCTGACAGCAAGGTGACATCAGGGCGCAAGCGGGCTGACGCTTAATTATGGCGTATGCAGATTCTTTTGCGCCAGTGGCTGCACCGGCTCAGGTTTGATGCGCATTGCAACAATCACCCCAATCACCAGACAGGCGATACCGGCTAAGGTCATCAGCGGCGGCCACTGCTGGCGCAGCAGGAAGGCGTAGCCCAGACCGGCCAGAATTTCGAACACAATTAGCGGCCCCAGCAGCACGGTGGGCAAGCGCTGGCTGGCTTCGTTCCAGCAGAGTGCGCCTACCCATGAGCAGAACACGCCAATGGCGATCATCAGGCCGATAAACACCCACGGGCGCGGGCCGAACGGCAGCGCGATGCCGGAATGGCTGATCGACAGCTGGGCGCAAACCAGCAGGAAAGCGACCGTCGCCAGAGGCAGGGTCACGAGGCCCTGCGCCGCCGACCAGGTGATTGGCGACTTGTCCGGGTTTTCGCGCAGCCAGCGGGCATTGCGCAGCGGGAACCAGGTCCAGCAGGCCAGCGCGGCTAAGGCCATGGCGATACCCGTGCCGTAGCGCCATGGGTCAAACGGCTCGGTATTGCCCTTCAGCTCGGCCACGTTGACCAACCCCAGACCCAACGCAATCACCAGCAGAGCCGGCGTGAGCTTACGCCACGACAGCTTGCCCTCCTTCTGGCCATAAAACAGGTTGGCCGAAACCGAGATAACCACCGGCAGCGTGCCGATAATCATGGTGGAAATCGGCGAGCCGGTGCGCTGAATGGCGCTGGCGAGGAAGAAGTAATAGATCAGGTTGCCGATCACCGTCTGCTTTAACGCTTCAATCCAGTCGGCGCGCGACAGCTCGCGCAGCGCGTCGCGTTTGATCCACGCCACCACCAGCGCAATCGCGCCAAAAGCCACGTAACGGCCGGTGGACTGCATCGACGCCGGATAGTCCGGCACAATCATCGGCCCAACAAAAATCAGTCCCCACATTAAACCCGAAGCCAGGGCGAACAGGACGCCTTTTAACATTTTTAACCTCTAGAAAACATTTACATGCCGTCAGGGTAAAGAGAGGCGTCGGGGCTGTATTGTAGGAAATTGCGCACTTGGCGAAGAAGGGTAAAGCGAGGAGTTAACGCATTGGAGGGTTATTTACCGGCCGCGACCTGCTTTTGATAACGCACCGGGGTCGAGCCATAGCGGTTGGAGAAGGCGCGGGTCAGGTGCGCCTGATCGGTCAGGCCAACGCTGAAGGCCACCTGCGCGGCAGGGATGCCAAAACTCAGCATGCGCTTGGCTTCGTTGAGGCGAATTGCCATCAGCATCTGGTGCGGCGTGACGTGCATCTGCTGTTTGAATTTCCGCAGGAAGTGGTACGGGCTGAGGCTCACCAGCGACGCCAGCTCATCCAGGGTGATGCTGTTGGCGAAGTTTTCCCGCAGATACTCGGTCACTCGGTCAAAACGGTGGGCAGGCTCGGAGCGCAGCCGATGCCCGACGTGAGAGTGCGGGCGCAGCAGGTCAGTCACCGCCAGCATCAGGCCATCGCGGGTCAGGGCATCGTCGGTTTCCCACAACCCGGAAAGCAGTTGCGACAGCTGCCGCGCAGCGCGCGGGTCGTGGCGCACGGCGTCGGTGAACCAGCGAGCGCGTTCGCCGGACAGAGCTTCAAACACCTGCGGCTTGATGTAAAGCGTGCCATAGAGTCAGCGGGCGTCGGTTTCCGGCTGGCCGGTGTGAATCTCATCCGGGTTCATCATCACCAGCGAACCCGCCGACGCCAGATGGTCAGCGCCGCGATAGCGAAAACGCTCGGCGCCCTGTTCAATGGCGCCAATGCCAAAAGCCTCATGGGAGTGAGGCTCAAAAGCATAGCGATCAATGTGCGCGTGATACAGCTCCACGCCGGGCAGCTGTGGCAAGGCCTTAAACTGCGCGCAGTCTTTGTCGTAGGGGAAAAGCTCCGGTACGCCCTGCATCGTTTGCCCTCCTTTATCAGACTGGCGGTTAAGTGAGTCCGATAAGGATAGCATTTTTAACGTCAGAGCGGATTCACCCGCTGATTAATAGCGCTGACGGAAATCAGTTCGGCAATGCTGCCTACGTTGAGTTTTTGCAGCACGCTTTTCTTCTGCGCACTGGTTGTTTTCGGGCTGCGATTGAGGATTTGGCTGATCTCATTGTTCGACTTACCCTGAAGCTCACACGCACTGATGCGGTGGGCTAAGCCCGAGGGACGCGTCCGATCGTCTGACGCCGCGCGCGGGACAAGGCTTGAAACCTACGGCTCAGGGGTTCAAAATATAACCTGTGTCCTGTAGGAACTCCGCCCGGCCAATTTATGAAAACACCCAAACCACGTCGCCCTCACGGACGATGGACTTACTACATTATGTATGAAGATATTCTGTGGCCTTGCCCGGTCCGTTGGGAATGGGAAAGCGGCTACGGCGGCTGGCTGCCCTTTTACTATTCACCGACCTTTGAATTTGTGGCGGGCGACCCGGATAAAGCGCTGAAAATCGTCAAAGGCAAAGCCAAGCCCATTCGCAACTCTGTAATATAAACTCAGCACCACGCAGAACACTGCTAAGCTTAAACCAACCGGTTATTTTCTACACCGTTCATCCGTGAAGCTTCCTCGCTATTTCTTCACTCAATTTGCGTACCCACATCGTCGTGTCTAAGCCTGTCCTTTTGCGTACGCATAAGGAATGTTTGCGTGAAAATCCCGTTCAGTGATTGGTTTAAAAGTCATAAAGATCAGCCGGCTTCAGCCGGTAGTACGAAAGAAAATCAGGAAACTTCCGCCATTCAAGCGGAGTTATTCTCAGTAGATCAGATGGAGCGCTATGGCCGAAAGCTGGCGCAATCCCATAAGCTGTCGAGCAAAAAAGCGCCTTATTACCTGCTCAAACGGCTGGATGCCAATGAAACCATGCTGACGCGTAACTGTCAGATTCTCAGCACGGGCGACAAAAAAAGCATCGCCCCCGCTGGCGAGTGGCTGCTCGATAACTTTTATCTGATTGAAGAACAGATTCGCCTGGTGCGTCAGCTGTTGCCGAAAAACTTCGGTAAAGGCCTGCCCGCGCTGGCTGCGCCGCACAACTGCCCGCGCATCTATGACATCGCTACCGAGGTTATCGCCCACAGCGACGGCCACTGGGATGCCACCACCCTGACGCGTTTTATGACCGCCTACCAGAAAGTCACGCCGCTGAAACTGGGCGAGCTGTGGGCGCTGCCCGGCATGCTGCGTCTGGCGCTGATTGAGAATCTGCGGCGAGTGAGTATCGACGTGGCGAAGGCCCAGCAAGAGCGCAATCTGGCCGACCGCTGGGTGAACAAAATGCAGGACACCGCCGAAAACGACCCGGCGCGTTTGATCATCGTGATCGCCGACATGGCGCGCACCAACCCGCCGCGCACCAGTGCCTTTGTCGCCGAGTTAGTGCGCCGACTGCAAGGCCACGGCTCGATGCTGGCCCTGCCGTTGACCTGGATTGAGCAGCGTCTGACCGAGGTCGGCCTGACCACCTCTGAGCTGATTGCCCGTTTCAACCAGCAGTTAGCCGTCAGCCAGCTCTCCGTCAGTAACAGCATTATTGGCCTGCGCCAGTTGAATGAGATGGACTGGGCGGACTTCGCCGAAAGCATGAGTCTGGTGGAGAGCATCTTGCACCAGGACCCCGCGGGCATTTATCCAACCATGCACTTCGACACCCGCGATAATTATCGCCACGTGATTGAGATGCTGGCGCGCCACTGTATTTATGATGAAGCCGGCGTTGCCCGGCAGGTGATTGCCCTGACCCAAGCCGCGCCGCCGGACAGCCGCATGCGCCACGTCGGCTATTTTCTGGTGGATAAAGGCCGCGACGCACTCGAGAAGCATCTGGTTATCCGCTATTCGGCCCTCAGCCGTTTTCGCCAGCAGCTTAACAAAACCCCCTTGCTGTCATGGCTGGGCAGCCTGAGCCTGCTGATCACCGCCCTCACCGCCGATCTGCTGCTGCATACCCACGACCGAGGCATGACCTGGCCGCTGTGGCTGCTGGCTATTCCGATTGTGATTGTCTGTAGCCAGTTTGTGATGAGTTTACTGAGTGAAGCCACCACCCGCACCCGCACGCCGCACCCTTTGCCACGGCTGGATTTCTCCAAAGAGATCCCCAAACGCTTCAGCACGCTGGTGGCTATTCCCTGCCTGCTCGGCAGCCGCGCGGGGATTGACGCCTTGGTCAACAGCCTCGAAGTCTGTTATCTCGGCAACACCCGTGCTCACCTCTATTTCGCCCTGATCGCCGATTTTCACGACAGCAACACCCGTTATCGCGACGCCGACGATCGCCTGCTGGAATACGCCACGGCGCAAATCGAGCTGCTCAATCGCCGCTATCCGCAGGCACCCGACGGACTGTTCAGCCTGCTGCATCGCGAAAGTGAGTTCAACCCGTCGCAAGGCGTATGGATGGGCTATGAGCGCAAACGCGGCAAGCTGAACGCCCTAAACCACTGGCTGCGTGGCCAGAGCAACGCCTTCTCCACCGTGATTGGTGCCACTCAGCAACAGCTCTCCAAGGTGAAGTACGTTATTACCCTCGACAGTGATACCGTGCTGCCCCGCGCCACGGCCCATCAGCTGGTTGCCGCCATGGCCCACCCGCTCAACCATCCGATTTTTGACGTTGAACTTGGTCGAGTGGTCGAGGGCTACGCCATCCTGCAACCGCGACTGGCCGAGGAGATCCCGCGCTACGGTCAGGGGCGCTACGCCGCCCTGAGCAGCAGTAAGCCGGGCAATGATCCTTACTCCTCCATGTCGTCAGACATCTATCAGGACCTGTTTGGCGAAGGATCTTTTGTCGGCAAGGGCATCTACGATGTCGATATGTTCACTCAGGCTACCCATAACACCTGCCCGGAAAACCTGGTACTCAGCCATGACCTGCTGGAAGGCTGCTACGCCCGTTCCGGCATGCTGAGCGACGTGGTGCTGTATGAACAATATCCGGCCAACTATCTGGTGGACGCGGCGCGCCGTTCGCGCTGGATCCGCGGCGACTGGCAGTTGCTCAACTGGCTGCGCCTGCGGGTGCGGCGGGCCGATGGCACGCGCCACGCTAACCCGCTAAGTACCCTGTCGCGCTGGAAACTGCTCGACAACCTGCGCCGCAGTCTGGTGGCGCCAAGCCTGCTGGTGATGCTGTTTTGCACCATCACGATAGTGCCCAATCCGGCCTACTGGCTGGGCTTTATTGCCACGCTGCTGCTATTCCCGACGGCGGTGGCGCTGCTGTTAGACCTGCTGAATAAAGGTCCGCGACGCCCGCTGTTGCAGCATGTCAAAACCGTGTTGGCCTCGACCCTGACTCGCGTGTCGCACCTGTTACTGACCCTCAGTACCCTGCCGCACGAGAGCTATTACAATCTGAAGGCTATCCTCGTCACCCTGTGGCGGCTGGCCATCAGCCATAAGCATCTCAATGAGTGGGCCAGCTTCGACGCCAGTAAAACCCGCTATTCGCTGTCGCCGGAGAACTTCTACCGCGCCATGTGGGTTAACCCGCTGGCCGGGGTGCTGTTTGTGCTGCTGACCCTGCACTTCAACCCGCTGTATATGACGCTCGCCGTGCCGCTAGGCGTCCTGTGGTTCTTCGCGCCGCGCCTGCTGAGCTGGATGAGCAAAACGCCGGGCAAGCCTCAGGCGGATATCAACCTGAAACAGCGCCGCTTCCTGCGCCAGACCGCCCGCGAAACCTGGGCCTTCTTCGCCACCTTCGTGAATAAAGACGAGAACTGGCTGCCGCCGGATAACTATCAGGAGGTGCCGGAGCCGGTGATTGCTCACCGCACCTCGCCGACCAATATCGGCCTGTCGCTGCTGGCCAACATGACGGCGATGGACTTCGGCTATATCACGCAGGGCGATCTGCTGCTGCGCACCACCAATACGCTGGATACGCTGGACAAGCTCGAGCACTATCGCGGCCACCTCTATAACTGGTATGACACCCGCACCCTCGCGCCGCTCAATCCGCGCTATATCTCCAGCGTCGATAGCGGCAATCTGGCCGGGCACTTGCTCACTCTGAGCACCGGGCTGGCGGCCTTGCGCCATCTGCCCGCGATTGACATCAAACAGGTACTGGCGGGGATCGAAGACACCCTCTATCTGGTGGAAAGCGGCGCGGGGACCGGCAAACGGGAAACCCTCAAGCCACTGCGCCAGCACTGGCTTAACGCCAGCGGACTGCCGCAGCATCAGGTGTTCGATGAGCTAAATGCCATGCTGACTCTGACCTCGACGCTGCTGCTAGAACCCAATGGCGACGTGCGCTGGCTGAGTGCGCTCAAGGTGCAACTGAGCGAATTTTGCCAAGAGTGGGCGCTGCTTTATGGCTGGATGCAGCAAGAGCCGAGGGGCAAAGTGCTGCCTTCGCTAGTCTGGCTGTCTCAGCTGGAAGGCAAGGTGCCGGGGCTGAACCGGGCCAAAATCGCGCTGACCGTCACCCTGGCGCGTAAGCGGCTGGTGCTGATTAGCGAACTGGAAAAACGCCTCGCCGACCATGCGCGGATGGACTTCAAATTCCTCTACAACACCACCACCAGCCTGCTGAGTGTCGGCTATAACTGCGACATTAATAAGCTGGATAGCGGTCATTACGACCTGCTTCCTTCGGAGATTCGCCTCACCAACTACTTCACCATTGCCACCAACCAACTGCCGCAGAAAAGCTGGTTTGCCCTCGGCAGGCTGTTTACCCAGATAGACAAACAGCCGTCACTGATGTCGTGGAGCGGCTCGATGTTTGAATATCTAATGCCGCAGCTGGTGATGCCGGGCTATCCCGACACCCTGCTGGTGCAGATGTGCCGCGCCGCCGTGAAACGCCAGATTGACTGGGGTAACGAGCACGGCGTGCCGTGGGGGATTTCTGAATCGGCCTACGCCTCCTTCGACCCCAACCATAACTACCAGTATCACGCGTTCGGCGTGCCGGGCCTGGGCCTGAAGCGCGGCTTGGGCGAAGACATGGTGATCGCCCCGTATGCCACGCTGATGGCGCTGGTGGTCGAGCCGCAAAAAGCCTGTGGCAACCTGCTCGAGCTGGAGGCGCTGGGCGCGCGCGGCCAGTATGGCTTCTACGAGGCGCTGGACCACACCCCGTCTCGCCTCAACCGTGGGCAGAGCTACGTGATTGTGCGCTCTTATATGGCGCACCATCAGGGTATGGGCTTCCTCGCGCTGTCGCATTTGCTGCTCGACGCGCCGATGGTCGATCGCTTCGCCGCCAATACCTCATTCCAGTCGGCGCGCCTGCTGCTGCAAGAGCGCGTGCCTGACGCCGTGGATCTCTACAGCCCGCGCCGCCAGTTTGAATCCGTGGATGGTTCCCTACAGGCGGTGAATGTGGATATTCGCGAATTCAACAATGTGGACAGCCCTATTCCCGAAGTGCAGTTGCTGTCGAACACCCATTACCACCTGATGCTGACGCAGGCGGGCGGCGGCTACAGCACCTGGCACAATCTCGCGCTGACCCGCTGGCGCGAAGATGCCACCCGCGACCAGCGCGGCACCTTCTGCTATATCAGTGACCCACAGACCGGCGAAGTGTGGAGCAACGCATGGCAGCCGATGGGGCAAAAGGCCAGTCTTTATCAGGCAGTGTTTACCGACGCCAGCGTGGAGTTCAAGCGCACCGAAGGCCAGCTGATCATGCACACCAAAATCGTGGTATCGCCGGAAGATGACGTCGAACTTCGCCGCATGACCTTGACTCATCGAGGCCGCCAGCCGAGGGTCATCGAGATAACCACTTATGCCGAAGTGGTGCTGGCCCCCGCCGCCAATGACCTGACCCATCCGGCGATCAGCAATCTGTTTATCCAGACTGAATTTGTGCCCGACCGCGAAGGCCTTCTGTGCCACCGCCGCCCGCGTGAGGAGAACGAGGCCTGCCCGTGGCTGTTCCACATGTTGGCGATTCATGGCCCGACCGACCGCGAAACCTCGTGTGAAACTGACCGCGCCGCCTTTATTGGCCGTGGGCATACTTCCGTTGACCCACAGGCGCTGGCTAACCCCGGCCCGCTCGGCAACA
>Ga0157370_10004978_pt1 | contig 15038 bp, 16 predicted proteins | sample C35metaG_FD_113463 | JGI IMG/M metagenome (GOLD analysis project Ga0157370, IMG submission 113463) | Corn rhizosphere microbial communities from Kellogg Biological Station, Michigan, USA - C3-5 metaG | ecosystem: Host-associated > Plants > Roots > Rhizosphere > Soil | place: USA: Michigan...
CGCTTGGCGTGGCCGACGGAGACCGGCGCGCAGGCCAGCAGCTCGGCGACGAGCCCATCTGTGGTCGAGTCGATCTCGTCGGCCGGCGCGACGCGGTTGACGAGGCCGATGCGCTCGGCCTCGGTGCCGTCGAGCGGCTCGCAGAGCAGCAGGTGGTACTTCGCCTTCGCGAGGCCGCAGAGCAGCGGCCAGATGATCACGGCATGGTCGCCGGCGGCGACGCCGAGCCGCGTGTGCCCGGCGAAGATCTTCGCCGACGGCGCCGCGATCGAGATGTCGGCGAGGAGCGCGACAGCGAGGCCGGCCCCGACGCACGGGCCGGCGATCTCGGAGACGATCGGCTTGGTGCAGTTGACGATGTTGTAGACGAGGTCGCGCGCCTCGTTGAAGACGCGGATGCGCGTCTCGAAGTCGGAGGCGATCTCCGCCACGAGGTCGAGGTCGCCGCCCGCGCTGAACGTGCCGTCGGCGCCGCGGACGAGCACGGCGCGCGTCTCCGGGTCGGCGCTCACGACGGGCCAGACCGCCGCGAGCTGGCCGTGCATCTCGGAGCCGACGGCGTTCAGCTTTCCGGGCGTGCGGAGCGTGATCCGCAGGACGCCGTCGGCGGGCCGGTCGAGCTCGAGGCTGGAGAACGCTGCGTAGCGGTCGGTCACCGCGGGCGACACTACCGGCGATCGCGGTCGATACGCATATTTTTCGCGTCTCGAACCGCACGGGGTTAGCTCCCGGAAAGAACGTGCTCGAAGTGGAGCTAGGTCTGCTCGCGCGCGTGCCGGAGCGATTCAAACTGCACGCGCATCACTGGCTCATTCTGCACGGACGCTATACCTGCAAGGCGCGGCTGCCCGATTGCCCGCGCTGCCTGATTAGCGATCTCTGCAACTGGCCGGAGAAGCGCGTTTAGTCGGGCACCGGCGCCGATGCGCGGATCGCCGGTCGCCCTGCCGCCTCGGCGGAGATTTTCTTGTGCATCCGCACCATGAAGGCGGTCGCGAATACCGGCGTGATCAGATTCAAAATCGGCACGAACACGACGCAGGCGAGAAAGAGCCCGCACAAAAAAACGCGCAGCGAATGGCGCTTCCGAAGCGCGCGCGCTTCCTCGATCGGCCGGAAACGCATGGCGGCGAGCTCGAAAAATTCGCGGCTCAAAAGATAAGCGTTCGCGACAAAGAACACGCCGATATTGACGCCGGGAACGATCAAGAGAAGCAGCGCGCAGAGATTGACGAGAAGCACGAGCCCGAAGAAACGGATCGAGAGCATCGTCGAGGTGGCGATCGGCAGCGCCTTCCCCGGCGCGTCGTTCGGAAAATTCCGCCGCTCCACCTGCTCGGCGATGTCGTCGAAGAAGAGCGACGCGACGAGCGAAGTGATCGGCGGCACGAGATAGACCGCGCCCGCGATCAGCCCGAGCGCTGCGACGATCGCAAGCGCCGTGTCGAACGGGTAGGGCAGCGTCACGAGATGCGTGATCACGCCCTGCAGCACCATGCCGAGCACGATCAGGAGAAGCAGCGCGAGGCCGAGCGATTTCAGCAATATCTTGCGGAGCGGCGGCGAGAACGTCTCGCCGAAGGCTTGGATGGCGGCTTCGAGCATGGGTTCGGTTCCGGGTGGCCTCCGCAGATAAGCAAGGAACTGCGGCGAAGCAAGTCCATTCACATGATGTCATCCCGGCCAAGCGAGAAAGCGAAGCGAACGAGCGCGAGCCGGGATCCAGAAACGCCGTTGTATCTGGATCCCGGGTCTCGCTGCGCTCGCCCGGGATGACCGGAAGGTGTCGCGGACTGAGCCGCGTGCTATCAAACAAGCCGGATTCGCATTCATGCCCTATCGTCCTTCCCGCAGAGATTTGCTCGCCGGTGCCGCCGCTTTTGCGGCCGCGCCGCTTGCCGCGCGCGGCGCCGGCCCCGACTACGACGTCGCGATCATCGGCGCGGGCGCGGCCGGGCTCACCGCCGCGCATAAAATCAAGGCGGCGGGCCGCCGCGCGGTTGTGCTGGAAGCCGCCGGCGGCCCCGGCGGGCGGATCGCGAGCGCCCCGCGCGTTTCGGGCGCGGTGTACGACAAGGGCGCGAACCGCTTTTCCGCACCTGGCCGCAATCCGCTCTTGAAGCTCGCGCGCGGCGAGCGCCTCACGCTTTACGATCCGCCGGTCGGGAAACGCCTCTATATCGGCGACCGCGAAGCGCGCGACAACGAATACGACGATTTCACCGCGGCCCTCGGCCGCACCAGTCGCACCATCGCGGCGGTCGCCGAATTGGGGCGCGATATTCCGGCAAGCCGCGCGCTGCCGGATCTCGGCGACTGGCAGGGGATCGTTTCGTTTTCGCTCGGGCCGCTGCCGCACGGCAAGGAGCTCGACGAAATCTCCACCGTCGACCTCTCGCGGCTGGAAGATCGTTACGACGACGTGATGATCCGGCAGGGCACGAACGCGCTGATCGCCGCGATCGCAAAGCCGCTCGAAATTCAAAGCAACACGATCGTCCAGCGCATCGACATCACAAACCGCGGCCGCGTGGAGATCGAAACCAACCGCGGAACGGTCGGCGCAAAAGCGGCGATTGTCACGGCATCGACCGGCGTCCTCGGCGCCGGTCGCATTCGGTTCACGCCGGCGCTGCCCGCGCCGCTCACGGACGCGATCGGCAAGCTCTCGCTCGGCACGCGCGAGCGCGCAGTCTTTGAGCTTCCCGGCAATCCCTACCGCTTCAATCCCGACGAGCGCGTCATTTTCAAAACCGCCGATACCCGCACGCTGATGTTCACCATGCGGCCAGGCGGCACCGGTCTCGTCTATGCCGATTTCGGCGGCGCGTTCGGGCGCGAGCTGTCGGCGGCGGGCGACCGCGCCGTCGCCGATTTCGTGGCGACGTTCCTGAGCGAGCATTTCGGCGGCGGCAAAAAAGTTGAAACCGGGAAAGTCGATGTCGTCCGCTGGAGCCGCGATCCTTACGTGCTCGGCGGCACGTCGTCCGCGGCGCCCGGCGCGGGCGGAAGCCGCCGCGTCCTGATGCAACCCTTGCATGAACGCGTGTTTTTCGCGGGCGAAGCCGCGCACGAAACGCTCTGGAGCACGGTCGCGGGCGCTTCGCTCTCGGGCGAGCGCGCGGCCGAGCTCGCGCTGAAATATCTCTCCGGTGCGGAAAAACCTGCGCCGCCGCCCGCGCGCGAAACCGCCCGCAAGAAACGCCAGCGATGAAGAAAGCCTGGATCGCCTGGTCGAGCGGCAAGGATTCCGCCTGGGCGCTGCATGAGGCGCGAAAGTCGGGCGAATACGAGATCGTCGGCGCGCTCACGACCGTGACCGAAACCTTCGGCCGTGTCGCGATGCATGCGGTGCGCGAGGAAATTTTGCAGCGGCAATGCGAGGCGATGGCCTTGCCGCAGAAAATCGTGCCGATTCCCTTTCCGTGCCCGAACGAGATTTACGAAGCGCGCATGAACATCGCGCTCAAGGAAGCGAAGGCGGAAGGCGTAACGCATGTCATTTTCGGCGATCTGTTCCTCGAAGACATCCGGCGCTACCGCGAGGAAAAAATGACGGGAAGCGGGATTGCGCCCGTATTTCCGCTCTGGGGCCGCCCGACCGATGAACTTGCGCGCGAAATGATCGAAGGCGGGCTGAAAGCGCAGATCGTCTGCGTCGATCCGAAAATTTTGCCGCGGGAATTCGCGGGTCGTGCATTCGATCGAACCTTGCTCGATGACTTACCGAAAGGCGTCGATCCTTGCGGCGAGCGCGGCGAGTTTCATACTTGCGTGGTGAACGGGCCGATGTTCAGCGGGGAAATCAAGGTAAAACCCGGCGAAGTCGTCGAGCGCGACGGCTTTGTGTTCGCCGATCTCGTCCCACTTTAGCTGCCAAATCTAGCTACGCAGTGTCGCGCCGGTTTTTTTCGTCACTTCCGCAACGATTTTCGCAGCCACCGCCTCGATCTCGACGTCGGTGAGCGTCTTTTCGACCGGCTGGATCGTGACCGCAATCGCAATCGATTTCTTGCCGGGCTCGATCCCCTTGCCCTCGTAGAGATCGAAGACATCGACCGCTGCGATCAGATTTTTGTCCGCGCCCCGCGCCGCTTTCACGACGTCATTCGCGGCAACATCGCGGTTCACAATGAACGCGAAATCGCGCTCGACCGGCTGGAACGGCGAAAGCGCAAGCGGCGGCTTCGCGCGCGTCGTTTTCGCCTTCGGCTCGGGAATGCGGTCGAGGATGACCTCGGAAACCGCAATCGGCCCTTCGGCGCCGAGCGCCTTGCAAGCCATGGGGTGCAACTCGCCGAAATACGCGAGAATGTTTTTCGGCCCGAGCTGGATCGTCCCCGAGCGGCCGGGATGCAGATAAGAAGACCCGCCCGGCACGATTTGCAATTTATCGAGCGGCGCGCCGCAGGCGGCGAGCGTTTCAAGCGCATCGGCCTTCGCGTCGAACACGTCGACCGCGCCGGCGCTCCCTGACCAGTAGCGGCCCGAGCCCGCGACCTTCGCCGTACCTTTGCGCAGGCTGGTCGCGGCAATGAGCTGATCTTCCGGCTTGTCGCCAAGGAAAATCTGGCCGGCTTCGAACAGCGCCGAATCCGGATAGCCGCGGTCGGCGTTTTTTTGCGCGGCGAGCGTCAGCCCCGGAATAAGGCTCGGTCGCATGTCGGAAAGCTCCGCCGCGATCGGATTGGCGAGCGCAAGTTCCGGCTTTCCGCCGCCGAAGGCTTCGGCTTGCTTTTTCGAGATGAACGACCAAGTGACGGCTTCGACAAAACCACTGCCGGCGAGCGCGCGCTTTGCCGCACGCGTGCGCTTTTGCAGCGGCGTGAGAACGGGCGTCCGCGCGAATTCGCCGCGCTCGAACGGTGTCGCGGGCACGCGATCGACGCCAGCAATGCGCACAATCTCCTCGACGAGATCGGTCTTGCCCTCGACGTCCGCACGCCACGAGGGCACCGCGACTTTCACAACGTCGGTATTGCCGGAGACGATGAAGCCGAGAGAAGTGAGGATGCGTTTTGCTTCGCCCACTTTTGCTTCAAAGCCCGCGAGCCGCTTCGGCTCCGAAAGCGGGAAGTCGATGACGCGGTTCATTTCGGGAATCGCACCCGCAAGCACGATTTCGGAGGCCTTGCCGCCGCAAAGCTCAAGCACGAGCTTGGTCGCAAGCTCCAGCCCCGGCAGGGTGAAGGCGGGATCGACGCCGCGCTCGAAACGGAAACGCGCGTCTGAATTGATGCCGAGCTTGCGGCCGGTCTGCGCGATGTTGACGGGATTCCACAGCGCCGATTCGATCAGGGCATCGGTCGTTTGTTCCGAGCAGCCGCTCGCTTCGCCGCCCATGATGCCGGAAAGCGATTCGACGCCGGCATCGTCGGCGATCACGCAGGCTTCGGAATCGAATTCATAGGTCTTGCCATCGAGCGCGAGGAGCTTCTCGCCCTTCTTGGCGCGGCGGACGACGAGGTTGCCCTTCACTTTCAAAGCGTCAAAGACATGCAAGGGCCGCGCGCGATCGATGGTCATGAGATTGGTGATGTCGACGAGCGTGTTGATCGGGCGAAGGCCGATCGCACGTAGTCTTCGCTGCAGCCATTCCGGCGAGGGGCCGTTTTTCACGCCGCGCACGAGCCGGAGCGCGAAAGCAGGGCAAAGCGAAGCATCCTCGATCTTCACCGACACCGGGCAGGGGAATTCGCTCTTCACCGGCGTGGAGCGCTCGTCCTTCAATTTTCCGATCATGGCGGCGGCGAGATCGCGCGCGATTCCGCGCACGCCGAGGCAATCGGCGCGGTTCGGCGTCACGGCAATCTCAAGCATCGGGTCGTCGAGGCCGAAAAGCGGCGCGAAGGGCTGGCCGAGTTTTGTGTCGGCGGGAAGCTCGATGATCCCTTCATGATCGTCAGAAATGCCCATTTCACGAGCCGAAACGAGCATGCCGTGGCTTTCCTGCCCGCGGATTTTGCCGACCTTCAAATCGAACCCCGTGCCGGGGATGTGCGTGCCGGCCCGCGCGAAAACGCCGATCATGCCGGTGCGCGCATTCGGCGCGCCGCAGACGACCTGCACGGGCTTGCCGTCGCCCGCATCGACCTTGCACACGCGAAGGCGATCTGCGTCGGGATGCTTCTCGGCCGAGATCACGCGCGCCGTCGTGAACGGCGCAAGCGCCGCAGCGCGATCTTCGACGCGCTCGACTTCGAGCCCGATCATCGTGAGCTTCTCGACGATCTCGGAAAGCGAAGCGTCGGTCTCGAGATGCTCTTTCAGCCAGTACAGCGTGAACTTCATCGTTATTGTACCGGCTTGTACGCGTAGAGGGCGGGCAGGATGAGGAAGACGAGAATGGTGAAAACGATCGCGGCGCGATTACAGAGGCTGTAGAGCTCGCGGCGCAGGATCAATTCGCGCTCCGCAAGTTTCGGAACGCCTGCGGCGGCTTCGCGGAATTGCCGCGGCGTGAACACCGAAAGGCAGCGCAGGCAGCCAACCGCGATCATCAGATAAACGGCGATCTCCGCGACGACGATTCCCTTTTCGAGCTCGCTGTCGACGACAAGCGGCGCGATCAGCCCGAGCCCGGCGATCATCAGCGAGACATGGGTGAGGAGGCCCGTCGCCTTCACGTCGAGAAGCGAGAAGTCGCTATGCATGTCGGCGGATAGCGCGGAATTGTTTTTCTCCAGCTGGCCGCGATAGCTCGCGATCCGCCGCGCGTCCCAGCCGCGGGTCACGACCGCGAAGAAGGCGCGATCGAGCGGCGAGCGATGTTCGACGTCGGTTTTTTTTGGGAAGGCCATCAGCTCAAGCCTCCCGCGAGCGTCGGGAAATCGAGTGGCCGGAAGCCGTAATGCTTGAGCCAGCGCACATCCACTTCGAAGAAAGCGCGCAGATCCGGCATTCCGTATTTCAGCATCGCGATGCGGTCGATCCCCATGCCCCAGGCGAAGCCCTGATACTCGTTCGGATCGAGCTTGCAGTTTTTCAAAACGTTCGGATGCACCATCCCGCAGCCGAGAATTTCCAGCCAGTCATTGCCCTCGCCGAAGCGGATTTCGTTGCCGCGCCGGTCGCACTGGATATCGACTTCCATCGACGGCTCGGTGAACGGAAAGAACGACGGGCGGAAGCGCATCTTCACCGATGGCACTTCGAAGAACGCCTTGCAGAATTCCTCGAGAATCCATTTCAGGTGCCCAAGGTGCGAACCCTTGTCGATTACGAGCCCTTCGACCTGATGGAACATCGGCGTATGCGTCTGGTCGGAATCGCAGCGATAGGTGCGGCCCGGCATGATGACGCGGATCGGCGGCTTCACCTTTTCCATCGTGCGAATCTGCACCGGCGACGTATGCGTGCGCAGGAGCTTGCGCTTTCCGTCGGCGCCGGGATTGAAGAAGAACGTGTCGTGCATCTCCCGCGCCGGGTGGCCTTCGGGGAAGTTGAGCGCGGTGAAATTGTAGAAGTCGGTCTCGATGTCCGGGCCTTCGGCGACGGAGAAGCCCATATCGGCGAAGATCGTGGTTACTTCGTCGATTACCTGGCTCACCGGATGGATGCGCCCGCGCTCCAGCGCGTTCTCGCGCACGGGCAACGTCACGTCCGCCTTGTCGGCGGCAAGCTGCGCCGATAATGCCGCTGCTTTCAGCGAATCTTTTTTCGCCGTGAGTGCTGCGCTCACTCGGTCGCGCAGGCCGTTGATGAGCGGGCCGTTTTGCTTGCGCTCATCCGGTGTCATTGTGCCGAGCGTCTTGAGTAACTCCGAAACCGAACCTTTTTTCCCGAGCGCCGAAACGCGCACAGCCTCGATCGCGGCTTCGTCCTTCGCCGCATCGATCGATTTCAGGAGTTCGGCTTCGAGTTGCTTCAGATCGGCCATAGACGACTCGGAATAAGAGGGCACAACGTACACGAACGAAAACCGCGCGGCACCCTAGGGGTGCCTCGCGATTTTAGGCCTCGGAAAGGCTTATTGCCGCTTAAGCAGGTAAAGCAGCGCGGGCCGTATCGACGATCGCCTTGAACGCAGCCGGCTCTCGCACCGCGAGATCGGCGAGCACCTTGCGGTCGACTACGACCCCGGCCTTGCCGAGGCCGTCGATAAATCGGCCGTAGGTGAGGCCGTGCTCGCGCACGGCGGCGTTGATGCGCTGAATCCAGAGGGCGCGGAACGAGCGCTTCTTATTCTTCCGGTCGCGATAGGCATATTGCATGCCCTTCTCGACCGCTTGCTTGGCGATACGGATCGTATTCTTGCGCCGGCCGTAATAGCCTTTGGCGGCCTTGAATACTTTTTTGTGCTTGGCGTGGGACGTTACGCCGCGTTTGACGCGTGCCATGATGCTATCTCCAAAAGGTCAGGTTCAGCCGTAGGGCATGTAGATCTTGCGGACGTGGCGGGCGTCGACCTCTTTCATCACGGTCGTGCCGCGAAGCTGGCGAATTTGCTTCTTGGTCCGCTTGATCATGCCGTGGCGCTTGTTGGCCTGCGGAGCGATCACTTTGCCGGTGGCGGAGATTTTGAATCGTTTCTTCGCGCCGGACTTCGTCTTCAGTTTGGGCATTTGGCTCTCCGTGGATGACGTGCGGAATCCGCGCGCCAACCGCTAGTGTTGAATTTGGCTCGGATTGAGCTGACAGAACCGCCACGGCAGCCCTTGGTAGCCGGGCGGTTCGAAGGCGCTGCAATACAGGACGAGGCCGATTAAGGCAACCCGCGCCCGAAAAGGCTACTTCGGCGCGAGAATCATCACGATCTGGCGGCCTTCCGACAAAGGCTCGGACTCGACCTTGGCGAATTTGCCGTTGTCCTCGCGGATACGTTTCAGGAGATTATAGCCGAGCTCCTGATGCGCCATCTCGCGGCCGCGGAAGCGGAGTGTGACCTTGACCTTGTCGCCCTCCTCGAAGAAGCGCTGCATGGCACGAAGCTTCACTTCATAGTCGTGCTTGTCGATGCCTGGCCGGAGCTTGATCTCCTTGACCTCCACCGTCTTCTGCTTTTTGCGCGCCTCGGCCGCCTTTTTCTGTTCCTGGAAACGGTACTTGCCGTAATCCATGATCTTCGCGACAGGCGGATTGTTGTTCGGCGAGATCTCGACGAGATCGAGGCCGTTGTCGCGGGCAAGCGCGATAGCTTCTTGAATGGGGGTCGGGCCGCGGTTTACGCCGGTGTGGTCGATCAGTTGAACTTCGCGGACGCGGATGTCGTCGTTCGTGCGCGGTCCGTCTTTCTGGACCGCAGGGGCAGCTCTCATAGGGCGGCGAATGGTCGTCTTCTCCTCTGGCCGTTGATCCTGCGCTTGCATCGGGGGCAAAACCCCGCGAAGCAGGCGGGAGGATTGAAAGAAACGCGGTTGAAGTCAATGGATATAAGGCATGGTTGAGGAAAGGTTAGGGCGGCTCTCAGTCGGCCAAGGCGGGGCCTCGCGCGAGATCGCCATTCGCTCGTTTCCCGGCAAGTCGCCGGGGATTTTCTGGCTCGGCGGCTTCAAGTCCGACATGAAGGGCACTAAGGCCGAGGCGCTTGCGGCGCACGCGCGGGAAACGGGGCGGGCTTACACGCGCTTCGATTATTCGGGCCACGGCGAATCGGGCGGCGACTTCAAGGACGGCACGATCTCGCGCTGGGCGGAGGAGGCGAACGCCGTGTTCGCGAGCGTGAAAGGCCCGCAGATCGTGGTCGGTTCCTCCATGGGAGGCTGGGTCGCGCTTCTGCTTGCGCGCTCGCTCGCGGGAAGTCCCGCGAAGAATGCGTCGATTGCCGGAATGGTGCTGATCGCGCCCGCGCCCGATTTCACCGAGGCACTGATGTGGCCCGCGCTTTCGGAAAGCGCGCAGCGCGAAGTGACGGAAAAGGGATTCTGGATGCGGCCTTCCGAATATGGCGACGGGCCTTATCCGCTGACGCGCGAATTGTTCGACGACGGAAAAAAGAATCTATTGCTCGGAAAGCCGATCCAGACGGGCTGTCCGGTCCGCATCCTGCAAGGAGCCGCCGACCCCGACGTTCCCTACAAGCACGCGCTCGGGCTCGTTTCTTGCTTCGCGCAGGATGACGTGGTGCTGACCTTAATAAAGGACGGCGATCATCGCCTGTCGCGGCCGGAGGATTTGGAGCGGTTGATGCAGGCGGTGGATGAACTGGCGGCGGAGGGCTAAGCGCCCATTCCCCGGACGGCTTGCGAAGCAAGCCGAGCCGGGGTCCAGCAACGCGCTTTCTGGACCCCGGGTCGCGCGCGGCTTCGCCGCGTTCGCCCGGGGAACGCTCTAGGTCAAAGCGCGGCGTCCCACTCCTCACAAACATCCTTGTCCTGCTCACGCGATCGCATCGTTGGAGCGGCGCTTTTCAATCGGCCGGGCGCGAGCTTCGAAAGCGCCCACACGGCGGCCCCGCGCACGAGCGGCGATTCGTCAACAAGCAGCCGCTTGGCATCGGGTGCGAGCGAAACGTCGCCCGAGTTTCCGATCGCAATCAGCACATTGCGGAGGAAGCGACTGCGCCCCGTGCGCTTCACCGGGCTCTTCGCGAAGCGCGCACGGAACGCGGCATCGTCGAGCTTCACGAGTTCGGAAAGCTGAGGGGCGCGGTTTTCGTCGCGCGCCGCAAGCCGCGCCTCATGTCCCATTTGCGCAAACTTGTTCCACGGGCAGACTGCGAGGCAATCGTCGCAACCGTAAATGCGATTGCCCATTTGCGTGCGGAGTTCGCGCGGAATCGGGCCTTTATGTTCGATCGTCAGATACGAAATACAGCGCCGCGCATCCAGCTGATATGGCGCAGGAAACGCTGCGGTAGGGCAGATATCGAGACATGCCCGGCACGAGCCGCAGTGATCGGCCTCGGCCTTGTCGAACGGCAGCTCCAGCGTTGTGAAGATCGAGCCGAGGAAAAGCCACGAGCCGAATTCGCGCGAGACTAAATTCGTGTGTTTCCCCTGCCAGCCGAGGCCGGCGGAAGCGGCAAGCGGCTTTTCCATTACCGGCGCCGTGTCGACGAAAACCTTGATCTCGCCGCCTGCCTTCGCGACGAGCCACTGTCCGAGCCGCTTCAATTTCCCCTTGATGAGTTCGTGATAATCGTCGCCGCGCGCATAGACGGAAATCGCGGCGCAGCTGCGCTCTCCGAGAAGCGCAAGCGGATTTTCGTCCGGCCCGTAATTCACGCCGAGCACGATCACGCTTTTCGCGTCGGGCCAGAGCACATGCGGATCGGCGCGCCGCTCCTTCGTGCGCGCGAGCCAGTCCATGTCGCCATGCGATCCGCGCGCGAGCCATTCGTCGAAATATTCTTGGAAAGCGGCAGTCGAAGGTTTGGTGATGCCGAATGCGTCGAAGCCTTCGCTGCGCGCGCGTTCCTTGAGCGCCGCTAGAAGTCGAGATCCGCGTAAGTTTTCGACGGCGGCAGTCCCGGCACGATGTCGGCGAGTAGCGGCCGGAAGCTCGGCCGCGATTTCATTTTCGCGTACCAGTTCTTCGCGTTCTCGTCCTCGTCCCACGGCACATCACCCAGATAATCGGCGACCGACAAATGCGCGGCGGCCGCAAGGTCGGCGAAAGTAAGCTTTTCGGTCGCAAGCCAGCTTCGCGCCTTCAGCAGCCAGCCGATATATTGCAGATGATAGCGGATATTCTTCTTCGCCGCCTGCAAGACGGCCGAGTCGGGTGACCCGCCGCCTTCGGCCGAAGAAAGGCGGAGTTTCAATATCTTCTCGCGCACGAGCGGCTCGCTCACCTCCGCGAAAAACTTTTCGTGGAACCAGCCGGCGATCCGCCTCGCTTCCGCCCGCGACTTGGGTTCGGCGGGAAGCAGGCGATGACTGCCCAGGTTCGAACCATGTGTCTCGTCGATATATTCCGCGATGATGCTCGCGGTTGAAACGGGAAAGTTCCCGTCCACCAGCACCGGCGTCGTGCCGGCGGGATTGAGCTCCAGAAATTCCGGGCGGCGTTTCCGCACATCCTCGTCAATAAGCTCGAACGGCACCTTGTATTCGGCGAGCGCCAGCCGGACAAAGCGCGAATGCGGGCAAAACGGGAGATGAAAAAGCTTCATTGTTCCGGAAAGATCAAAACAGGCGGGACGCGCAAGAGAAACGCGGATCGGGGCAATCCTAGGGCGTGCAGCGTTACCAGAGCCTTGATCGGTTGCAAGCCGTCTGGGAAAACGATGAACCCGCGCGATTCGCGCGCAAATACGAGGAGATGCGCATGGCGGCCGGTATCTGCACGCAGGGACTGGATACCGGCTTCGTCGAGCTCGGCTACGCCAAGGTCGCTTTTCTCGGCGTCGTGCAGGGCATCACCGAGCTTCTGCCGATTTCCTCGACGGCCCACATGCGGATCGTTCCCGCCTTTCTCGGCTGGCGCGATCCGGGCTCGGCTTTCTCCGCGGCGATGCAGCTTGCGGCGCTCGCGGCGGTCGTGAGCTATTTCTGGAGCGACGTGCGCACGCTGTTCTTCGGCTCGATCGACGCGATTCGCCACCGCGATTTTCGCGATTGGAATTTGCGCTTCTCCATTTGGCTCGCGCTCGGCACGATTCCGATTGTGTTTTTCGGCGTCCTGCTTTCGCCGATTTTGAACGCCTGCGGCACGCCGCTTCGCAGCCTTTGGGTGATCGGGCTTTCCTCGATCGTGATGGCGGCGCTCTTGGCCTTCTCCGAACTTTACGCCAAGCACAGCCGCAGCATGGAGGACGTGACGCTCAAGGATACGCTTCTGGTCGGCCTCGCACAGGCAGGTGCGCTCATCCCCGGCGTCTCGCGCTCCGGCTCGACGCTGACGGCCGCGCTTGCGCTCGGCATGAACCGGCAAGAAGCCGCGCGCTTTTCGTTTTTGCTCGGCGTGCCGGCGATCGCCGGTGCCGGGTTGAAAGAATTATACGAGCTGCAGAAAGTGCATCTTTCCGCGCATGGCTGGTCGGTGCTGCTCGTCGGCCTCGTCGTCGCGTCGCTTTCGGCCTTCGTCGCGATCTGGGGGCTTTTGAGAATCTTGGAAAAGTTTTCCGCGTGGCCGTTCGTGTTCTACCGCGCCTTCATCGGCGTGGTGCTGATCATCGGCGTGATGTTCGGCTGGCTTTCTTAGGCCACAAGCCGCGTGAACTGCCCGGCTTTGCGGAAGCGCCAGAGATAGCCTTCGAGAATCGCTTCCATCGAAGTCGGCGCGATCCCGAGCCCGCGTAGTGTGCGGCCTTCGCGCTCGGCTTGTTTCGACACGATGTTGTCGGACTTGAGCAACTGAACCTGATCGCGCGTGAGCAATTTTCCCGGCAGCATTTCTAGGAACACCGCCTGCAACGATGCGAGCCCGAAAGGAAGCGAGACGAGAAGCCGCTTGCGCCCGATCTCGCGCAGCATGAGCTCCATGAGCTCCCGAAACGATTTCACCTCCGGCCCGCCAAGTTCGTAAATCGTGCGCGACTGCGCGCGGCCTTCAACGGCGGCAAGGATCGCAGCCCCAACGTCGCCGACAAAGACCGGCTGAAACAGCGTATGCCCGCCGCCGATCAAGGGCAGCGCCGGCATGAAACGGGCGAGCGACGCGAAACGGTTGAAGAAATCGTCTTCGGGCCCGAACACGATCGAGGGACGAAGAACGACGGCGTTTTCGGCAAGCGCCGCGCGCTCGCCGGCCGCTTTCGTGCGCGCGTAAGCGGAGCCGGATTTCGGATTGGCGCCGATCGCGGAGACATGCACGAGCTGCGCGCCGTTTTTCTTCGCGGCCTCTGCGATCGCTTCCGCGCCCTCAGCTTGCACCGCATCGAATGTCTGCGCGCCGCCGGGATTCAGGATGCCGACAAGATTGACCACCGTGTCGGCGCCTTCAGCGGCCTGCATCACCGACTGCGGGAAGCGCACATTTGCCTGCACCGCGTGAATTTGCCCGACTCGCCCCAAGGGCTGCAGGTCATAAGCGAGATCGGGCCGCCGCACCGCGACGCGAATGCGAAAGCCGCTTTGCGCGAGCGCCCGCACCGTATAGCGGCCGAGAAAGCCGGAGCCGCCGAAAACTGTCACCAGGCGATCGGTAGGGGTGTCCGTCATCGCGCGAAAAGCCTTTTTAGAAAGCTCTTGATCTTGGCTGAGCGATACTCGAATGCGCGCAGGGCGTCCAGTAAGCCGCCAAGAAAGCGTTCAAGTCGGCGTTTCGATTGACAATATGCGAGCCCGCGCCGTACCTAACGGGCCGTTGCCGGATGCCCAGGTGGCGGAATTGGTAGACGCGCAGGTTTCAGGTACCTGTGCCGCGAGGCGTGAAGGTTCGAGTCCTTTCCTGGGCACCACTGAAGCTGGACGAAATGTAACGGAACCAGCCGAACCGCTGGCTCGTTTTCCCATAAAAGGAGAACAGCCATGCCTTCTCGTTCCATTCCCCGTTTTGTATTGATCGGTCTCTCAACCGTGCTTCTCGCGACGAGCAGCGGAATGGCGTCTGCGACCGCAAGTGTCGGCAAGGATCGCGTACAGGCGCCGAAGAAAGCCCCGCTTCATCTCACCGACGTCCAGCGCAAAATCGTGGTCGATGCCGTGAGCGGATGGGACACCGGCGATAAGGTGCCCGAAGGATTCAGCCCGGTCGTCGGCGCTAAAATTCCTTCGCAGAAGAAACTGCCGATCCATCCGGTGCCGCCGCCCGCGAGTTCGAAAGTGCCGGCGTTGAAGAGCTACGACTACGCGAAGCTTCCCGACAAGGTTCTCTTGATCGACCCGATGACCCGGAAAGTCGTCGATGTAATCGCGCGTTAGCGCTGGAACGCGGCGCTTTTTTGCGGCATTAATTTCTTAACCGCGATATGCCACGTTCGCGGGGCTCGGCTATTGACGATGATTGCATGACCATCCGCTTGCACCGCGGGGATCTCCCCGACCTCTCGGCTTATGGAAGTTCGGTGGCGATCGACACCGAAACGCTCGGACTCCATCCGCTGCGCGACCGGCTTTGCGTGGTGCAGCTATCCCCGGGCGACGGCACGGCGGATGTGGTGCAGATTCCTGCGGCGGGAATTTCGAGCCCTAATCTCGTAAAGCTCCTCTCCG
>Ga0157370_10004980_pt1 | contig 15033 bp, 11 predicted proteins | sample C35metaG_FD_113463 | JGI IMG/M metagenome (GOLD analysis project Ga0157370, IMG submission 113463) | Corn rhizosphere microbial communities from Kellogg Biological Station, Michigan, USA - C3-5 metaG | ecosystem: Host-associated > Plants > Roots > Rhizosphere > Soil | place: USA: Michigan...
CACTTCACGCGCGTTCATCGCCTGGACCCAACGGCACGGCATTCGGCACCTGCTGATCCAGCCCGGCAAGCCGATGCAGAACGGCTACATCGAAAGCTTCAACGGCAAGTTCCGCGACGAGTGTCTCAACGATCATTGGTTCACGTCGCTGCAACAGGCACGCGAGGTCATCGCCAACTGGCGCATCGACTACAACGAAGTCCGAACCCACAGCAGCTGTGGCCGCATTCCGCCAGCACAGTTCGCCGCCAACCATCGACAACAACAGGAGGCAAAAGCCAAGAACAAAATCGAAGCACCGATGCACTAACCTTCAATCCACGGACTTCCTACTTATCCGTGGTACGTCGATTGGGGGCAGGTCACTTGGGGCACGAAGCAAAGCAGCGCGCCGACGATTTGTCGAACCGGCCACGTCAAACATTTGATGCGGGAGTTGTGCCCGCGCCCAGCACAAGCCGGACGCAGGTCTGCCGTCTCACTCCCGTGCAGCGAAAATGGCAAGAGTAAGAGGTAGAGGAAATGACTGCCGTCCTACAAGAGATTCTGGCTTGGTCCGCAGATCGCCCCTCATGGCAGCGCGACGCATTGCGCCGTCTTGTTGTGAACGGCGAATTGACGAACGAAGACGTCGACGCCTTGACGACTATCTGCAAAGGCGACCATGGGCTAGCAGAGAAAATCGGTGCGGAGCCGCTTGCCAAGGAGCACGTGCCGGAGCGCGGCGGCGCGGCCCAAGCGGTTTCGCTGGAATCCATCTTTCATCACATGGGGGTAAATGCCCTTGCGGAAAACCAGACCCTCAAGTTCGCCCCAAACCTCACCATCGTCTACGGCGACAATGGCGCTGGGAAGACTGGATACATACGTATTCTGAAGCAAGCCTGCCGCGCTCGCGGGCAGGAAGAGATTCTGGGGAACGTTGTGTTGACCGGTGTCGCGCCGCCCAAGCCGACGGTCGCCATCAAATATAAGGTCGGAACCGATGCTACCGCGCACGCGTGGAGAGGTGGTGACGTGGATGAATTCATCTCCCGCGTCAGCATCTTTGATACCCAATGCGCCGCGGTCTATCTCAACGAACGGACGGATGTTGCCTTTCTCCCGTTTGGCCTCGATCTCTTCGATAAGCTCGTCCGTGCCTGCAGGGCCGTTCGCGCGAAGCTGGAATCCGAGCAACGCACCTTGAACACCAATGCCTTGGCGGCCATCATCGCGCAGATTCCGCAAGGAACCGCAGCAGCAAAGCTTGCCGGAAGTATCACCCTGTTTACTAAGCCGGAGGCGGTACAGGCGGTCACGCGCCTTACTCCCGATGAGCGCGAGCGGCTTGCCTTTCTGGAAAAAGCTCTCCAAGACTTGCAGGCCAACGACCCAAGCAAGTTGATTGCCCAACTGAACATTCGCGCCAATCGCGTCCGCGCGCTGACCGATCATCTGCGAGGACTGGAAACATCGCTGACAGATACGGAAGTCTCAGCTGTCTTTAGCATTCGAAAGGAAGGCCGCCGCAAAAGCGAAGAAGCGAAGCGTTTGCGCGAAGTGACGTTTCCGCAAGGCTTACTTGCCGGAACCGGCGGCGAACAGTGGAAGGCGATGTGGGAAGCGTCGCGGCTGTTCTCCGAGCAACAGGCGTATCCCGATCACGATTTCCCTGTCACGGAAACTGGGGCGAAGTGCGCTCTCTGCCAGCAAGACCTTGACGACGCTGCTGCCAACCGTTTCCGGAAGTTCGAGGAATTTGTTGTCTCGACGACGGAGAAGGAGCTTCGCCAGATACGGGGTGAATTCGCGCACAAGCGTGGCGCGTTTTCCAACCTCAGGACAACCACGGACGCGGTCAAGGAAGCCCTCAACGAACTCCGCCTGGAACACGAGGACAAGGTCGAGAGCATCGCGGCCGCCATCGCACAAAACGAGCAGCGCCGTGCCGCCGTTGTCGCCGCGATTACGGATGATAAAGACCTCGGCGTCGACTTCCCCACACTCGCGTTCGCCTCAGCGCAAGCGCGCGCCATCGCAGCGGAAGTGGACGCTCGCATCAAGTCCTTACGGCAAACCGGAGGCGCCGATGCCAAGAAGAAGATGACCGATGAAGCACAGGAATTACGTGCACGGGTTTTGCTCGGCAAATATGAAAAAGCGCTTCTCGACGAGATAGAGAACAAGAAGAAACTCGCCGCCTACAGCCAATGCACCGACGATACCAAACCGAACGCCATTACGCAGAAAAGCTCTGCCGTGACGAAGGCTGTGGTGTCAGAAAGCCTCAAGAAGCGTTTCAAGGAAGAGCTGAAGGCCCTGGAGTTCGACCACGTCGAGGTGGAGCTGAAAGAGCAAGGTGGCGCGGAAGGCGTTTTCTATCACAAGCTCGTCCTTACCAGAAATCCCGGTATCAATGTCCCGAAGGTCGTAAGTGAGGGGGAGCAACGCTGCATATCCATCGCGGCTTTCTTCGCTGAACTCAGCACTGCCGACGACCCTTCAGGCATCGTGTTCGACGACCCCATATCATCGCTGGACTTCGAATGGCGTAATGCCGTTGCACGTCGACTTGTGGAAGAGTCCAAGAAGCGACAGGTGATTGTCTTTACGCACGATGTCGTCTTTCTGTTGGCTCTCAAGCAACATGCCGAACAGCAAGGCGTTCAACCTCTCGATCAGCATGTACGGCGTCAAGTCAACGGCGCCGGTGTGTGCCGTGAGGAGTTGCCTTGGCTTGCGATGCGCGTGAAGGACAAAATTGGATATCTCAAGAACGCATGGCAATCCGTAGACAAGAAATACCGCAACGGGGAGCAGGACACCTACGTACGGGGAGCGAAGGAACTCTACGGCTTGTTGCGTGAGGCGTGGGAGCGTGCGGTCGAGGAAGTTCTCTTGGGTGGCATCGTAGAGCGATTCCGGCCAAGTGTCGAAACCCAACGGCTTGCCCCTCTGTCGGACATCACCGACGACGACTGCAAGGCCGTCAGGGACGGAATGACCAAGTCCTCGGCATGGCTGACCGGCCATGACCAAGCTGCGGCAGCACGTGCGCCTGTACCAGCACCCGACGAGCTGAAGAAGGACATCGAAGGGTTGGAGGCGTGGGTAAAAGCTATCAACGTGCGCCGAAACAAGAAGTAGCCGCAAGCCACTGCATCGGGCAACTACTCTCGAAGTAACCGACTCGCCGCCATGAGCGCCAGCGCCGTTGTCGCGCGAGTCGCGCGACCGACGAGCTCCGGCCGTTCGCGAGCTCGGCAGACAGCCCTCATAGCGGACGTTCACCAAGTGGTGCGCGGCCGGAGTTTGTGACCGAGCGAGCAACGGAGTGCATTTCAGGGCGGGTTCTGCGGTGCGCTCCATAGCTCGTGGGTCAGTGGCTCTTGATGGTGTTTTCGATCCACCGCACGTAGAACGAAACACGCGTGTCGGATACGACCTGTCCGCAGAGCCCCATGCGGAAGGTTCCGGCGCGCATGGCGAGCAGGTCCGCTGTCGTTCCGTCCAGGCCCTGGGCGATGCCCGCCAACTTCCACGTACCGTGATCTTCGATCAGCACAGGCCCGCCGCTGTCACCATTGGACGTCATGCCTTCCAGCGGCAGGGCATCGCTGCCGCAGTCGAACTTGTAGAACAGCCATTGGTTCTTGGCAACGGTGATCCGGTTGTACGCGCGGCGCAGCTGGGTTCGGTGCGGCGCATCCGGAGCGGTGCCGGTCAGGCTGTTCCCCGTTGCACCCTTGCCGAAAATCTCGACCACGTGCCCAAGCTCGTCAGGGCGGCGGTAGAGCGGCACCGGTTTGACGTCCTTGACCGGTTTGGCCAGCTCCAGCAGCGCGATGTCGTGCATCGTGGCGCGATAGGCTGCGAAGCTAGCCATCCACGCATCCGGATTCTCCGTCTTCATGCGTTTGAGGAGACGGTTCCACTCGGCCCAGCTGGCCGGGAAGTCTGGGTAGACAATGATCCTGACAACTTGCCTGCGCTTACCGGCGATGGTCACGTAGCGATGCTCGGGCATGGCCAGCATCATCTGCACGGCATGCGCCGCAGTGAGCACCCATCTCTTCGCAATCAACGTGCCTTGCCCTTCCATCGGTAGATCCGCCAACGCAGGAAGCGCGCTTTCGGCGACAAGGTATTTGGAATCCGGAACGTCGCTACGGATGACAACGGCATTGGCCCCTGCGGTGACCAGCAGAAAGGCAAGCATCAAGTATCGAAAGCGCTTCATGGTCAATATGTTTCCTTGGTGGCTCGGAGCGCCGGGTGAACCGGCTTCAAGATCAGTGACTCTGTCTTGCCGTCCTGGGTGAAGGTGCCGGTCAAGGTTTCGTGTGCAGCCTCCACGCGGCCGTCGATGGTTGTGGGATGCCCCGGAATCGCGACTACGAGGTGCACTTGTTCGCCGTGCTGGCTCGGTGTCACGGGTGCATCCTTGACCCGCCGGGAAGGTATATCGACGGTGTAGGTCGGGCTGGCACCGTAGGTAATTCTGTGCAGCACAACCTTGGCCTTGCCGCCGATCTTGCCCGTCCAGTCCTGCCGGGTGATTGGCATGGCCAGCGGTGAGATGCCGCGATCGGTTTTCCAGCCGGTGCCGAGGTATTCCATGAAATCGGCGGTTTGCTGGGCCACGTCCTGTCCAAAACGGTCGGCGACCATGTGCAAGGCCAAATCGATACCGGATGTCAGTCCGCCAGCTGTGAAGGTCACCGGGTCGGCCTGCACATAGCGGACTCGCTTGACCAGTTTCACGTCGGGAAACTCGCGCGCAAAGTCACCGAAAAACCAGTGGTGGGTAGTCGCCTGCTTGCCCTTCAGCAAACCCGCATGCGCAAGCTGAAAGGCGCCGGTGCACACCGACATGATGGTGACGTGTTGCGCGTGGATCTTGTCGAGCCACGCCTGCAGTGCCTTGCCTCCCATCTGCGCGGGCACCACCACGATATCGGGCGTTGGCGCATGGGCAAAATCGTAATCCGGCGTGATCGTAAGCCCCGGATGATTGGCGCCCTCGCTGTGCAACGGTGTGGTGTTAGCCGCCACGGTGTAAAGCTCGTAAGGCGCAACGTCTTTGCCTTGGGCGTCCTTGATCGAGGTGTCGGCGAAGACTTCCCATGGGCCGGCGACGTCCATCACGTTGACGTGCTGGCTAATGGCAAACGCGACCTTGATCGGGCGTTGGTTCGCGGGCTTGGGTCCTGCATGGCCGAGCAAGGGCAGCATAGCCAGTACGGCGGCGAACAAGACGAGCTTCATGGTGAAGTTCCGATCGGCTCGGCTTGCGCGGTGGCCTGCGCAACGGTTTGCGCGTGCGCACGGTACGGCAAGATTGCGGATCCGGGGAGGATCGCAAACGCAACGGCCGTCTTGGCCAGAATCGTGATCTGCATGGTTTCTCCCGATGTCGTGTGTGCGACAGATATAGGGCACGCAGGAGTACGACGGGATGGGCATGCGACGGAACCGGTCGGCGACATGATGAAACGGTCTATGAGCGGATGGTTCGTGTGCGCGATCGAGCACGCTTTGCTAACTTGTCACGCATGGATTTGCCCGACGACAACTTGCATGCCCGACTGCCGCGAAGCGTGCTGTCGGATCTCGGCAGCTGGACGCTCTACCAGAGCTTCCGCACATTCACCTGGCCTTGGTTGCTGCGTCGGGGAATCGTGTTGTGGCCGCTGGCGGCCCTCGCCGGGTGCATGTATGCCACCTGGCATTCGTCGGCCATGGATGCTTGGGGAGACTGGCCTGGACTGGCACTCAGAGCATGCACCGCATCACTGATCGCGGTCTCGGCCGGCCCCTTGCTCGCCACATTGATTCGGCATTGGCGTTTGCCGCTCGTCGCGGAGCGCGCGCTGGTGCTGCTGGCGATCTTGTTCGGGTTCTGGATCGGGGTCATCGCCCTGGACTGGGTGGGCGCCTATCACGCCCATCTCATGCAGGCCTATTCCGGGCGCCCCATGGGACCCAACCTGCTCGGCCAAGCCGTTTCAAATTTTCTCGCCGCCACCATCAACGCGTCCGTCTTTGTACTGATCCTCGCGGGTGGAGGTTTCGCGGCCATCTACTATCTCGGCGAACAGCGACGCGTTGCCCGGTACGCGGCTGGTCGCCAGATCGAAAGCCTGCGCGCGGAACGGAACGCAGCCGACATGCGCGTGGCTGTCCTCCAGGCCCAGATCGAACCGCATTTCCTCTTCAATACGCTGGCTTCGGTGCGGTCCCTGATCGCCAGCGAACCCGAACGCGCGGCGAAGACCATCGATGCGCTTGCGACGTATCTGCGCGTCGCGTTGCCACGCCTCCGCACCACAAGCATCGAGGAAGCCACGCTCGGTCGCCAGATCGATCTCTGTCTGGGCTATCTTGAGATCATGAATGTCCGTACGGCCGGCCGCATCACGATTCACGTCGATGCGAGCGACGAGGTCCGGGCTCTGCCGTTCCCCCCACTGATTCTGCTGACGCTGGTGGAGAACGCGATGACCCACGGCATCGAGCCGAAACCCGGCCCCGGCATGGTCTCGATCACTGCCGGCACCGAGGATAGATTTCTGAGCGTGAGCGTCGAGGACAATGGCCAGGGATTGCAGCCCGGCACGACGCCCGGCCTGGGCCTCGCGAATGTTCGCGCCCAGCTCCGCGATCGTTTCGGAACACGCGCGCGCTTCGAAATTGCACCACGTGCCGGAGGCGGGGTGAGTGCTCGCATCCTCATTCCGCGCACGTTCCCATGACTGCATCCATTACGGCCCTCATTGCTGAAGACGAGGAACCGCAGCGCAAGGAGCTGCGCGGCATGCTGGCAACCCTCTGGCCGGAACTGATCGTCGTCGCGGAATGCGAGAATGGCATCAGCGCGCTCGATGCGTGGACATCGAAGAAGCCGGACGTTGCCTTCCTCGACATTCGCATGCCGGGACTTGGTGGCCTCGAGGTGGCGCGGCAGGCCAAAAGTCCAGCCCAAATCGTCTTCATCACCGCTCACGACGAATTCGCGGTGAAGGCCTTCGACGCCGGCGCCATCGACTATTTGCTGAAACCGATCCGCACCGATCGCCTGACCGAAACGGTGACACGCCTGCGCGGCCGTCAGCCGGCAACGCAAGTCGACCTGGCTGCATTGATTGATAGCTTCGCCGGCCGCTTGACGCGAGCGGAGACGATCACCTGGATCACCGCCAGCATCGGCGATACCGTTCGGATGGTCCCTATCGAAGACGTCGTTCTTTTCCAGTCCGAGGAAAAGTACACCCGCGTAACCACCGCCACCGATGCCGCATTCATCCGGACGCCGCTGAAGGACCTGATGCTCAAGCTCGATCCGGAAGTCTTCTGGAGGATTCACCGCAACGCCATCGTCCGCGTGTCGGCGATCCGGCAGGTCAAGCCGGATGGGGATGGTCGCTTGCTGGTCTGGCTCCGTGGCATTGCCGACCCGCTTCGCGTGAGCGATGCGTTCCGCCATCGTTTCCGCGCCATGTGACGCGGTGTGCAGGACTGAGGTGGGCCAGAAGCAGTCGGTCCCCAGTATTATCGAACCGCCTGAAAGCGGTCATCCGCAAGCGCTACCCCATCTTAGTTCAAAGGGCCATTGGATTGCGCGAAAACTCCTGCCGGCTTGCTGGTCGTCGCCATCACACCTCGTCGATCTGACGAATCACGCCAGCGGCAACCAAAGCTGCGCCACCGCACCGGGTGCGTCGGTGCGTGCAACCAGCGTGACGCTGCCGTCGTGTGCCTCGGCGATCTGCCGCGCCAGCGCCAACCCGATGCCGGAGCCGTTCGGTTTGGTGGTGAAGAACGGCACGAAAAGATTGTCACTGGGCGGCGGGCCGAGGCCGTTGTCCGCCACCTCGATGACTGCTCGCGAAGCTTCGCGGAACCAGCGAAGGCCTACATCGCCATCGTTCGGCAATACTGCTTCCACCGCGTTGCGCAACAGGTTGATCAGCGCCTGTTCGAGCTGATTGGGATCGGCGTCCACGAACAGCGGCTCTCCGGGCTCGACCCGGATCGGCAGGCGTTGTTCGAGCTTCGCTGCCTTGGTCGAGACTTCCGCGACGTCCACCCGTTGCCGTCGCGGCGACGGCAGTCGCGCCAATTGCCCGTAGCCGGATATAAACCGCGTCAGCGCCTCGGCGCGATGCCCGATGATGCCGAGCCCGTTCCTGAAATCGTCGCGCCAGTCGTCCGGCATCGTCTCGCGCGCGAGCAGTGAAGCCAAGGTGCCGGTAATCGACTGGATCGGCGCCAGCGAATTGTTCACTTCATGGCCGAGCACGCGCAGCAGGCGCTGCCATGCCTGGCGTTCTTCCTCCCGCAGCACGCGACCGACGTCGTTGATGACGAGCAATTGACCGCTGCGTCCGCTCTGCCACAATGGCGCGTGGCGAATTTCGAAACGGCCGCTGCGTTGTGGAAACGCGTACGTCAGCACGCGTGATGCCGGCCCTTCCAGCAACGCCGACAACCCGAGTTCGCCGGCGCTCATGTCGAGCGCGGGCCGGCGATCGTCGTTCAACAGCCGCCGCGCCGCAGGATTGAGCAGGCGCAAGCGTTGGCCCGCGTCGAATACCAATACGGCGCTGTCCAGTGCCGCAAGCGCCTTGCGCAACAGGTAGGTGGATTCCTCGAACTGAAGCCGCTCGCGTTTCAATTTCCCGGCCAGCGCGTTGACGTCGTAGACCGTCTCGCCGAGCACGCCATCCTGCGCGCCGCGCAGGCTGTAGTCGCCCTCGCGCAAGGCTTCGAGCAAGCCCGACAGCGTGTATACCGGATACACCACGCGGCGCTGGTGCCAATGCATCAGCAACGGCGTCAGCGCAAGCGCCACGAGCACAGGAGCCCAAAGCCAGCCAATGTGCGACGAGGCGGTCAGCAACGTCACGATGGCCAACCACGCGGGCAACGCGATCAGCAAACCGCCGATCAGCACGCGCCGTTCGAAGCGCGCCATGCGGCCGGGTTGCCGGGCGAGGTCAATCATCGCCGGCCATGCCTTCGAGGCCGTGTTTTTCCAGCCGCCGATAAAGCGACTGACGCGTGATCCCCAACGCATCGGCGGCGCGCTGCAGGTTGCTATGATGTTCCAGCGCGCGTCGCACCAGCAACACCTCGGCCTGTTCCAGCGTCATCCCGTCCAGATTGCCACCCACCGGTGCGCGCGTGCCAAGGCCCAGCAGTGCGTCGCCGATCTCGTCGTGTTCGGCCAGTAGTGCCGCGCGCTCGATGGCGTGTTCCAGCTCGCGCACGTTGCCGGGCCACGGCCACACGACCAGCGCGTGCTCGGCCGACACTGACAAATGTAGATTGCCGCGCTGGTGGTGCTGCGCGGCCCGCGCAAGCAGCGCGCGCGCCAGCGGCACGACGTCCTCGCGGCGATCACGCAGAGGCGGCAAGTGCACCTCCAGCGTATTCAACCGGTAGAGCAGGTCCTTGCGGAAATGACCCGCGGCCACTTCGGATTCCAGATCGGCATTGGTGGCCGAGATCAAGCGCACGTCCACCGTCTGGGTGCGCGAGGAACCCAGGCGTTCGAACTCACCATTCTCCAGCACGCGCAGTAGTTTGGGTTGCTGCGAAGTCGGCACGTTACCCACTTCATCGAGGAACAGCGTGCCTTCGTCGGCCAGTTCGAAACGGCCGATGCGATCGTTCTTGGCATCGGTGAAGGCGCCGCGCACGTGGCCGAACATTTCCGATTCGAACACGCTGTCCGCGACCGCGCCCATGTTGACCTTGACCAGCGAGCGCGCGGCGCGCGCGGAGTGCTCGTGCAGGAACTGCGCGACCATGCCCTTGCCGGTACCGCTCTCGCCCAGCACCAGCACGTTGGCATCGTTGGGTGCGATGCGATCGAGCAGCATCAGCACTTTTCGCATCGCCGGCGATTCGGCGACGAACGTGTCGCCATCGCCGCTTCGCAACAATGCGTTTTCCGCTTCCAGCCTGCGCTGCCGGGCGGCGCCTTCACCCAGCGCGATCTGCGCGCGCAGCACGCTGACGAGACGCGCGTTGTCCCAGGGCTTTTCGATGAAATCGGCGGCACCGCGACGCATCGCTTCCACCGCCAGTGGCACCTTGCCCCAAGCGGTCATCGCCACCACGGGCAAGTCGGGCGCGGCAGCCCGCAGGCGATCCAGTAGTTCCAGGCCTTCTTCGCCCGAGGTCGTGTCGCGGCTGTAATTGAAGTCGATCAGCGCACAGGCGAATTCGCGCGTCGCGATCGCTTCCAGCGCCGCGGCGGGCGTGGTGACGCCGACGCTTGCGATGTCGGCGGATTTCAACAGCAGCCTCAGCGTTTCCCGCACGTCGGCCTGGTCGTCGGCCACCAATACCGTCGGATTGCGGGCCATCGCGTACTCCACCCCATCAAAACAGTAACCTTCGTAGCGTAGTGCAGCCGCGATCGTCGCGTTGCCATCACCCTAGCCCTCTCCCACAAGCGGGGGGAGGGAGCTACCCAGGTTTCCTTCCCCCGCTTGCAGGGAAAGGTGCCCGTAGGGCGGATGCGGATTTGCACCGCCAAGTGAATCGTATTGAGACTACTCCCCGCGCAGCGCGCGCATCGGCGGAACGCGAGCCGCACGCAAGGCGGGCAGTGCACAAGCCAGCAATCCCGCAATTGCCAGCACAACGCACGCGCCGATGATCGAGGGCGGGTCGACGACGCGGGTGCTGCCCAGCGCCTCGACCACCGAGCTCATTGCGATCGACAGTGTCAGGGCCAGGGCCATGCCGAGCATCAGGCCGATGCCGGTTTGCATCAGGCCTTCGCGCAGCACCAGTCGCAGCAGCGCGCCGGGTGTCGCGCCCAGCGCCGTTCGCACGCCGAACTCGTGCTCGCGTGCGGCCACGGCCACCGACATCACGGCATACAAGCCGACCCCGGCCAGCAGCAACGCCAGCACCGCGAAGATGCCGACAAGCATCAGGTTCAGGCGCAGCGGTGCCGTGGTGCTGGCCACCACGTCTTGCATGCTGTGGAAGTTGGCGATCGGCTGGTTCGGTGCTACCAACGCGACCGCCTGTTGCACCGCGTTGCGGTAGCTGTAGGGATTGCCGCGTACCTTCAACGCGAAGCGCATCGGTTCGAAGCCCATGAAGACCTGTAGATAAAAATTGGTCATTTGTGCAAGCGGCACATATACGACCAAGGCTGGGCCATTCAAGGCTCCCATCTGATAAGTGGTGTCGACGACGCCGACGATGCGCGCCTGCCAGGGATGTGCGGGCCAGCCGTTCTGGATCATCTGTCCGACCGCATGGCCGCCGTAGTAGCGGTCGGCCAACGCCTGGTCGACGATGGCAACTTTCTCGCCGCCACGTACGTCGTCGGCCGTGAACAGGCGTCCTTCGCGCAGATGGATCCCGAACTGCTGGAAGAAGCCGAGCCCCACGCCGTGGTACTGCGAATTGAGGTTTTGTCCGCTAGGCGTTTGCATGCTTATATTGAACTGACCAAGAGGGTCACCGCTGGCGGGGAGGTTGGTCGTCGCGGTCGCACTGATGACGCCGGGAATGGTTTCAAGACGTCGAGTCAGGCGCTTCGCCAACTGGTCGACGGCGGCGGCATCGGGATAGGCGGTTTCGAGCGGGGCCATTTCGAAGGTAAGGGTGTTGCCGGCTGAAAACCCCAACGGCGTCTGCTCGGCGTCGTAAAGCGCATGCAGGAACAGGCCGACCGCACACAACAAGCCGGTCGCCAGCACCACCTGCAGCACCACGAGAACTTGGCCCAGACGATGGCTGCTGTGGCTGAGGCCACTGCGTCCGCCCGCACGCAGCTCCTCCACGGTTCCGACCGCGCGGCTGCGCCACAGTCCAAGCCCCGCCGCGAGCAATGTGCCCAGCACGCCGACAGCAAATGCCAAGCCCCATGCCAGCGCGCCGAAGTGGAGGGACGCGCCATTCAGCCAGTCATCGGGAATGGATTTCTGCAAAAAATGCAGGCCTGTGAAGGCGAGCAATAGCCCCAACAGCGCCCCCCCCAGACCGATCAGCAAGCCCTCGGCCATGGCCGGCAGGACCTGCCGCAGCAACGGCGCACCGAGCGCGCTGCGCACCGCCGCGTCGTGGCTGCGCGACAGCGCCCGGAACAGCATCAGGTTGGTCAGGTTGACCAAGGCGATCGCCAACACGAACAAGGCGCTGACCAGAAACAAGACCAGTACGGGCCGATCACCGTCGTGCAGGGAAGCCTTGTAGTCTTCCGCTCCAAAGCGCGCCTTGATCCAGTAGGAATCGGCCAAATTCACGTACATTGCGTGCAGCCGTGCGTTCAAGTCCACGCTGACAACCGGGATGCTCGCGGAAGCGGACAACCGGCCTATCGCGATCTGGTTCGTCGAGTCGTCCTGATCGTTGGGCGGTAGCGCCATCGGAAGCATGATGTCGCCTGCGAATCCCAACGCGGCGTAGTTCCTGGGCAGCACGCCAATGATCGTGTGAGCCCGACCGTCGACTTCCAGTGTGCGGCCGATGACATCGCGATCGCCGCCGAAGCGGCGCTGCCAGAACCCGTAATTCAAAATGACCACTGGTGGCCCGTGCGGGCTGTCCTCCTGTGCACTGAAGTTGCGCCCCAGCAACGGCTGAATGCCCAACGTCGGCAGCAAACCGCGATCGGCGTACGTCACATGTACCAGCTCGGGCTCGCCGCGGCCGCCTGCGATGTTGACGGTCGGCCCGGACTGCTCGATGCCGAGCGAGACGAGCCCGCTCACGCCGGCCATGTGCTGGTACTGCCGCGGTGCCACCGCTTGGACTTGGCCACCTTGCAATGGGCCCAGCGCCACCAGTCGCGTCGGTTGCGGCACCGGCAACGGTTGCAGCAAGGTGTCGTCGATCAGCGTGAACACCGCCACGGTGGCGCCAACGCCAAGCGCCAACACGCCGATCGCGAGCAGCGGGAAGCCCGGGCGCCGGATACTTGCGCGCCAACTGCGCCAGACTTCCGTGAGCCAGACGTTGACGGACGCGACGTTCATGGGACGATCGCCGCGCTGATGCCGATGCGACCACCGATCAGATCGTCCAAGCGCTGCGCGTCCTCGTGGCGCAGGCGATCGAAGGTTTCCTCGTCGACCACGCGGCCATCGAACAAATACACCAAGCGCTGCGCCAGTTTGGCGTAGCGCACGTCGTGAGTGACCATGCAGATCGTGGCGCCGCCCTTGTGCAGTTCGTCGAGCAGGCCCATCACCGCCTCGCCACTGCCCGAATCGAGGTTGCCGGTCGGTTCGTCCGCGAGCAGGATCGCGGGCTTGCCGACCAACGCACGCGCTACAGCGACGCGCTGTTGCTGTCCACCCGAAAGTTGCGCGGGGTAATGACGCATGCGATGGGCCATGCCGACGCGTTCCAGCGCTTCGTGCACCCGCTGGCGACGCTCGGCGCCGTTGATGTTGTCGCGGTAGGTCAGCGGCAGTTCCACGTTTTCCTCGACGGACAGGCTGCCGATCAGGTTGAACGCCTGGAACACGAAACCGATCTCGGCGTTGCGGATGCGCGCGCGACCTGCCGTGGTGAGCGCGCCGACGTCGTGGCCGTTGAGCGTGTAGCTGCCTTCGCTGGCAGTATCGAGCAGGCCCATGATCGATAGCAGCGTGGTTTTTCCGCAACCCGACGGCCCCGAGATCGACACGTATTCGCCCTGGGCGATCGTGAGATGGATGTCACTTAGCGCCTGGGTTTCGACTTCGTCGGTGCGATAGACCTTGCCGATGCTGCGCAGGGTAATGACGTCGGTGGCGGCTTTCATGGCGTGGATCCTTCGGCGAAGTTCATGCGGTTCTTCGCAATGGCGAGTGCGAAGACAGCAGTGACAACGCAAGTTGCATGCCAGCTGTAACCGAGGGAAAAAGTGAGGCATAACGTGGGGATTACGCTCATGGTCTAGGCTCACTGGTCCGATAGCGGACATGAGCGTCCGATTACGGACTGTCGTCCTCCGCGCGCTTCATCACTGCACTCACAACGCTCACAGGGACAGCTTGTGTCGCCGAGAACTGCTGCCTTGTGCATCAAGTTAGATCGTGACGTCGCGCGATTTTGCAGGAGGTAGCCGATCTTCCCGAAACCCGGCTGTCAGCAAGGACGGCTTCGGGTCGATAGCGCGCGTTCCTTGTCGATGAAAGGCAGCGGTTTATCGGATCACGATTCACCTTGGTGCGCCGATGGCGCACATTGGGAAATGCATCCCCACGCAACGCCGATGCTGTGACGAGCACCAGCACCAGGATGGGAATCAGCGCATCACAAATCATCGTTCAGGGGCCATCGTGATCGCCGAGTGAGGCGGGCTGCATGCGCGCAGCCCGCCCAACGTTGCTTGCGCGCGTTACCTGTTCGCATGCTGCTCGTCGCGCGGCGGAATGACTGGCATACGCTTCAACTTGAGGTCGAAACAGGTGTCGATCCATTCGCGCAAGATCAAGGCCACGTTTTCCGCCATCGCATACGGTGTCTGATAAGGCGCGTATAGCCGCCGTGCCTGCGTGTCGAAGAACGACGCGAGTGGTGTGCCCGGGTCGGCGTTGTACCACTTGGACTCATCCGGATCGGGCTCGACGATGCGCAGGTATGGGCCGAGCAGGTCGTGCAGGCATTTGTCGCAGAGATCGCCCTCGACCTTGTTGCCGTCGCCGAACAAACTTGCATACCCGGCCCTGAATCTGATCTGGGTCCGGTTGTTGTATCCGCCGAGTGGTTCGTCATCGGCCATCTTCTTGCCACACCTGTCGCAGGTGACGACTTTCGTATCGCGCTCGCGCGTCTCAATCGTGTACATGGAAATCTCCTGAAGTTGAATTTGGCGCGCAGGCACGTCGAAGTGTCAGCGCGCAAAAGTCTGGTGTGCGGCTGAACCGTGATCACTCGGCCGAACTGGCGGGCTTGGCCGTTGCGCTAGCAGTCTGTTGAGAAGCGCCGTTATTTTCCCCACCTGACGATTTTCTCGTCACTTTTCGACGGTCCACTGCTGTTTTCGATAGCTTCCGGCTATGGTTTTGGACGCCTTTTGCAAGCTCC
>Ga0157370_10004982_pt1 | contig 15030 bp, 13 predicted proteins | sample C35metaG_FD_113463 | JGI IMG/M metagenome (GOLD analysis project Ga0157370, IMG submission 113463) | Corn rhizosphere microbial communities from Kellogg Biological Station, Michigan, USA - C3-5 metaG | ecosystem: Host-associated > Plants > Roots > Rhizosphere > Soil | place: USA: Michigan...
CGCCTCGAATTGCGAGATCATGCGGCTGTTGATGAACGAAAAGCTCCGCACCAGCGTCGAGCGCCTGGCGGCGTGGATCGTGCAGACCTGTACCGCCCATGGTAATCAGGCCATCGTCGAGCTCAAATTCAACAAGCGCATTCTCGCGTCCCGGCTCGGCATGGCGCCCGAGAACCTGTCGCGCAATCTCGCGCTGCTCGAGCGCTACGGCGTCAGAAACGCCGGCCGCGGCATCCTGGTCGACGACCTGAGGCGGCTCGAGGAGTTCGCCAAGCCAAGCCCGTCGATCGATGGCCCGCGAGCCAATGGCCATCGCGGCCTCGAGACCGCCGGCTAGGGCTCGGCATCAGCCGACGCACATGGCTTTGTGCCGGCCGCGAAATCTCCGATAATCTGCACAAGGAGCGCCGCCGTCCGGCGGCGGCGCCATGCAGGCTTGGGGAGAACGCGCCGCGATGAAGCCGAACCGGATGAAAGCGAAATTGAGGTCCGGGGCGCCCGCGCTCGGATGCTCGGTGATGTTCCCCTCGCCCCAACTCGTCGAGATGCTCGGCTATGCCGGCTTCGACTGGGTGCTGCTGGACTGTGAGCACGGCTCCCTGTCGCCCGCCGACGTCGAACTGATGTGCATCGCCGCCGACGCGGTCGGCATCACGCCCATCGGCCGGCCGCGCACCAATTCGGTGATCGACATCCAGGTGCTCATGGATCGCGGCGTGATGGGCGTGCAGGTGCCGCATGTGAACTCCGCGGCCGACGCTGCGCGCGCGGTCGCATCGGTCAGATTCGGCAGTGCGCACGGCCGCGGCCTCGCTGCCGGCACGCGCCCCGACGACTGGGGCTTCTCCGGCAACGCCGCCGACTACATCAGGAAGACCAACGAGGAGACCCTGGTGGTCGTCCAGTTCGAGCACGCCGAAGCCTTGCCGAACGTCGACGAGATCCTGAAGGTCGAAGGCGTCGACGTGTTTTTCGTCGGCCCCTCCGACCTGTCTCAGTCGCTCGGCTACCCCGGCAATCAAGCGGCCGAGCCGGTGGCGAAGGCGATCAAGGACACGCTCGAGAAGATCGTGCGCGCCGGCAAGACGCCCGGCATGCCGGCATCCACCGAGAATGTCGGCAAGGTGATCGGCCAGGGTGTGCGCTACATCTACACCCACGCGCCGCGCCTGATCGGCGCCGGCGCCAAGGCATTCTTCAACGCGGCAAAAGGTTGAGCGCCGCGGCCTATTCCTTGACCGCTCCGGTCATCGCCGAGACGTAGTGCTCGACGAAGAACGCGTACAGGATGACCAGCGGCAGCGAGCCGAGGAGCGCGCCCGCCATCAACGAGCCCCAGCGGTAGACGTCGCCGTCAACCAGTGCGGTGACGATGGCGACCGGCACCGTTTTGTACTGCGTCGAGGAGATGAAGGTCAGCGCGTAGATGAACTCGTTCCAGCACAACGTGAAACAGAAGATGAAGGCCGAGATCAGTCCCGGCACGGCGAGCGGCAGCACGATGCGGACGAGGATCTGCCAGCGAGTCGCCCCATCGATCAGCGCGCATTCCTCGAGCTCGTAAGGGATCGTCTTGAAGTATCCCATCAGGAGCCAGGTCGAGAACGGGATCAGGATCGTCGGATACGTCAAGATGAGCGCGAACGGCGTGTCGAACAGGCCGTACTGAAACACGACGGTCGACAGCGGAATGAACAGGATCGACGGCGGCACCAGATAGGCAAGGAAGATGAGGCCGCCGACCCAGCGCGCGCCCTTGTAGCGAAGCCGCACGATGGCATAGGCGGCGAGCACGCTGGCCACGATCGACAGCGCGGTGGCGCAGACCGCGACAAGCATCGTGTTCCAGAGCCAGATCGGATAGTCGGTCTCAAACAGCAGGTGGTAGACGTGCTTGAGTGTCGGATTCCAGGTCCAGAACGGGCTGTAGGTGTTGAAGTCGAGAAGCTGGTTGTCCGGCTTCACCGCCGTCAGCGCCATCCAGTAGAACGGGAACAGCAGCACGAACAGAATCAGCGACAGCGGCAGATAGAGCGTCACCAGCCGCCGCGGCAGCGAATGCAGATAGCTCATGCCCTCGCTGTGGTCGGCCGTCGAATCGGTCAGCACGCGACCTGGCTGGGAGACTTCGCGCGCGAGAGCGTCAGTCATTGTCTTCTCCCTGCTGCCACTTGCGCCGCTGCAGGCCGAACCAGGAGACGAGGATCGCTCCCAAAAGGAACGGGATCATCGCGGTGGCGATGGCGGAACCTTCGCCGAGATACCCGCTCATGATCGCGCGCTGGTAGGAGTAGGTCGCCATCAGGTGCGTGGCGTTGACCGGCCCGCCGCGCGTCATCACCCAGATGAGCTGGAAGTCGGAGAAGGTGAACAGCACCGAGAAGGTCATCACCACCGCGATGATCGGCGTCAGCAGCGGATAGGTGATGAAGCGGAAATTCTGCCAAGGCGTGGCGCCGTCGATGGTCGCCGCCTCGTAGAGCGACGGCGACACAGTCTGAAGACCGGCAAGCAGCGTGATGGCGACGAACGGCACGCCGCGCCAGATATTGGCGAAGATCACCGACCAGCGCGCGTTCCACGCATCGCCGAGGAAGTCGATGTTATGCGTGATCAAGCCGAGCTTGATCAGCGACCAGGAGATGATCGAGAACTGCGGATCGAACAGCCACCAGAAGGCGATCGCCGACAACACGGTCGGCACGATGAACGGGATCAGCACCACCGCGCGGATGATCGCCTTGAACGGCAGCCGTTCGTTGAGCAACAGTGCGAGGTAGAGCCCGACGGCGAATTTGATGGTCGAGGCGACCACCGTGTAGAGGATCGTGTTGAAGACGATCAGCCAGAACGTCGGGTCGTCCGAGATGAAATCGTAGTTCTCCAGCCCGACGAAGACACCGGTCCGCCCGAGCCGCGCATCGGTAAAGGACAGCCAGATGCCGAGGCCGAGTGGATAGGCCAGGAACAGAATCAGAAACGCCGCCGCCGGCAGCATGAACCAGAAGCCCAGCCAGTCGCGATTGGTCATCAACCGCTCCCAGAGGCTGGGCTCGGGTGCGATGACTCTGGCTTTGAGCACTGCATCGGTCATGGAAATCGAGCCTCGTGCCCCGGACGCGGTGCAGCGCGTGAGCGGTGCACCGCAGATCCGGGGCCTTCAGGTGTAATGGTCCCGGTTGGAGCGCGGCACATGCGGGCCGAGCCACACCCGGGACGAGCGTTAGCTGCGATAGATGCGCTTCAACTGCCGCTCGGCGTTGCTGATCGAACCCTTCACGTCCTCGCGGCCGGTGCAGTAGTTCGCGAACATATCGACGACCACGAAGTCGGAGATTGCCGACGCCGCTTTTTCACCGACCGAACCGAGACCGCCGGCAGTGCGCGTCCGCTTGGCGACATCGCGGAACGGCGTCGCCTTCGGATCGGCCGTCCAAACCGGGTTCTTGTCGTACGCATTGAGGCAATGCGTCAGATAGCCCTTGGCCGACTCCAGCCACGGATTGAAATTATCCGCTTCCAGCATGAACGCCATCAGCGCCTTACAGGCCTGCGGATACTTGGTGTAGGTCATCGCCAGGATCGGATACATCAGGTGCAGTTCGGTCGGCTTGCCGCTCACGCCGATCGGGAAATAGGCGTGATTCATATCGGCCGCGATCTGTGGGGCGCTTTTCTGTGCCGCGACGTAGATCGAGATGCCGTTGTTCGTCCAGTGGATGTCGCCCGCAAGGAACGCCTTGTTGTTGGACGAATCGTTCCACGCCGCGGTGCCGGGGATCATGTTGCCGTAGAGCGCCTTGGCGTATTCCAGCGCCTTGGCCGTTTCCGGCGAGTTGATGATGACCTTGTCGTTCTTGTCGACGACTTCGCCGCCATTCGACCAGAGGCACCAGTACGCCCAGCTATTGGCGTCACCCGAGGCGTGACCAAGCGCGAAGCCGCCCGGCGTACCCTGCGCCTTCATCGCCTTGGTGTATTCGAGGAATGCGTCGAGCTTGTCCGGGAATTTGGAGAAGCCGGCCTTCTTCGAGGCCTCGATGCGGTAGTTCATCAGCGCGCCGGAATAGCAGATCGGAATGCAAATCCACTTGTTGCCGCTGTGACCGTATTTGACCGCGCTGTCGACCCAGCCGCCGTATTTCTTGCCGAGGTAGTCGGCGACGTCGCTCACGTCCATGCATTTCTGCGGAAAGAGATGCGGCAGCGAATACAGGCCCCAGAACAGATCCGGACCGGTTCCGGTGTTGGCGGCGACGGAAGCTTTCGGCTGCACGTCCTCATAGGATTCGCGCGAAATCTCCACCGGGACGCCGGTCGCCTTGGTGAAGGCGGCGATCAGCTTGACGAACGCGTCGTCCTCCGACTGCACGAAATATTTCCAGCGCAGCATCGACAGCTTTGCGCCTTTCTCGGGCTTCCACGGCGCGTTCTGCGCCCAGGCCTTGGCCCAGTCGAGCAAGGCCGGTCCGGTCAGCGCGCCGGCAGCAACCGCGGCTGTGGCACTGCCCATTAATGCGCGGCGGGTGATCATGGTCATCGATTTCCTCCGTTGGTTCCCTGACGATTAGGCGGTGATCCGCTCCCCGGACGCGGCATCGAAAAGATGCACCAGCCGAGGATCGGGTTTGAGCCGGATCTTGTCGCCCGGCTTGAATGGATGACGCTCGCGGAACGCGGCGACGATTTCGGCGCCGCCGAGTGCGGCAACGATCTGAATTTCCGAGCCGGTCGGCTCGACGACCTGCACGATCGCCTCGGCGCCGTCATCGGCGATGGTGAAATGCTCCGGCCGCACGCCGTAGACCGCGGGCCGCCCGTCGCTGCCGCCCGGCGCGGTGACGAGCGGCAGGCGTGCTCCGCCCGGCCCCTCGAAGCCGACAGTGCCGTTGGCGCGGATCGCGCCCTTGAGGAAGTTCATCGCCGGCGAGCCGATGAAGCCGGCGACGAAGACGTTGACCGGCCGGTCGTACAATTCGAGCGGCGCCCCAATCTGCTCGACACGGCCGCCGTTCATCACCACGATCTTGTCGGCCATGGTCATGGCCTCGATCTGGTCGTGGGTGACGTAGACCGTCGTCGTCTTGAGCCGCTGATGCAGCTCCTTGATCTCGGTTCGCATTTGCACGCGCAATTTGGCGTCGAGATTGGACAGCGGCTCGTCGAACAGGAACACCTGCGGATCGCGCACGATGGCGCGGCCCATGGCGACGCGCTGACGCTGACCGCCGGAGAGCTGGCGCGGATAGCGCTCGAGCAGCGCCGACAGGCCAAGGATCTCTGCCGCGCGCTTGACGCGCGTTTCGGTCTCATCTTTCGGCGCCCCGCGCAGACGCATCGAAAACGCCATGTTGGCGGCGACCGTCATGTGCGGATAGAGCGCGTAATTCTGGAACACCATCGCCACATCGCGCGCCTTGGGCGGCAGATTGTTGACGACGCGGTCGCCGATGCGGATTTCGCCGGACGTAATGTTCTCCAGACCGGCGATCATGCGCAGAAGCGTGGATTTGCCGCAGCCGGACGGACCGACGAGCACGACGAATTCGCCGTTTTCGATGGTGATGTTGACGCCGTGAAGCACCGGCGTCGTTCCGAACGACTTGCGCACGTCGCTAACGACGACGGACGCCATTGACCCTCCCTCGGTCGAACTCGTTGAGTTCGTTGTTGTTTTTCTCGTCGAGTTGAACGGCCCGACGCAGCCATTGTAACCGCGAAATCGAACAAGCAAAGGGGTTTCACGCGGATAGATTGCGCGACCGAAAAGCGCGGCACGTCGCGGTAAAACCTCACGCACGCGACAGGACGAGCAATAGGCGGCGACCGACTGCGCGCGGATCGCTTCCCCTGCTCCGGCATTTGCGCACCGACGATCGGCAACACCGCTGTCATCAGCGAAGCCGACATGTGACGTCGCAACGGCGGCGACGTCTCGTTACCAACGAGGGGTGTTCTCGTCCAGGCGGACTACGGTGCGCGCAAAACCAACGGCGACCGCGTTAGTCCCACTTCTCGCTGCTGACGCCGGCGAGCTCGCGCACGCGCTTCTCGTCCTTGGCGAACTCCGGCGCGGGTCCCGTGTGCACCACCTTGCCGTCGTCCAGCACGTAGCAGCGGTCGGCGATTTCGCAGGCCGCGCGCACGTTCTGCTCGACCAGCAGCACCGAAATGCCCTCTTTGCGCGCCGAGGTGACGACCCGAAAGACCTCCTGCACGATCAGCGGAGCCAGACCCTGCGACGGCTCGTCGAGGATGATGAGCTTCGGATTGAGCAGAAGGGCGCGGGCGATCGCCAGCATCTCCTGCTCGCCGCCGGAGAGCTGGCGGCCCATGTTGCTCTTGCGCTCGGCCAGCCGCGGGAACAGCTGATAGATGCGCGGAATGTCCCACGGACCCGGGCGGTCGATCGGCACCTTCATGTTTTCTTCGACCGTCAGGTACGGAAAGATGCGGCGGCCTTCCGGCACGAAGCCAACGCCGAGCCCGGCGATGCGGTAGGACGGCCAGTCGGTGGTGGTATTGCCGAAGATCTTTACCTGGCCTTCGCGCGCGGGGGTCAAGCCCACGAGGCTGCGCAGCGTGGTGCTTTTGCCGGCGCCGTTGCGGCCGAGCAGGGTGACGATCTCGCCCTCGCCCACCTCCAGGCTGACGCCGTGCAGGATGTGGCTCTTGCCGTAGAACGTGTTGAGGTTATGGGCTTCGAGGACCGTGGCGCTCATGCCGCAGCCTTTCCGAGGTAAGCGGCCTGCACGGCCTCGTTGGATGCGATCTCCTGCGGCGTGCCTTCGGCGAGCATCTTGCCTTCGGCGAGCACGAGGATGCGGTCGGCGAGATGGAAGACGACGCGCATGTCGTGCTCGATCAGGACGATGGTGAGCTTTTCGTCGCGATGCAGCCGCCGGATCAACTGGGTGATGTCGTAGGTCTCCTGGTCGCCCATGCCGGCGGTGGGCTCGTCGAGCAACAGGAGCCGCGGCTTGAGCGCCAAAGCCATCATGATCTCGCAGGCGCGCTGGTCGCCATGGCTCATCTCGCCGACGAGGCGGTTTGCCTTGCCGGAGAGCCCGCCCATGCCGAGCAGTTCGTCGATGCGGGCGCGGATCTCCTTGTCCCGTTCCGCCGAAAGCCAGGGGCTCAGGCGCAGGCCCGACGCTGTCTCGACGGCGATGCGCAGGTTTTCGCGCACGCTGAGCTCGGGGAAGACCTCAGTGATCTGGAAGGTGCGGGCGATGCCGCGCCACACGCGGCGCGCCGGCGACAGGTCGGAGATGTCCTCGCCGTCGAAGACGATCTTGCCCGACGTCTGTGTCAGGAAGCCCGAGATCATGTTGAAGAAGGTCGTCTTGCCGGCGCCGTTCGGGCCGATCACCGCGCGCAGTTCGCCGGGCTCCACCGTCATCGACACGGTGTCGACAGCGATGAGGCTGCCGAAGTGCTTGGAGAGGTTTTCGACTTTCAGGAGACTCATGACGCCACCTTGCGCCGGATCATGCCGAGGATGCCGCGCGGGAAGAACAGCACGACCAGGACGAAGAAAAGACCGACGAACGACATCCAGTTCTCGGTCTGGCTCGAGACGTAATCCTGCAGCGTGACGAATATCGCCGCGCCGATGAGCGGTCCCCAGAACGAGCGCATGCCCCCGAGCACCGCCATGATCACGAAGTCGCCGGATTGGGTCCAATACAGCGCACGCGGGTCGACGAAGTTGTTCACGTACGCATAGAGCGCGCCGGCGAGGCTCGCGAAGGCGCAGGAGATCGTCCACGAGATCCAGATGTGCTGATCGACGGGGATGCCGAGAAAGCGGGCGCGGCGCTCGTTCTCGCGGATCGCCAGCAAAGTGCGGCCGAACGGCGAGCGCAGCAGCCACGCCATGATCGCGATGGCGACCGCAAACACGACGAACACCAGATAATAGAAGGCCGTTGGATTATGCAGGATGTCGATCGTGGTGAAGCCGAGATGCAGAGGCTGCCGTGTCCAGCCGGTCAGTCCGTCGTCGCCGCCCGTCACGGTGCTCCAGCGGAAGGCGATGAAATAGAACACCTGCGCGAAGGCGATCGTCACCATCGCGAAGTAGACGCCGCGCAGGCGGATGATCATGGGGCCGATGATCGCCCCGGCCACGGCGCCGACGACGGTGCCGACCAGCAGGCCGAGGCCTGTGCTCGGCACCAGATAACGGACGGTCATGCCGGCGCCGTAGGCGCCGAGACCGAAATAGGCCGCGTGACCGAACGAGAGCACGCCGGTGTAACCGAGCAGGAGGTTGAGCGCCATCGCGGCGAGGCCGAGCACGACCACGCGGGTGCCGAGCTCGATATAGCCGCCGATCGCCGGCAGCCAGTACGGCATCGCCAGCAGCAACAGCCAGACGAGGACGTTCGCCGCCTGCTTATTGAAAACTTCCGTATTCATCAGAATCTACCCTCTTCGCCGAGCAGGCCGCGCGGGCGCACCAGCAGCACCGCCGCCATCATCACGTAGATCACCGCTTCGGTCGCGGACGGGAAAAACACGGTGGTCACGCCGGAGGCGACGCCGATCAGCAGGCCGCCGAGCAGCGTGCCCGGCAGGCTGCCCAGGCCGCCGACGATAATTGCGACGAAGCTCGGCATGATCAGCGAGGAGCCGATCGTCGGCTGCAGGCCGAGCTGGCCGACCGCCAGCACGCCGGCGAGGCCGGCGAGATAGATGCCGAGACCGAAATTCATGTTGCGGAGGAGACGCACGTTCACGCCCAGGACCGACACCGTCTCGAGATCGAGCGTGCCGGCGCGGATGCGAATGCCCAGCCGGGTCTTGTTGAGGATGAAGAACAGGCCGGCCACTGCGATGCCGACGATCAGCACCATGAACAGCCGGTAGCCGGTGAGAAAGAAGTAGTCGGTCGACAGCGGCGACAACAGCCAGCCGGGAACCTGGAAGGGTAAACCCTGTGCGCCCCAGATGAAGCGCGTGCCGTCCTCGAACATGAAGGCGAGGCCGAATGTCAGCAGGAGGCTGTAAAGAGGGTCGCGGCCATAGAGCCGGCGTATCAGGACCCGTTCGACGAACAATCCCAGCACCGCGGTCAGCACCGGCGCGAGGATCAATGCGCCCCAGAAGCCGACATAGGGCATCATGGAGAACGCAAGGTAGCCGCCGATTGCGAGGAAACCGCCGTGGGCGAAATTGATGACGCCCGACAGGTTCATGATCAGCGACAGGCCAAGCGCCATCAGCGCATAGAACGCGCCAACGATGAGGCCGTTGAAGATGTTGAACAAAACGACTTGTGTCATTACCGCAGCGTCAGCCCCCTCATTGCATCGGGCGAATTGCAGCCGGCCCGCGACGACCGCACCAATGCGCGGTCATCGCGTCGCAATATCCGCGAATTGCGTGTAGTCTGCTCTCGTAAAATCGGCAACCGGGCGCCGCACCGCGGCGCCCGGGCTGTCCGATCTTATCAGGCCGGCCAGGTCATCTTGCAGCCGGTCTCTTCCAGAGTGCCGGCGATCGCTGGGCCTTTGACCACCTCGTCGACGACGAAGAGATCTTCCGGATCGTCCTTGCCCTTCGACACCGCATGCCCGACGTAGAGGTCGGGGATGAGCTGGTTCTGGCCCTTGCGATAGTAGGCTCCATCGGGCATCAGCGCGATTTCCGGCGGCAGATGGAAGTCCTGCAGGAACTTGGCCATCTTCACGGCCTCGAGCGACTTGGCGCCGTTCGCGGCCAGCGCGCAGGTCCAGGCCGACGCGTAGCCGAACCAGGTACGTGCCGTCGGCACGTGACCGCCGCTGCGCTTGCGGATGTCGGCGACGAACTCTTTCACATGCGGGACGTTCGGCTGGTTCCACCACCATTCGAAGACCCAGGTGCCGACGCGGGCTTCCGGCGGCAGACCGTTGAGCACTTCGAGCTCCTGCTGCGCGCCGGCGAGGTGCGTCTTCTTGTCGAGGCCGAACTGCACCGCCTGCTTGAGCGAGTTGACCGCGTCGTCGCCCGCCGTGAGGAAGATGATGACGTCGGGGTTCGTCGCCTGCGCCTTGATCAGGTACGACGAGAAGTCGGTGGTCCCGAGCGGGGTGAGGTCGCCGCCGACCTTGATGCCGCCGAGCTTGGCCGCGGCCTTCTCGAGGCCCGCCTGCAAGGTATGACCGAAGGCATAGTCAGGCGTGATGTAGTACCATTTTTTGCCGGCCTTCTTGATGAGCGTGCCGGCCACCGCATTCGCCTCCATCTGCGTGGTGTTGCAGACGCGGAAGACGTTCCAGTGGCAGTTCGTGCCGGTGATCGGATCGGTGTGGCCGCCCGGGTCGACCATGAGGACGCCCTTCTCGTAGGCGACGTTGGCCATGGCTGCGGCGAGCGCCGAGTTCACGTTGCCGAGCAGGAAGTTGACCTTGTCGCGGTCGATCAGCTTGCGCGCCTTCTGCACCGCGGTGCCGGCGTCGCCCGAAGTCGAGTCCTCGACCAGCAGCTCGACCTTGCGGCCGAGAATGCCGCCCTTGGCGTTCATCTGTTCGACCGCAAGCTGACAGCCGATCATCTCGTTTTTGCCGTTAGCCGCATAGGTGCCGGTCAGCGGATTGTCGAGGCCGATCTTGACGACGTCCTCGGCGCGCGCCGTGATCACGAACGGCGACGCGACCTGGGCGACGCCGGCAAGCGCCGCCACCTTGACGAGAGAACGGCGGCTCAGTTTGAAATCGTCCATATCAGTCTCCTCCTGCATTGTGTTTTCATTGGACCGTGCCGCCATTGTCGAATGGCGAACGGTCGATTTCGGCGCGGATGCTACTCACAATTTTTCAAGACGCAACAGCGCGCAGACGGTGCTTCCAGAACTATCGCAGAAGAGATGGACGCGATCCGGCACCGACTTTAGTTTCATATGCACGTCTTGACCTTTGGATTACCAACGGTTTTTCAGGTCGCAGGCACTGATATCAGGGCCGGCAATCGACAGTATTCCATACGCTTCGAGAAATTATTCCATGCGCCATGAAAAATCTAATTTCGTAAGCCCGCGGTCTTGGGCTCACTTTGCGTGATGCTCAGCCGTATCGCGGAGCGCTATTTCGCGGGCGGAAAGGACGCCGCAGGACACTGCGTCACCGGGTCAGCCCCGATTGGTGCGGACGGAGGGACTCGAACCCTCACGGGATTACTCCCAACGGATTTTAAGTCCGTTGCGTCTACCATTCCGCCACGTCCGCAACGTGGGCTTCACCACCGCGCCCCGCGCGGCGTCACACCCACGCGAGACGTAAATTGCTATTTCGATAAGACGTGGCCCCAGGAGGCGTCCCAGTCCTTGCCGGTCGGATCGGTCACGCGGCCGTCCTTGGCGAAGAACTTGTTCGGCACCTGGAAGATCGCGATCATCAGGCCGCCGTTCGGACACCAAGCCGAATGCCGGCTGCCGGCCGGGCGCCAGACGAACTCGCCGGCCTTCACCTCGAGGCCGGCGTCCGGTCCGTCCTTGTCGACCAGCGAGCCTTCGAGCACCCAGGTCTGCTCGAGCAGCGCGTGCTCGTGGTCGGGCAGCACCGCGCCCGGCGCCATCTTGAACAGCAGGGTCGCCATCCCCGTCTTCGGGTCGAAATACAGCGGCTTGATCTCGCAGCCCGGAAACTGGAGCTGTTGCCACGGCACCTCGTCCGGCTTGACGTGCCGCGAGCGCATGTCGTCGGCCTCGGTCGTCTTCACGGCGGTAGCGGTCATGGGCGGCTCCCTGTGGCCTTTTGGCCAGCTTACACGAACATCGCCGTTCGGGCACGTGGCCGGGGAGCCCTCAATCGCCGCCCTCGCGGATCGGCGGCACGAAGGCCAAGCCCGTGTCCCAGGGGAAATAGATCCAGGTGTCCTGCGAGACTTCGGTGACGAAGGTGTCGACCATCGGGCGACCCATCGGCTTGGCGTAGACCGTGGCGAAATGGGCGGCCGGCAACAGCTCGCGCACCACTTTGGCGGTCTTACCGGTGTCGACCAGGTCGTCGACGATCAGCACGCCCTTGCCCTCGACGCGCATCGACGTGATCTCGGCCGCGACGCCCTTGATCACCTTGATGTCGCCCTGGTTCTTGTAGTCGTGATAGCTGGCGATGCAGACCGTCTCGATCACGCGCACGTTGAGCTCGCGCGCGACGATCGCCGCCGGCACCAGCCCGCCGCGGGTGATGCAGACGAGCGCGTCGAACGGCCCGGCCTCGTGCAGCCGCCACGCGAGCGCGCGCGAGTCCCGGTGAAACTGGTCCCACGACACCGGGAAGATCTTTTCCGGGCGTGGCGGCTCTTTTGCTTTCGCCATGTACTGAAATTCTCCGTAGCGAAGGATGTCGCCGCTATTGCCGGGCGACTTGCACGCGCACCGCCGCGAGCATCGCCTCGACCGCCGCTTTGGCCGCGGCGAGTTTGTCGGCGTCGCGCGCGCGCACGACGATGTTGGTGTTCGGCCCGAGCTTATCGTCGATAAAGGGATAGCTGCCGATGATCGTGTCGGGGTGTTGCTTGGCGACCGTCGCGAGCGGCGTGCCGAGGTCGCCTTCCTTGGCGTCGGCGCGGATCGTCTCGGACATCAGCCTGGCGCCGGTCTTGAGCTTCGGCGCGACCTCGTCGAGCATCGCCTGCATCACGGCCGGGATGCCGGCCATGGTGATAACGTTGCCGGTCCAGAAGCCCGGCGCGCCGGAGACCTTGTTGGCGACCAGCGCCGCGCCGCGCGGCACCCGCGCCATGCGCAGCCGCGCCTCGTTGAGCTCGCCGCCGGTCTTCGCCAGCCGTTCCTTGAGGATCGCCACCGCTTCCGGATGAACGTCGAGCGGCACGCCGAAGGCCTTGGCGACGCATTCGGCGGTGATGTCGTCGTGGGTCGGGCCGATGCCGCCGGTCGTGAACACATAAGTATATGTATGGCGCAGCGCGTCGAGCGCGGAGACGACCGCCGCCTCGTCGTCGGACACCACCCGCACCTCCTTGAGGTCGATGCCGATGGCGGTGCAGTAGTCGGCGATATAGCCGATGTTCTTGTCCTTGGTCCGGCCGGACAGGATCTCGTCGCCGATGACCAGTACGGCGGCGGTAATGATTTCGGGGTTTGTGGCCATCGCTGCGGCTACCTCGGCGGGTCGTCCTCGCGAACACCTAGCCCGCTTCGCCGCCCTCACTCAAGCGGGGGGCGATCGGCCCTCTTCCGGTATTCTCCCTTGGCCCGACCCGGCGTCACTGAAGGAAGAGGCAGACACCGCAATCGCCGGCGCGCCGGCAAACGGCGATTCGGGAGGCTGCTGTCGTTGGCCTGAAGCCTGCACCGATCGCCTTGGGGGCCGTGAGGCGTCGGCTCGATTGCCGGCGCATGAGTTTGCCGCGACCGTCCTAGGACGGCCATTGACGGGCGAGCGCATCCATAGACGTACGTGCAGATGCTGTCGGCCGCGCCGCCGCCAGCTTGGGTCATGTCGTTGACGCAACGTGCGCGACTTTAAAAGTCGGCGTCTAAAAACAATTCCAATCCACAACCATTTCGATTCCGGCGTGCGCTCGCGCTAGACAGCGCCGGCCGCGCCAGCGCAATTTGACAATCGTTCATCAATGTTCGGTCGTTCGCTCCGGTGCGGCGAAGCGGCGGGGGAGAATGTTAGCCCATGCGCAGCCGCGCGGTTCTGTCCGCAATCGCAATTGTTGCCATGGCGTATATTTGTGTCGTCCGTCCCAGCAGCGCACAGGAGGCCCCCGGCGCGCGACCCGCCCCACCCGATGCGCTGCAAGGTGGCTTCAGCCCGAGTTCTCCGCAACCGACGACAGCCCGGCCGACTCAGCCGCCGCAATTGGAGGTCGCCCCTGCCGTCGACCCATGGCGGTCTTCCGCGCCGGTCCTTGCGACGCCGCTCGCAATTTCCTGACGAGAAACCATGGCATTTGACACATCGGGAACCGGCGGCGGCGCAGGCGCCCGCCGGACCGAGTTCCAATTCCCCTCGACTTTTACCCTCCGTTAACGGCGCAACGCGAATTGGCGGCTCGCAGTGGGATTTATCGGCACAAGGCAGGACGGCGAAAGCCGGTGGCAAGCATTGCGACAATAGTCTGCCGGTCGAAAACGCAAGGTTGCGGCAGAACTTAGGGGAAAATAGTGCCGCCGACGACCCGCCAGGTCAGATCCGAGCCACGGTCCTACAGTCATTGGGATCGCGCGCGGCTCAGCGTCGTGATGCCGATCGGCGCCATCGTCGCGGTGGCGATCGTCTGCATCGTCGTCGCCGTGCTCTCCTCGGCCCGCCATGCCGACGAGGTCGCCGTCTGGCATGAGCAGCACATGCTCGATTCGGCGCTTGCCAATTTCGGCGAGCGGCTGCTGCACGACGTCGAGGGCGTCGCGAGGTCCGACAGCGCCGTGCGCAATATCCGCGACGACTTCAATGCCGAGTGGGCGCAACAGCATATCGGCGCCTGGTTCGAAAATGTCCTCGATCACGACGCGGTGGTGGTCTTCGATGCCGACGGTGCGCCGCTCTATTCGGTCGGCCCGAGCCAGGCACGGTCGGCGCAGTGGTTCGCCGCGGCGCGACCGGAACTGGCGGCGGTGCTTGCCGCGCTGCGCGGCGACACCCTCTCCACCGGGAATATGCTGCGGCTGGACCGCACCAATGGTGACCCTCGCTCCGGCATCACCGTGCTGCGGCGCGTGCTCGGCCGCCCGGCGGTGATCGCCGCCGCCGCCGTCGTGACGCCGCGTGACGCCGCTGCCGGCCAATCGGCCGGCGCCCCGGTGATGATGTCGGTGAAATTCATCGACGGCGACCTGCTCGCCGCCCTCTCCGGTCAGCTCCGGCTCACCAACCTGCGCTTGATGCAAAACAGCCCGCCGCCCGACGGCGACTTCCTCGACACCGTACACGCCTCGGATGGCAGCACGCTCGCCCGCTTTGTCTGGACGCCGAAGCAGCCGGGCTCCGACATCGTGCGCAGCGTCGCGCCGTTCATCATCGTCGCGCCCGCGGGCTTCGCCCTAGGCGCCCCCTTCGTGCTGCGCCA